>Ga0307513_10012571_pt1 | contig 10438 bp, 11 predicted proteins | sample 15_EM_MG_FD_202174 | JGI IMG/M metagenome (GOLD analysis project Ga0307513, IMG submission 202174) | Populus trichocarpa ectomycorrhiza microbial communities from riparian zone in the Pacific Northwest, United States - 15_EM | ecosystem: Host-associated > Plants > Roots > Unclassified | place...
AAGTCGCTTGCGCGACTCCCCTCCACCACCGCTGCGCGGCGGTCCCCCTCCCCATCGCTGCGCGATAGGGAGGATTTTGGCGACTACGCGGCCTTATCTTAGTGCTGAGCGGGAGGGGTGGCCACAGCACTCCACATCACAACAGCGCCAGCGCCTCCAGTTCGCCGGCCAGCCCCGGCGGCAGCGCGGCGATGTCGGGCGTGCCGGTGCCGATGTCGGGCGGCGCATCGGCCGCTTCCAGATAGCGCCACCCCTGATGCGCGCGCTTGGGCCGCGGGCGGACCGTGATCAGGCGCGGCTCGAGCCGGATGATCGTGCGCTTGCCGTCCTCGGCCTCCGCAAAACCGATGATCGGCGATCGCGCGACGAGGCTGTGCTTGACGATCCAGTACAAAGATCCGCCGACCATTTCGGCGTGGCGCTTGGGCAGATAGCGGGTGGTCATCGGCACCTCGCCGTCGCTCGCCGCGCGCGCTGCGACGCGTGCCGCCAGCATTTCGAGGCTGTCGCAGCCGAAGGCGATCTTGGTCAAATTCAGGGCCATCGGCTCATCTTATCCGCCACAGTCGATAAGGCGAACCCTGCGGAAGCGGCATCGGTTCCAGCCAGTCGAAACGCTCGTTGGCGCTCAGCCGCGCGTAGAAACCTTTCGGGCTGCGCGCGCGGTAGATCGTCGATTCGGAGAGATTGGGGCAGATCAGCAGCAGGGTCGCGCCGTGCTTCAGCGCGATGGAACGCGCATTTTCGGGCGTGCCGTCGAACGCATGGTGGATGTCGAGGATCGCATCGCCGTTGCGGTGATAGGGACCGGCGATCGCTTTGTGGTGCGTGACGGTGATCAGCCGCGGGCCGAGATCGACGAATGTCATGATCGTCGTCGCCGGCAGTTTCGCGATCGGCCGCAGCGATCCGAGCCGCGGACAGAGCGCATTCGCGGTGTTGACGGTCTGGCGGTATTTGCCGGTCGGCGCGACGCCCGCCGGCAGGTTGCGCAGGATGAAGGTCACGGCGAGGCCGGATACGACCAGGAACACGCCGACCGTGCCGAACACCCGCACCGCCATCAGCCGGTGGCGCGCCGCCCACGGCAGGAATGTCCAGCCGAGCGCCGCCGCGCCCGGGATCGCCAGCAATTGCGCGCTGGGACCGGCGCGGGTCTGCCACAGCAGCAGCAGCGACGAGAAGACCGTCAGTACCGCCATCGGCAGCCAGTTGCCGAACGCCGTGGTGCCGCGCGCGCGCCACGTCGCCCAGATCGCGCCGATCATGCCGATCAGCGGCAGCGCGACCACCGGCAGCGATGTGCGGATCGGATGCGAATAAAGCGGCTTGGCCTCGCGCACGTTCGACAGCCACAGCCGGTCGAGCTCGGGCGAGACCTGTTCGGGGCGGCCGAGGCAGGCGGGCCAGGTCAGCGCGAAGGCGCCGACCAGCGCGACGCCGGCTGCTACCGCCGCGCCAAACCGGGCGAGCCGGGTCTGCAGCGGCAGGCGCGACAAGGCGAACAGCAAGGCACCCGCGACCAGCATCGCCGACAGCCAGACCGGCGTCAGCGCGTCGCAGCGGGCGACGCGATTGGCCTCGGATGCGAAGATCAGATAGCCGGCCGCCGTCCCGCCCGCGAGCGTCAGCGCATAGGCCTGCAGCCGCTCGCGCTCGTCGCCATCCCACACCCAGCGCAGTGCAACGGTGGCGCCGGCGACCGCGAGATAGACGAACAGTTCGAGTCCGATCACCAGCGACAAGGCGGTGCCGATGCCCACGGTGGCGCCGCCGCGCATCCGTTTCGGGTCGAACAGGCCGGCGACCGTCACCATCAGCAGCGCGAGCTGCCAGCCATGGTGGTCGATCCGCATCGGCATGAACATCAGCAGCGCGGCCTGGCCGCACAGCACGAGTCCCGCGCCGATCGCGAACGCGCCCGGCGCGATCAGCCGGCGGACGGTCAAGGCGACCGCGATCATCGCGATCCCCAGCGGCAGCAGCGGTGCGATACCGGCCGCCCAGCGTTCGGCCCAGACGACGCCGAGGAACGGCTTCAGCGCCAGGATCAGCCCGGCGATCGGGATGTCGACGAGGCGCGACCAGTGGATGTCGAACCCGCGCGGCGGATCGAGCTTGTACTGGCGCAGATCGTACCAGCCCTGGCCGCCCAGCCACGCGCGCACCTGCGACAGCCGCATATTGTCGTCGGTGTCGGTCAGGGTCAGCCAGTGGATCGCATTCCATTTATAGGCGATCATGAAGCCGGCCGCGACCAGCCAGATGGCGATCACCCAGTATCGCCAGTGCCGCGAGGCGGAGGATTCGGTCATGATCGTGTCGTTCGCCCCACTTTATCCTTCCCCCTTGATGGGGGAAGGATGTGGAGACTTAGGTCCGCCTCTTGGCGGGCCTTAGTCGGAGCTGGATGGGGGTGATGTTTGGCGTAGGGTGTCCTACGCCAAACATCACCCCCATCCAACTACGGCTAAGTCGCTGCGCTCCTAAGCCTCCGTATCCTTCCCCCATCAAGGGGGAAGGGTGCGCCTTGTCCGCCCTGTATGAGCGAGAAGGATTGCTCCCCCATAAACAGAGCGATTGAGAAGATGAAGCGCGAAGCCTAGAGGCTCGCCCGATGGAAGGTTCGAACCAGGCGCCGTCGGGCGTGATGCACCTGCTGACCGGCGGCGGCGGCGTGATGGGGCAGCTCATCCGCTATGGCCTCACCGGTGGCATCGTCACCGCGCTCGGCGCCGGAGTCTATTATGGTCTGGCCGAGTTCGTCGCGATGTGGCCGCTGCTCGCCAATGTCTTCGCCTATCTCACGGCGATGGCGTTCGGCTATGTCCTGCACAGCCGCTGGAGCTTCAAGGGCCATGGCAGCCGCGACAATGCCGCCAGGACCACCGGGCGCTTCGCTCTGGTCTCGCTGATCAGCTTCGGCCTCAACTCGGCGTTCGTCTGGCTGCTGGCCGACCCGACCGGGCCGCTGCACGGACCGACCTGGTGGCCGGTGGTGCCGATGCTGTTCGTCACCCCGCTCGTCACCTTCGCGCTCAACCGACGCTTCGTGTTCGGTTGAATGATCCGATTTCCTTTACCCTTGATCGCAATTTTTGTGGCAGGAAGAGCCTGAACATGGTGGTCCCCGTCGATATCCAGCTCTCGCTGATCGTGCCCGTCAAGGACGAGGAGGAGGCGATCGCGCCGTTCGTCGCGCGCGTATCGGCGATCCTCGACGCGCTGTTTCCGGTCGGGCGCCGGCCGGCGTGGGAGATATTGTTCGTCGACGACGGCTCGACCGACGCGACCTTGCCGGCGATTCTCGGCGCCAACCGCGCCGATCGCCGCGTGCGCGCGATCTCGCTGTCGCGCAACTTCGGCAAGGAAGCGGCGCTCTCGGCCGGACTCGATCATGCCGCCGGCCACGCGATCATCCCGATGGACGTCGATCTGCAGGACCCGCCCGAGGTGATCGGCGAGATGCTGGCGAAATGGCGCGAGGGCCATGAGGTGGTCTATGGCGTCCGCCGCAACCGCGAGACCGACAGTTTCCCGAAGCGGCTGACCGCCGATCTTTATTACCGCGCGCACAACTGGCTCTCGTCGGACAAGATCCCCGAACATGCCGGCGATTTCCGCCTGCTCGACCGGCAGGTGGTCGAGGCGATCAAGCGCATGCCCGAGCGCAACCGCTTCATGAAAGGCATGTTCGCGTGGAGCGGCTTCCGCCAGGCCGCGGTCTATTATGATCGCGCGCCGCGCACCGTGGGCCGGACCAAGTTCAACTACTGGAAATTGTGGACGCTGGCGCTCGACGGCATCACGTCGGGCTCGACCTTGCCGTTGCGCGTCTGGAGCTATGTCGGTGTCGTCATTGCCTTGTTCTCGATCGTCTATGCGGTGTTCCTGATGGTGCGGACGATGGTGTCGGGCGTCGACGTGCCCGGCTATGCCTCGATGATGACCGCGATCCTGTTCCTCGGCGGGCTGCAATTGATCTCGCTGGGCGTGCTCGGCGAATATGTCGGCCGCATCCTCGTCGAAACCAAGGGCCGGCCGCTCTACATCGTGCGGCAGACGATCGGCATGGAGGGCGAGGCGGCGATCGCGCCCGACCATGGCGCCGCGGAACCCGATCCGGCATCCGTCCCCGTTTCCGTCCCTGGCCCAGGCCCCGCGATCAGGGTGGCCGGCTGATGGAACGCGCCGTCTTCGATCGCATGGCCGAACAGGACGCCGTCCACTGGTGGTATGTCGCGCGCCGCGCGATCCTGTCGAACATCATCCAGCGCCATGTGAAGCCGCCCAAGGATGCCCGCATCCTCGAAATCGGCTGCGGCACCGGCCATAATTTCGGGATGCTCGGCGCATTCGGCATGGTCGACGGGCTCGAGATCGATGCGCCCGCCCGCGCGATCGCGAGCCAGCGGCTCGGCCGGCCGGTCGGCACCGCGCCGCTGCCCGAACTGACCGGCATCCCCGACGGGCATTACGACCTGATCGCTTTGCTCGACGTGCTCGAGCATATCGAGGGCGACCGCGCGGCGCTGGCGAGCATCCGCACCAAGCTGAAGCCCGGCGGCAAATTGCTGGTCGCGGTGCCGGCGAATCCGTGGATGTGGAGCGCGCACGACGTGGTCCACCATCATCACCGCCGCTATTCGAAGGCGGCACTGCTGCGCGTCTTCACCGAGGCCGGGCTGAAGGTCGACATGGTCAGCCACTTCAACAGCCTGCTCTTCCCGGTGGCGGCCGCGGTGCGGATCGTCGGCAAGGCGACGAAAAAGCAGGAAGCCGACGACGCGATGCCCTCGGCCATGCTCAATTGGCTGTTCACCGGGATTTTCGGGCTGGAGCGGCATCTCGTGGGACGCGTGCCGATGCCGTTCGGCGTGTCGCTGGTGGCGGTGGTGGAGTAGGATTGCGGTCTGGCCTCCAGGGCGTGGGAGCCAGTGCCTCCCGCAGCATCTGGAGGAATGCCGACGTCCGCCCGCTGTGGCCCTGGCGGGCATCGAACAACGCGACGACATCGGCGGCGGGCATAGGCCAGTCGGGCAACACCCTCTGGAGGTTCCCGGCCGCAAGGTCCCGGGCGACATCCCATTCCGACCGGATGATGATACCCAGCCCGGCCAACGCCCATTCACGCATCACCGTGCCGTCATTGCTGGACATTGCCGGCCGGATGCGGATGGTGGATTTGCCCGACGTCGGATGCGTAAAGCGCCAGAGCGTTACATCCTCATTATTTTCCCGCAATGCCAGGCAGCGATGCGCCGTGAGATCCATCGGCGTCGCAATGTGCGGATTTGCCTGCAAATAAGCGGGCGCGGCGCAGAGGATGCGGTCATTGGGCGCCAGGGTCGTGACCAATCGGTCCATCGCGTTCAGCACTCCGATATGAACGACGATGTCCCAGCTTTCGGCCAGCAGCTTCACTGGGTTGTCCGACAGTTCGAGGGTGACGGTGACGGCAGGGTGAGCCTGCGCGAACCGGCTCACGACCGAAGCGACGAACTGGCGGCCGAATCCGTTCGGCGCCGAGATGCGCAAATGCCCCCTGACCTGCTTGGTCCTGCTGGCCAGCCGCTCGGACAGATCGTCGATCGCGTCGATGATTGCGGCACCCTCGGAAGCGACGAGTTCGCCTTCGTCGGTCAGGCTGAGGCCGCGGGAGGTGCGATCCAGCAGCTTGACCCCGAGCCTCGCCTCGAGCGCCCTGAGGCGCTGGGTCACTGCGGGCGGCGTCACGTTCAGTTTACGGGCGGCTACCGCCAGCGAGGACGAGCCGGCGACGACGTAGAAGAAGCTCAGATCATCCGTCGAGATCATTAATCCTGGCCTTATTGGTCAAGCGACGCGACGTTAAGCTCGCTGCACCCGAACGCGAGAGCGCAGAGCTATTAATGCCAGCCTTAATGAAATATGCAATAATTGTTAATTGCGCAAATCGGGACCGGGCCGCAGGATTGCCGCACACCAGATATGAGGGCCGGGCCATGAACGATTCTGCTTTGCTCGACCGCACGCCGCGGGAAACCGCCACGGAAAGTCTTGGCGACCTCGACACGCCCTGCCTCATTCTCGACAGGGAGCGGATGGACCGCAACATCCGGCGCCTGCGGGACAGGTTGGCGCCGTTCGGCGTGGAACTGCGGCCGCATTTGAAGACGGCCAAATGCGTCGCAGTCGCGCAACGCGCGATGACCACGCCCGAAGGCCCGGCGACCGTCTCGACACTCAAGGAAGCAGAGCAATTCGCGGCCGCCGGCGTGCGCGACATCATCTATGCGGTCGGCATCGCGCCGTCCAAGCTACCCAAGGTCCTGCAATTGCGCGCCAGCGGCGTCGAAATCGCGATCGTGCTGGATACGGTCGAACAGGCCGAGACCGTCGCATCCGCCTCGCGCGAAGCGGGCGTGGCGATCCCCGCGCTGATCGAGATCGACTGCGACGGCCACCGCGCCGGCGTGCTGCCAACCGACAGCGCCCGCCTGATCGCAATCGGCCGTGCGCTGGAAAATGGCGGGGAATTGCGCGGTGTCCTCACCCATGCCGGCGGCAGCTATGCCGCGCGCGGCGGCGACGCGCTCCGGCAGTGCGCGGAGGCCGAGCGGCGCAGCGTGGTCGACGCCGCCCAAATCCTGCGCGACGCCGGTCTGCCGTGCCCGGTGGTCAGCGTGGGCTCCACGCCGACCGCGCATCATGCCGCCGACCTGACCGGCGTGACGGAGGTGCGCGCGGGCGTCTTCATATTCTTCGACCTCGTCATGGCAGGCGTGGGCATCTGTCGGATCGACGACATCGCCGTCTCGGTGCTGGCGACCGTGATCGGGCACCAGCGGGAGAAGGGCTGGATCCTGATCGATGCCGGATGGATGGCAATGTCGCAGGATCGCGGCACGTCGAAGCAGGCAGTCGACCAGGGCTATGGCGTGGTCTGCGACAGCACCAGCAAGCCTTTTGCCGATCTGATCCTGGCTGACGCCAATCAGGAGCATGGCATCGTCATGGTCCGGCCGGGTTCAGGCGGCGTCCTGCCCGACCTCGCCATCGGCGACCGTGTCCGCATCCTGCCAAACCATGCCTGCGCGACCGGCGCGCAGCATCGCAGCTATCATGTCGTCCACGGCACCTCGGATCGTGTCGAGGCCGAGTGGGCGCGGTTTGGAGGATGGTGATGAGCGACGCGACGAAAATCCTGACCGACAAGGCACCGGCGCCTGCCGGCCATTATTCGCAGGCGGTCCGCTCCGGCAGCCAGCTCTACATCTCCGGCCAGTTGCCGATCCGGCCCGACGGCGAAGCGCTGCCCGACGACAGCATCGAGACGCAGGCAAGGCAGGCGATCGCGAACATGCTGGCGATCCTCGCGGCGGCGGGCGGCAAGCCCGACGATCTCGTGCGGGTGACCGCCTATATCGTCGGAGTAGCGAACTGGCCGCGCTTCAATGCGGTCTATGCCGCTATGCTTCCGGATGCCCGCCCCGCCCGGACCGTCGTGCCGGTGCCGGAGTTGCATTTCGGTTATCTCGTGGAGGTAGATGCGATCGCGACGCTCCCATGCGCCGGGCATGTGCCTTCCGCCTGATTCCGAATTCATGCGGAAGGACGGCGATTGAATTGAATCCGCTCGCGGGGGTTCCAAAGCGTATTGAACGACCGGCTGGTCCTGCCCGGTTTTCAACCCTGAGCGTGGGACTTACAGCGCGCGCCCCGATTCGGAGCCGGATGGGGAGATGTCCGGCATCGAACGCGACGCCGGACATCTCCCCCATGCCATTGCAGTCCGGCTCCGTCGTCGCCAAACTGCGGTCCCTTCCCCGATCACGGGGAAGGGAAAACGGCAATCGTTACGCCACCGTCGCCTTGACGATCTTGCCCGGCTCGCGCGGCGGCTCGCCCTTGGGCAGTGCATCGACATTCTCCATGCCGCTCTCGACCACGCCCCAGGCCGTGTACTGTTTGTCGAGGAAGGTCGCGTCGTCGAGGCAGATGAAGAACTGGCTGTTGGCGCTGTTGGGGCTGGCCGAACGCGCCATCGAACAGACGCCGCGCACGTGGCGCTCGCTGTTGAACTCGGCGGGCAGATCGGGCTTTTTGGAGCCGCCCATGCCGGTCCCGGTCGGGTCGCCGCCCTGTGCCATGAAACCCGCGATCACGCGGTGGAAGATCACGCCGTCGTAAAAGCCTTCGTTCGCCAGTTCGGCGATTCGCGCGACGTGCAGCGGCGCCAGATCGGGGCGCAGGCGGATGACGACGTCGCCCTTGTCGAGGGTAAGGGTCAGCGTTTCCGGGGTCTCGGCCATGTCTCTCTCCTGCATGGAATATGAAAGGCGCCGATATAGGGCCTGGCGGCGCGGTGGAAACCCCCAGCCTGAGAGAGATTGCCAGCCTTGCAGAGATTGGTCCGGCGATTTGGCGGGGACGGCGCGGGTCGCGATGACGCCGTCCCCACCTGGCCCTTCGGCGAGGGCCGTCCCCGGTCTAGGCCGGGCCTGGGCGCATCGTCGTCTGTCGCAAACTGACAGCGGCATTGCCTTCGCAGGCGCAGCACGCCAAAGGAGCCCTGCGCAACGGCCGGGAGCACCAGGATGAGCGAAACCCGTTTGTCATTGGCCGAGCCGCACGAGCCCAGCCTCGACGAAGACGACCGGATGAAGCCCGAATTCGTCAGCGCCGTGCTCGGCCATGTCGAGGCCGGCAATGACGAGGCCGCGCGCGCGCTGGTCGCGCCGCTCCACCCCGCCGACATCGCCGATCTGTTCGAGCTGGCGCCCGCCGACAAGCGCCGCAAGCTCGCTTACGCGCTGGCCGACCTGCTCGACGGCGACGTCATCGCCGAGCTCAACGACTATGTCCGTGAAGAGCTGATCGATGCGCTCGATCCGGCGCAGGTGGCCCAGCTCGCCGCCGACATGGATACCGATGACGCGGTCGCGATCATCGAGGACATGGAGGAGGCCGATCAGCGCGCCGTCCTCCGCGCGCTCGATCCCGACGATCGCGCCGCGATCGAAGAGGCGTTGTCCTATCCGGAGGAATCCGCCGGCCGCCTGATGCAGCGCGACCTGATCGCGGTGCCTGAACATTGGACGGTCGGCAACGTCCTCGATTATCTGCGCACCAACGAGGATCTCACCACCGATTTCTGGGAAATCTTCGTCGTCGATGCACAGCACAAGCCGGTCGGCACCTGCAAGCTGAGCTGGATCCTGCGCACCTCGCGGTCGATCGCGGTCGCCGACGTGATGCAGCGCGAACAGACGCTGATTCCGGTCGACATGGATCAGGAAGAGGTCGCGCTGCGCTTCCAGAAATATGCGTTGATCTCGGCCGCGGTGGTCGATCATGGCGGCCGCCTGGTCGGCATGATCACGGTCGACGACATCGTCCACATCATCCAGGAGGAGGCCGGCGAGGATATCCTCAAACTGTCGGGCGCGGGCGACGGCGACATCAACCAGCCGGTGTTCGAAAGCTACAAGTCGCGCGTCCGCTGGCTGATCACCAATCTCGGCACGGCTTTGGTCGCTTCCTCGATTATCGCGATCTTCGAGGGCACGATCGCGCAGATGGTCGCACTCGCCACCTTGATGCCGATCGTCGCGGGCGTCGGCGGCAATGCCGGCACGCAGACGATGGCCGTCACGGTCCGCGCGCTGGCGACCAACCAGCTGACCGAATCGAACATGTGGCGCACGATCCTGCGGGAGATCCGCATCGCCTTGCTCAATGGCGTCACCGTCGCCGTCGTCATCGGCCTCGGTGTCGCGCTGGTGTTTTCCAACCTGGCGCTGGGCGGCGTGATCGCGGCGGCGATGCTGACCAACATCATCATCGCCGGCATGGCCGGCGTGCTGGTGCCGCTGTCGCTCGACCGGATGGACGTCGATCCCGCCGTCTCCTCATCGGTGTTCGTGACGATGACGACCGATTCGATGGGCTTCTTCGCCTTCCTCGGCCTCGCGACATTGGCGGGGGTCACCGGCTGATCGAAAAAATCCTCCCCGAGCCTGGCCCGGGGAGGATCATGTTCGCCGCCGGCCAAGGGGGGAGGGGAAGCCGGCGGCAGCCGTGGTGGCTGTCCGCAACCGATGCCCTGATTCGCCTGATATGGGAAACGCAGAAATTCGGTTAGGTTGATCGAATTTCTGACTATACGAGCAGCGGCTTGCCATCGCGGCCACAGCGCCGTAAAGCGCGCGGCTCGGTCGGGGCGTAGCGCAGCCTGGTAGCGCATCACACTGGGGGTGTGGGGGTCGCAGGTTCGAATCCTGTCGCCCCGACCAAGGAATTCAAACGAAGACGGCGTTCGAGCGGGCGGCGCGAGCCATCCGTTTGATGATGGCCGGTACAACTTCCGCGACCGGGCAGCATTACGGATAATCCGGCTGGCCCAAACGAGAATCCAGATCCGGCACCAACACCGCCGCCAGTGCTTCCTCGGCAA
>Ga0307513_10012572_pt1 | contig 10437 bp, 6 predicted proteins | sample 15_EM_MG_FD_202174 | JGI IMG/M metagenome (GOLD analysis project Ga0307513, IMG submission 202174) | Populus trichocarpa ectomycorrhiza microbial communities from riparian zone in the Pacific Northwest, United States - 15_EM | ecosystem: Host-associated > Plants > Roots > Unclassified | place...
CACGGTACCGCGGTCGGTTGCAGAGGATACTCAGCCAAGATTGTCAGGCCTCTAGAACAGAAAGTTGGAACAAGGATCCCGAAGAGGATTCAACACCCTAAAATCAAAACCGCAGACGATATATTTCGATTTGTTTTGACAGTCCTATGGTACGAAGCGGTGGAGCCTATTATTGAAATTCTTCGTTTCAAGGTAAGTCACTAGTAGACTGCAGAAAAGGATCTACTCTTTACAAAACTCCGTAGACTGAATCGGGCGAAATGCCTATCATACAACGTTGTCCCACTGGACTCTTTATTTTTCTTCCGATCCGTGCAGCTGGCTGCTATTGCAAAGACCGCCCGTCGAACGCGCCTTCGATTATTTTATCTCCTCGTATACGCCAACTGGAGGGGCTCTCCTAAGAAATCCGCCGATTACCTCGACCATAGTGGATAAGATGATGGTCGTCATTCAATCCCAGGAATTGCTTTCCACGGAAAACAGTTGAAGAACATTCGCCGATATGTTCCTGATGACATTTTGGTCGGATTTGGAGGTGCTAGTACCACTGCGACCGACGAAGCAGTTGCCTTTCGTCTTTCAGATGTATCAGTCGTTTATTTCGCATGCCATGGGAAGCAAGACCGAGTCAAACCGCTTGATAGTGGTCACGTTCTTGATGGCTGGCTACTCTCGGCCTCAAGAATCATGAAGGAAAAATTGCCGAATGGATCCCTGGCTTTCCTATGCGCTTGCGAGACAGCCATGTGGGACGAAACCCGACAATGAACTTGGGGAGCAAGCCTACTTTTTTTCCGGATTCGGCCGTGTGGTCGCTACTATGTGGTAGGGTTCATTGTTATCGTCGATTCCCGGGAAATAATGGACGAACTTGAAGATGGCCCGACCATCGCAGACACCTTTTACGAAGAGATTCTCATGGGTCCTGGTCTGCGAAAGCTCGCCATATATTGCGGTTAACAACTAGCGTTCTCAGAACATTTCATTCCGCCACTGGGTTCCTTTTGTTCATATAGGCAATTCGGATTGACGACCTATTTCGCGTATTTTTCTTCTGTAGTTGGAAGGCTCCGTTGATTATTTATACATTCATATGATTCTGACGTGACTCGCATCTACTTTACAGCGAGGCTTATGCCCGTCGCCGCTTCTTGGCTACTAAGTATGGTTAGTTGTGGTCTCGAGTGGCGCCTAGGACAGACAGGAACAGACGTGATCAACTAAAATTTTATAGACGGCCCAGGCAGTGAAATTATAAGCAGCTCGAATGGTCGAACTGAAATATCATCTTGATGAATGGTGGATCGAGGAGAAATTGTGGCAATGACTGGGTTAGGCATGATGAATCTACACAGACATCCGTAAAGTAAGTCTACTGAGAGAGATTCGGAGTCTCCCTCATTTCGACCTAAGGCCATTACATAACCTTCTCTCCCATTCCTCAAGCTTGTGGTTCCCTTCTCCAACTACGTCTCCTCAGCGGGCCTTTGCAGTGTCGATCCGTGAAGAAGGAGGAATCATCGGCAACTGCCATTGCGTATATACGTGCAGACGAGACACTCGCGTCCCCAGCTCATCACCTCAACCACGTTCCTTGCCATCTTCATCGACGACAGAGTCCTTCATTTCTTCTAACGTCTCCCCCATGACAACCTGAAGTCAGCAATTCATGAGTCCGCAATTGAGGCATAGAATCACTCTAAACCTATCTTCAAGTTGGTTTACGTTGAGCGTTCCTGAAAAGCGCAGGTGTCGTTGCCAGGTACCCTGTTGGATATGCGAGTAGGCTCTCTTTTTTTTTACTATCATCGCGCTGACCACGGACCTTGACATTAGCTCTTAATTCAATGACCTCTTCTGGTACTTAGTATGAGCGCGTCAGTGGACTGAGGGTGTTTTTTTGTTTTGTTTTTCTGCATTTCTTTTCGTTCTTTCTTGGTCAAGTTACCTACTTTGGCTACTCGAATATTCGAGAATTGATCCTCCCATTGCACTCTTTCTCTCCTTTCTGTTTCCTGAGTTGTCAGTTCTAATCAATATCTTAATTCCAGACTCACAGCAAGATGTATCATTAACACCAGCAAGGGCACGGCTTCCTCCTTTATCGTTCGGCATTAATGGCAGCATCTTCAACTCTACAAGTCATCCCAGCCAGTTAATAGAAACAAACGTTGTCCACACCCATTCTGTCTTCATACACAGCTATCGCATCTTCAAAATTCACGTCATGGCCACCTTTAACAGCACAATGGTTTGCCACCCACCTTCAAAGGATATTCTCTTGCCAAATCGACACTTAGTACATCAGCCGACCCGAATGTATCCATAAACGGGTGAAAATTGAAATGATACTAGAAAAGTCGAGAATCAGTTGAAAGCGCGAATTGCACTTGCTCCCTCCCCATACTGTGCTCTCCTAGACTGCGTGCCTGCTCGACGCGCCTCCGAGCCTCGCCAGGCCTCAGCTGCTGGGATTGCCTAATTTGGCCTACTCCAACGTTGATACACCATCATCCCCTCATGCGGGCTTCATCATCCCGCGTGTCTATCGACATGTCTCCGAGCCTGACTTCAGACGCCTACTAACTTTCGGGAAATGATTACTATCTATCACCTCTCGTGCCAAATGCATGGCGTGTGAATCTCAGTAAATATGGAATATTTACATTTGTCGGGCTAAAGTCACACAAAGTCGTACCAAAGTCGCACCTGCGGGAATCTAGACTACAGTATGACTAATGTTTCGACTACAGTTTGAATACTCTCGACTTTGAACGACTTTTAGTCAACACTAGTCAGCATGAGCGGTTTTCTAAAATATTCAAATTGAGGCCTGTTGGGGGATCGAACCAAAAGCTTAAGCATCAGTTGATGCCATAGTGAAACTAATAGATTTTACCACTAAGTTACACGACCAACATAAATTCTTATGGCATTCCACATAATGACCAATATGGCACCCCTGAACAGTCATACAAAGTCACAAGTATTCACACTAAGTCACAAGTATTCGTACTATAGTCAAAACATTAGTCATACCGTAGTCTAGATTCCTGCAGGTGCGACTTTGGTACGACTTTGTGTGACTTTAGCCTGACTAATGTAAAAGTTTCATTTTACTGAGTGTGAATCGACGCGACACCACCTTCAACCTCGAGGCTCTCGCTAGTACATGACGTTGTCATACACCAGGCTTCTATTCAGTACCCTGATCATTCGCACCTCAACCTGTGCATTTTGGCTGGCGTATTCTGAATATACGGAGGATATTTCCATTTCAGCGGATTCTTGCTCCCCTGTAACTTGGTGCGGAGTATTACCTGGCCCCCATTTCGGCTTATCAAATATTCTATTCGCGTTAGATGGTACAGGATCGCTTCCAGTAGCATTCGATTCAGTGTTGCTCTGTTCCTCCAAAATTCCTCTGCAAAGAACGCAGAAACAAAACCACAGCCTCTCTTTCATTGACGTGACGCTAGTATGCTTTCAACTGATCGCATGTTCTACCTAAGCTGCATGTTTACTTCACCTTGGCCATGAGGTTTTCATAGATCGATTGCCTCGCCAAAATGTCAACGACAAAGAATATAACTCGCAAGTCACAGTAGAATTTCTTCCACCTGCCTGAGAAGACTTCCCCACACGCTACTCAACCTCAACTCCGGAGCGAGCGTCAAGGACACGTTGTCCTTGGCACATGAATGGATCACGATACCACTTTAGTTGAACAGGCTGAGGAATACACAGGGTAAGGCAAGCAATTGCGGCTCGTGACCAATCTCAGGCGCTGAGAAGCCCTCACTTTTTTAATTTTAGTATCTTTGGGGCAGTGCAGAGGCTGTGCGCTATGATCTGGGGGAGTTTGAAATTACTGGCCAGATATATTCGAATTTCGATACCTTCAAAGTCCCGAGAGCGCAGACAACCAACTCCTTAGTTTGAACTCTACCAATATGAATGTTGAGCCGGAAAGGTGAACCCCATGTTGAATTCTGCCATTTACACTATTTGCTAAAACTTTGTCAGTCACAACGATGGAACAGAGACTTTTGAACAGAATGAGCCTTCAACCGTCTCTAGGTCACAATGGTGAAGCTATTAAAATGAACTTAACCTATCCGCTTTCATTGATGTTTTTATCCCCAGCTACCACCCTCGGCTAAGGCAGGCAGTTGAGGAACATCACCGTCCAATTGCCTCTGGGGATTTGGTTGACGACCATTTGTTTGCTCTGGTTATCAGGATCGATAACTATTATGACGAAAATAATCGCAATCTGAGAGGATGCGTCAATGACAGCGAAAATGTTTGCAGGTTCTTAACAGAGTCCCTTCATGCAAACCCACTTCACATCAAGGGGGTGACAGTAAAAGAGTCCGAGATATCACGTGGGTTAGTTAGTCCAGCCCGAAGGCCCTTAAAATTTTTTTGACTTTGGCCCAATTTTGGCTGGAAAATGTTGGGAAAAATCACGCATCAGGCCCATGCCCAAAACGGGTGACCGACTTTCCAGATTTAGGCCAATTCACAGTGGACAATGGATTGCCAACCTGGCCCATTGTTTAGCCCACACATTGAGCCACAGCAACAACCCAATAAATGAGAGTAGTTATGTTCAAAAGTTTCAAACATCAAACAACTCCCCCCCCCCTAACATGCCTAAAACACAGATGAAGAAAGCAGCAGAGGTCACAGGTGAGCATTTCCTACTAATACTTAGTACTCGTTATTCAGTTGAAGTCAGCGCCTTCTACCACCCTTCGAGTCTGCTCCAAATCCCCTTGAGATCACAGAAGAAGTCACTTGAGATCCTGGCATAGATTTCAACCCAGATTTCAACCCATCTGCCGAAAGCATCCACAAGCCAGAGGTTGTGGATATTCTACCTGTTAAGGAAGGTCAAGGGAGTCGAAAGCGCTGCGGGAAGTGCCCATCTACATTATATGAGTGCGACTGCGGGGAGATAATTACAGGGAGCGATATCAAACGTGGCGAGGGCCTTATCAATTGTAATAAAGCTGGTTGGGAGACGAGATGGGTAAGTCCTTGGTTCCATCTTTGGAGAAATGGTGGATACTTACTGTGCAGGAAAGTTTCACATGAGATGTGTTTATCTTGACTTCAGGATACAGCACTGGGCTTGCAAATCATGCACCATGTCCGATAGTTGCAGGAAACGACAAAAGAGATGAAAACCGAACGATTGCATGCCATTTGTACATATTTAGTAATAAATTCCCACACTCAGTTAGTTAGTCCCTCCTTTAAGGCCTTAAAAAAAATTTCGACGGTATATCTTTTTTTAAGCTCCTGTCACCCCCTTGCTTCACATTAAGCATCTACGGGATTCGGAGGCAACACAAGAGGGCATCTTATCCGCTTTTGAAGAGCACCTCATTAACAATCCAGAGATACAACATCAGGAAAAACCTCACCTCAAAAATTTGCATTATTTGGGCAGATTCTGCATTACTGGGGCTGAATTTCCGTTTGAGCCGAATTTTGCAAAATGATGTAAAATTAACGAAATATTTTGAAATATTTTGGATTATTGAAATTGGAGATCGACAATTATCCGAATATCTTGCAAAGTTGTTGAAGGAATTGGATTATCTTTTAACTAAATGATATCTCTAGCAATAGGGACCTGACAAACAATTTTTAGGCTTGCAATTCTGCCCTTGCCAGTTGCCACTGAAATCTCTAATATCCTTGCTATCAGCAATGATCCACCAGTTGAGGAAGATGATGGCAAAGACAACGAGCTTCCCCCACTTGTAGAATAGCTCTGAAATATAAATAGTATATTCTTTTAAAAGATACATGATGTAAACTTGATGGTAACAAAATAAGAAAGATACAGTCAATGAGGTTGGGTTCGACATGTTGGGTTCTGAGCCAAGAGATGTCAGATCTGTCGATCTTGGACGTGGGGGGAGGGGAGGGGACCCCCCCCAAATAAGGGAAGGTTCAACTGATGGCCATCATTTCACCACCTCTCTGTTGATTTCGCTAGTAGCTGCTGGCTCATGGCACATTGCTCCCTGTGACCTCCTGCAACTCCTCCTCAACGTGGTACATATTTAATATCAATATAATGTATGATTGCACTTCTTACGGTTACTTACTGGTGCTTGGTTGCCTCTGCGATTGCAGCCCACCAGCTCCTGACCTCCAGCCATCAATGATTCATTGATCGCCTTCTTTGCTGATGTCAAGCTAACCAACAGGCATTGGCAGTTTGTCATGCTCGCGTGGCCACATCACACGTCCAAGATCCACCGATCTGACACCTCTTGTTCTGAGCATTCACGAATGCCAGTGATGGCGCTGTAAATGAGACAGGTGTGAGTTTGAGTTCAAGGTGTGGGGGTTGGGTTCGACATGTTGGGACTCAGGTTAGGTTTGGCACATTGGGTTCTGGGCATTCGCGAATGCCAGTGACGGCAATGCGAATGAGATGAGTGGTGTTGGATTTGAGTTCAAGGGGTGTGGGTTATCCAGCAGTGGTCTGGCTCTCAAGGTTGTGGGGGGATTCACTTGTCAGTGGGAGTAGCAAAGGAAAGAGGGTGGGCATACCTTATGGGCCTCCCATTGCTTGGGTCTCCCCTCATGTATTCCCCATGCCGCATCTGACCATGTAGTTAAAATCCTATGGGCCACATCCCTCTGGGAAGGGGAGGAGCCCTGGACAGTAGTATGAGTGGTGTTGAGTCGATGAGTTGTTGATTTGCAAAGTCAATTCAAACTCAGCTAGCATGTCCACATGATCACGTTTGTTGAATTTCTGAAGTTGAACCACAACCATCTTAAACCATCACTATCACCCCCTCCACCTCGCTACTGTAGATGCAGCTGGCAACACCTCAACACCTCAACCTATGCCGCCGATTTGGCTAAGGTCGCCCCACATCTGCCTCAACCTTGTAAATACATTCAACACTACCTTTCTACCCTCAACTGGCGATGTCCTTACTAATACAGCCCCATGTTCACTTAGATGCAGCTGACGACGCCAACCCCATGTCCCTCTCCTCAATTGCTGTGGACATGGTCAGTGTCACCACACTGCCACACTGTTGCCACACCTCTTCCTCCACTCTTGTCTATGTCATTGTTGGCCCACTGTGACTCGTGCAGTAAAATAGCGCCCATTTTGGTAAAAACCATCTATGTCAACTCTGACCTCTCACTAATTACTCGAATTTGCAGTAGAAGGGCAGGTGGTGCCATAAACATGGTTGCTAGCCCACTCCACTGTTCTGTGACATGGAATATTGTGGTATGAGCCCATGTCATACTCACTGCCTACCACTAACTATGTCCTCATTTGTAGTAGGAGGGTGGGCAGTACCATACCACCTCTGTCTGCTCAGCTGCTCTCCTAGTGCTTGCATCAATGTGGTTGAAGTCACACGACTGCCTCCATCTTCTCCAAGCATGTCAATCATGTAAAGCAGTCTCACAATGGTGCCCCATATTTAGTGTTTGGAGGTCCAGTTGCAAGACTGCAAAAAGACCGAGACTGGTCCAGACCAGGACCAATCAAGACCAGAAATTATGAAGGACCAATCAAGACCGTAACTGCGGTCCGGTCTTCAGTCCATCGACATTTTTGAAAATGAAAGACCGAGCAAAGACTGGTCTTAGTGGTCCCAACCAGTCTTTCTAGCCTCAAAATCTTGTAGGTCTTGAGCCAGAATATTCATATTTCAACATCCAAAACTATTACTTTCATACATTAATTTTCGATTGATTTTCGAATGTGTGACTCAGACGTGTGACTTGAAAATGCTGTGAACAATCAATGTTGAAACTCAACCTTCACCACCTTCTTCCTGCCCCCTCTCAACCTCAAAAATCAAGCACAAGAGTTCTAGGTCAGTTATTTGTTGTGTATCTGTAAACTAACAGTACTTGCATGTCTTTAGGTCTGATGAACCCTGCCATGTCACATGCCCCTCCTCATCCAGAGATGTGGGTGGATCCAACGGCACTTGTTGTTGTCAAGTCCCTAGCCATTGCCCACGTTGGGCCAAGCCAGGGTGATGCTGACGACCACAACTGCACTGACACTACGCACCAAATGATGACACGACCCACATCAGCTCTGGTCAAGTCTTGAAGTTGAGTCAATGGGCACCAACATTAACGCCACCTACAAATGCCAACACCCACAGCCGCCTACATAGGCTGCCACCCATGTCAACCTCACCCATCCGTGTCAACCTCACCCATCCACGTCAACCTCACCCATCCACATCAACACCCACCCATGTCGAAGCCCACTGATGTCTATGAATGCCACAGATAATGCCACGTGGCCCCATGACCACCACAACAATGCCACAACAAATGAGGGAAAATATAGCAGTGCCAACGATTTACAAGGAGGGAGGATAGGTGGGCTGCAGGTACCGAGCAGGGCATCCTAATAATGACAAGGGCAAAGGTATGCATCGTTGTCCTTAGTTCTTTTTCAACCCCACTTACCTTCACCACAAATCTGCCTAGAGACCCTTGACTATAGCCACCACATTGATCAGGACCCAACGACCTCATGAGCACCTCAAGCGCTCGCCGCCTGCCACCTTGATCCCCACCACAACCACCACCTTGAGTGCACCTTGTTCACTCACTATTGCCCATCATGTTGGGCATATATCAGTAGTACTCGAGATACTTACAATATATAGTTATATTTCAGTGAAACCCAGACAATAAGACTGGTCCAGACTGGTTACAAACCGGTTGAGACCAGAACCAGTTTGGACCGGTCTTGCAACTGCCAAAAGACCGAGACCAACCACTGTAGACTGGTCTTTGGCAGTTCAGTCCAGTCTTTTGCGGCTTTTCGACACTTTAGTGACCCCCCTCTGTACTGCTCTTAGCAATGCAAACTCAAGGGTTTGGCATTGCTAAGAGCACCTGCAAAACCTTTTTTTACCTCAAAATAATATCAATAAAAAGCTTTTTTAAATGATTTTTCATACTTTTTGCTAAAAGTTTTGGTAAATATATTTGTTCAGTTTTGATTTCTTAGGGTTAGAAATTCTTTTTTATATATTATAGGGTGTTAGGGGTCCTAAAAACAATCTACCTCCTCTGGGCCAGCCAGGGCAGCTACATAGCCAGTTTAAAGCTGCACATGGTTGTACCACCCTTCTTTCTTATTGTGATGAGTTTACATAGCCATATGCACACTTTTATTTCTGCCAATTGCAGCTACTCCCCAAAAATAACTCTCTATATTTTCACCTTCTAAATAGCTACATATATGATCCACAGTTGCATGCACTCTCTGTTGCATTATCTTAAAATAAACAAATTTATATTATCATTATTGCCAGATTTGCTTGCCTGAAAATATAGTTGTGCCTAAAAGCTAAATGGATCAGTGAGGATATAGAGAGATAATAATCCTTATTGTTAGCCCAACATGCTCTATACTATTATGACCTTGTATTCACATCATGCATCACTAGTGTTTGAAAGTCTGGTTCAGTCTGGTTTTTTGATGCCCCAGGACTTTAACTGTAACTGTAACTGCCTTTGTCCCAGAAGTCAACTGGACCACAAAAAAACCACAGACCACAGTTTTAACCAATCTTTAGACCAGTTTTTGTCTGCACCAGTTTTAACCAGTGTTAGACTGGTCTTTTGGCCAATATTTTACAATTATGAATCGGTAAATTTATTAACATTCCCCTTAGCTTTAAAATAAGCCCAAGAATGTTAATTTCCATTAAGAATTGGTATTTCTATAAAATAAGTCTGGTACATCTACTATTTTCAACAGTATTCTACATTTTTAATCATATCTCTGTCAGTTTTGAACCAATTAATATGTTCTTGAAAGCATAGGCTCCTTTCAGAATGTCACTCTTGCTATGATAAATATGCATCTCCTAATACAGTACAATCATTATTATCTCCTAACCTTATAATTTTTTCTCTTTGATGTATCTATAGAAGCTTTTCAGTTCAAAATCATTTCCAGATTCTAAAGGTTTTTCTAGTCAGTAAAAAATATTTTCACCTTATAAAATCATTTTTATGTTTCTAAAAAGCTTTTGTACAAATCCTTTTATTTAAAATCATTTCTCTTAAAGTCTTTTTCAAACAATAGGAAATCTTAAAACATTTAACAGGAAATTATTTCAGCCCACAGTCAAGTACTTAAATCTTTTCAGAACTTAATAATAAGCAGACATTTCCATGAGCATCTTATCTAAGATAAAATCTATCTTATCACTTATCTTATCTTAGATAAGAATTATCTAATCTTATATCTACTTGTGATCATACATAAATTTATTTATTAGCTCGGAAAAAGCCCTATGTACACAAACGAAGTGCAAAGAAATAAGAACAGGAGAGGCGGCGGGCCCTGCTCCGTTGTCCACTTTCATGTCGTCGGAGGTTTTGCATCTC
>Ga0307513_10012573_pt1 | contig 10436 bp, 4 predicted proteins | sample 15_EM_MG_FD_202174 | JGI IMG/M metagenome (GOLD analysis project Ga0307513, IMG submission 202174) | Populus trichocarpa ectomycorrhiza microbial communities from riparian zone in the Pacific Northwest, United States - 15_EM | ecosystem: Host-associated > Plants > Roots > Unclassified | place...
CCGTTCGCTTCTGCTACTCCAACCAAAGAGCCGTTACTATATCTCATAGTAGCTCCCCCACTTGGTGGAAACTCGACGAAAATACCCGAGCGTCGTAGTTGAGAAACTGAAAGTAGACTGTTCTCGCTGCAAGCTGGAACGTGCAACACGTCTTTCAAGAGTAACTCCATCTTGCATTGCTTTCCATCATCCCATACCAAGAGAGTGACATCACCTCGACCGAGCGCATTGATCTCTGCATTGTTGGCAACACGAATCCTGTGTTCGCCATTGGGAATTCGTTCGTAGGTGGTAAAACAGTCGCGCAAACCCGTAACGTGGGTACTACAGCCACTATCCAAAAGCCATTGATGTCGGCTCGTAGGTGCACCGGTCGAACTGAAAGCTGTAAAAAGAGAGTTCTTTGGTTGATCCGTCGAAGCCACCTGAGCTGCTGTCGTGACTTTCTCCGTACGAACCCCTTTTGCTGTGTCCGATTTGAGTTTCCGACATTCACTGCGCCGGTGACCCTTCTTCTGACAGTAGTAACAAACAATCGACTGTCCATAGCTCGCTTGTCCATTCCCTCTCATCGTCTGACTACTAGATGCTCCCCCAGACCCCGACGCTGAAGAGCCATAGCCATATCCTTTTCCCCTTACCGCCAGAACGGCATCGTTACCAGTAGACCCCCCTTTGTCGCGATTCATAGTAGATTCTCTTGCTTTGATAGCCGCGATCAAATCCTCCGGTTGGTCTGGTTTAAGAATCGTGGCTTGAAGATCACGCCACTCACGCCATGACGCCGGTAGACCGTTTAACAGGTAAAAGGTTTTCTCGCGAGGTTTGATCTCTTCCTCTGCCTCGCGCAAACATTCTATAATTCGTTCGATCTCGTGGACATATTCTGCTGCCGTCCGATATGCGTCAAAGGTGCAGTCAAACAGAGATCTCCGAAAATAGTAGAGTTCCAGCCCAAGAGCTTTGCGATAGCCTTCTTCAAGCTTCTTCCATAGGGATTCTGGATCCTCATCGTAGGCAGCCGACGTATATTGGGCACAAATCCGTGGCTCCATAGCGTTCCGAATCTTTGCGGTAATCCGAAAACACTTCCGCAAATGCTTGTTGTAGGCGGCCTGCACTGCCGCATCCGTGCTATCCTTATCAGGTGACTTTTCACGACCCGATACGATCCACCAGAGGTCCAATTCTTTCAATTGATCTGACATTCTCTGCCTCCAAGGCCCGAAATTATTATCTCCCAAGAGAGGAAACAACACACGGCTCGACTGCGTAGACTCGTAAAGTTCAGTCATCGTACGAATGAGATGAGTTGCAGAGAGAGAGAGAGAGAGAAAAACGGTGAGAAAAACGATTCGAAAAAGCACACGGCGTAGATAGCCACCTATCGAATGGACGATTTTTCTCCTTTACTCAAGCCGGGTGAGAAGAACGATTCGAAAAAGCACACGGCGTAGATAACCGCCTATCGAATGGACGATTTTTCTCCTTGGCTTAAGCTGCGTGGAACGCAAAGGCTCATAACCTGTTGGATGGGTGGACGTGGTGGATGTGAGAGAACTTGTTCTATTCTCAGATGCGTGCCGCTGCTAACTAAATAGGACTAACAAACATGTGTGCGCAACTAGTGGTTTACCCTCAACGCCGTCCTATCTTCTCCACAACACTACTAGGGTGGTTGCCCGTACCCTACTACACTCAACATATGGGTGAACTTGAAGTTCCCCACCCCTTCCTGAGAAATTCTTGAGACCCTGCACATTTCCTTCCTCCTCCTCGTCTGCCGTTTCGCTTCCTTCTCTTTCACCTCCACCTGTTCTGAGTCTGTTACCTTCACTCTCTTCGGTTTCCTTCCTCTTTCCCTTTGATATTCTGCCGTTCCAGCCCTCCTTTTGTCCTATATCTAGCCGTGCATGGACTGCAAGTTTCTCTTGACTCTTTGAATAGGAGCCTTCAGCAGAACTTGAGGGAATCCGGGTAAAGAATGTGTCGATTTTAGCTTGTTTTTTTTTTGTTTCTCTGTAACTAAGTTTTTATATTAGCTCATATTGTAAATAGGATTCTTGTTAAGTAATAGGGGAAGAAGAGGGAGAGGTGAGCATACAGGGAGAGTGCGGAGACTAGAGAGATGGTTGTCGGAACAAGTGTGGGAATAGAGATTAAGCACCCAGCTGGAGTACTGAGGGCGCTGACAGGGAGTGATTGCAAGTAGCGGGTGATAGAGTGTAGGGAGTTTACCGCCTGTGAGGTGGTAATTGGAGGAGACTGTAAGAGCTGACTCGCTTCAATATCATCGCCGGGCGCATCCAGATCAGTGAGATTCATTTTCTCCGGTCCAAGTGTAAGCAAACCCAATTTGACATATTCCTCTACGAGGGAAATCGCATTTGGGGTAGTTGAAGTCTTGCTCTCCTCAGATTCCTCGGCATCATTAAAGTAGAAAAATTCGTAAAAGTCATTGTAGAAGGTATTTGCGTCGAGGTCAGGATTTAGGCTTCTTAATGAAACTCGAGTCTCACTTTCTGCTTGCTGGATGAAGGGTTCGGCGGTATAGGACTGAGTAGAGGAATGGACCGGATTATTTACAGCCCCAATAAGGCTTGAACGCTTGCAACAATTTTGAATTGTTGCTGCCGGGATGGCCTCCCAGGCTTCAGCCATTAACCCAATCGCGGAAAGTATGTTGAGCTTTGGTGGAGCCTGATGGTTAGCATTAAAGTAGCTTACTATATAATTTGCATACTGTCTGCGATATGCTGACTTAAAGGAAGCAATAATTCCTTGATCAAGTGGCTGTAAGTGGGAAGTTGTATTCGGAGAAAGATAAATGAGAGTGATATTTGTAAGGGAAGGTGGAATTGGGCCCTCATAGTTCTCAGGCGGTGAATTTGGATGAGGGTGACTTGGACAGTTATCACTCAGGAGAGCAATATTTCGCCCTTGAATTCTCATTTCTTCATTCAACATACAAAGAAACTCAAACCAAAGACCACTCAACATCCAAGCCTTTTTGTTGAACTGGTACGTAACAGGTAGGTTGCTGATATTGATTTTGTTTTGACGAAAGGCCTGAGGTGTTTGTGCCCTCCCAATTACCAGTAACTTTCGCTTCTCACTTCCATCCATATTCGTAACATGAAAGGTAGTTACCCATGTTTTATCAAGCTTCACCCCCGGCAGCACCTTGCCAGCTTCTTTTCGAACATTAGAGTACGCAGGCTGCTTGTTGTACTGTAAACTACTTTCATCACAGTTCCAGATAGCTTGAAGAGCAAAGGACCTGAGCTGATGGCGAATTTCTGCCCGCTGAAAAGGTAAGGCCTTGAGGTCAACACTTCCAGCTTCACCATGACGCTTCAATCGACCAATCAAGTGCCTCTCCTTAAACTTCTGAAGCCAGCCATTTGACATGGTGAACTCAGAATAAATTTCTTCGAATCCAATTTCAGTCAAATGGTCTTGAACAATCAATGACTGAGCTCTCAGAACATTATCTGTAACTGGTACTCTTGCGTACTCTGCAGCATCAACCCACTTTGCAAGCAAAAATTCGAAAATTGGGAATTGAGCCTTTCGAGCCTTTCGCCTCACTGCTTCTGGGCCTGCCATCATGTTAGAGAACTCATTCAAGCGCTGCCACCAGAGGCTTCCTTCACTCTCAAGCGACCACATACCTAAAGGTTGACTCTCCAAGATTTTTTTCTTCCAGTCTTTTATATGTTCACTAAGACTCGAGAGTGGGAGGGTTCTGCCATCCGGTCTCCTGGGACATTCGGGGAGCTCAGCAAAGTCGGACAACCTTAGATTAGGATGCTTTGATCGCAAAACACAAACCTCGTATTTCTGAGCAGGAGTTAATCCTGCTCGAACCTTTGACACCATTGAGGGACTCTCTCGGTGTTCGTGAATGTATTTGTTCACCTCGTTCCTTCTTTTCTCATAGATTTTTAACCCAAGAATCTCCAATTACCCCGCTCTATTTTCCTTTGCCTTCTCCGCTTTTGCTATGAGTCATACTCCTCCTACTGTACTTGCCTACCCTCGCTGTACTGAACCCCTCGCTATACTAAACTAAAGGGACCTAATACTTGGCATTCAGTATAGCGAGGTGCGACTGTACTCGAGTATGGGCCTAAGCCCGCAGGTTCAACAGGGGGTGAAAGCAGCAAGCTCGCTAGTGGAACCTACAAAACTTAGGCGCTGTTCTCGAGTACCTCCGTATGAGGGGATGATCTTTCTTTTCCTTCTTTCTTTAGGATGCCGACAACAATAGTAGTGGCTTTTTTCAGGCAACGGACGAAAAAAAATATTAAAATTTGGGAGAGTAGGCTTAAGAGGAGGATCACCTGTGCCTAGATAATCGGACAACTGCGCAAGGTTGGGTTTTCCTTTCGCTTAGATCTTTTTCTTTCTGTGGATTCTTCTTGGGTGAGAGGTTCGCCGATTAGCTTAGGAGATTTGAATTGATCGTGACTTGGGTGGTTTTTCTTTCCAGGCGGGATTCCTTGATAGGACGATTGTTGGCTCCCACATCTGTGCTTCTGAAGGTAGGCAAACTAGCTTGTATTTCTTTGTTTCAGTATGGAAGATGCAAAGGTGTAAATTTACCGAATGTGCGAAACGAAAAGCGAAATGAGAATTGCAGTAACAATAGCCGTATTGATTTGGTTTACCGGAAGATAAAAGGCTGACGTGCGTGGAGGAGAATAAGAGAGAGAGGAGACTTGCTAGGTACCGGTGACAATCGGGGCGGCTCCATGACCTATGCAAAAAAAAACCGACAGCGTGCAACCCGATGTCCAATATATATAAAAAAGGGGAGGAATCTTAAGCCCAGAATGTTGCACAAAGAGATCGGCCCTGATGTTTGTTCAGACCCAGATGGACTGTCCGTGCAGGAAATTTGAACTCCGCGACCTTGATTCATCCGGGATTAATCCGGCCAGGAATATCAAATCTTCTCACACCAGTATCAGAGTAATGCCCAAGCGTCGGGAGTTTCACGGAAGAGCAGATACCCCCGCACGCTTGAGTGTTTCCCTCAAAGCACCATCCCCCCTTCCAAGCCCTCTTTTTACTTCCAGACTTTCCCAACCCTAAGAACTGGAATAATTGAACCTGACGCTAGGACGTTGGGGTTGCTTTTGTTGGTATGGTCTAGTTCTTTTTTTCTTTTTTTTCTGTCTTAAGCTCGGTCTAAGGGGGTCAGTTTTCGCTGTGCGCTCGCCGCCCTATCCAAGATGGGGGATTTCTGACGTCCTAGCGTCAGGTTTAATTATTCCAGTTCTTACGGTACCTGTAGACCCACAGTACTTCCTTGATGTCATCTGAAAACATTTCATTCTCGCTTCAACGGTTGCCTTTTGTGCTCGCATCCGGTGATACTTTCAGCAGCCCTCGGCGGAGTGGATATATCCGGCTACTGTGTTCTGGGGCTTAGGGGTCTCCTGAGGAAGTTACTAAAGGATCATATATTATCACTCGCTTCTGAACTTGCTCATATCGCAGAAGAAACTTGGGACATCCGTATGCGGGGAAGCGATACGCAGGGGTAAAACTAACCGATTCCCGCCGGGTGCTGTGCGGTGGAAACCTTACTTGGGCTCCTTCATCCGAGATTGACATCCTTACCGACGAACTTGGTGTACGATCCAATGCTGTGCATGGAGGTATATAGGCTAGCACGAGGTCATTTTCAAACCTAGTGAAAAATGCGAGGTGTGACAAAATGGACTTACCAAGGTAAAGTAGATTAACCAAACTAGACTAGACGACACATGGCACACTAATCCCTCCCGTCCCCCCCTCCTGTATTCTTGGCACGGGGAAACGCACGAGGAATAAACGTTCGCATAACCGGAACAGGGCGATTCACCGTGCATGATGTCCTCGGTATCGGATCATTAAAAACCGGAAAATTATTTCTACCGACCACATAATGCTTGACAGAGAGAAGGGCTATTTCCCTCGGTTTTGGTGACCTGTCTTTCCGGCCATGGCCCCAAAGACGGATGTTTGTACAGTACTCAGGTTTATAATCGCGCTCTCAAGGGGAGAAAATCTGACTGGGGAGTTCTTCCATGTCACATATTACTCATGGATCCTGTTAGGGTGGAGGTGGCTGAATACCACTCATGCGTTGTCACCATGAGCCACATCGCCCAGCTTTCTTCATCTCTGTTCATAGGAAGTCTCTAAACGCTCGCAATACCACTACAAATTGCCTTGCCATTTCTATTTCCAACAAGAACTTTGTACAGAACACCATGGCCCAGGCTTCGCACACACAGTCCGTCAACATCGGCGATGGCAGTTCCAACTGCGGCAATATAACAAGTAGTTTCAACACCACCTTCTATAAGTGTGACGAGGATGCGCAGATCATGCGCTGGCTTTCCCCACTAGAGCCAAACAATAGACATCACGGCGTGCGCAACGACCGGTTCGCTGGTGTTGGGGATTGGGTTTTGGAAACAGGAGAGTTGCAGGAGTGGAGGGGGGGGTGAGAGTGGAGTGGATAAGGCTGTATTGTTTTGCTCTGGGGGTCCGGGAGTGGGGAAGACATATATAAGGTAAGTGGCAGCATTCTTTGAAACAAGCGACTACGGCTAATGGTGAGAAATATTAGTTCACTAGTGATCGACAGCCTATGCGATCAGGCAAGGAATGAGAATATCTCCGTCGCGTGCCTGTACTGCGACTTTCTTGCTCAGCAAGAGCAGACGATTACGGGCATGATGGGAGCTATTCTAAAACAGTTAGTGGGCAAGGGTGGCATCCCAATCTACATACGCGAGGCATTTGAACAAGGGAAACAAGAAATTGGTGGCAGGGCACTGCTACTTGCGGATTTGATGCGAATGTTGAAGATGACTATCGCTTCATTGCCCCAGGTTTTCATCTGCATCGATGCGCTCGACGAGTTCCTGCCGAAGCATCTGTCAGAGCTTCTCAGGTCGCTTAGAGATATAGTTCGGGAGTCGCCTAAGACCAGGGTATTCCTCACCGGGAGGCCCCATGTCAAGGAAGATATTCAACGATATTTCCCGCGGGTAGTTTTGATACCCGTCAGTCCGAAGATAGATGATATCAGGAATTATCTGGAGATGAGGTTAGACATGGACGCCGAGCCGGGGGCGATGAGCGATGATTTGCGGGCGGATATCATCAGGATTATGATGGAAAAGATATCTGATATGTGCGTAGGAACACTTAGCGTCTCCAGACTACCACCGATGAATACTTACTAGCGATTGTGTGTAGATTCCTCCTTGTTGCGCTAAACATCGATGCTGTTTTGGGAGAGGTGACAATTCGCCAGCGAAGAAAGAAACTTGAAGAGATGGTACAAGGCAACGGACTGAGCGACGCCTATGCGGCAACTCTTACTCGAGTGAAGGCACAGAAGGGAAATAAATCAGTACTCGGGTTGAAGGTCTTGATGTGGGTGCTGTATTCAGAACGGCCGCTACACGCCCAAGAGCTCTGTCATGCCTTGGGGGTGGAGATAGGGTCCTCGGATTTTGATCCTGAAAACGTTCCTTCGTTACGGACACTACTAGGATCTTGCCTTGGTCTTGTCACCATCGAGGCGTCTTCGTCCACGGTCAGACTAGTACACTTCACTCTGCAGGAGCATCTCTTAAGTAATCCGGCCTTATTCCTTAACCCCCATTCAACAATTTCCGAGATTTGCTTGACATACCTGAATTATCGATCAATCTGTGACCTTTCTCCAACTCTATACTCAGCCCCCTTATCAATGCCCCTTCTAAAATATGCTTCCTGTTACTGGGGCGAGCATGCAAGAATGGGGGTGACGGAAAACGGCAAAATGCTTGCGCTGAGGCTTCTCGATAGATTTGATAAGCATATATCTGCTCAATTACTGTTATTACACTGTGAGAACGAACCATGGGACCTATATTTTAACGAAGAGAAAGGACCTGTGGGATTTACAGGACTCCACGGAGTGTCATTTCTCGGGATAGTGGAGATGGTTTCTAGTGTATTAGAAATGAGGGACTGGGATCTTAATGAAAGCGATTGCATGGGGTGTACGGCTCTCATATGGGCAGCAATAAAAGGGTACGAGGAGGTTGTAAAGATCCTGTTAGAACGAGAAGACATCAATCCAAACCAGGCAGGCACCGACTATGGCCGAACGCCACTCGCGTGGGCTGCCGAGAGAGGGCATGAGGGGGTAGTGAGGATACTTTTGGAACGGGAGGGCGTCGATCCCAACCAGGTAGACATCAATTATGGCCAAACACCACTCTTGTGGGCGGCCAATAACGGGCATGAGGGGGTAGTAAGGATACTTTTGGAACGGGAGGACGTCAATCCCAACCAGGCAGACCCCCGTGGCCTGACGCCACTCTGGTGGGCGGCTCTAAGCAAGCACGAGGGGACAGTAAGGATGCTTTTGGAACGAGAGGACATCAATCCCAACCAGGCAGACACCGAATGTGGCCAAACACCACTCTCGTGGGCTGCCGAGAAGGGGCATGAGGGGGTAGTAAGGATACTTTTGGAACGGGAGGGCGTCGATCTCAACCAGGTAGACAAACGTGGCCGAGCGCCACTCTCTTGGGCTGCTGAGAACGGGCATGAGGGGGCAGTAGGGATACTTTTGGAACGGGAGGGCGTCGATCCCAACCAGGTAGACATCAAATGTGGCCGAACACCACTCTTGTGGGCAGCCGAGAACGGGCATGAGGGGGTAGTAAGGATACTGTTAGAACGGGGGGATCTCAATCTCAACCAGACAGACATCAAATACGGCCGAACGCCACTCTTGTGGGCCACTAAGGAGGGGCATGAGGGGGTAGTAAAGATGCTTTTGGAACGAGGGGACGTCAATCCAAACCAGGCAGACCCCCGTGGCCTGACGCCACTCTGGTGGGCGGCTCTAAGCAAGCACGGGGGGACAGTAAGGATGCTTTTGGAACGAGAGGACATCAATCCCAGCCAGGCAGACACCGAATGTGGCCAAACACTACTCTTGCGGGCGGCCGAGAACGGGCATGAGGGGTTAGTAAGGATACTGTTAGAACGGGGGGATCTCAATCTCAACCAGACAGACATCAAATACGACCGAACGCCACTCTTGTGGGCCACTAAGGAGGGGCATGAGGGGGTAGTAAAGATGCTTTTGGAACGAGGGGACGTCAATCCAAACCAGGCAGACCCCCGCGGCCTGACGCCACTGGTGGGCTGCTCTAAGCAAGCACGAGGGGACATTAAGGATGCTTTTGGAACGAGAGGACATCAATCCCAACCAGGCAGACACCGAATACGGCCGAACGCCACTCTCGTGGGCGGCTGGGCATGGGCATGTCTCGGTAGTCAAGATTCTTTTAGAACGGCAAGACGTCAGCACCACCGCACTAGATCACGAAAGCCAAACCCCACTATCGCTAGCCCTCTCTCGGGGATATGATGAGGTTGTGAAGATCTTACGTGACAATTCCAATTCCCGCACAACCCATCTTGGTGTCTAGGCATTTCTCCCGCCGTCCTCTATGCATGACTCCGAATGTCCTGTAGACACAGTCACTAGGTAGACATGCCATCCAGAAATCAGATCCCAATAACCTCACAAACCATGACGCCAAACCTCCACCCCCACCCTCTCGCCCCGATGACCGAGAAGGGTCGTCGAGCCTCACGGAGCCTGTCCCTAGCCCTCAGATAGCCTCACCTCAGCTAAACCCACCCAACTACCTCCACCCTCATCTGTTTCGCCCCTACAGCTCTTAGCCCCTCTAGTAAAACTATCACCCACCTAACACTACCCGGTTAACCCTCATCGCCTCCCCTGGACCTTTCTCTCAGCTCTTCTCGTTCATGTCCCTCCTCCGTCGTTCCCACACATATTTTCACTCCATATATAATTTTCGCATGTAGGATTGGCTTTCGCAAAGCCTCCGTCGATTTAGATGTATCATAAATAATAGCATTTGTTAACGAGCCTTTTTTCTGATTTAACCGGCTACCTTTCTTTCCTCTTCCATTCTCCCTTCCTTTCCTCTCCTCCCCCTTCCCTAGAGTTCCACTTTGGCCCTGTCCATAAAATCATATCTCTTGGGTCTTCGTCTCGCCTAATCCTTAAGTTAATACCATGTTTGTCTTGCGTTTTGGGAGCAATCGTGCACCGTACAGATAGCTCATTACAGGTAAATATATACTATCGACGTCGACGCTCAGCTAGCAAACCCGATCCCATTCGCAAACAGCCGTTCTATCTCCTTCCAGTAGCTCTCTTAATGTTATCAGGTGATTACTATCCGCTCCTTTTACAGAATATCCCCCATGTCACTTCCTGGCCTCCCGTGAATGAGATGTGTTGTTCTTGATAAGAGCTATATAGAGCACAGGGCTTAGATATTAATACATGCTGAAGACCTGCTCCATGCGTCCAATATGCATGTACA
>Ga0307513_10012574_pt1 | contig 10436 bp, 14 predicted proteins | sample 15_EM_MG_FD_202174 | JGI IMG/M metagenome (GOLD analysis project Ga0307513, IMG submission 202174) | Populus trichocarpa ectomycorrhiza microbial communities from riparian zone in the Pacific Northwest, United States - 15_EM | ecosystem: Host-associated > Plants > Roots > Unclassified | place...
GTATACGTACTGTTATAGATTATGACCGGTTGGTGAGTGGATAGAAGCATCTAGCTTTATCATAGCAGCTAAATGCGTCCACCAGATCGTCCTTGACAAGGGCGCGATTGCAGAATTTGATACGCCTCTGAATCTGATTCGCAAGGAAGGCGGTATCTTCCGCGGGATGTGTCTGAAGAGCGGTCAGTTTAAAGAGCTGGAGGAGGCGGCACAGGCAAAAGCTGCCTCTTAGAACAGGTCCGATACTCAGTCGGAGTTTGAAACGGGGTATCGCCAAACAAGGTTCTGCCCCAAAACGCTAGACGTAGAATACAAAAGTGGAGTATCTGGAAATCAACTTTTTGTTCGAGCAAGCATATAGACCCCTTTTTTCCTGTCGACGAGAATATTAATGACTTCGGAAGTTGGAAGAAGGCGGTTGCTTATCTAAGGCTTCGCCTGTGGCCGCTAGAGAATGGTCAGTCTCGCCCATAGGAGACATGAAAATGGACACGATCCTCGGCGGCGGGCGAATGGAGCTGCGACTAAGTAGGCATGAGCGAAGGGATTTGTGCGAATACCATGGACTAGCGGAAGCTGCGTGGTATTCCTAGAGAGAACAGGAACAATGCAATACTAGTCCGGCGCTGTCAATTAATGACAAATGCTCCGGTGCGTCCTCGTCGTTCTGCATTCGACGACAGAGATCGTCAGTGTAAAGGTTATATTAAAAACGTACTCCAAGCATTTTAACAGGAATATGTATATTTACTACCTCTCACACACACTCAAAAGCTGCCACAGCGCACGACCTTTTTTAAGTCCAAAAGTCACCGACGAGGACCCTCTAACACTTATGGATTCGAGGACCAACAAGTCGATTATCAAGAAATGGAGAGCCACCGAACAAATCACATTTTATGCTTCCAGCGTACTTTCTAATGCCTGAGAGCTCCCGTCGCTCTCGCCTTTGACCGCATCTATGATTTCTTCCACCCACCCAGCCATGCTATAGTCTGATCCCACCACATCATTGAGCAACGTTAAGATACCTGAAAAGGCTTTTTTTCCCTTCCTGAGACCCTCAAATTCATCATAACCGAGGTCTTCCACAGTCGCCTCGCCGCGCGGGTCATCTCCATCTCCTCCTTGCTCGACTCCAGGAAACCCAAAGTGATCTTCATCGGTCTTGAGAACGACTTCTCCCCCGGTGAAGGCCGTGCGGAATAGCACACGAAGGACAAGAACTGCAGCATACGAAGTTGACGGAGGGTCTTCACGGGGTTTGCGCCAAAGGATATCGAACGGACGTGCAGGAGGAGGGGATCGAATAATGGGATCCGTAATCCTAGAAGCACCCAACGGTAGGTCTCTTTGACCTGGCGGTCGCTTTGGTCGCCTTGAAAGAGGAATATGTGTGGTGACGTGAGCTCGAAGGCCGCCAGTTGATGCATCGTATTTGCAAGCGCTCCAAGAGCAGGCACTGTCTTTTTGTTCTTGAATATGCTCGAGCACGTGGGCGAAGAGATCCTGAGGTGTCTCGAATGGTGTCTCTTCGCATCCGCAGTTGTTCCACTGGCACTTGAACGCTACTCCTTCCTCCGCGCTCTCTCGACGTCTAATTCCCCGCAAGACAAACCTCTGTGGACGGCCTTCTTCAGGATCGGCCATCGTGGCACTGGCATGAAGGAAAACCGAAGTGACTAGTTTGATGACCTCGGTTGCCATCAGGAGAGGTTGATTTTCTTTGTACGGTTCCCATGTATACTTGTAGAAGGTCCAAAATTCGACCTGAGTCATTTCATGATCGGGATCAGGCACAAACATGCGCCGCATCCTGGCGTATTCTTAGTAGTGATCCAAGAAGAAAAGGGCGCTAAACGTACCACTCGGATGCTCTCCCCGGCTCTGGTATCAAGGCGAGTGATTCCATTTCTTCCTTGGGCAATTCGAAGGAGCTGAACAGACTCGGATCTTTCGCAGACGATTGTACCGGAAGGAACACATTCTCGGCGATGAGCTGTTGGTCGTACAAAATTTGAAGGACGAGGAGGCGTAGGACAGCAGGAAGATCAGGGTGGTGAAGGAAAGCTTTCGCTAAAGTGGGATTGGCGAGATGGGAAAGCAAATACTCTAGAGAGGCGAGAACTAGCTCTCGATCTTCCATTATGCCAAGGAGATAGATAGCGGTTTTCAATGAACCAGACGTCGGTGTTACATGGCGAACGTTAGGGAAGGCATCAAGAATATTCTGCAGGCCATATAAGCCTGAAATTATCGTTGCCCTGTCTTGGCTATTCGCGATAATTGAGATGAGAGGGCTCATGCGATCAAGCCCGGGTGGAGGATTGTATTTGTAGACGGCGAGACGGAAAATCTCCACCACTCCAAGTAGGAATTCATGCTTGTTGTCACTTTGTATTCGAAATTTGTTTAGGGTCATGAAAACGAGGAACCGAACTCGACGTGACCCAGACAAAGTTGTTGAATTTTCATCCAGGTGGGCAGAGTTTTTCAGAATCAAGAGTGATGTAAGAGCAAAACGCCTCTTGAGAGAGTACTCCGGTGAAGGTGAGAAGATATTTCCATCCTCTCTCTCGTCATCGGCGTGGGCAACGAACCAGTCTGGCCAGTCGCAGAGCGCGTCTACAAGACCGGGCCACACAGAGAGTACGAAACGGTCTGATAGGGAGAACCGCAGTAGGCGAGCTAGAGCCCAACTAACTTCTGAGAGCACGCCACTGCGCAAAGCTAGCAACATCCGATTATTTGGGCCAGGCTCATCGTACCAAGCTACTTGGTGTCAAAAATGTGCCCATCTATATGTAATACAGAACTCACGTTCCACGTCATCTACCAATGGCGTTTTGGACTGCGCTTGCGCTGTTTGGTTTGGGTAATAGTTCTTGTAGGTAGCGGTCTGCAACGGGCGTGACGCATAAGACGTGCTCATATTGGTTGGGGTGAGAGTTCGACCGTCTTACAACAATTGCGTCGCCACCACAAATTGCGGATAGGTGGTTGCTTCCAAATTTCGAAACACGCGTCTAAACCAGCCATCTTTCTTCTAGTGCGTACAGAGGATAACAAACGAAGTGTATAGTCCAACAAAGAGAGTAATCCAAGACAGAGAAAGGCAGCGAAAGGCAGAGAAAGGCAGAGAAAGAGTCCAGGATCGTGAGGTTACAAAGCGAGGGATGGTTGGCAAATACCGATACAAACCGGGGACCCGTCATTCATTTGACGATTTGATCACCTTTCTAGAACACTCAGATTTGAACCTGAGTGTTAAATAATCCTAGAGCAGAATGTGGGCCCCTCGTGAACTGTGGATGGGGTCAAGGTTTTTTCCTGATAGTGCACCGGGTACTGACCTCTGACAGCGCCCTTTCGACAGTCTTTATTGATATTCCTTTGGGCGGGTGGCCAATGTCAAGGAAAATAATACCTTTCTTTTCGACACCCAGGTCCTGTGAGAGCGTAAGTCACTCAAGCCATCGGAAATAAGCACAACCACACCATCTCATCAGACTTCTCGGCGAGTGTCTGGATACTCGAATATGCAGGGGGTGACTCTTCCATCCATGAATTGCATTGATCAGCCATAGACTTGAGAACAGGCGACGTGTCTGGTAGCGATGGAAGAGACGAATCTATGGACGTCGGTGTGGAAGTCATAGAGGTGACATTGATACGCGTTGTCTTGAACCAGGACTTGTGGAAGGACTTGCGGAAAAAGGACTTTCCGGAAATCGCAGAGGAGTATCCGGTGTCGCTGATGAAATCATCCTCGTCGGCTGGGCCATCCTCATGCTGCGAGTCCTCCTCATCCGACGAATTGTCGGCGAGTTCGCCAAGATCCCACGAGCTCCTACCCCAATCATCCACCACGTTGGGATCTGCATCGTATTCCAGTAACATCCGCGCACAATCTCCGTGTCGGAAGATGCAAGCGAAATGCAGCGGTGTCAAACCATTGATGTCGGTGGCGTTCACATCCATGTCCCAATCCAGCAGTGCAGACGTGAGGCATTTGAAACCCAAAGAGGCAGCCAAATGGAGCAGTGTCTGGCCGTGGGCGTTCTCTGTCGCGATCCAGTCCCGCCACTGCGCTTCCTCTGCATCCTCATAACTATGAGAAAGGCAAAATACATGTCACAGAGTCATCTAGACGTAGACATCGAGACGCACCAGTCCTGAAGTAGGATCAAAAGACGATTTTCTAGATTTATCTTCCAGTCCTCGTATCCGTCCAAGAGGAGTTGCTGGAATCCAACAGAAGGGTACATGGTGTCAACTCCCATGGCGTAGGTGCCATCTAGCCCTCCGATTTGACCGATGGAGAGAATACTACGAGCGACGTCCATTGGATCAAGCTTCATTCCGGAACGCTGCATCCCCAAGACTTGTAGTGCCATTCCCATCCTGGAGAGCGTTATGAGTGGTGGCAAGGAGGTGATTAATGACTTACAGGTCCTGCTCGCGCGTGTCTGTGTAAGTGAAAATGAGAGGCGCGGTTGGCGGTAAGGTGAAGTTGGAAGAAGTGAGCACCACCCGAACAGCCCCAGGAACAGGCGACGGTGGCAACGTGCAGATGATGAGATCGGTACTTCTGCACGTAACCTCAGAAGATGCATTAAAGCCGAACGTGACGCCTAGTTCGTATTCTCGACTGAAGCTTGAGCCCACTACAGCAATCTTAGGTCCCCCGAGGAGCGGGCCAGATGCAGGCAATAGGTCGGTCATGGAGGGTGGTTGATATACAGGTTGGGACGGCTGCAGGGGGAACGGTGATTCTTTCAATGTTCCCAGGGACGCAGGGAGTGTGTAACGGTGGTCGTTGGGATGGAGTGCATCAGGTGAAATCGCAGCAATGCGATCAGCATAGGTTGAATATGGTTCTACTGAGATTCTCCGCCGTTTGTGGGGTGCTCGTGGTCCACGAAGCCGTGGTTCAGAGACTGGAGGGACTGAAACCGTTGGAGAAGAGACGGAGGCTACCGAGACGATTGGGCGTCGGTCGTCGGTGATGAGTATAGGTGTTGTCCTTGTCGACCCCACGACACACCCATAACTGTCTTTCACGGTGAAGTCGATGCTGTGGGTGAGTTCAATTAATCATCGTTGGAAGAGGTCCAGTGCGGGGATACCCACAAAAATCCCCGCTTCTCACTGTGATGACGGCAGTAGCAAATCACCCCTACATGATACAATTACTATTTAGGATGATTCGTGTATAGGAAAGCACGCACTGAACAACAGATGGACACTACCACTTGATAAGTCGAATATAGGTTCACAGGCGAAATCAATAATGCTGGTGGGTGAATCGGGGTCTGCGGGTTGCGGGTAGTACTTAGGCCGGCGTTTGGCTTCCCGCGCGTAACAGACCGAGCAGCACGTGGCTGGCAGGTGTGGTTCACTAGCGCAGATCGTAGAAGTGTGTAAATGCAGCATTGATTCGGACGCAATGGTCTCTTGAAGGGGCATCAGACACAAAGAACGAATATTGATAATGGTGTACATGCCGTGGTCAAAGTATCGTGGTTGTTTAACCGAGGCGGTGAACGGCAAGCGAAGCCACTGCCAGCGAGCAGCAGTAGCAGCGGATCCCGAGCTCGCGACCGGCATGTTGGCAAACTCAAGCCTGACCCCCACCCGAGTCTCCACCCGGCTCTTGGGAGGGAGATCGTGTGCGATAAGCTGAAGGCTATTGCGGTTATGAGCGCCGAAGGAAGTTACAAGTGGGAACTAGTGTACCTGCTTGGGCAGGTGAAGCCGATATCACTTGCAGTGTTATCGGTCGTAGTGCTGTCGACTGTAAATATCGAAGGATATCCCAATGAAGAACGATTGTCGTTGGATGATTCAACAGGTATTGCCTCGGAGCCACCTGAAATCTCATCGCTGGACCCGATCAGTGGGTAGACCTTGTAGTATGGTGCAACTCCCTACCTGGTGTATGGGCTAAATGCCCCTGGAATGTCCAGCCCGCTCGAGGTGGCCGGATATGCGAGTCCAGGCCAGTCCTCAGTCACCAAGTTGGAGGATGCAACGATCGAATCCTTTTGAGCGAGCTCCGACATATTACGATCTAGATATTAGAGCAGGAACCGCAGGTCAGTCTCGGCGTCTGCACTCGTGAGACCTAGACCAGCCACGGACATCCGTCCCCTATCCCACTGGTTAAACTTACTCGCTTTGGTGGTGACTGAAGAGCCATCACTCTTGTTATCGATCTCACCGAGTAGACTAGCGAACGAGGAGATGCTGCGATTGGCGCCGTCGACTCCAAGACCCTGCGCTCGCCACTCCAGGGACTCGCGAGGTGTGTGGTAATGGTGGGACATATTTACAGAATGGTCTGGACCCGCGGTACGAACGAGTGTAGGGAAGGGAAGGGGAAAGACGCAGAGTGGCGGTGGGTAGCCGAAGGGACAGGCTGCCTTTCGTCACCCAGAATAACTAATGGAAATGTCCTGCTTACGTCCAATACGGCGGGAGTCCAACGCCCAGGTAGAATTGGTACAGGCGCTGATCAGTTGAATGGCCCGTCAATCAACGGTCTGTCTCTCTCCTTTACGGTCGGCCGATGCGGGGGAAGTGGAAAGAAGAGCGAGGGAGGCGGACAGTCCCTCCCCACCGGTAAAGGACATGAGAGAGAGACCATGTCAGCTGAGAATTGGATGTTGAACTGCTGGCCGCGCAAGGACCATTCGACGTGCGAACCTGCAGTACAGTCTGGCATATACGCATACAGTGGAAGGTCGCACATGCTTTCCAATCCGAATGTGCGCTCTACCGCGGGTCAATCTTTTGCCGTGCACATATTCGACGATTAAGTCGGCAAGAACGAGTAACTATGTCACGGATTTCGTTCGGTGGCACCTCTCGCGCTATTCACAGCGGCTTTGAACCGGGAGCAAAGAACGCCGACGCGAATTTTTTTTGTGAACCACTGGCCATTGCTCCCCTACCGAAATTTGGTGCTATCAAGGGTCCAGAAATGCGCAGCAGTAGCAATCTCACAGTGCTATAATCTTGAATAATGACTTACGAAGCTTGGGACCAGTGACGACGAATCAGCAGTAGATATGACTGCTTGATCGCTACTTCATGAAGAGATACTGGACTGAATATGGCGTATATATCGTCCTAATTCAAAAGGAAAGCTCAGCAAAAACCAGTTAGACGTGCGTAAACTTTGGTGTCCGCTTCTCAGCAAATGCGGCCATCCCTGGAGCACAAGTCTCAGTCGAAGACTCTAATCGAGCGAGAACGACCATTCTTACCTTCTTTCTGGTCAGAAGTTGCAAATAACCCATGGAATAAGCGACGTTCGAAACGAAGCCCTTCCTCGAGTGGCAGGCCAAATGCTTTGTAAAACATTAAGGCGTAGTGAATGATAGGGAGAGGCATGGAGACTCTACATACCGGCGTTGACGGCCTCTTTGCCTGCCTGGGCACTCAATCTTCCGAAGCTTGCGATTTTCACGGCCATGTCCAAAGCTTCTTTCACCACAGGTAAATATTCATCCTCTTCCTTTTTCTCTTCCCGCACTACACGGCTGATCACACCCCACCGTTCGGCCTCTTCTGCATCAAACGTCCGACCGGTGAGAACGAGCTCCATAGTGCGACTCTTGCCGATGACTTTGGCCAGCCTCTGGGTGCCCCCGCCGCCTGGTATCACCCCTAAGGTAATCTCAGGCTGACCAAATCTTGCAGTCGACGATGCGAGAATGATGTCGCACCTGTGGAAGCATTGAGAACACACGAAAGAGGAAGTTCGAGGTCAAAGTATACATAAGAGCGAGTTCACAGCCTCCACCGAGAGCATAGCCGCTCACAGCAGCGATGATAGGTTTGCGAATAGACGACAACTTGGTCCAGTCAACTAGAAAGTCCTTTGAGTACACTTCCGCATACGTTTTATCCTTCATCTCTTTGATATCCGCACCAGCTATTTAGGGTACTTAGTTTCAGTGGGATAGCTTGTTACACGAAACCTACCCGCAAAAGCCTTTTCGCTTCCAGTTAGAACTACCGCTCCAATGTCTGTATCTTCGTCTGCTTGTTTCAGTGCTTGGTTCAACTCTGCAAACAGCGGAGAAGACAGAGCATTCAAAGCCTTGGGGCGATTCAAAGTGATGAGGGACACTGTAGGGTGCGGCTTAGAGACAATTATATTCTCATGCTGTCCGTGGGAGACTTGAGAGAGCCATCTTCGAGTAAGCCATCGGGCTGGTATGGTCAACGTTAACGAGGAGTGAGCAACCGTCCTGGTGAAGAACATGGCGGAGTCAAAACTGGAGCTACGCATCTTATCACGTGCTGTTGAGCTTGAGATCTGGGCGCTCGCTCGTGACGTCTGTGTATCTTCCAGCTCTGCTTGCGATCGAAGAAAGGGCCCCACTGCATGCGCTTGGCCCCAGCCACGCTATTGGCGTGCGGGGTAGGTGCACCATGTATCGCGGAACCTTGCCAATGGGACTCTAACATCCTGTTCAACAGACGTATGGAGTCTCTTCCCTCAGAACTACACTAGAAATTGCACCCGATAGTCTGGAGGCCGACTCATCCTTGCAACCAGTACGTAACGGGGACCGGGGCCTGTCAAGCAGAAAGGAATCCCCAGCTTTCTATCGCACATTTGTTCAGAGGGTCTACATCCAGGATGTCGATTTGTGGCACCTTGATATAGGAAGAGTCCACACCAGGCTCTCGCGCGAGCTCGAGTCCTTGGAGCATCTCGAAATACAACCTGATGGCGTGTGTCCATGCTTGGAAAACCGAGAAGAACGACGATGACATGTGAGCGAGAGCTGTTCATTACTCAAGGGCGGGGATATAAACTCAACATAGCGCTATAAGTGGTAACTTGTAGCGAAAGAAATTGGAACGAAAGAACAGGAAGAGGTATTTAGGCTATCTGGCGGCTAAAAGAACAAATAGCAAGCCCGATGTGAGGAAGGGTCTGTCTCTATATCTCATCAAGGATCTCAATCCCTGTATCCGGCAAGCACCGTCTGAACAAACCGCCGATCTCAGCTAGTAATATTGTGTCCGACTTGTCGGGATACTCGATCCGAAACCTAACCTCATTCAACGCCGGCAGCCGCCCTTCTTCCCTTGCATGAGTCACCCAGTCAAGCACAAATGACCTCCAATCGGTCCTAATAATAGCCCAACCCTCAGAATCGTAAGGCAATCGGGGCTCACGGACCCAATCCAGCCCGAACTCCAGCGTCTCCAGCGAAGTGACAGATCCGAATAATGAATGAAAATCCACCAACCCACCTGAAATGCTGAAGTGCTTCAGGTAAGGCATAGGAAAGCGGCGAGGTGTCCAGGCATACACCGCACTGTCGGTGAAGACCGTCGCGTCCACAATGACAAGGGTGGACCGAAAACTGTGCATCATTGTACAGAGAGTGTAACTCATTACGTGCCAGACTTGCAGGACTGAGAGCGAGGGAAGGCTCCATTTGCGGATGTTCTCGTATACTTGGTCGAGGGGGTCATCGAACTCAAGAATCAGGGTCTTAAGGTGTGGGAGGGATATTCGGTTACGCGACGTTGTACGCCAGTGTAAGGAGTAGGGATATTCACGAACAAGGTGAAGCGTTTGCAACTGCGTGAACCGATTGAGTTGCAATTGGTCAGTGGCACCCTCATATCGCGCATTATCGTTAAACGTATCGCGAATGTTCATGTAAAGTAAGATTTTTTGCTGGGAGATTGGTAACACGGCTGTGCGTGAGGCACCAAAGACGAGGAGATGCGGGCAAGCGTCCAATACAGTTCGTAGATCGGGATCACTGTATAACCATGTATTTTCCGAGACGATGCTGAACGCCTGAACGAAACCGGCCAGGCGTGGGAAGCGGACAAGCGAGTATTTGAGGCTCAATAAGCCAATCGGATTGCGAAGGACGACAGAGGAGTATAGAAACTCTAAGGCTATAGTATGCCATCGTTTGCACACGCGGAGGACCCTATGGCGTTCGCAAGGAATCTCGAAGACAGAGGAGAAAAGCGATCGCCGCTGGTAGTAGGCCGTTATAGCGTCCTTTGCATGGTATTTTTTGAATACCGTTGCATAAGATAGAATGGTGTAGATTAGCTCGTCTGGAAGCGTGTCCATTGGATATTGCCGGATGCGGTTCGGTTGGAACCAGCCAGAGGAATTCGGCGGCCGACGGACGCGCTCGGATAGTTTTCACGCGACAGACGCGACAGATTGAACAACTCGAACTCCCTCGACATTCCCTTTTAATTTCTCTTAAATTCTCAAAAATGCTGGCGTTGACGAGCCGCACCACCAGGTCGCGTCTTCCCGCTGCCGTCCGCGCCGCCTCGGTTTGGGCCAAAGTTCCGGCTGGTCCACCAGACCCAATCCTTGGTATCACGGAAGCTTTCAAGGCCGATACCTCGCCAAAGAAAATAAATCTTGG
>Ga0307513_10012576_pt1 | contig 10435 bp, 11 predicted proteins | sample 15_EM_MG_FD_202174 | JGI IMG/M metagenome (GOLD analysis project Ga0307513, IMG submission 202174) | Populus trichocarpa ectomycorrhiza microbial communities from riparian zone in the Pacific Northwest, United States - 15_EM | ecosystem: Host-associated > Plants > Roots > Unclassified | place...
AAACTATTTGTCCTTGGAACCCAAGCTACCAAGAATGGTGTCGAAATGTCTAATATTGAAACTTTGACTTTAATATGTGCTAATTAATAATTGCCTACAAGAGTCAAATTTCTTTTTTTCATCACATTTGGGGGGTCGTTTCGGTTTAGTGATGCAATTGCGTGTTTTAAAAAAGTCCGTTATATTAAACAATTGTACTTTATTCAGTCTAATCAAAGATTAAAAATGAACGACGAAATCAACTAAACCACGTAACTAAATATCTGGTTAAAAAATATAAAATTATTTTGTTTTGTTGTTTATTAAAAGTAGAATAATATTTTCAGTTTTTTTTTAGTTTTTTTATTTAATTTCTATATATATATATATATATATATATATATATATATATTGTATTTAAGTTATACAAATTCTTTTTAAGTATTTAATTATATTATGCACTATAAATGAAATTGTATTTTTCTTTAAATTTTTTTTGGATTCCTTAACAAATCTAAGAAGAGCTAAAACTAATAAGTAGAAATTGTTGTTTAATATCAGAATGAATCCATTTTTTAAGAAATTACTTCCTTAACATCAGTAGATAACTTTCCAAACAAATAACTGTTGAATTTTATTATGTTTTCCATGTAGCATTAGCTTATTTAATATCATTTTTTCTCTAGTTGTTGCGGTACTTGAGTTTTTGCCATATACCCTTAATCTACATGTTTTCTTCCTTCTTCCAATATATTTCTCCTCGTTAAACTTCTTCTTCACGGCGAGTTGTTATCACTGATAAACAAAATTTAATGCTCGCGAGCTCACCTGGCGAGCGTATGTCAATTTTAGGGTTTCAAGATTTGATAAAAATGATCCAACGACCTAAAAACTGGTGCACGTGATGATTAACACACCTTCTGTAACCTTGGTGCCATAAAATCATCAAGATGCCATTTGAATTTCAAATTAAATATGTTCAAATCCCTAGAAATGCTTTGTATTCCTGGCAGCTTCATGTTCTATGAGTATATATACCTTGGACTCAATGATTTAGCCAATTGTCTTTCCTTAATTTGAACATCAATTCTTCTTCAATATCTTTAAAAAAACTTAGCGAACTGTTTGAAAAAAAAAAGAATCGGTGTGATAACTAATTTATAAGAACAAAACTAAACAACAAGAAAAAGAATAAGATGAATGATATTTTATTAAGAGTTTTCTGAAAAGATTACTTTTATAGCTCTTCTCTATATTTGTGTATAATGCTTAAGATTACAAGTCTAATTATAGGCCTCAAGTCCTTGCTAATCAAAGAATTAAACTATTTAAAAAAAATCCTAATCTAATAAAGAATCTAGCATTCTAATTAAACAAGAATTCTAATAAACTAGTTTATTACAAATTAATCCTTCTTCATCAAGGATTGTTACATTAACTAGGATTTTTCCTTTAGCTAATATTAAAACTCCTATAAACACTAAATTCTATTAGCCTAAATCCTAGTTGATATTGAATTTGAACACTCCCTTCTAATATCAATTGTCATCATTCTTCATAACTACTAGCATATCTCACTACCATAATTTTTATATTTACCGATGAAATTTTATGTCGGTCATTATAATATCATTCCGTTGGTAATTAATTTACCAACAAAATCACTAATGAAAATGTTTCGTTGGTAATTTTTTGTCTGTTGATAAATCCGTTGATAATAAAAAAAATATTATTACCAATAGATTTACTGACAGAAAAAACACGCAAAAAAAATTACCTGCTTTATTCCGTCGGTATTTCCCTTGGAAAAATACCGTATGTAATTCCGTCGGTAATTATTTAAAAATATTTTAAAAAATCCATTTTAAAAAAATATAAAATAATTAAATTAATATAAATCAACACTCTATAATACTCAAAATGCTTGGAAAAAAAAGAGAAGAAAATCAACTCAAAAAAATTTGCAACAAATAAATAACAATTAAAAATTTAATTCAACTAAAAAAATTAATATGAAAAAAATAAAGTTGCGATTGCTAAAAATTTAAAAATCCTATAAATAAATCAACTAAAAATTGATCTCATATGAAAAAAAATCTTGAAACAATATTCATACAATTATTAAGAATAAAAACAATTAAAAATAAAATAAAAAAACAAATATAGTGAAAAACAAACACGAAAAAAAAAAGAAAAAAAAAATCTTACCTTAATGTGATTGCAAGTGAAGCTAAGAAGAAAGAAAAAAAATTCATAAGTATATTAATTAAAAAAAACTGAGAAGAAAAAAAAAGAAAGGAGAAGAATACATACTTGAGCATGGAGGAGAAAAGAAGGAGTTGAGGAGAGAAGAGAAGAGAAAGAAATGGATATTGATGTTTTTTACATATGAGAAAGAAGAAGAAGAAGAAGAAGAAGAAGAAGAAGAACAAATGAGCACTATCTGTTGTGAAATTAGGGATTCTAAGCTTTTTATTGGAGTATTTTACCGACGAATAATTAAATATTAAAATTTTTAATCATTTCATCGGTGATTCCGTCTGTAATATTCAATTTAAATTTTCAATTTAATTAAAAAATTTCAGAAACCACCAAATATCACCGATGGCATTTCAATTCGTCGGTGATTCCATCTGTAATATTTAATTAAAATTTTTAATTTAATTGAAATTTTTTAGAAAACCACCAAAAAACACCAATGACTTTTCAATTCGTCGATGATTTTTCTGTAAAGAACAGTAATTAACAATGCAATTGAGAAGTGAACAGTTCTAGAGCCCTTTGGAAAATACCTACATAATATTTCGTTAGCGATTTCCTTTGTAATTGATATTATGAACAGTGTTCACAGTTTACCAACGATTTTACCGACGGAATAAATTCTATCGATAATTTTATTGGTATAAATGACACGTCATTATTTTTTTCTTTGTTTTAATTATTTTTTTCCATAGTAATTCCCTCGGTATATACCAAGAGAATATTTTTATCGGTAAATGCCATCAGAAATTTACCAACAGAAATATTCCCTCGGTTTTTCATTTGTATTTATCAATGTTTTGGTAGTGTCTCTCATCTTTGCAAAAACATCATATTTGAGTAGCTTTTTGAAAATATCTACGACTTGGTCTTGAGTCTTCACCTACTTAACTTCAACTTTCTTGTTTGCAATGCAATCTCTTAGATAATAAACTGGATTTTTAGATAATGCAATGGCTGATGAGTTGCCCACATAAATCTTTGTAGGCTTCTCTTGTGGCATTCGCTACTCCTTCAATAATCTTCTTAGCCATATGGAATGACAAACACATGTTGTAGTAGCTACATATTCAGCTTCACAAGTAGATAATGTGACAATAGATTGCTTCTTTGAACTCCATGTGAAAGTTATGTCTCTCATGTAGAAAATAAAACCTATAGTGCTCTTTCTATCATCCATATCTCCAGCCCAATCACTATCACTATAACCCACAAGAACAAAGCTATTAGAATAACCGTAGAATAAGCCAAAATCTATGGTACCTTTGATGTATCGTAGAATTCGCTTCAAGGCTTTGAAGTGAGTCATAATTGGTGTCTCTATAAACCTACTCACAAGTCCTACTCCTAAAGAATATTCAGATGAGTGCATGATAAATATCTCAAACTCCCAACTAAGCTCTTGAATGTTGTAGAGTTTATTTTTTCCCCTTCATCATTCTTTGACATCTTTACTCCACACTCGACTAGAGTATTCACTTTTGCACAATTCTTTATTTTGAATTTCTTGAGAATCTCCTTTGCAAACTTCTCTTGAGAATCCTTAAGCAGTAGGACATGATACCAATATTCATCATTTCAAGCTCCTTGATCATTGCTTGCTTGAAGTCTCTAAACATCTTTGGATTATTTTCTGTGAAGATTAAGTCATCCACATAGAAACATACTATAAGTGTATCACCACTCTCTTTGATCTTTGCATAGATAACATATTCATAAGGACACTTAACAAATCAATTCTTTAGGAAATAGCCATCAATGTGACTATACCAAGCCCTTGGGGCTTGCTTCAATCCATACAAGCCTTTATTTAACTTTAAAACCTTGTCTTTATGTCCCTTTACTTCATAACTCATAGGTTGCTCAATGTAAACTTCTTCTTCAAGAAAATCATTAAGAAAAGGTTGAGTTGACATCCATTTTATAGATTATCCATCTATATTGGGCAACGGTGGCAATGATTAATTGAATGGTCTCCAATATAGCAACAAGAGCAAAAACCTCTTTATAGTCAATCTCAATATGCTTTTGACGATAGCCTTTTGCCAGTAACCGTGCCTTATATCTCTTAACCCCTCTCCACCACCAGCAGAAACATAAGAAGAAATAGAGAAGCAACAGAGACAGAAAGAGGAAGCCAAGCAGAAACAAAGAAAGAAGAAGAACCATCGTCTGAAACCACCGGCAGCCACGACAACGACGCCACCGTGAGCCACCAGCACCGCCAACGCTGCCAGGTCAACTTCTTCTCCTTCATCGTCCCCGACTCCTCCATTGTTCTGCTTGAACAGTGGAGAGCTGCTCCACTGTTCACTTGGCCGGACAAGTCCGGCCCAGCCCAATCCAAAAATAATTTTAAAAAAATCCTTTTGAAAAACATTTGTTGATTTTCCCACGTATGTTTCTATTATTTTTTCTTAATACTGGATTGTATTTTTATAATGTAAAGATACAAATTCGGTATTAAAATACCCGGTTTTTGTCAAAACGTTGTAAAAATTATAAAACAAAAAAAAGTCTTGCTTTCATGCATACGACCAAGTCTCAAAAAAATCATATCGTGTTTTCATACAAAGAAAATTTCAAAAAAATATATGTTTTAGCATGCATTTTAGCTTTAATAACCAGTTTATTAAAGTCATGAGAACTAAACCAATATTTCAAAAAACACCCAAAAAATATGTTGTTTTGTTTTAGTATCTAGGATTACGAATTTATACGTAAAATGTATTTTTGATATTAAAAAGATGGTTCTTTTATAGATATTAGAACGCTTAAGTTTTTACCCGATAAGATAAAGATCTCCTTACCGAGGATGACTTTTCTTAAACCATAGATGGACCAATAATTAGAAAACACGACAAGACCTTAGTTTTTCATCAGATAATTAAACAATGCAGCCTACCTTAGGTGGGCCGTATTTGAGGTGCTAATATCTTCTCTTTACACAACCAGTCTCCATACCCGATCTTTAAGACCAATTAAGGTATCTAGTGACCAAAATACTAGGTGGCGACTCCCATTTTATTTTTCCACTGATAAAAGATAAGAATTCCTTGTCTCCCCACATTTTTCAAATACATTACAAGAGTGGAATATTGCCGCAATGCCGCACACGTGCGACAAAATAACGACTCCATTAGGGACCCTGTGGACTAAGCTTTGTTTTCGTCTGATTATTGTGTTTTGTTGTTGGGTTTGTATGTTTGTTTGTTAACTATGCATTTTTTTATGCCTTGATTCTTTTACATATTGTTTATGCATTGTATATAAATTGATCCATGCATCATTCACTTATTCTGTGAGAGTTATATAGAAAACTATAGGTTAAATGGGGGACTAACAACTTACCTTATGACTTTTAGTCAAGGTTTAAGTTTGTGTGAACCCCAACTCTTCGCTGAGTGCTTAGACTGGTAATGATTGATGCATATATCATCTCATTACCTACTGACCCCCCATATTGCCTTCAAAAGGGTGATCACTGGGACAACGAAAGATCTTTTTTTAGAGACCAAGTAGTAAACCTACCCCTTGTCTCACATAAAAAGATTAAAACTTGCCTTTAGGATGTATGTTCCCTACACATTGTTTTGCATCAATACAAGCTCTTCTTAAAGCATATTGAATTCATGACTTACGGGTGACACAATGGCTGTCACTCAGGAAATTTCTGTTGTAGAGTTTGAGCAAGAATCAAAATTCTTGTTTCATCATGCAAGAATTATGACCATATATCACCTCTTGAAGGGCAAGTTTATCATGTAAAACATGCTCATACATTTAAACATGCATGCTCGTTGTTCGGAATAAAGGTCCCCCAATTTTATTTTGCTCGTTAGAGTCAAGAGTTGCCGACATCTGATAGTGTTGAGGAGGATTCGCTCAAACTTCCAATCTAGAAGCATAGCTTGTGATAAAAGGATTCGTTGTTCTACCATGGACCCAGCTGGTGACTTATGTTGAGATGCCATCTATAAAGTTCTAATATGCTCATCAATGGAGACTATAGAGAAATGTAGGCTTCTTTCTGAGTATAACAAGTTAATCGACGAATCCTTTTTCACAAAGCTACACAGCCAAAGAACTAACATTGTCTCTAGTTTCCTTATCCAAAGCATGATCACGAATGAATATCATTTTTTTTTTGTTTCAACTAAAACTTTGATTTTCTTCCTGGACACTTAGAGATTGTATCATCAATAAATCAATGACTTCTACTTTGTCGCGCACATAATGGACCATGTTATTATGTGTGTACCTCTTCCATCCAATAATGGCAAAAGATCCCGAGTCCAAAGACGTGATATGATACTATAGAATCTGGCCTAATGATTGAAAGGTCAAAGCTTTTACGATACACTATTGTGAGATTCTTAAAGCCCAAGTTTCGCTCACATAAAGAATTCTATATGTACCACTGTATTAGAGTCGAGTTGTTTAAATTAGTAACTTAGAAATGGAAGTTGTTGGATGAAGTGAAGTTGCCTCATGAAGAGTCCCCTTGTCGCATGATAAAAGTATCTGTGAATGACTCACTTCATTGGCTCACTTGGAAGAAAAATGTATTTGCATATCAGACTTGTTGAATACAAAGGAAAGCTCGTCATGACCTGGATTGATAGGGAGAGTAATTTCATGGAAGTATGGATCATGGAGGATCATGATAGAAAATGATGGAGCAAGAGGCATTCGATAAACATAGGGGTTTTAACAAGGAAAGAATCCCATGTAAGTCCTTTAGCCTTTTGCAATGCTGATGCTGTGTTGATGGGAGAATATTTTTCTGATGTGACATTCTTCAACTTTAAGACCGGAGATATTGACATGTTATAATTAAGAAGGGGTGTGCTTCATGTATGCTTCCCATTCCAACTTAAATTCGCCACAAGAAAAAAAAACATAGCTAGTTCATTGCCCCAAGGCATGATTCTCTAGATGGAATAATCCAGATGAGATGTGAAGAATTGCAAGAACTTCGAAGATTAAGTCTAAAAGTTAATGAGCAAGAGGCAGATAGATTTTGTAAAGGATGACATCAACGATCATATTGTCAATATGTCGTTACCAAGGAGGGATAACAAAACATTGATGATTGCGGAAGAAGCTGATTATAAATGTTGTTTTGTCACTTTTGTTGTTCACCATTTTTGTTTTGGGATCACATCTCATCATTTAATGAAATATGTCTTTTCTTTGTCTTTTTGCTGTTTTGGGATCATGAGATGTTTGGCATTTTATTTTGACAATATATTTTGATTAAACTCTAACTTGCATTTAAGACTAATCAATCCTAAATGATTAAAAGTGTTTTAATTCCAGAAAAGACTTGATGTTCGTTAAAATGACAAGAGGTGATCGAACAAATTTTAAGCTCACGCACAAAATTGAACCACACACCATATAAGCTAAGTTTTAGCAGTATGCCTAATGACACACAATGGACTCAGTAGTTATGGATTCACGAATCAAGACTCTTACAAGTCCAAAGTATTACACGGGACGAGGTCAAAATTTATCGATTCTAATTAACCTTGCTTGAAATGAGAAAAGACCATCTTTGTTCACTCATTTCACAATTCTTGAAATATATCCTTTGCAATCCCATTTTGAGCCTGGTGGAATATTTCATTCAAAAAGAAACCCTGACATAGATCACACCCCACATTAGAAGCAAATAAGAGATTTTTGTTAAAAAAGGATAAAGACAATGATAGAATCAATAGTAAAAGGGATGTTAAGAACAAAAGTCCAATGATTGAGAGGGGGCTTAGAGAAAGGGCCATAGACTAGAAGGGCATGTAAGAAAAATTTGAGGAAGGCTATGTGAAAGCTAAAGAAAGTGAAAATTGCCTAGAAGGCAAATCAAAGATAAAAGAAGGAGAATGTCTACCAAGTCTAGGAAGGGTAAAAGAGGTTTCAATCAAGAAAAGACACAACAAATGTCAAAAGTCAATGCTAGAAAAATACTAAGTTACAAACATTGTCTTTTGATATCAATGATAAAGCCTCTGATGTCTTCAAAAGATCGAATAGGTTATTCATTAAAGAAAAAGTCAGATTTGCATTATGATCTATGTCAAAAGAGTTCTGATGGTTACATGGCATATCCTCTACAAAGACAACAATAGAAAGAAAGTTGATGAATATTTGATGTTGTTCCTAGGTCTTCGAAACTCTCAAACACCTTTTTGATCCTATGAAATTCATTTTTTTCATAGCCATGAACCATAGCCTGCATTACATGCTTTAAGAAGCCCCATTTTTTTTTATCAAGTAAGCAATTTGAACTGATAAATGACACTCTCAGAACTTGAAGAGCCTTTCCATAAGGGTCGTGGCTTCATGAATTAAGATACTGGTTATTAAGCATGCTGATAAAATTGGTGTTCAAAAGAACAACCTTTCTTGATAAATCCTTAATTTTTTACTTGGGCATCCTGTTTCTTTGAAATTCACAAAAAATCACTTCATCATATGCCATCAAATGATATACTCAAAAGAAAAGATTAAAATTGATACAAAGAACCATAGACAAAGCTGTTTTAATCTACAACGGGTCAATTTCTGATATCAAAATACAAGACAATCAAATGACTACATGTATTGAATAACGTGTGTTGGATCTTTGACTAAAAAGCTTGATTTTTAAAAGATCTTTTCAGAAAATGACATCTCTGATTTCATTTCAACAAATTAGACTTTGAATAGATATGATCTTTGAAATGTGAGAGTTGATTCTAGAATAAGAAACATTTGTCAAACAAGAAGAATACTGACCGAGTTTATAAATTCCTGGAAAAAAATGACATTGACACTTCTTAAGAAGTGGAGCTGCTAGGGGCAATACATTAAACCCTGAAAAGGAAGATAAACAATATTCAGATTAGCTGGGGTAAAGAAAGAATCAAATGATGAGTCAGCAAAGTCCATCAAAGTTATGATTAGCATCTAGTAATGACAAAAACCTCCTGATTATAGACAGATGAACGAGCACTTTCTGATCAACTTGGGGCAATGTTGTTCAAAGACAACCTATGATCTAGTAAACCCCGGCAGAAATTGAGAGCAAAGATGTACCTGAAGGACATCTTTATATCATCATCCTTTGAAACATGGATATTGACTTATGTGGGCATGCTGTTGCATTTGAATGAATGATGAAAAGATGCAAACCACCAAGACTGACTGTGGAACAAGGATATACCTAAAGGACATCATCATATCGTCATCCTTTGAAACATGGTTATTGACCGATATGGGCATATGGTTACATTTGAATGAATACTGAAAAGATGCACACCATCAGCCCAAAATGACTGGGTCGGGTCTGGCCCAATCCAAAAATAATTTTAAAAAAATCCTTTTGAAAAAAATTTGTTGATTTTCTTGCGTATGTTTCTATTAATTTTTCTTAATACTGGATTGTATTTTTATACTATAAAGATACAAATCCGGTATTAAAATACCCAGTTTTTGTCAAAACATTGCAAAAATTATAAAACAAAAAAAAGTCTTGCTTTCATGCATACTGTCGCACGTGCGCGACGTCGCGGCGATCGTCCACCCTCGAATGTGTGATGGGGGGGTATATATATCTGGTCAATATGGTGAGACAAGGAGTTCTTTGTCTCTTAGCAGTGAGAAATGGTGTGGGAGTCGCCACCTAGTATTTTGGTCACTAGGAACCCTAACTGGTCTCAGAGATTGGGCACGGGGACTGGTTGCGTAAAGGGAAGGTATGAGCACCCCAAATACGCCCTACCTAAGGTAAGCTGCATTGTTTATTTGTCTGATAAAATTCAAGGTCTCGCTGTGTTTCCTAGTTGTCGGTCCGTCTATGGTTCAAGAAAAGTCCTCCTTAATAAGGAGGTCGTTATCTTATCGGGTAAAAACCTAACCGTTCTAACGTCTATGTATGTTGGTTCGTCTATGGTTCAAGAAAAGTCCTCCTCAATAAGGAGGTCGTTATCTTATCGGGTAAAAAACCTAACCGTTCTAACGTCTATGTATGTTGGTTCGTCTATGGTTTAAGAAAATTCCTCCTCAATAAGGAGGTCCTTATCTTATCGGGTAAAAAAACCTAACCGTTCTAACGTCTATGTATGTTGGTCCGTCTATGGTTCAAGAAAAGTCCTCCTCAATAAGGAGGTCCTTATCTTATCGGGTAAAACCTAACCGTTCTAATGTCTATGTA
>Ga0307513_10012577_pt1 | contig 10435 bp, 11 predicted proteins | sample 15_EM_MG_FD_202174 | JGI IMG/M metagenome (GOLD analysis project Ga0307513, IMG submission 202174) | Populus trichocarpa ectomycorrhiza microbial communities from riparian zone in the Pacific Northwest, United States - 15_EM | ecosystem: Host-associated > Plants > Roots > Unclassified | place...
GTTCTGGCGTAGCAACTGGAGGAACCGCGGACACCGCGATGGCAGGTGCGGAAGAAGACGAAGAGGCGCTGCTGGCACAAGCCCTTGCTATGTCCGAGCAGGAGGCCGGTGGGGACGTTGAGATGGGTGAAGAGGATATAAGCGAGGAAGAAGCTATCGAACATGCCATTGCCATGAGCATAGCGCCAGGTGACAAGGGACAGAATGAAGAAGACGAGGATGAGGATATGCAGCCTGCACGATAGTGTGGATGTATGGATGGGAAGGTCCGTAGCCAACGAATGATATGACATATTCTAGGCGCTCCGGTCAGCCACTGCTGCCCGCCTCTAGCCCCGACTGTGTTAGGGGTTCCCAGGCGTCTCACATAGACCATTCATTCAGTAATAGACCGTTCATTCAGTCTTTTCAGTAAGACTGAATGACACTGCGCAACACGCAACAAACCTTAATCCCCCACGGGATCTGGTCCCGCGGCAGTGTTGCTTGTCCGCGTTGTCCGCCGGCTTGACCGTAAAAGGGTTGCTGGCATAGGACCGCGTTTCAGTATTCTAATACCGCGCTTATAAAAAGTATGTGATTCGCGTAAGGTACCCGCCCGCGCCACCCTCAATCCCACTCCCGTTACACTACCATCACCAACGACCCAACGACCCAACGACCATGATCTACAGTCTTTATCAATACCTTACAAACTCTTCTCGTCTATTCACCAAATCTCACGAGCTACCCATTGCTCAACGCCTCCCACAAGAAATCCTGCTCGATATTTTCCGATGTATCCCGTTTGCTCCCGCCCCCTATAGGGATACTATCATATACCCCTACCTAGATTCTGGAGAACGCGCTAGCACGGCTTCTCCTAGAGATCCCAGGGCGAGTTTACCGCTCGTCTGTCGCAAGTGGAATGGTCCCGCGACGGAGGTATTGTACGAAGAAGTGGAGGTGTCTTCTCTTCAGGCCGCCAAGATGCTTCTACAAACACTGCAAAGCGCGAGGGGCCTTGCATTAGGAGAGATGGTCAGAACGCTCCGATTGCCCGCTCGCGCAGACGTGGGACGGTCCAGAAGGATCAGAGAACCGTTCCCCCACGTTATAACAGAACTAATTGAAGGGATTGTACGCCGGTGTTCCCCCGCATTGAAGAGTCTGGCGTACTCCACTGCCGCGAACCAGCAAACCCTTGGGATGTTCTGGGAACCGCGTTTCCCCCTGGGGATCACGCTCACCGATCTGCATCTATCAAATTCATTTTCAATGGATGGCGCTCCCCTGCCGCCCCTCGAGGCACACCGGCACTTGCGCTCCGTGACACTCACCTCATTCATCTTCGATCGCGCGGCTGGGGTGCTCGAGTGCCCCGCCTCACTCGAATCCCTCACCCTCAACTCGTGTATCTTCGACTATGGATGGGATGTCCATCATCCCGACCCAAGCTTGCTCAAGTCTCTCACATTCAACATCTGCACATGCATCGAATCTCAACTGCCTGCTCATCTTCTTGAACACCTCGAGTCTTTGGAAATCTATCGCACGCCCTCATTATCTTACGACCTTTCGCAAGCCCGGAACCTCACTCACCTGGCGCTCTCCCCGTCACAATCAACGCCACAATTCGGATGGGGCGACTATGTACCGCACGGCCTCAAGCATCTCACATTAGGAGTATTCGACCCCAACGACATCGAGGAATTGGAGGTATTGATCCTCCCGTTGGCTCGGGAACTGGAGGTCGTGCGGCTATATATTTGCTGCAAGCTGGACGCGTTCGAACGAACGTGTCTAGATAGGATCACTGTTCAGTTGAGTATCATGGGTGTGAAGGAGGTTAAAGTCACATGGATTTCTCGGGTGGAGCAGTGGACACTGCGTGAGTGGTTTTTGTCGCTCGCTTAGTTGAGGGGACGCGCAATTAGATGATCGTACTAACGACCCCTCTCATACAGCTCCGAAGTATGCCTGGGAATGGTCGAGGCTTTGGGAACGACCGGAAGGGGCATGGGATATGGCTGGAATTGACGTTCACCGCTCACTAGGTTTATCAAAGGTGCGTGTCACAATTTCTTTCAACAGATCCCTTGGTAACTGAACTGTCTCAGCTCTAATAATAATATCACGATATCTATCCATGCGCGACCGCACGTCTGGACGATCCCCACTACTAGCTATACCGTGTAGTATATCCTTTTGATATAATTTGCTGTATATACCCTTGCGTTGCTTGCATTGCGGCATTGCGTCACCTCTTCCCGTTGCGGCTCTAATCCGTCGTATGATGTAATAATGCCAAGACTTGAAACACATACAAATGCTTCAGCACCTGCCGCCCAGCCTCGTACGTCACAGTGCCTCCTTGACTGGAACCCGCCTATCGGGGATGATGACGACCTTCCACGTGGATCAGCTGAGAGTGACATGGGCAATCACACGCCAATGACGAACATGGGAAGAGCCCGCTCTTATATAAAAGGCGCACCTCTCGTCCACAATTTTTTTCTCACTACTACCACCCACAAACACACTTATTACACCCAATTACATTACACGAACGCCATGTCTACCAACGCCAACATCACCAACGCGGGCAAGGGTGCGTGCGGTTTCTCCTTTATCTGCACTTCACACTTCTGACTCTGCGTTTCCTCTGCAGACAATGTCCCCTCCAAGGCTTCCGGTCAATACCACTCCATCAAGGGCACAGTCGTCGAGACGATCGGCAACGCGACCGGCGCGTCTTCCTGGCAGCAGAGCGGCAAGGAAGAGCATGCGACCGGTGAGGCTGAGACCAAGGCCGCCCAGGCACGTGGCTACGCCGAGGGTACCGTGGATCGTGTCGTAGGCAAGAAGGACTCCGTCGTTGGTGCTATAACTGGGGATAAGGAACAGCAGGCTACCGGGTAAGTGTTGCCCCTTGCACACGTTACCATTTCTGGCCCATCTAACCGCCTTGTTTTTGCAGTGATGCCAAACAGGAAACTGGAGCTGCCCGCCAGGAGTTCAATAAGAATTTCTGAGCTGTTGTTTTTCGTTTCATTATTACCTTGATGTCATTATATCGTATTGATGGTCGCCGTAATTTACATCGACTTGATTTCGGGTAGCCCTTTGTCGGGGGATGGAGCCTGCAAATTTGTTAGTCTTAAGCCTGGCACGTAAACCTCGCAGCCCCAATCCACTGAACATCGTCCACTTATCGCTACTTCACCAATTCTCTACTTTAGCAACTATCTGGATGGTTGAAAGCAGCCTCCTCTTTTCCGACTCCCGACCGCTGCGAAAACTCGTCGCGATGGATGAATCACAAATATCAAGTATCAATGTTTTGGTATTAATCCTCGACGTACATCTTGAAAAGACGAGCAAGCACTAGCGAAAGGAGGAAGCCGAACTCGCGACTGGGCGCCAGTCGTTGGTCGAATGGACACAATCTAGTGGTCTCCTTAGCACCTGCGGTACCTTACCCTGAAGAGATAATCGCACCCCCACGTGCAAAAATCTGTGTGAGCCCGACACGGTGTCCAACTGGCCCAAAACCGCCTTGAGCAGGAGAACAAAGTCATTGATGATATTCGCGCAGCTTTAGATATACGCGAATCGATTGTATCTGTCATTCGCTCGCGGATTGCGATCCTAGAAGAGTGTATCGCAAGCTGCCATATCAAATCTACGATAGCGTTGCAATCTCCCCATAAGGCCCAACTAGAATCCCTTATAAATCACGGCTGCTTCCTCACTTGTCTTCGAGACATCTTTCTTCGTCCAGCTCACTTGGGAACCATGTGAAGGTTTATTACATAGAAAATCAATACATGATGATTCCGATAATATTTGGCCCGCTACATACTCTGAGCACTCGTCTTAACAGCTACCGTTGGCAAAAGGTTGCGATCCATACACCAGGACTTTGGTCAAAATCATAATATTTGATGGAAACCCGACCTATGTTGTTGCTCGCCTTGCTCATTAGCTCCACCTTGGGCAAGATCGATCCTTGAGTATCCATATTCTCGCACCTGAGGTTTGTGGGAGGCAGATATTCAAGCACTCGAACTTGTCGCTCCTTCCTTCTCCTCACATTCTCGTCTTATCTGATGGGAGTATGAGTGATATTGTAACCGAAGAACCCCTCTCCAGGACTGAAGAGCTGTATGCCCTGAGGTGTTTGGCGTCTCCCGAATTCCCAGCCTCGATGCTTCGAAGGGATGCACGCTCGTCAACTAAATCGCTGCAGTATATTCCTTCAGCACCTCCCTCGACAACCCCAGCAATTGATGCCAGACTATCAGTATCGCTCCTATAGACCATTAATCACCCTCAGTTCTTGTTTCACTTGGAGTCTTTGAATCGGTTGCATCGCTTCAATCGCCCTCATGGCGCTCTGCGGTCCACTGGAAGATCTGCAAACTTCATTTGTACTTCCCAACCTCATCCAGTGATCTCTTCTGAAAGCTCTACAAGAAGGGTCCGACTTGCAGGCGTGGAGAAGTTCCGCCCGCTGAACAGTGGAAAATGAAACTGAGTTGAGCCCGACGTTGACCTCTGGATCCACCGTTACAATACGTTTTTCTCCTGAGGAACGTGCCTTTGATCTCGTTGGACACCTTAATCAACTTTCTGGTAGCTTTGACAGAGCGAAGAACGGTAAGTGGCACCGGTTCAGAGCAGCGGACAGTGTGCTTCGTCCTAACGGACCGGACGCTTATGGTTACTGGGTTCTAAATATAGACGAGAGTACCCGTCTCTGTGCTCCGTATACGTGGTTGTGATTGAGCGCGGAATATCAGTCAGCGTGCTCCACAACTTTTGTCATCACCTTCGCCCTTGCAATACCGGAGCAGTTTTGTTAGGTCATCTTCGCACGTCGAGGACGCCAACACTGCTCTTCCTTCTCACTAGCGACGTTGATAACCACACGGCTCACGTTATCACCACGCGCTTCACACCCGGGCATCCGATCCGGTCTTCGGGTATATAAGCCTTCCGATACTACCTTTTGCAGTTTCTACTCACACCCTCGACTCTCATCTCAACTTCCACCTCAGCTACTCTGCACGGCTATGACTGATTACCTCGAGTTCAAGACTAACCCGAAGATGGAGTACAGAAGGTGCGTGTTTAGGACTTCGATACGTGAGCTGCCTAGGAGATCGGATCCTGAACCTCTTTTCGACCAGGCTTGGGCCTTCTGGTCTCCGCGTTTCTGTATTTTCACTCGGAGGGTGTAGGTTCCCACTATACGTCATCGCTATATTGGATCGCGTGATTGATGATGTCCCCAAGGGTTGACACTAGGGGGGACAGTGAAGGGCGACCCAGTGAAAGAAATTGTCAAAGCGGCTTTTGATCATGGTATAAACTTTATTGATACCGCTGAAGGTGTGTCAGAGGTCAGCCGATTCGCCGGGGGGTTCTCACGGACTGTTCGCACAGTCTATGCCGCTGGTCAATCTGAGGTCGAGATGTCAGCAGGTACCCATCAAAACTGTTACTGCGTTACTGATATGCACCCGTCAGTGGTCGAGTGCTCAAGGAACTCAAGATCCGCAGGAGTGATATGGTCATTTCGACCAAAGTTTTCTTCGGGGTTCGGTGAGAACAATCCGATCTTGTTCGACTCAGCGCGTAATGAACATTGTACCCAGGGAAGGTCCAAATGCAAAGGGTCTATCCCGAAAACAGTACGCCTCTCGCCTCGAGAGCCGGAGATTATTTACTAACAGCCATTTCCAGCATCATTGAAGGTCTCAATGAGTCTCTCGAGCGTCTCCAAATGGACTATGTCGACATCTATTTCGCACATCGTCCAGACCCAACCGTACCAATGGAGGAAGTCGTCCGTGCGTTCAATTACTGCATCAATTCGGGCAAGACGCACTACTGGGCCACCTCCGAATGGTCAGCAGCAGAAATTGAGGAGGCGTACCACGTCGCAGATAAGCTGGGTTTGATCGGACCGATTGCGGAACAGGCACAGCATAACTTGTTCCATCGTGAACGACCGGAGTTGGAATATCTGCCTATCTATAAGAAGTACGGTATCAAGACTACCGTGTGGAGCGCCCTCGCGAGTGGCGTGTTGACAGGAAAGGTGAGCACTTCGCATGCTTCCTCCTAGTAACACCGAGAGAAGTCGAGTATAAAAGAACATACTTACACCACATATCAGTACAACGATGGTATCCCCGAGGACTCGCGATTTGCCGCCCACACCGACATCTTCAAAAATACAATCGCGCAGCTCCAGCAGCCTGAAGGGCTCGTGAAGATCCAGAAAGTGCGCGAATTGACGACCCTCGCCCAATCGGAGCTCAACACTGGCATCGTTCAACTCGCGCTCGCGTACATTGCGAAGATGCCGAACACCGGTACCGTCATTCTTGGGTGCTCGAGTGTTAAGCAACTAGAGGAGCAAATGGTTGCATTGGATATCATCGATAAGATCGATGAGGGGATTGTGGAGAAGGTGGAGGCTGTTGTCCAGAATAAGCCGGAGGCCCCGAAGGGAATGAGGCCATTGAGGGGACAAGAGTAGATAGTAGTCTAGGCCAAGGTGCCGACCTATAGGAAACGAGATTAGACGTGAAATAGAATCGAAGAGTGAATCGAAGGAAATCATCGGATTGAGCAAGGTTACCCAGTAGGTCATGTGACAACTTGAGGGCAGGGCTGCAGTATAGTATAGTGAATGTGGGGAGAGTGAGAGAATTTAACAGCTGTACTAATCCCGACGACTCCAATGAACGAGACAAAAACTGCAGCAAGCGCTCAGGGCACCAAGGCGAACCCATAAATAGGAGCAAATGCTCCAGTCGACAGGTTATTCGTGATCTCCCAAGGAAGCCGGTAGCTATACCCGCGGCTTTGGTTGTCGAAGCATCCGGATCCATCCGGCATTAACTGCCATTAGAGATGAGATCTCACAACCTAGTCCCTTCGTGGCTCACCTATGGAGCTGAGCGTTCTGAAACTTCGAGTAGGAGAAAAGCCCCCACGCTTTCAGCGAGGAGGTCGCGGGCAAGGAGTGGTGGGGTTCGTTCCGTCCCTGGAATTAATTTACTTTTATTTCGTCTGGTGTGGGAGACGCGCTAGCGCTGAAAGATGGTCGCGACGAGAGCGAGACATTCTCGTGCTTGTGTGCCGGTCCCACATTGATGCACGCGGATCCCAAAGCCTGAGAGCTGAATCATGGAAGCTGGAGAAAGTAGAAGAGACTGAGAAAGCTTTGGAGCCGAGTTTGCGCTTGCTTTGGCCCTGCGCAGGACTGCCGTTATCTCTGGTTTTCAAAATAATTTTGTTCGGTATACAATGTTTATGGAACCCTGCTCAACCCCAAGTGGGGCCCCAAGGCTTGCGCTACAGAACCCCTTCCTACTTAGTTGGAGTGAAACACCTGTACGACGTCAGCGGCGCAGCATATGCTCTCGGTCGCCCCACCCAATGACGCAAACCCTTCGAAATACCTATATAAACCACCTGGAATGCGTCTTTTCCTAGACACACACAAAACCCTTACGACTAAATTTCCACAACTCCAAACAACTATCTATCATGTCTACCTACAGCACTTCTGGTAACTCCGAGAATGCCCCCTCCAAGACCTCGGGCCAGTTCCACTCCGCCAAGGGAACCGTCGTCGAGGCCGTAGGCAATCTGACTGGCGCCCAGTCATGGCAGCAAAGCGGTCAACAGGAGCACGCGGTATGACCTTGGTTTTGGCACTGAGTGCGCTTGAGTACTCACCTTGTCCCGTTCCCGTAGGCCGGTGAAGCCGAGCTTAAAGCTGGCAAGGCACGAGGATATGCCGAGGGTACAGCTGACCGCGTGGCTGGAAAGAAGGATACCGTCGTCGGTGCCGTGACCGGTGATCGCGAACAAGAAGCTTCTGGGTACGTACAAAGTTTCTGTCATACGTGTCTGTGGTCATCTAATTGCCTTGGCAGTAATACCCAGCACGACATTGGAAAGGCAAACCAGGAGCTCAACAAGAACGTCTAAGCCAATAACTCTTCTATACAATACCTCACGCGCTGTTGCATAACTTTGAAGTAGCAATGAGATAGGATATTTAAAGCCACGCCCACGCGACTACGGGGACCCTCTTGCATCTCTAATTTTGCGCGAGTGATGAGTTCCGCTCGTCTTAACATTTGATCCAAAGCCTCCGTGTGTCATCAATGCTTTCCTGCTCTTTGGAGGCCTATGTCCCACCGTGAACTGCCGGCATCGTGGATGAGTCTCGCGCAAAGATAGTATGCATCCATAGAGCGTCGTAGATTTGACAACCCTCGCTAAGCTTCGTCGGTTGGTTGCCTAAGTCGGTCGTTTGAACCGGAATATTACATGTAAGCCTCTGTTCAATGCGGCCCGAGGAAGGCGCATTGAGAACAAGGTTCCATAATGGAGAGATAGACGCGTGATGTATATCGGTGCAGTTTTGTGGGGCCTGTTGAGAGACCACGATCCACATGCTCTTGGGGGGGTCTTCTATGTGCGCACAATGAAGCAATAGGGCCGGGCATTGTCCTTCAGCATATCAGTTTCAGTTTCAGAAGCGGGGTCTACGTGGCTACATACCTCTAGCACGAACCTACCTGCCCAGTCCGAAGTGTAGGATGCGCTTGAGATGTAGCAGTCATTGTTGCAATGGGCCGACCATGAAGAGTTTGCTTCAAAAAGTGTGACGGGCCGAGAAGCTGAACTGAAGAATATGCAACTAAATTCGATCGTAACATATTACATTTGTATTCGCGTAACACTCAAACCAAACCAGTTTTTCGAATCAAGACCATTAAGTGCATATCTCCTTACCACAACAAGCGAAACCGAGGACGAAGTAAGGACGACAGGAAGGGAACAAGGAACAATATACAGTACCACGTGATTTGTACTCGTAGAGAACATTGCAGAGGAATTTTTTTTGGTGGAAATTGGTTTGTAATTGAACCTAGTCACGAACTTTTCTCTCCTTCCTCTCCTTGCGCTCCTTCTCTTTCTTTACCTTCTCTTTTTCTTTTTCCTTGACTACGACCGGGGCCGGTGGAGGGGGAGGATGCACAGACTTGCGCGCCTTCTTCTTCGGAGGTGGTGCCTCTTCGTCATCTTCATCTTCATCATCCACGTCGTCTACATCGTCGTCGCTCAAGGGTTCGTCTTGTTGCACCACCCGTGCAGTGCGGGTCGAGAGGGAGGGGCGCGCTGCGGGGGGTGACTTGACCCGAGCTGGTGCAGTTGTAATGACTGGGGCGGGAGTAGGATGCTCGATGTCCTCGTCGTCTGAGGTGTCCTGGTGGGCGGGGACTGAGGCAGCGTCTTCCGGCTGAATGGGCGGCGAGTGTATCAGAATAGAAGCAAGAACAGAAAATGAGGAAAGGGAAATACAGATTTGATTGCTTCAATTGGCTTCAAGCTAGCCTCGTACGCGGATTTCTTCTTCTCGTATTCGGCTTTGGCAATCTCTGTGGCTTCACTGTATGGCTGCGAAACGAATCAGAGACGTGTTTAATGCGCACCCAAGCAAGCATAACCACATACCGCCTTGTCTGCGTCCGAGAGCTGGCTCCACGCCTTGGAAATATAGGTGAGGATCTCGCCGTAGGGCAGGTTCGGGTTCGCAGCCTGGACCTCTTTGCGGACGTGGTTCTGGTAGAGGAGGTAGGCGGAGGGAGGACGTTTAGGCGCGTTGGGGTCCTTGGGTTTCTTTTCTTTCGTCTGCCGCTTGCGTTTTTTACCGTCGCCATTGACGGCGCCATCGTCGGCAGCGGCGGCATCATCATCCTGGTCGGCCTTCTTGGGACGACCGGGCCTACGTTTTACGGGTTGGCCATCGGCGACCGCAGCGGGAAGAGATGCAGATTGGAGCGAGTGCGAGTACGGTTGGGGGACGGGGAAGACGTTCTGGAGGTAGTTTGCAAAAGTGTCCGTCTTGTTCGCACACTCGCGGAGAGCCTGCGCGGCTTCGCGAATGCTGGTGACGAGCTGTGGAGGGCGATAGACGCGACGAGGGCGGTGTGAGCGCGTTTTTCAGGGGGGACGAGGGCGGGGAAAGGACGTACTGCTTGGCGCTGAGCCTCGATTTCAAGGTTGTTAGCCATGTTGCTCTAATTAGTCTGAGACGGGCTGAGCGTGTTGTTGTTACCAAGTAAACTGGGGGTACTAAGGCGAGTAAGGCAGGAGGTAAGAGTGGGTGCTAAGCAGTAAGACGACCACAACCAATTTATTACAACCGGTCCTAACCGTCCCTTTGTTCGTTTACGCCCCGTGTCAATCAAAATTGCAGGACAATTGGCAAGCGACCTCATTTAGGGCACCCCGGAGACCGCAGACCACTCCTCGAGCCCTTCTCGTCCGACGCGGCGGACGAAAGGACGAGCGACGTCCCCGGTAATCTTGTCCCGTAGCGCCAACCGCAAACACGCCCCCGCTCTTGCTCCCGACC
>Ga0307513_10012578_pt1 | contig 10435 bp, 7 predicted proteins | sample 15_EM_MG_FD_202174 | JGI IMG/M metagenome (GOLD analysis project Ga0307513, IMG submission 202174) | Populus trichocarpa ectomycorrhiza microbial communities from riparian zone in the Pacific Northwest, United States - 15_EM | ecosystem: Host-associated > Plants > Roots > Unclassified | place...
AGGCGGCTAGGGCGCGATTTTAGAATGATTGACTTATTTGAGCCTAGGCTGCCTAACGAAAAACTTCCATAAGAGCTTCCGTGATGTTCATTAGTGTCGAGATTTCACGCAACTTTGCATTTCATCGCGACCCTGCGTAGACGTCGATATCGCAAATTCGTCAATGCGTTCTCAGCCACTGAATGGATCAGCCTCAAATGCAAGTCTAGGTCAAAGCGTTGTGAAACTGAACACCTCTGGCGCCTTGCAGCGGTTCAGGGCATCCTATGATGGCTGAAAATTGTGTTTATGGCAGTTGGAGGAAGACCGATGCGCTGCTTTACCGTGCTTGGACCCTCGCAGACCGGAAAATCGACGGTCGTGGAAAAGCTCGGCTCCCTGGAGGGGACGCCGAGAAAATCCAGCTCCCCTTATGGATTGAACCTCACAGAATTCACCTTCGGAAACGAGGCGTGGTGTGCACTGGATGCGCCAGGACCCAACGAAGCGTTGGCGCATGCGCAGCACGCGCTTCTTGCCAGCGACGCCTGCATACTGTGCGTTTCATCGGCACCCGCGGAGGCTGTGCTCGCCGCGCCCTATCTGCGGATAGTCGAAGCCTCGGGGACGCCTTGCATCCTCTTCGTCAACCGGATGGACGAACCGAGAGGGCGGTTGAGGGACGTGATCGCCGCGCTTCAAGACTACGCCAACCACACCCTTTTGCTTCGCCAGATCCCGATCCGCGAAGGGGACAGGATCATTGGCAGTTGCGATCTGATTTCGGAACGGGCGTGGCGATACCGGGAAGGCCAGACTTCGGCGCTGATCGCAATCCCCGAAAGCACTGCCGAACCCGAGCACGAAGCGCGCACCGAGCTCCTGGAACACTTGTCCGAATTTGATGACTGGCTTCTCGAGGAACTGATCGAGGACCGCGAGCCATCCAGCGACGCGCTCTATGCCATTTCATCACGGGTTCTCAGGGAAAACAGAATTATCCCGGTCCTGATCGGTGCTGCAAGTCACGGCAACGGCATGACGAGGCTGATGAAGGCGCTGCGCCACGAGGCGCCGCCGGTAGGGGTTCTTCGGCAGCGTCTCGCTCATACGGGAACTGTCGATGAAGGCAAGCTGGTGGCCGTGAGCTTCCATGCCTACCATCGCCAGAATGTCGGCAAGACGGTGCTCGTGCGCGCACTTGGCGAGGGACTGCGGCAAGGCGCATCACTGGGCGGCTCCAGCCTCGGCGCCGTACAAAATCCCGCAAACGGGCGGTCTAATTCGGCGGTTCTGCCTGCGCCGGGGTATGTCTTCGCGACGGTCAAGTCCGACCACCTGCCCGTCCCTTCGCTGTTGACCTCCGGCGCGGTAGTCGCCCCGCCTGATTGGACGGAACCACCCACGCCGATGCTTGAAAGGATCCTAATTCCGGGCAGCGAGCGCGATGAAAACAAACTTTCCGAAACGCTGGCGAAACTTACCGAGACGGATCGTGGTCTGAAAGTCTTGCAGGAGGAAGGCACGGGCGCTCAACTCGTCCGCGCCCAAGGGCCGGTGCATCTGCGTGATCTCTGCCGAACGCTGTCCGATGTCTTTCACATCTCCGTCACCGACCGAACGCCCAGCCCAATCTACCGCGAGACGATCACGAAACCATCGGAGATTCATTACCGCCATCGCAAACAGACCGGCGGTGCCGGGCAATTCGCGGATGTGAAGTTGAGCATTCACCCCAACGAGCGCGGCAAGGGCTTCATCTTTGGCGAAACCATCAAGGGCGGCGCCGTTCCGCGCAATTACATCCCCGCCGTCGAAGCGGGCGCGCGCGAAGCGATGGAGAAAGGACCGCTAGGCTTCGAAGTTATCGATGTCGGCGTAACGCTGTTAGATGGTCAGCACCATACCGTCGACAGTTCGGAACACGCCTTCCGGACTGCGTCGAAAATGGGGGTGCGACAGGCGCTTTCCGAAGGATCGACCGTCTTGATGCAGCCGGTCTTCCGCAGCGAGTTTCACATCCCGTCGGTCTATTCAGGCAGCCTTGTCCAGATCGTCTCCGCTCTCAACGGTCAGGTTCTCGGCTTCGACCGTGATGAAACCGCCAAGGGATGGGACATCTTCCGGGCGCTCGTTCCGGGCGGCGCACTTAACGATCTGGCGCGGGCGCTGCGCTCGGCGACGCAGGGCATTGGTTATTTTTCCAAGACCTTCGATCACTTCGAGGAACTATACGGCAAGGAAGCGGACGCCATTGTGAGGGCAAACGAGAAACCAGGCACCGCACACTGAAACGTTCGTGCCACTTCATGCTCGTTCACAGAGCCGGGCTCACGCCCGCCCTTACGTGCCTGAAACGTTTGCAGTTGTAGTAGCACAGGCCCGCGGTTGGGCTTGCTTACCGGGGATGGTGTGCTGGGTACTTGACCAGTTCGCCGATGGCGATCGTGTGGAATTCGACCATTAGTATGCGGGCTCAAGTCGTTGGCAAATCAACCGCGTTGCCGATTGCCAGCAGGTGAAATCCGCCGCCGGCTGGTCCGTTTCTCTCGATGAGTTCGCTTGATCCCGTTGCTGCGTGAATTCGATTTCAAATCAGGTATTTGCTCACCTGGTAATGCGTGCCTAAGGTTCGATTCCTTTCAAGGCGAGGGATTGAACAATCGGTTAGGCGCGCGAGCGGGCAGGAGCTTTCCATGTCGATACCCGAAGCGTTCCAGCATGATTTCGGCGGATACGGTCTCATCGACCTCCACGCCGGCGAAGCCGTGCCTGAAGAGCTAGATGATGGACGCTGGGTCATCGCTTTCGGTACGCTTCACCATCGCTTCGTACCTTTCCCGTCAACGTCCGAGTACGGACTCGATCGCACCCGCCGTCGCCTTGACGACGATGTCGGCTTCCTCGCGTGTCAAGCAAAGCGGCGGCGCGAAGCCGAGGATATCGCCCTGCGGCATGGCGCGACCGATCACCCCGCGTTCGAGAAGGGCGGCCGAGACCTGTGGGCCGATCTTCTTTGAAGCATCGAAGAATTTGCGGTCGTCTTTGTCCTCGACGAATTCGATTGCTGCCATCAAGCCATCGCCGCGCACATCGCCAACGTTTTTATGGCCGGCAACGGCCTTGGCCAGTTCGGCGCGGAAATAGGTGCCGGTGGAGCCGGCGTTTTCGACCAGGCCGAGCTCATCGAGTAATTCCAGATTGGCGACCCCGGCTGCAGCGCAGATCGGATGGGCGGAATAGGTCCAGCCGTGACCGATGGCACCGACCTTGTCGGATCCCTCGATCAAAACCTGCCACATCTTGTCCGATACGATCGAACCGGAGAGCGGCGCGTAGGCGGAGGTCAGGCCCTTGGCGATGGTGATCAGGTCCGGCTTGATGCCGTAGTGATCGGAGCCGAACATGGTGCCGAGACGCCCGAAGCCGGTGACGACCTCGTCGGCGACTAGCAGGATGTCGTATTTTTCCAGCACCGTCTGGATCTTCTGCCAGTAGCCGGCCGGTGGTGGCACGATACCACCGGTGCCAAGGATAGGCTCGCCGATGAAAGCGGCGATCGTGTCCGGGCCTTCCGCCAGGATCATCTCCTCCAGCTTGTCGGCGCAATGTTGAGAGAACTGCTCCTCGCTTATCGAACGATCCACGCGGCGGAAATAATAGGGAGCCTCCGTGTGCAAAATCGGCGCGCGGGGCAGGTCGAACAGATTGTGGAAGAGTTCGAGGCCGGTCAGCGACCCCGTCATGACGCCGGACCCGTGGTAGCCGCGCCAGCGCGAAATGATCTTCTTCTTTTCCGGACGGCCGAGAATATTGTTGTAGTACCAGATCAGCTTGATGTTGGTTTCGTTCGCATCCGAGCCGGACAGGCCGAAATAGACCCGTGACATGCCGGCCGGCGCGCGGTCGATGATCATCTTCGAAAGCGTGATCGAGGCCTCCGTGCCATGGCCGACATAAGCGTGGTAATAGGCCAGGTTTTTCGCTTGGTTTGCGATGGCATCGGAAATCTTTTGGCGGCCGTAGCCGACATTGACGCAATAGAGCCCGGCAAACGCATCAAGGCTGGTGCGTCCGTTGGTATCTGTAATGTAGACGCCTTCGCCGCCAGCAATGATGCGCGTCGGCGTCTCGCCGCGGGCATGCATGCCCATATGGGTGGACGGATGGAAGAAGTGGTCGCGGTCCCAGGCGGTCATTTCATTGCTGCGTTCGGGCATGGTCGGATTCCTTGTGTCTGTGTTCGGAAAGTGCATGCGGCGTCAGGCGGCCGTGTCGATGCAGAGATATTTGAGTTCGGTGAAGGCCTCGAGGCCGTGACGCGAGCCTTCGCGACCGACGCCGGATTGCTTCCAGCCACCGAACGGAATGGGGCCACCGGTGATCTTCACGCGGTTGATCGCCACCATGCCGTATTCGAGAGCCCGGCCGAGCCGCATCTGGCGCGCACCGTTTTCCGTGACGACATAGGCGACCAGGCCGTATTCCGTGTCGTTCGCGCGAGCGATGACTTCCTCTTCCGTGTCGAAGACGGTGACGGCGGCAACCGGAGCGAATGTCTCTTCGCGCATGATCAGCGCATCATGTGGCACGTCGGTCAGCAGCGTCGGCGTATAGAAAAGCGGTCCAGCCGTGTGGCATGTGCCACCCGTGAGGCACTTTGCGCCGCGCCTGATGGCATCGTTCACATGCTCTTCGGCTTTTTCGACAGCCTGCTGGTGCATCAGCGGGCCGATATCGACGTCCGCTTCAAGGCCGGAGCCGACTTTCAGCGCCTCGATGCGGTCCTTGAACGCCGTGTTGAAGGCGTCGAGGATCGAGCGCTGGACGAAGATCCGGTTGGCGGCGAGGCAGTCCTGGCCGGAAGTCGCGAACTTGGCATTGATGGCGATCTCGACTGCCTTGCCGATATCCGCGTCGGCAAAGACGATCAATGGCGCATGCCCGCCGAGTTCCATCACCAGTCGTTTCATGGTCGAGGTGCATTGCTTGGCGATGAGCTTGCCGATTTCGGTCGAGCCGGTGAAGCTTATGCCTCGAACGCGCCTATCCTCGCACATGCGGCCGACGATGGTTGCGGCATCGCCCGTGACGACGTTGAAGACGCCGGCTGGAATGCCGGCCCGCTCGCCAAGTTCGGCCAAGGCAAGTGCGGACAGTGGCGTTCGCGAAGAGGGATGGGCAATGACGGTGCAGCCCGCTGCCAGCGCCGCCGCTGCCTTGCGGGTGACCATGGCGGAGGGGAAATTCCAGGGTGTGACGATACCGACGACGCCGAGTGCTTCACGGCGCACGATCATCTCGGCCCCGGCCAAATGGCTGGTGACGCTCTCGGCATTCAGCCGTTTGCCTTCCTCGGCATACCATTCGATGAACGAGGCGGCATAGTCAATTTCACCCAGGGATTCGGCCAGCGGCTTTCCCTGTTCCAGCGTCATGATCAGCGCCAGATCGTCCTTGGCGGCAAGCATTAGCTCGTACCATCTGCGCAGGATTTTAGCGCGGTCCTGCGGTAGGAGGGCGCGCCATGTCGGGAAGGCGGCCGCTGCAGCGGCGACTGCGCGCGTGGTTTCATCCGCATCGAGCGCGGCGACCCAGGCGAGCGGCAGCGATGAGGCAGGGTCCTTCACCTCGAAAGTCCGGTTGGCGCTATTGGCGATCCAGCGGCCGCCGATATAGGCCAGAGATTTCAGGAGATGCCTGTCTGTGAGGCGCTCGAGCGCGTCGTGGCAGGCGGGTCGTGCAAATACGGCGTTCATCTCCGGCTCCTCGTGTTTTCGTTGGCACGGAGTCTGACAGGATTGACGCGAGAGATTGTCTATTGCTAGCGATGATCGGAGAGGATTGGTCCAAATGCACGGACAGCCGCAGAGGAACCGTCTAGCTGTTTGCCGCATCCGCTTCGGACAAAAGCATCGAAAGCGGCAAGGCGGTTTCCTCTTTCACCGTCTTGGTGACGATATAGGTGAAGTAGCGGGCGATGCCGATCTCACGATCGAGCAGGCCATCGACCAGCCGCTGATAAGCGTCGATATCCGCCGCCACGATCTTCAGGATGTAGTCGACGCCGCCGCCGACAGACCAGCACGCCACGATTTCCGGGGTTGTTGCCACCGCGCGCTCGAAGCGGTCGAAATCCGCCTGGCGGTGATTGCCGAGCGTCACTTCCATCAGAACACTTGCGACAGGAGCGACACGCCGCACGGCGATGCGGGCATGATATCCCGAAACGATGCCGGCTCTTTCGAGCTTCCGAAGCCGCATCCAGCAGGGCGTCGGCGACAGTCCCACTTCATCCGCCAACGCCACTTTGGTGATGCGGCCGTCGCGCTGGACGGCTTCGAGGATGCGAAGATCGATGGCGTCAAGTTTCATGCGGGTTTGTATCCTGCCGGCAACGCGACGGCAACGGTCCTTCGCGCCGCCTGATCTTGTTCAGACGGCGCAAAATGCGCGTCAAGCGAGCTTCTCGGCTTCCATTTCTGCCATATCCTGAAAGCGATCGGCAATGCGGGCATGGGCCCGGCCGCTGTCGCAGGTCCCGATCGCGACGACGATCTCGTCAGGCCCTGGCGCGTCGGCGATCTGGAAGTTCGCGGTCAGGAAATGCGAACGCTTGCCGGACTCGGTCTTGTGCGTCATCGGCAGGGACAGGAGCGCGCCCGGTGCTACGCGCGTATTGGTGAATTCCAGATAGGACGTGCCGTGAACGGCCTCGCGGAAGACGTTTCCGAAGCGCAGCGTATGGATCAGGGCTGACCCGTGCTCGATCTCACCATTGACCCCGACCGCGGCAGTCTTGCCGAAAGCCTCGACTTTCTCGGCTGGCATCAGGGCGAGCAACCGGCCTGTCAGTTCCTGCCCGAGCACCGGTGCCACGCGCAAGATGTCCGGCCTCAGATTTTCGACAAAACCGCGTCCCGCCCAGGGATTGCGGAGAATAGCCGCCACGACGACCATGGTGATCGGCTGCTTGGCATGCTTGCCGCCTTCAATGAAGGTCTCCTCAACGAACGTGGCAATTTTCCTGACGCAGATATCCATGGTCGCGATCTTTCCCGTTGAAGGTTTTGACGAAACTAGTGAGCAGTGGACCTTAAAGTCTTCCTGCCTTTCGGAGGAAAGGATGGCTGCATTCTGCTCGGAAGCGAGGTAGAATAAATGGGAGGAAACGGTGCAGACTTTAGACTGTCCCAAGGGAGTGTGTGCACAGCGTGGATCAGAGATCGCAGATCTTGTCCTTGAGGGACGTCGCGAGCCAGATCAACAGCGGCGGCGATCTCACGGCCGTTCTGCGCGACCTCATCATCGCTGCCTGCCGCCATGCGCACTGGGCGCTGGGCTCGATCATGGCGATCGATGCGGCGCACGGCTATGCCCATGTCATGGTGCGGCATGATCCCACGCTCATCCAGCGCCAACTGCCGGACAAGTGGGAACTGGCGACAAGTCCTTCGCTGATCGCCCTCCAGTGCAACGAACCGGTCTATATACGCGACGCGCGTGAATCAGAAGAGTTTCCGGGCTATCGGCGCGAGGCGTTCGAGCGCGACTACCGCACTGTTCTAGTCATGCCGATGAACTGTGCCGACAGCGAGGGGCGGCCGATGGTCCTCAGCGTGATTGCACGCCAGATCACCGATGTATCGGAAGATGACCTGGCCTTCCTTGGCATGATCGTGCATCTCGGTGCCATTGCCGTCGAACGTCAGCACCGGTTGGAAGCGGAGAAACGCTCTTCCGATCGCCTGCAGAGAGCTTTGGAGGCGCATACTTCGCTGCTGGAGCACGTGCTGGCCGACGGCTCGGTCGCCTCGCTGTCGAGCATGGTTGGTGCCCTGCTGCCCAACCCCCTGATCGTCATCGATTTCACCACCAACCAGGTGATCCCGGGCCGGTCTCCCAATCTGGGCCAGTTCGAGGATGCTGCCTGGCAAGAGGCGGCCGTAACGTCTCTTCGCCGGCCCCTGATGCGCGCCGCGCTCGATGCCATCGATCACGGCAGCAGCGAGACGATGAACTTGTTCCTCGATGACGGAACGCGCCGGTTCACGATTGCGGCACGGATCGAACCTTTGAACGTCGATGCCCAACTCGTCGGCGCGCTGATCGTCTTCCCGTCTTCCCGCGAATTCAGCGATCTGGATCTGCTGATGCTCGACAGCGCCAAGTTCGCGCTCAACGTCCAGATGATGCGCAGCTTCATCCGCTTTCGGTTCGAAACCCGCACCCAAACAGAACTCTTCTTCGAAGTTGTCGAACAGCGCTGGCGCAATGCCAATGACGTGCTGCAGCGGGCGCAGCGCCTTGGACTCAACTTTGCGACAGCGCAACAGATGATCGTCGTCGATTTCCCGGAGCGCACGAAAAGCCTCGGCGGCATCTCGATCGATGTCGAACACAGCGTATCGCGGACATTGCAACAGGCATCGATGCCGGCAAGCGTGATCGCCATAGATGGCGGACTTGTCTGCCTCGTGCCCTTCGATGCCAGCAAGCGGCAGGAAAAAATCGGTAAGGTGATGAGCCGCATCGCCGAGGATCTCGGACGCTCTTTCGAGGAGGAGCCGATCGTGGTTGCAAGCAATCGCTGCACTGGCCTCACGGATTATCCCGCAGCCTGGGAACGGTGCAGCCGCACAATCCGCATCGGCCGCTCTTTCGGCCGCACCGGCGCGCTGTCAGATCAGGATTTCGGGCCGCTGCCGTTGCTGGTCGCCGCTTCCGATGCTGGCGATATCAAGGGATTTGTCCATGACAGTGTCGGCGCCGTTGCCGAGCATGACCGTGAAAACGGAACCCCCTATCTCGAAACACTGTCCGTCTATCTGCAGGAAGGGTGCCGCAGCCAGGCCTGCGCGGATACGATGGGCCTGCATGTAACTACGCTGCGATATCGCCTTTCGCGCATTCAGGAACTGTTCGGCATCGATGTGGAGACGCCGGAAAAACGCTTTGCCGTCGAACTGGCCCTGCGGCTTCACGCCGTGATCGACAATCGCAGTCCCGCCAAAAACTAACCCTTCATCAGTTGTGTCATGGCTTGGCGGCCCGCAAATGCGGCCTCGAAAGCGCACGTCTTACCCTCCTTTTCAGCATCCTGCGGATCACAGCAGGAGTTTCCTATCCCTTCCTGCGGACAGGAGGAAGAACGGCCGAACCCTTGGCGCTAGCCTCCTTTCGTCGAACAGGAATGAGGATGGCAGGCTCGATGGCGGACACAGCGGCAAGACCCGATACGGCAATCGACCCAATCGCGCTACGCCGCGCCTTCGGCACCTTCGTCACCGGGGTCACGGTGATCACGACGCTGGACGAGGATGGCAGCCCGCGCGGCATGACCGCCAATTCCTTCACGTCCGTATCGCTCGATCCACCGCTACTGCTTGTCTGCGTGGGAAAATCTGCTTCGAGCTTCCCGGCCTTCACGGCGGCTGAGGCTTTTGCCGTCAACCTTCTGCACGAGGGCCAGGTGGACGTCTCGGCAACGTTCGCGTCGAAATCGCCCGACAAGTTCCAATCGGTCAATCACGACCGGGTGCATACAGGCTCACCGATCCTGACCGACAGCCTGACGTGGTTCGATTGCACGGTACACACTCGTGTCGACGCCGGCGATCACGTCATCCTCGTCGGCCAGGTCCAGGCTTTCGGTACCAGCCCTTCGGCGCCGCTCGGCTTCTGCAGGGGCCGGTATGCCAGTGTGAAGGATCCACTTCCTGTCGGTTGGCTGGCTTCGCACGGCATGATCATCGGCTATCTCATCGAGGCCCACGACAATTTGCTGCTGCGCACAGATGGCAAGGGCGGCTGGGTTTTGCCGACGGCAAGACGCCGCAAGGCTGACAGCTGCCTGATGATCGACGATGGCGATGCTTTGAGCCTCATCTCCGAAGACACGTTTCTCTACTCGGTCTTCGACGTCGCCGACAGCGACCCGGGTTACCTGATCTATCGGGCCCGGCTTGCTGCCGACACTGCTGGTTCGGACTTGCCGTCCGGGCTGAGCTTTTTCCCGATCGAAGCTTTGCCCTACGACCTGATCCCGACCCACGAACTGCGGTCGATGCTCCGCCGCTATGTACGTGAACGGCAGGAAAAGCGCTTCGGTATCTACATGGACACGGGCGACGGCGGCCGGGTGGCAATGATCGACGGACAGGCCCGTGCCTGGACGCAGGCCGCCCAGGATTAACTCGAAAGCAGGACAGCGGATATGAAGACGACAGTCAGATCCATCGAAGGTTCGCGTCAGGGACTGTTCATCGGCGGCCAGTTCGTGGCGCCGAAGAACGGCTACTACATCGACAGCTTCGACCCGACCACTGGCGAACGCTGGTACGAGTTCGCGCAAGCAGATGCGGATGATGTCGAGGCGGCCGTTTCGTCTGCTCGGGCAGCCTTTCACAATCCCGCCTGGCGGCGAATGACGCAGACTGATCGTGGCCGCCTCGTG
>Ga0307513_10012579_pt1 | contig 10434 bp, 4 predicted proteins | sample 15_EM_MG_FD_202174 | JGI IMG/M metagenome (GOLD analysis project Ga0307513, IMG submission 202174) | Populus trichocarpa ectomycorrhiza microbial communities from riparian zone in the Pacific Northwest, United States - 15_EM | ecosystem: Host-associated > Plants > Roots > Unclassified | place...
ATCGGCGATTATCAAATCCGGTTTTTTTAACGGGAACGCGTCCGGGTTTCGTTTCTCTACTTTTCGCGTTTTGCTCTGCCTGCGTGTCGTGCGGTGATGCACGCCCTTACGTTGTCTCTCTCTCTCACGTGCGAATTTCTAGAGGGGAATAATTAACATTAACAAATAACAAACCCTTGATCATCTGCGGACTCTTGACATTTCACTATTCACGTTACTGTTAAGAGTCAATTTTTTCCTTTTTAATTTCTAAATTTCTTTCTTTATACAGTTCATTCACTTAGCTTTATTCTTTTTAATTTCATCGTTTACACAGTTCTACATACTGATGTTTATTTTAATTTGTATGATCTCCTTACCTTATATTTTATTAAATATTTCTACGTCAAATTAAAAATCAGTTTTACAAAATTAAATTTTAAATTGTTTTTAAATAGTTTTAAATTTCATGTTTCACACATTTAGTTTTTTTAATTTTTATATTTTAATCATGAAACTTTATTTATTTTTTATTTCAATCCATGAACATTGAAGGAAACAGAAAATCTTGGAGAGAAAAAAAAAATAATAGCGAAAATTCTCAAGTGACCATATTTTAGCCACCAATAACTATGATTTTGGTATCTGTAATATTTTTAAGAAAAATAACTTAATGAAGGTGATCTCTATCTTCAATGATGTCTAAAAATGTAGATCCATACTTGATAATTTTTTTGATTTGATTAGATTTTAAATTATTAGTTTGATTAAAATATATTTTATGGTTAGAAATGAGGTTTTAGAGTTTCATGTCTTGTTTTATTTTTGTGTTTTTAAGTTAAAAATGATAAAAATTTAGGTTTTTAGTATCAAAAAACTTGGACCTGATTTTTTCATTACTAAAACCACCTTTGGTAGCCATATAACATTATAGATGGATGATGAGTTATTTATCTAAGCAAGCAACGTGTTATCCATTCAATTTTAAAAAACAAAGGCGGACAACATGTCTGCTTTCTAAGAAACCTAGAAGCGTGGGATTGAGATTTTTATTTATAGGTGTTTTGCCTTTTTTATAATGTAAACACCTGTCAAAAAATAAATTTTATGTAAGGTGTGGAAATTTAAATATACATTGTGTGCAAACACGAAACAATCACGATAAGAAATGGTAAGTAAAAATATTTGCAATTAAAAATTTATCTGCATTAGACCTTAAATAATTAAGAGAGTGGCATTTTTGTAAATAAAACAAAAACAACCCCTCCCTCTTTTAAATAATGAGCCAGCTAGATTTATTTATTTCTTCTCATTTTTTCTTTTGCTCTTCCCAATCAAAAGGGTTAAGTTGTTTCATGAAGGTGTTGAGTTAGGATTTGAACAACCAAGTAAAGTCCAAAAGAAATAAAGTGACGTGAATAATGTAGGTAGAGAGAGAAAGAGTGATTTGAAGAGTGAATGAAGAAATCTTTGGAAGAGATTGTGAAAGGAACTGGGCAAACTTGATTAATTGATATAGGTAAAGTATCTTTCTTGATTTAATTTCATTTATGTTGTCAAATTTTCATAAGGATTGAAAATCCCTGATAATATATAAATCAAAGTGTATGTTGAAATAGTGTTGGGAGAGATCTTGCATATTGATAAATTTATATTGGTTTAAATAATGGGATTAAGGGTGGAAATGAAAGGGAAAAAAAATCAAATGGAATGAGGTAAATTGTATGCTTGGGTGGCTGGCCAAGGGTAGAGGAAAATAGTGGGGTTGTGACATAAACTAGATGATGTTAACATTGTTGATTTAATTGTGTTATTAAAAAAGTTTGGGTTGGGTCATGATATTTTATAAATTGTTAAGAATATGTCAACGAAGACTTATTACAATGAGATTTAATTAGTGCCAATGTTTAGGTTGTGTTGTAAGAATGAATAATATAAGTACAAATTTATATAGGTAAATTGAAATTTGATTTACAAAGAGTATGTGAGTGCAAATGTGCAAGTTAGATTGTAAGAAAAGTTAGTGTGAATGTATATTTAAATGAATGCTTAAATTCAAGGAAATGTTTATTAAATAAATTAAAAATTTGACTAGTGAGAAGTTGGTGTTATTAGGGGTTCATCTAGAGTGGAGTCGATACTCTTAAGAGCACGTCTCAAGAGCTCCAAGTAAAGGATTGTCTCTACTCCTTGAATGATTTTATTTTTTCAAATTGATGAAAGGTTATAGCTTTCGTATTAATTGTTGGTTTTAAAACAATGCAAGCCTTTGAGGCATGATAGTAGATTCTAAGAATTGAATTGCTTCAAGGCAAGAAACTACAATTTGAGAATTGAATTGCCTTCTGGGCAAGATAATAAATTCAAGAGTGAATTCCTTTCAGGACGAGATAATAAGTTTCAAGAATTGGTTTGCCTATAGGATAGGATGGGGAAATTGAAGAATTGATTTACCTTCGGGGCAGGATAAAGTATTTCGAGATTTGAATTGTCTGTGGGCGGGATAATGTATTATAAGGATTTATCCTCTTTTAAGGCAAGACATTAAAATCCTAAGGATTGAGTCGTTTGCTGGAAAGCTATTGAGAATGTTGTGAAGATCAGTAATATATGTTGTTAAACTGAGGATATAGTTATATAAATTAAATCCAATATTTTCTGAAATAATGATTATTTTTGTGTTTGAAGGAAACTAAGGGTATCAGTAGAAGTAAAGATTGTATATTGTGAATGGTAAGGAAGGATAAATTTGATAGTCGATATAAAGACTGAGATCTAAGAGATTAAAATGTCCTAAACGTGTAATTATAATAGTACATGCATACTTATATTTTGTAATTTAATTGTATTTTAAAAGTACTTCACATACATCCCTCAATAGTCTTTGGATCATCACATCTTCATTTTCTTGTGTATTGTATGAATTGTGTTAGATGTGTTTTATGAAAATATTGGGATTTAAGAATATATTTTGATGAGAGATGAGCCCGAGGCCACCTTGAATGATTTGAAAGGAATACACACATTGTTTTTTTATATATATAGGATTTAGTATAAAAACAAAAATTATTTTGGTAGTGTTTCGAATAGAAGAAATACTACAAAAATCTTATAGAAAATAAATAAGTTTAGTAATTGCATAGTCTTTTGCATGATGATCAGTTCTCATAGTGAACTAATATGGTTATCTTTACATATTAATGCTATGTTTTTTAAATCGATGCTTGTCTAAAATGAAAATATAAATTAAGGGTTGTTACACATAGTAACCTTTATATTTTTTTTTAATTTTTATTTCATAATAAGATTCTCTTTAAATAAATTTATGATAATAATATTTAAATAATTATCCAATTATTCTATTTTTTTCAAATAATATTAATGCTTGTTATGGTAATATTACCATTTTCTTTTTGAGTAATTATATATAAACCTAATATATAAAAATTTCTACAAACTTTACTCATGAATATTCAACGAGATTGAAATATTCATTTTATTTCTTTTTAATTGTAATTTTTGTATATTTTTTTCTCAAATTTATTTTTTTATATATTTTTTATACATTCATATTAAATTTATCAAATCATGATTTTTTTTTATTAAAACTTACTTTTATGATAATAATAATATTTTTATTTAAATAACAATACTTCTAATAAAAGAAATATATGTTTTTGTCAATAAAACATGTGAATAAAGGAACAAGTTTTTTTGGTTAAAGAGATACATTTTTCTTCTTAATTAAGATTATTTAATTTTTTGAATAATTTTTTATTTGCCTTCAGTTTTTATTCAATAAAAAACATAGTTGGAAAAAAAATTTATACGAAAAAATATATTAACAAAAAAGATGAGAATTTAGCCTAAAAATCACATTTTTTCTATGGAATTGAAATCATTGTTTTTCTTAATTACAGAAATTCATGGTTATTGTCATATAATTAAATGAAAAAAAATTCAAAAAGCACTCAACAACACGAGATAAAATATATGCATATGCATTTATACTTTTCCCCTTGTAAAAAATATCAACTTTATATTTTATTTTTAAATTAATGCTAATAATTTTTTATAATTTATTAATTAATTTATTTTTCAATTTATTTTATTAAGGATAGATATCAAGTTTTCAATTTTCAATTGAAAATTTTCATTATATTGGAAAATATATTCACAACGCGAGTGCATTCTTTTCTTACATTAAAAATTAACTTCAAATTATACTCACAGCAAAGGGCGGAGGCATGTTAAAGGCTTGGTTGAGCTATAGCCCAAGTCAAGATTTTATCAATATTTTTTGACTAGTTTTATATAAAACAAATTCGTAATTCTCGATTGAGTTATCAAAAAATTCTGAAAATTTGTGTAGAGCCTTCTAATATGATGTTTTAGCTTAGGTTAAAATTTCAAAATTTTTAGAGAAATTCAAAAATTTAATGAAAAATCACAATTTGACCAGTTTTACGTTATTGGGCGTAATTTTCAATCCGACCATCAGATTGAGTTGAAATTTTATGAGATCTTCAAATATATTGAATAAAATCTGGTTAAAATTTTAGGATGAATGGAGCTTGGTAGTGCTAACAAAAAAAAGGATCGTCTAATAAAAGCAAAACGACTCATTAAAGGTAAAATGGTTATTTGCCATTAAAAAAAAACAAATCAGCTCTTCCTTCCTTTCATATGTTGCCGACTAGGCATAAGCAGAATAGAAAAGGAAAGAAAAGAAAAGGCGAGAGAGAAAGAGAGAAAAGTAAGGGAAAAACATAAAAACAAATCCAAGAAAAAAATATAAGAAAAGTGAGAGAATAACCTTGTAAACTTACAAAGTCCAACTTATAAAATACTTTGAAAAACAACTTCTACCACAATATCAAACACTACCTTTATATTAAGTCGTAACGCACATCAACATGTAAAACAGTCCGCAGCTTTTCATATTATTTTTTGAAAGGAACAAAACCTTCTCTTCCATCTATCATGGGCAACCAAAATAAACAAAACCCCAAGTTTATCAAAACCAATACAACTACTGAAAGTCAAATACATAATGGCTAGTTGCATGCTAGCTAGTTGTCGGACTCATCTAAATTCTTATGCATTAGCAAATATGAAAGGAAAAACCAAAGACACATGCGAGGGACAATCCAAGATTCATGTAATTTATTACAATCCAATATGAAGGTAGTGATAGTGACAAGAAGTATAAGAATATGCAGTAACAATCAAGTGAAGAAAAGGAAAAGTTGCACTAGTTGTTTATAATTTAGTCACGTAGGGTTATGAATAACAATAGTAGTTAAGAGTTTAATTGATGAATAAGAACATTGTAATAACTGAGAAATAGTTAGTTAGAAGTCTATTAAAAAACAAAACAAATAACAATCAAAAGAATGATGATCAAATCTTGTATACAAACTAAATGAAATAAAATAATGAGCGGAAAAATTAAAAATAAATAAATAAGGGATAAAACAATAGCAATCAAAAGAATTAGGACTAAATTGGATAAAAAATTAAATGAAATAAAATGTCGAGGGATAAAATTAAAAAAAAAATCAATAAAATGATTTAAAAAATTACAATAAAAAGAATAAGGACTAAATTGATACAAACACTAAATGAAATAAAATACTAAGGGATATAATTGAAAATAAAAATCAACTTAAAAAAGAATTAAAAATAAAAAAAATATAAAAAAAAATGAGTTCCAAACTGATAAAAATACAAATAGAAAAGACACATCTAATTTTTAAAAGGGTTAGCACAAAACCCAAGGCAAGGAGAGAGAGAAAAAAAGGGTCCACCAGAGCTTAACCGCTGCGTTGTCGTGTGCACATTCTTGACCACAGAGAAAAGGATATCGTGACGCTTTCAACACTGTCATGAAAGATGGTGTTTGACCCTTAAAAGACACCGCATGTGTCATTCAAAAAACAAGCGCCTCCCATTTACTAGTGCATGCCTCCCAACACTTTCAGTTTCTTAATTATATTTATATTTTAGACTAAATTACCCTTTATTTACATTGATTATGACTAAATAACCATGATGAAAATATAAAAAATCCACTGGACGCCAGTTTTGGATTTATGCCTTTAAAGCAATGTAGTCATTCTACCATGCTATCAAAATGTTGAAAGACTGAAAACCCCCTGGACCTTATTTCAAAAATTTTTCTTTAAGGGTATTTAAATCATTTTATTATGCATTTATAATGTTAAAAGACTGAATTGTTCTCAATCAATATGATAATGACATGGATCATATGAAAAAGATTGTATTATCCCTAATAACTAATTAACTGATTTTGTTTAAGAAGGGTATAATGATCATTTCATTATTCCAATACATAATAATGGCTTTTAGTTTTTTTTTAGTTTTTTTTTAAATTTAATCTCTTTAGAATAAAGATAAATAAACAAAAAAATCATCATAAGTTCGAAAATAACAAATCCATCTCCAAAACACAGACACACACATACATATTAAAATCTACAAGTGAGAATCTCATGTATGCTTCATTTATAAATTTTTAGTGTATGAACTATTTAACTTGTAATATCATTAGTTCTATGAAAATTAAAACAAGAGAGAGGGAATTTAAAAAAAAAATGTTATTTTGTGTACATGACATGTCACACTTCACAAATTAAAAAACAAAAAAAAATGATGTAATGGAAGGGCCATATTTTTAATGGATGAACTATGGTATTTTTTTTGCACAACAACATTGTTTAAGTACAAATTTGACAAAATAATACATGTTGAAAAAATATTTGAAAAGTAGTATAATTTGAACAAAGACGTGATTTTTAATCATGTCTTTATTCAACGACATGATTCTGAATCATTGTTACATAACAAAATCAACATTTAGAATCTCATGTTCAATTATTATAAAAACCTAGCCTTTTCTTCTTCTTCTTCGTTCTATAGTCGCCGCTCATCACCCATCAAAACCTAAAACACCCAGCCTCTCTCGCCCCAAATCACCGAAAACAACCACCTATCATCTACCAAAACACCGAAATCTTCTTTCCCTCGTCTCCTCGCATCTTTCTAGTGTTTTTTTCAATAAAATCTGTCAGCTTAATATCCTCATTTAGTCTCCTTGCCATAACCATTGATCAAACCACCATAAGTCATCGATAAATTAAGGTAAAATCACTACATTTCTCATAATTTTATGGTTGTCATTCTTAAATTACGAGATTCTTAATTTTGATTTAATATTGTTTGTGTGGTGTTTGATAATTGAGTATTTTGTTTTAATTGAGATAATCTAGAGTTTGATTCAAGCAATTAGGTATGTTTTTATGCAATTGATGTTATTTATGGAATCAATTAAGTTCAAATTAGATAAATTAAGGTTTGTAAAATAAAGAAATTAGGGTTTGTATTGAGTTTTAGGATAAATTGGAATGATTGGATATTTTGTTTGAATTGAGATAATTTAGATTTTAATTGATGCAATTATGTATGTTTTCATGCAAACAGTGTTATGAATGTCGAAAGAATGGCAATTAGGTTTTGCGTTAAGTTTTGGGATAAATTATTGTAATTGGATATTTTATTGGAATTAAGATAATTAAGCTAATTTAGGTTTTAATTGATGCAATTGAGTATGATTTCCATGCAATTGATGTTATGAATGTCGATATATGGACGATAATGGTCTCACTCATCTTTTTTTAGCATGTTGAGTTGCTTGCTCGAATCGTATAATGCTATTAGTATAGATACAAGCGACACATCGCATGCTATTAGTTGACGGGATAAACACGATAATTATAATTGGATGACCCATAATCTCCATTACATAGTGCAGTGGGATGCACGAAGAGATGAGATCTTTATAGAGGTGCAATTTATTACTTCAGATGATGAATACATGAAGTGCTATTGGTGTATAATGCAACATATCATCACACCAAACTCAATGCAAGTTCCTTTATGCGAGAACATAGAGTATGAATCATATGCACCATGGATGCAAAATGTTGTAAGTACTTCATACATTTTGTAATTAATATGTGATGGTAAATGCATTTTATTTATGGATTAATAACTATATTTGCTGAAAATCTGGTTGACAATGTGTTACGAGATGGTTGAGAAATTGTTAGTGGTCTTCGTGAGATTGAAGATAACACACTTGCTCATTATTATGCATTTTGTTAGTTTGACTCATGTCGCACTACATTTCAGATGCTTGGAGAGACGATGTTGTGTCGGTGTATGAGATGACTCAAACACTAGGAAGTCACGCTATTGATAAAGCTAACCCATTGGCTCGTCATTGTAGACATAGATAGACTAGGATATATGTACAATAGAATTATGTTGTGTTATTTTCTTAGAGTCTGTTTATTTTTGTATTTCAAAAGCATTTTTTTAAAAATTAATTTTATTTTATTTTTCTTTGTTTCAAATTGGTTTTTTTTTGTGTGTTTTCAGATCATTTTGATGCACTAATGTTAAAAATATATATTTTTTTAAAATAAAATTACTTCGATGCATTTCTAAATAAAAATTATTTTAAAAAGCAATTGTTGACACAATACCAAATTAGCTCTTAGTTATGCATTTGTGTTTTATTATTCTTTTATAATTATTTTTGACTTGTCAAGGTGAGATTTTAATATTATCTTTCATATTATAAACATTCAAATTTATTTTCGACGATTAGATAGAATATAAAATCATAAATTTACAAGTGAACATGCGATTAACGATAACAAGTTATTTATAATTGCAAAACAAAAGTTTATAGGTTAATTAATATGGCGACATTTACAAATGAACGATTATGTCACATTGTTATGTTGTGTTATTACAAAGATCAATTAACTAACATTATAATAAACGAATGAAAACAACGCTAAAATATTACATCAATGTAAATAAATTTTAATGTTGCTTTTTATGATTTTTTAAACCTAACAATGTCCTGTCTATTTTTATTCTGTGTTTTTGGGGTTTGAATTTAATATTAGTAGCATTTAAGAATTACAAGTTTGTATTTAGAATTTGAGGTTTAGATTTTAAAATTTAAGGTATAAGGTCAGAGATTATGAGTTTAGATTTTGGAATTAAGAGTTTACAGTTTATTGATGGGAATTATGACTTTGAAGTTTGAGTTTAAGAATTTATAATTTAAGATTAGAGATTATGGATTTTGGGTTTGGATTCAAGAATTTAGGGTTTATGGTTACAAATTATGAGTTTGGGGTATGGATTTAAAATTTTAGGGTTTGGATTTAAAAGTTTGGGAGGATTACAAGTTTAGAAAAGAGGTTTGAAATTATAGTTAGTGTTTATAGTTAGGGATTAGGAGTTTGAGATTAAATGAGAGTTTGTATTTGAGATTAAATTACAGTTAATTTAAGGTTATATTAGCTCAGAGCATATTTAAATTAAAGACGTGAATCTCAAATGTCATTCGTGTGTTTAAGTCAAAGACGCAAACGAGTTTTCTCCGCAAATGACGCAAACGAGTTTCGTGTCTTTGACTAAATTTTACTGTTTCCTAATACTTTTTTCCGCAATGCTAATTTACCAAATTGTTTTGCCTGGGTGAGTAATAAAGGAAAAATACCGGGACCATCCGATAAAAGGAAGAACTTAAAAGAAATTAAAGTACAAGGACAAGATTAAAAACAATTAAAAAGTAGAGGGAGGTACAAAGGATTTGAGCTCTTTACAGTTTACATACACACGAACTAGACTCTACTTCCTTGAGGCTTGAGGTTGGGGATCTCTCTCTCTCGTCTCAAAAACCGTCACCTTAAACTTCCTTACCCTATCAGATAGATCCACATTTACTGCTACACTTCTCACACACACACACACGTACCAAAAGTAAGTATCCCTCTCTCTCTCTCTCTCTGAGTCTCGCCGTTTGGATTCAATTATGGCTACCACCACCACCATTAGAAGAACACCAATTGTTTACGCTCTTTTAGCCTTCTTCTTGTTATTACGATTCTCCTCCTCCACGGATACACCTCCTGAACAATCACCATCTCCATCTCCTCAACAATCCGATTCACCATTACTATCTCCTCCTCCTCTTCTTCCACCCCCCTCTCTCTCACCAGAAACCGGATCTCCCTCACCGACGACAATGGCATCCCCACCAGCATCACCTCCTTCAGATCTGACGGCTCATGTGCCCGCACCGGCTGAGAATGTTCCAGATCCGGATCCGTCGGTGGCGAGCGATATAAATGTGAAAGCAGGAAATGGGAGTGAAGACGATGAAGAACAAGGGTCTGAGGGAATGAGTGGGGGGAAGAAGGCGGGGATAGCAGCAGCAGTTATAGGGGCAGCTTGTTTGGTTGGCTTTGGAGGATTGGTTTATAAGAAGAGACAGGATAATATTCGAAGGTCTGCTTATGGTTATGCTGCTAGAAGAGAGCTTCTTTGAATTTTATTTTATTTTATTTT
>Ga0307513_10012580_pt1 | contig 10434 bp, 10 predicted proteins | sample 15_EM_MG_FD_202174 | JGI IMG/M metagenome (GOLD analysis project Ga0307513, IMG submission 202174) | Populus trichocarpa ectomycorrhiza microbial communities from riparian zone in the Pacific Northwest, United States - 15_EM | ecosystem: Host-associated > Plants > Roots > Unclassified | place...
AGAATGAACGCCAGCACCTCGTCGTCGAGGGCAGGGACGGTCGGTTGATCGGCTTCACCCAGATCGCCGGGCTGGTCGCGCGGCGCATCGTCGCGTTCGTCAAGGAAGGCGACATGGTCGCCCCCGGTCAGCGCATCGGGCTGATCCGCTTCGGCAGCCGCGTCGACGTGTTCCTGCCCGCCGATACCGCGTGCCAGGTGATCCTGGGCCAGCGTACTATCGCGGGTGAGACGATCATCGGCCGGATTGGCGGCGAGATCATGAGCGGCGTTACGCAGTGAGACAGCCGCGCCCGCGACGGCTGCGACGGCCGGCCTCGGGTCTGCCGCTCCGGACGATCACACCCAACGCGCTGACCGCGCTTGCGCTGAGTTCGGGCCTGACCGGCGTGCGCTTCGCGATCGGCGGCGACTGGCAGATGGCAGTGGTGATGATCCTGGTCGCCGGCGTGCTCGACGGGGTCGACGGACAAGTCGCCAGGATGCTGCGCGGGACCAGCCGGTTCGGTGCCGAGCTCGATTCGCTCAGCGACGCGATCTCGTTCGGCGTATCGCCGGCGCTGATCCTCTATCTCTGGTCGCTGACCAATGTACCGCGCTTCGGCTGGATCTGCGCATTGGTCTTCGCGGTATTCTGCGCGTTGCGGCTGGCGCGCTTCAATGCGCAGATCGATACGACCGAACAACCGCGCAAGGCTGCCGGCTATTTGACCGGCATTCCCGCGCCGGCGGGTGCGATCGCCGCGATGCTGCCGCTCTATATCTGGTTCATCACCGGCGAGCCCTGGTTGCGCTCTCCCTGGCTAGTGGCGCCATGGATGGCGTTCATCGCGTTCCTGATGATTTCCAGCATCGCGACTTTCAGCTGGGGGGCACTCAAGCTCCGGCGCAATATTCGGTTCGAGGCGTTGGCGGTGATCGTGGCGATTGGCGCGGCGCTCATCTCCGCGCCCTGGCCCACGCTCAGCGGCCTTTGCCTAATCTATCTCGCGCTGATTCCGTTCAGCGCGACAAACTATGCGCGGATCAGGCGGCAGCGCGCCAATGTGTCGGCTGCGCCAAGACCGGACGCACCGTTACCCTGATCGGCACCGTGGCATGACGCGGCGGCAGCGGGGGAAGGAGCGACGCACCGCTATTGCCGGCGAGCGCGGCCTGGATGTTCGGTAGGGCTGGAACGACCGTGGTGTAAATGGTGGCGCCCGCAGCGACCAGCGCGCCGGCGAACATCAGGATGGCAACCAGAGTGAACATTGCGACTTCCTTTGCCGGATCCGGACCCAACCCCGAACCCACCATTTGGCGATTCAGATGGTCCGCGCCCTGTTGATGATCGCTATATGTTCTGCTGATGTTCCATTCGTCAAGTGGAAAATAAGAACATAGCGGGAATACGAGGCCGGGAGACAGATATCGGGCCAGCGTGCGTTCGCCCAAGCCGCTTGCATTTCTCCAGACTTTGGACTAGGCGCCGCGCCTCAAACCCGCATGGGAAGCATCATAACCCGGTGTCCGGACCTGCCCCGCCATGTTTGGCGTGGTTCCCGGATCCCCGCTTCCCAGAGGAACAACCGGAAGGAGTTATCCCTATGGCGGCACCTGTCGTCACCATGCAGCAATTGCTCGAAACTGGCGCGCATTTCGGCCATCAGACGCATCGCTGGAACCCGAAGATGAAGCCGTATCTGTTCGGCGATCGCAACGGCGTCCACATCATCGACCTATCGCAGACCGTGCCGTTGTTCGCGCGCGCGCTCGAATTCGTCAATTCGTCGGTCGCCGCCGGCGGCAAGGTGCTGTTCGTCGGCACCAAGCGCCAGGCGCAGGAGCCGATCGCCGACGCCGCACGTCGTGCCGGTCAGCATTTCGTCAACCATCGCTGGCTGGGCGGCATGCTGACGAACTGGAAGACGATCTCCAACTCGATCAAGCGCCTCAAGACGCTCGAGGAGCAGCTCTCGGGCGACACGCACGGCCTGACCAAGAAGGAAGTGCTCCAGCTCACGCGTGAGAAGGACAAGCTCGAGCTCTCGCTCGGCGGCATCCGCGACATGGGCGGCGTCCCTGACGTGATGTTCGTGATCGACGCCAACAAGGAAGAGCTGGCGATCAAGGAAGCCAACACGCTGGGTATCCCGGTCGTCGCGATCCTCGATTCGAACGTCTCGCCCGACGGCATCGCGTTCCCGGTTCCGGCCAACGATGACGCCGCGCGCGCGATCCGTCTGTATTGCGAGGCGATCGCCATCGCCGCGACCCGCGGCGGTCAGCAGCGCCAAGCCAATGCCGGCGTCGACCTGGGTGCCCAGGTCGAAGCGCCGGTCGAGGAAGCGCTGAGCGTCGAACCTGTCGAGGAAGCGCCGAGCGCCGCGCCGATCGAGGAAGCGTTGAACGCCGAGCCGGTGGTCGCCGACGCAGTGCAGCAGGCCGACATGGCCGCCGAGGGCGAGCGTCAGATCGACGCCTGAGCCGTCGCCTAACCGTCATGCGGGCGGGGTAGGGCGACAACGCCCCGCCTCGCCCGCAACTACATTCTGACTAGAAGGACTGAAGACATGGCCGACATCACGGCAGCAATGGTCAAGGACCTGCGCGAGAAGAGCGGCGCGGGCATGATGGACTGCAAGAAGGCGCTCGGCGAGGCCGGCGGCGACATGGACGCCGCGATGGACTGGCTGCGCACCAAAGGCCTCGCGGCTGCCGCCAAGAAGTCGAGCCGCACCGCGGCCGAAGGCCTGGTCGGCGTCGAGGTGCAGGGCACCCGGGGTGCTGCGGTCGAAGTCAATTCGGAAACCGACTTCGTCGCCAAGAACGATCAGTTCCAGACCTTCGTCCGCGACGTGACGTCGGTTGCGCTCGAGCTGGGTGACGATATCGCGACGATCAAGGCGGCTTCGCTCGGTGGCAAGACCGTCGAGGAAGTGCTGACCAACAACATCGCGACGATCGGCGAGAACCAGACGCTGCGCCGCGCCAAGAAGCTCGAAGTGAGCAAGGGCGCGGTCGTGCCCTATGTCCACAACGCGCAGGCGCCCGGCCTGGGCAAGATCGGCGTGCTCGTCGCGCTCGAGAGCGAGGCTCCGGCCGAAAAGCTCGAGGCGCTCGGCAAGCAGCTGGCGATGCACATCGCGGCGGCCTTCCCGCTGGCGCTCAACGAGGAAGACCTCGACCCGGCAGTGATCGAGCGCGAGCGCGCGATCGCCCAGGAAAAGGCCGCCGAGAGCGGCAAGCCCGCCGACATCGTCGCCAAGATGGTCGACGGCGCGATCGCCAAGTACCGCAAGGAAAATGCTCTGGTCAGCCAGCTGTTCGTGATGGACGGCAAGACCAAGATCTCCGACGTGGTCGCCGCGGCCGCCAAGGAATCCGGCTCGCCGATCGCGCTGAAGGACTATGTCCGCTTCCAGCTCGGCGAAGGCATCGAGAAGGAAGAATCGGACTTCGCGGCGGAAGTCGCGGCGGCATCGGGCGTTCCGCAGCCGGCCTGATCCGACGTCTCGACGGATAAACGGGGCCGCGTCGCGAGGCGCGGCCCTTTTCGTATCCGCTAACCGCTTGGCTTCGGGGCGCCGCGCCCCTAAGGTCCGCGCCACTTCAGACCCGCAGGTATCGATGTCCAGCCCCGCCTATAAACGTATCCTCCTGAAACTCTCGGGCGAGGTCCTGATGGGCGACAGTGAGAATGGGGGCGGGCTCGCGATCGACCCGATGGTCACCGCGCGCGTTGCCGGCGAGATCAAGGATGCGCGCGATGCGGGGCATGAACTCTGCGTCGTGGTTGGCGGCGGCAATATTTTCCGGGGGCTGTCGGCGGCGGCCAAGGGAATCGAACGAGCGACCGCGGATTATATGGGCATGCTCGCGACGGTAATGAACGCGCTGGCGGTCCAGAACGCGCTCGAGCAGATCGGCGTCGACACACGTGTGCAATCGGCGATCCCGATGCAGTCGGTATGCGAGCCGTTCATCCGCCGCCGCGCAGAGCGGCACCTGGAAAAGGGACGCGTGGTCATTTTCGCCGCCGGGGTCGGTTCGCCTTTCTTCACCACCGACAGCGGCGCCGCCTTGCGAGCGGCCGAGATGAAGTGCGATGCCTTGTTCAAGGGAACGTCGGTCGATGGTGTCTACGATGCCGACCCGAAGAAACATCCGAACGCAAAGCGTTATGAAACCGTGAGTTACGACACGGTGCTCGCAGACAATCTGAAAGTCATGGACGCAAGCGCAATCGCTTTGTGCCGGGACAACAACATTCCGATCGTGGTGTTCAACATCCGCGAACCAGGCAATCTCGCCTCGGTGCTGCGCGGAGAAGGCGTCTCGACGGTGGTACAGAAGGAAGGATGACACATGGCCGCCTATGACAAGGCCGATCTGGAGCGCCGCATGGCAGGCGCGGTCGACGCGCTGAAGCACGATCTCGGTGGGTTGCGCACCGGCCGGGCGTCGACCGCTCTGCTCGATCCGGTGACGGTTGACGTGTACGGCTCAACCATGCCGCTCAATCAGGTCGCGACCGTTTCGGTGCCTGAGCCGCGGATGCTGTCGGTGCAGGTGTGGGACAAATCGAACATCGGCCCGGTCGAAAAGGCGATCCGTTCGGCCGGCCTGGGGCTCAACCCGATCAACGACGGCAACACGTTGCGTTTGCCGATTCCCGATCTGACCGAAGAGCGCCGCAAGGAACTCGCCAAGCTCGCTGGTCAATACGCCGAAAAGGCGCGAATCGCAGCGCGCAACGTCCGTCGCGACGGGATGGATTCGCTCAAGACCGACGAGAAGAAGGGTGTCTACTCGGAAGACGAGCGCAAGCGGCATGAGACCGATGTGCAGAAGGTGACCGACAGCACGATCGCCGACATCGACGCCGTGGCCACGGCCAAGGAAAAGGAAATCCTGAGCCAGTGAAGCCGGTGGCGGTCACCGACATGGCGCCGGCCGCTTCCAGCGCGGTGTTGCCGCGCCACGTCGCCATCATCATGGACGGCAATGGACGCTGGGCGAAGAAGCGTCATCTGCCGCGCCTCGCCGGGCACCGCCAGGGCGTCGAGGCGGTTCGCAAGGTCACCCGCGCCGGCCGCGCGATGGGGATCGAGGCGATGACCTTGTACGCCTTCTCGTCCGAGAATTGGCGACGTCCCGAGGAGGAAGTCGGCGACCTGATGGGATTGCTGCGGCATTTCATCCGCAGCGATCTCGACGAACTGGTCCGTGAGAACGTGCGGCTGAAGGTAATCGGCGATTATCGCCGCTTCTCCCCCGATCTGGTCGCGATGATCGACGATGCGACGGGGCGTACCGCGGCCAATACCGGTCCGCTGCTGGTGATCGCGCTCAACTACGGGTCGCAGGCCGAATTGGCGGGCGTCGCCCAGGAACTGGCGCGCCGCGTCCGCGATGGCGCCATGGCGATCGAGGATATCGATACGCAGGCGATCGAAGGCCTGCTCGATACACACGATCTACCGCCGCTCGACCTGCTGATCCGCACGTCGGGCGAGCAGCGTCTGTCGAACTTCCTGCTATGGCAGGCGGCTTATGCCGAATTGCTGTTCGTCGACACGCTGTGGCCCGATTTCGATGCCGAAACGTTGAGCGAGGCGATTGCCGCTTTCGGGCGGCGCCAACGTCGTTTTGGAGGCCTGTGAGCGACCGTCCTGCGCGCCCGTCGAAGCGCCCCCCCGAATTGCTGGTCCGCGCTGCGGTGGGTCTGGGCCTGATGGCGCTGGCGCTCGCGGCGATCGTGCTTGGCAACTGGATATTCTGGCTGGTGGTCGCGGCGATGGCGATGGTGATGATCGCGGAATGGGCGGACCTGATCGGCGCTACCGCAAGCGACAAGCGTGGCGCGATGCTGGCGCTGGTCGTCCCGCTGAGCGTGATGTCGCCCGCCGCCTGGGGCCCGGGCTGGTTCGCGTTGGGGATCGTCGGGGCGGCGGCGGTGTTCGTCGCCGCGGTGTTCAAACCGCGGGCACTGGGGCTGGGCATGGTCTATGTCGGCGCACCCGTCCTCGCCTTGCTGGTCATTCGCGAGAACCCCGAGTTTGGGCTGATCTACACGCTGTGGACGCTGGCGCTGGTGTGGATGTGCGACATCGGCGCCTATTTCGCGGGCAAGTATATCGGCGGGCCCAAGCTCGCGCCGATGATCAGCCCCAACAAGACCTGGGCCGGCCTGATCGGTGGCTTCGCGCTGGCGACCGCGTTCGGCTGGTTGCTCCATTGGCAATACGGCCTGGCGATGCGGTTGACGCTGGCGACCCCGTTCCTCGCGTTGTTGGCCCAAGGTGGCGACCTGTTCGAAAGCTGGCTCAAGCGCCGCGCTGGACGGAAGGATAGCGGGGCGTTGTTCCCCGGACATGGCGGCGTGCTCGACCGGCTCGACGGTCTGGTGCCGGTGGCACCCGTCGCCGCGTTCCTGATCGTCATCGTTCCGCTACTCTACGTCTGGCGCCCATGAAGACGGTTACGATCCTGGGCGCGACCGGATCGGTCGGCACCTCCACGCTCGACCTGATCGAGCGTGAGCCCGATCGCTTCAGGGTGAGGGCACTCACGGCCAATTGCGATGTCGAGCGCCTCGCGGCGGCGGCGCGGCGGACGCGGGCCGAGCTCGCGGTGGTGGCCGACGAGCGCTGCCTGCCGGCGTTGCGCGAGGCGCTGCGCGACACCAACACGGGCGTCGCGGGCGGCGCGCAAGCGGTGTGCGACGCGGCGCGATCGGGCGCCGACCTCACCGTCGGGGCGATCGTCGGGTGCGCTGGCCTCCGCCCGGTAATGGCAGCGATGGAGCAAGGCGGTGTCATCGTCATCGCCAATAAGGAACCGCTGGTTTCCGCCGGCGACGTCGTCCTCGACGCGGCGCGGCGCTTCGGTGCGACGCTCCTCCCCGCCGATTCCGAGCACAATGCGATCTTTCAATGTTTCGACGCCGCGCAGGCGAAGCACGTCCGGCGCATCATCCTGACCGCGAGCGGCGGGCCGTTTCGCGACTGGAGCCTGGAACGCATGCGCGACGTCACGCCGCAACAGGCGGTGGCGCACCCCAATTGGACGATGGGCGCCAAGATCTCGGTCGATTCGGCGACGATGATGAACAAGGGGCTCGAACTGATCGAAGCGGCGCGGCTGTTCCCGGTCGACCCGGACCGCATCGAGATCATCGTGCATAAGCAGTCGCTGGTCCATTCGCTGGTCGAATATGCCGACGGATCGATCCTGGCGCAGTTGGGGCCGGCCGACATGCGCACGCCGATCGCTTATTGCCTCGCCTGGCCCGAACGGATGGCGACGCCGATGGCGCCGCTCGACCTGGTCGCGGTCGGCAGGCTCGATTTCGAAGCTCCGGATGAGCAACGCTTTCCCGCAATCGCGTTGGCACGGCACGCGTTGACGGCGGGCGGTGGGCGCCCGGCGATCCTCAACGCCGCCAATGAGGTCGCGGTTGCCGCCTTCCTGGCGGGGAAGATCGGGTTCCTCGAAATTGCCGCAATCGTCGCCGATACGCTCGACTGCTACGACCCGCCCGCGCCCAAAACGCTGGACGACGTTCTGGCTATTGACGGTGAAGCGCGTACCATCGCGGGCGAGCGTGTAGAGGATTGCGTGACCTGATGCAGAGCCCCGGCCTGATCCTGTATATTGTTGGCTTCGCGCTGCTGCTCGGGCCGCTCGTCTTCTTCCACGAGCTTGGTCATTACCTTGCCGCGCGGGTGTTCGGCATCAAGTCAGAGGTATTTTCGATCGGCTTTGGCCGTGAATTGGCGGGCTGGACCGATAAACGCGGTACGCGCTGGAAGGTGAGCTGGATCCCGCTGGGTGGCTATGTCCGGTTCGCCGGCGACATGAACCCGGCGAGCCAGCCCGACCCGGCCTGGCTGGCATTGCCACCGGCGGAGCGTGCGCTCACCTTCCAGGCCAAGCCGCTATGGCAGCGCGCGATCGTCGTGCTGGCCGGACCGCTGACCAATTTCTTCCTCGCTTTCCTGATTCTGATGGGGTTCGCGCTCGCTTATGGCGACAATCGGACGCCAACCACGGTCGCTGCCGTGGAGACGGGAAGCGCCGCCGCTGCCGCGGGTTTGAAGGCGGGCGATCGCATCACCGCACTGGGCGGCCGATCGGTGTCGACGTTCGAAGACCTGGCCAATTACGTTCAACTGCGAGCGGGCGAGCGGGTCAGGATCGATTTCGACCGCGGCGGCGTTGCGATGGCGGGCGACACGGTGATCGGCAAGCGCCACGTCAAGGACAAGTTCGGCAACGAGGGAGATATCGGGTTGCTCGGCGTCGCCGCCGCTCAGCCGGTATTCGTGCGGGTCGGGGTAGTGGAGGCACCGGGCGTCGCGTTTCGCGAGCTTTCCTCGCTAGTTAGCCGGACCGGCCAGGGGCTGGGACAGCTGATCACCGGCCGACGTCCGGTCAAGGACATGTCGGGCGTCGTCGGCATGGTGAAATTCTCGGGTGAGCAGCTCAGCATGGGCTGGCCGGATTTCATTTGGCTGGTCGCGATCATCTCGATTAACTTGGGGTTCATCAACCTCTTGCCAGTCCCCATGCTCGACGGAGGGCATTTGCTGTTCTACGCGATCGAGGCTGTACGACGGCGTCCGATAACGCCGGCGATCCAGGAATGGGCCTTTCGCGGCGGGCTGGCGGCGATCCTGTGCTTGTTTCTGGTCGTGACGTTCAACGATCTGGGCAAGGTGGGCTTGTGGCAGCATCTCGCCGGGTTGATCGGCTGAAGCGGTTAGGGCAGGGCGGGCGCGCCCGTAAATCACGCGACGGCAATATCTCCGGCTGGGGTGGAATGGTGAAAGTTATCAATACGTCGAAGTTCGGAACGCGCGCCGTGACGGTGTTGCTCGCGGGAACAATGCTCTCCGGGGTTCCGGTGGCGGCAGCTGCCCAGACCGCCCCCGCTGCTCCTGCCGCTCCCACCGCCGCTGTGCCCCAGGCCGCGCCTGCAACGCCGACCTCGCCGGCCGTGGCAGCGCAGAAGATCATCCGATCGCTGCGGGTCGAAGGATCGCAGCGTATCGAGCCCGAAACGGTGATGTCCTACACGAAGCTGCGCGTTGGCCAGCAGTTCAACAACGAGATACTCGACCAGGCGATCAAGGACCTACTCGGGAGCGACCTGTTCGCCGAGGTGTCGATCGCCGGCGCCGAGACCGGCGAGATCGCAATCCGCGTGCGTGAGAACCCGATCATCAACCGCGTGATCCTGGAGGGTAACAAGACCCTCAAGTCCGACAAGATCACCAAGGAAATCAAGCTCGCACCGCGCCAGATCTTCACGCGCACCGCGGTCCGCCAGGACGTCGCGCGGATCGTCGAGCTCTATCGCCGCCAGGGTCGCTTCGCCGCGCGGATCGAGCCCAAGATGGTCAGCCTCGACCAGAACCGCGTCGATGTCGTGTTCGAGATCGAGGAAGGATCCAAGAGCAAGGTCCGCGCGATCAACATCATCGGCAACAACGTCTTTTCCGACGGCAAGCTACGCGAGCAGATGGTCACCAAGCAGGCGCGCCTGACCCGCTTCATGTCGTCTAACACCTCGTACGACCAGGATCGCCTGGCCTATGACCAGCAGAAGCTGCGCCAATTCTACCTGACCCAGGGCTATGCCGATTTCCGCGTGACGTCCGCTGTCGCCGAGCTGACCCCGGACAAGAAGAACTTCATCATAACCTATGTGGTGGAAGAAGGGCCGCGTTATAAGTTCGGCAACGTCACGGTCGACAGCGATATCCGCGATTTCGACAATAGCAAGCTGGCGACGGGGCTGGGGATCAACAAGGGCGATTGGTACAATGCCAAGCGCGTCGAGGATTCGGTCGATCGCCTGAACGAGACCGCCGGCCTGTTCGGCTATGCGTTCACCGACGTGAACCCCGAGTTCAACCGCGATCCCGACAAGCTGACGATGACGATCAACTTCCACATCGCGGAAGCCAAGCGCTCGTACATCGAAAAGATCGACATCACCGGTAACCGCAATACCCAGGACAAGGTCGTGCGCCGCGAAATCCGCCTGGCGGAAGGCGACGCGTTCAACAGCTTCCAGGTCAAGCGCTCGCAGGATCGCATCAACAGCCTGGGCTTCTTCCAGGACAAGTTCGAGATCAAGCAGGAGCAGGGCTCCGCCCCCGATCGCGTCGTGCTCAACGCGAATATCGAGGAAAAGGCGACCGGCGAATTGTCGTTGTCGGCGGGTTATTCGAGCCTCGAACGCTTCATCATCCAGGCCGGCATCACGCAGCGCAACTTCCGCGGCAAGGGCCAGGAACTGCGCGCGAACGTGGATTATTCGGTCTATTCGAAGTCGGTCTCGCTCGGCTTCACCGAGCCGTATCTGTTCAACAAGAACATGGCCGTCGGCGTCGACATCTTCCGTCGCGACTATAATTCGTTCAACTATCTCGGCGACCAG
>Ga0307513_10012581_pt1 | contig 10434 bp, 8 predicted proteins | sample 15_EM_MG_FD_202174 | JGI IMG/M metagenome (GOLD analysis project Ga0307513, IMG submission 202174) | Populus trichocarpa ectomycorrhiza microbial communities from riparian zone in the Pacific Northwest, United States - 15_EM | ecosystem: Host-associated > Plants > Roots > Unclassified | place...
CAATCCGGTGATCGTCGCCGTGAACGCCGCGTCCGGGCTGAGCGCGCTGGCCGCCCGCCGCCGGCTCGACCCGCGCCTGTTCGAGCTGAACGCGGCCGGCGCGCTGAACGGGCACATCCCGGTCACCGCGATCAACTCGCTGATCGCGATCGCCACCGCGGCCCTGCACGGCCTCGGCCCGGTGGTGATGTCCAACGAGCGCTCCGCGTCCGACCCCAACCTGATCTGGAACGGTCACGAGGTCAACCACCAGTGGTCCAAGGGGATCGCCGCCGAGGGGCTGCTGCGGGCCGCGGTGACCGCGCACGCCGGGCTGACGGAGCCGTATTTCTCGCTGCTGCGGTCGCTGTCGGAGCTGCGCATCGCCCAGCTGTTCGCCCGCTATTCGGCCTACGACGACGTGGTGACCAGCTGCAACAAGGCGTTCAAGCTGCACGACCCGACCGTGCGCTGGTGCGGCGACTGCCCGAAGTGCCGGTTCGTCTTCCTGGCCATGGCGCCGGCGATGAGCCCGGACCGCCTGTCGCACATCTTCGGCAAGAACCTGCTGGCCGAGCCCGCGCAGGTGCCGGGCTTCGAGGAGTTGCTGGGCATCGACGCGCACAAGCCGTTCGAGTGCGTGGGCGAGGTCGAGGAGTCGGTCGTCGCGCTCGGCCTGCTCGCCGCGGACCCGCGCTGGGCCGCCTCGCCGGTGGTGACCGCGCTGGTCGCGGCCGTCCCGGCGACAGCGTGGGCGACGGCCTCGGCGGAGAACGTGCTCGCCCCGGGCGGGCCGAGCTTCGTGCCGCCGGCCTACGCCAAGGCGCTGGCCGCCGCCGAGCTAAGCGGCGAGGAAGCGCCGAGCTAAGCGCTCGGAAAGCCGCCGAGCTCGGCGGTCAGGAAGGCCAACTCGTCGGCGGCCAGGTCGACGTCGCGGGAGACGGCCCGGCTGGCGTGGCCGACGCTGGTCTCCCGGCGGATCAGAATCGGACGCTTGCCGCCGGTCGCGGACTGCAGGAGCGCGCACATCTTGCGGGCGTGCAGCGGATCCACCCGGGTGTCGCCCTCGAAGACCACGAACAGCACCGCCGGATAGTCGACGCCGTCGGTGACCTGGTGATACGGCGAATACGAGCGCAGCCAAGCGAACTCCGCCGGGTCCGAGGCCGAGCCGTACTCGCCGTTCCACAGCTCGCCCAGGCCGAACCGCTCGTAGCGCAGCATGTCCAGCAGCGGGGCGGCGCAGAGGACAGCGGCGTATTTGTCCGGGTGCCGGGTCAGCGCCGCGCCGACCAGCAGGCCGCCGTTGGACCGGCCGTAGATGCCGAGCCGGTCGCGGGTGGTCACGCCCTGCTCGACCAGCCAGTCGGAGGCCGCGGCGAAGTCGTCGAAGACGTTCGTCTTGTGTTCCCGCATCCCGGCCCGGTGCCAGGCCTCGCCCTCCTCGCTGCCGCCGCGCAGGTTCGCCACCGCGTACACGCCGCCGGCCGCCACCCAGGCCAGGATCCGCGGCGAGTAGGCCGGGATCATCGGGATGTTGAACCCGCCGTAGCCGTACAGGATCGCCGGGCGCGCTCGCCGGGGCCCGGCCGGCTCGATCAGGAACATCCGCACCGGTGTCCCGTCGTACGAGCGGTAGGTGACCTGCCGGGTGGTGACCGCGCCGGCCGATCCGGACCGCTCCACCTCGCCGGTCGCGGCGTCGGCCCGCAGCACCGTCGACGGGGTCGCGTAGCCGGTGAAGCTCAGCCAGATCGCGGTGCCCCGGCGGCGTGCGGACAGCTCGGTCACCGAGCCGAGGCCGGGCAGGGCAAGCTCGCGCAACTGCTCGCCGGTGGCCAGGTCGTGCACGGTCACCTCGCTGACCGCGTGCCGGCTGCGCAGCAGCACGAGCAGGCCGGCGTCGGCCAGCACCACGAAGTCCGTGATCACGGCCTCGGGGTCCGCGGCGATGACCTCGTGCCAGTCCTCATCCACCCGGCAGACCCGCCGCCGCGGCGCCTCGTGGTTGGTCAGCACCCACAGCTCGCCGCGGGTGTCGAAGCTCGGATAGGTGAGCGCGTCCGCGCCGACCAGGACGGGCGTGAAGGCGAGCGGGCCGCCGGTGCTCAGGTCGGCACGCCAGACGTCGTTGCGGGCGTCGGTGCCGCGGGACGCCGTCACGACCAGCCACCGGCCGTCCTGCGAGGTCTGCACGCCCAGATAGGTGCCCCGGGGCAGCCCGGCGCCGAACACCTCGAGGTCGCCGGCCGGGTCGGCGCCGAGCCGATGCAGGTACACCCGCTGGCGCAGCCGGTCCTCGGCCTGCTCGTCCTGCGTGAGGAACCGGACGTAGTAGTACGCCTTGCCGCCCGCCTGCCAGGCGATCGACGGGTGCCGGGTGCGGTCGATCGGGCCGTCCACCAGCCGGCCGGTCGCCACGTCCACGACGCTGATCCGGGCCCACTCGGTGCCGCCGGCGGAGAGCCCGTAGGCGACCAGGTCACCCTCGTGCGACGGCTGCCATACGTCCAGCGTGGTGGTGCCGGCCGGGTCCAGGGCGCCCGGGTCGAGAAGGATCCGCTGCTCCCCCGCCGGCTCGGTGACGGTCAGGACCGGATGTTCCTGGCCCGGATCGCGGCGCAGGGCGAACGACCGGTCCCCACGCCAGTACGGCGCGCCGACCCAGCCGACATCAGACAGTTCGGCCAGGTGCGACCGCAGCGCGGCCCGGGCCGGCCAGCCGCGCCGGGCCTCGGCGAACAGCTCGTCCTGCCGCGCGCTCCAGTCCCGGGTGCGCGGATCCTCGGAATCCTCGAGCTCCCGGTACGGGTCGGCCAGCCGGTGTCCGTGGATCTCGTCCCAGACCACAGGATCGCCTCAGCCTTGCGGAGCGTCGTGGTGGATGCGCTCGGGCGCGACCCGGAGCAGGTGCAGGGCGGCACTGGTCGCGGCGAGCATCGGCGGCGGACCGGCCAGATAGACCTCGTGCTCCGACCACTCCCCGTAGGCGGCGACCGCGTCGGTGACCAGGCCCGATGCGTACGGGCCGGGGTTGCCATCGGAGATCACCGGGACCACGGTGGCGCGTTTGCAGGCCCGGGCGATCTGGGTGATCTCCTCGATGTCGTACAGCTCGTCGAGGTTGCGGGCGCCCCAGAACAGCACCGCCGAGCGCGGGTCCCCGGTCGCGGCCAGCTCGGTGAGCATCGCCTTGAGCGGGGCGACCCCGGTGTCGCCGGCGATCAGCAGCAGGTCGCGCTCGGGCCGCTCGGGCAGGATCATCTGACCCTCGGCCCGGGCCAGGCGCACCTTGTCGCCGACCTGGATGTGGTGCACCAGCGTGCCGCTGACCCCCGCCATCGTCTTGGCCCGCACATGCAGCTCCACCACGTTGTCCCGCCGGGGCGCACCCGCCAGCGAGTACGGCCGCCAGGTCCCCGGCAGTTCGGGCACCTCGATCCGGGCGTACTGGCCGGGCCGGAACGGCATCGGCAGGTACGGCCGCAGCCGCACGATGGCCAGATCATGCCGGCGCAGATCGTGCGAGACGACGACGGCGGTCCACCGGGTCGGCTGGTAGCCGGCCATGGCCTCGCCGTGCACGATCCACTCGTGGGCGTGCTGCCAGGTGGTCCGCCAGGCCAGGTCGAAGTCCTGCCGCAGCACGCCGCCGCTGAGCCCGGCGCGCATCGCCTCGGCGAGGGCGGCGCCGATCAGCTGCAATTGCTGGGGCTGGACACCGCACTCGGCCAGGGCGGCGCCGAGCTGGGCGCAGCCGGCGGCGAGCAGGGGTGGATCGTCCAGGTTGTGCACGAGCCAGGTCAGGGCGGCGGCTAGTTGCTCCCGCTGGCTGAGCGGGTTGCCGGGTAGGGCCGCGAGCAGCTGCGGCTGGGCCTGCAACAGCGCGGCGCGCAGCCGGCCGGCCACCTCGTCGGAGCCGCCGGCCATCGACAGGCTGTTGCCGAGCAGCCGCTGCACTTCGTGCAGGGCGGCGTCGTCTGCGGGATCCATGCCGTCGCCGGGCCGCGCGGCGCCCGCGGTCGGTGCCGGGCCGACAAGCGGGCGTACGCGGGCCGGCGGGGCGGTGGGGTGGATCGGGTCGCCGGGCATCGGGTGCGCGATGTAGGGGAGCACGGGTCCGCCGGGGATGCCCTCGATCGGGGAGGCTGCTGCGCGGGGCAGAGCGGCTGGGCCGGGTGTGGTGGGGTTCTGCCCGGCAGGGGCCGGCCTCTGTCCGCCAGGTGCTGGGCTCGGCCCGCTGGGGACTGGGCTCTGTCCGCCAGAAGCGGGGCTCAGCCCGCTGGGGACTGGGCTCTGTCCGCCAGAAGCGGGACTCTGCCCGCTGGGGACTGGGCTCTGTCCGCCAGAAGCGGGGCTCAGCCCGTTGGGGACGGGACTCTGTCCGCCAGGAACGGGGCGGCCTTGGACGCTGCCTGGGGGCGGGCTTTGGGCGCCGCCTGGGGTGGGGTTTTGCACGCTGCCCGGGACGGGGCCTTGCACGCCGCCAGGAGCGGGGCCACCCTGCACGCCGCCCGGGAGTGGGCCGTAGGTCGGGGCGCCGCGGGTGGGGCCGCCGGGTGGGATCAGCCGGGCCGTCGCGCCGGGTGGCGGCGTCGGGGTGGGGCCGGGTCTCGGTCCGGTGGGATAGGGGTTTACGTCGGCCCGCGTCGGGATGGCCGGAAGCGACCGGTCGGCGGGGGTCGGGTTCGTCGGGTGTCCCGGGATCACGGTTCCTCGCGGGGTGGGGCCGGTGGGATGGGCGGAGGCGGGTGGGGGTTGCGGCACCGGTTGGCGGCCGGGCTGGGGCGGGGGCAGGCTCGGCGGGTTCGCGGGAGGCAGGCCGCGCGGAGGGAGACCCGGGTGGGCCGGATCGGTCAGACCTGGGTCGCCGGGGTGCGGGGCGGCGGGCCCGGGAGCCAGCGGGCCGGCGCCTCGCGGGACGGGACCCGGCGGTGTCTGGGCAGTCGGCGGCCCGCTCGCGGGAGGCCGGCCCGGGGCGGGCGGTGCGCCCGGGGCCGTCCCTGGCATTCCGGAGCCCGGCGGCGGTCGGTCGCTGGGGGGCTGCGCCGGGGATTGCGCGGAGCCGGGACTCGGCGGGCCGGCGGGTGGTTGGGTGTGCGGGGAACCGCCCGGGGTGGCCGGCGCAGGACCGTCCGGTGTGGGATCAGCGGGCATCGGGACAGGCTCGCCCGGAATGGGCGGCGCCGGACTGGGTGGAACGGGCCAGGCCGGAACGGTGGGCACTGGCCAGTTCGGAACGGGCAGCAGGGGAACCGGCCCAGTGGGACCGGCCGGCATCGGTCCGCTCGGCATCGGTCCGCTCGGCATCGGTCCGCTCGGCACCGGGCCGGCCGGAGCGGGACCGTCGGGTGCGGCTGCGGGCGGCCGGGCCGGATCGGCGGCGGGCGGCGGGGCGGGCGCCGGATAGCGGTTGGGCCAGCGTGGATCCGCCGGAACCGGGCCGACGCCGGCCCGGTGGGTGCCGACCTGTCCGGCGTCAGAGCGGATGTCGGCGGTGTCCAGGGGCTCGGCCCGGGGGATGCTGCGCCCGGTCAGGTCGTGGAACGGATGAGCGGACGGCAGCGCGGGCGGTTCGTGCTCGGCACCCTGCGGCACCGCAGCGCTTGGCGGCGGGGCTGGCGCAGCAGTGTCCGACGGCTCGGCAGCACCCGGCACGACCCGCCGAAAAGCGACCGGCGGCGCGGCCGTATCGGCGGCACCCGGCGCGACCGGCCCGGGCGCAACCGGCGGCGCAGCCGGACCGGCAGCACCCGGCACGACCCGCCCGGGCGCGACCGGCGGCGCGGCCGGACCAGCAGTACTCGACGAATCCCACCCCGATGCGCCCGGAGGCACGACCGGTCCCGACGCATCCGACTGCGTGGCTGGCCCGGCGGCATCCGGCGCGACCGGCCCAGGCGGGACCGGTGGTGTGGCTGGGTCGGTGGTGGGTGGTGGGTTTGGGGGTTGCGGGGTTGCGGGGGGCCAGGGTGGGTGCAGCAGCCAGTCGGGGTGCGGTGGGGTGGCAGGGCGCTCTGGGTGGGCGGCCGGGTTTGTGCCCGTATCCGAGCGGTCTTGATTTTTGATTGCCGCCGCCGTGTCCGCCGCACCTGCCTCGACCGCCTCGGGGGCCGCGAGCCGGAGCCGGATCGCCCGCAGCAGCGCCAGCAAGTGCGGCTGGTCGGAGCCGGAACCGGTCGACGACACCTGCACACCCCCGAAGACGGCGGACGACGCGAACAGTACAACCGTACTGCCGCCGGGACCGTGGTGTCGGCTACCGCGCCAGGGCCGCCGCCATCCGGGACGTGGCCTCGTCGATGATCTCGGCGCTGGTGCCGTAGTTGAGCCGCACGTGTGCCGCGCCGGGCGCGCCGAACCGCAGGCCCGGCTCGAGGGCGATCCGGGCGCGCTCGAGAAACAGCTCACGGGCGGTGTCGTCGGGGCCGATGGCGCTGGTGTCCAGCCAGGCCAGATAGGTGGCCTCGGGTGGGCGCCAGCGCAGGCTCGGGAGGCGGGCGGCGAGCAGTTCGCCCAGTTGGCTTCGGCGGTGGTCGAGCGTCCGCAGCAACTGGTCGAGCCAGGGGCCGCCGTCGGTGAACGCCGCCACCGACGCCAGCACGCCGAAGTGCCCGGTTCGCCAGCGCGCGTCGGGCGGGAACCGGCGGACCACCTCGGCCATCGCCGGGGAGCCGGTGACGACCGCCGCGCATTTCAGGCCGGCGAGATTGAACGCCTTGCTCGCGGACACCACGGCGACCGCCACCTCGGCCGCGCCGGGCACGGTCAACAGCGGGGTGTACGTCGCCCCGGGCAGCACCAGCGGCGCGTGGATCTCGTCGCTGACGATCGTGACCCGGTAGATCCGGGCCAGCCGGACCAGCGCCGCCAGCTCGCCGGCGGCGTGCACGCGGCCGACCGGGTTGTGCGGGTTGCACAGCACGTAGGCCGCGGGGTGGCCGGCGAAGGCCCGCTCGAGCGCTTCGAGGTCGAGGCGATAGTCGCTGGTCAGGGGCACCTCGTGCAGGCGGGCGCCGGCCTCGGGCGGCCAGTCGAAGAAGGGCGGGTACACCGGCGGGCTGATCACCACGGCGTCGCCGGGCCGGGTGAGCACGCGCAGCAACTCGACCACGCCCACGCCGACGTCGGTCACGGCCGTGACAGCCTCCGGATCGACCGCGAAGTCCCAGCGGTCCTTGGCGAACCGGGCGTAGGCCTGCCCGAGCTCCGGGGCGGCCGCGGAGTAGCCGGTGTCGTCGCCGTCCAGGGCGGCCCGCAGCACCGCCCGCACGGGCGGGGCCAGGCCGAAGTCCATCTCGGCGACGGTGAGCGGGAGCACGTCGGCGGGGTAGGTGTGCCACTTGGCGCTGCGGCGGCGCCGGAGCTCGGGCAGGGGGGCCACGGGGAGATCTGCGCTCATCGGCCCATCCTCGCCGGTCCCGCTCAGGCTGGCGGCACTCCGGTCCAGCAGCTGATCTCCATGCTGTCGTCCACCGGGAAGTCGACGGTCACGTAGCCGTTGGCCGGGTCGCGGACGTAGTCCAGGTAGGGGCGCATGCTGGGGAACGAGGTGTCGTCGGCGACCACCGTGGCGCCGGGGGCCAGCCGGTCCTCCAGCAGCCGCAGCACCGGCAGGCACATGTCCTTCCAGCCGTCCAGCAGCACCAGGCCGATCGGGCCCGAGACGTCCCGCAGCGTGCTGAGCGCGTCGCCGGGCAGGATCGTCACCGCGTCCGCCAGGCCGGCCGCGGCCAGGTTGGCCCGGGCCGCCTCGACCTTGACCGCGCTCAGCTCGGTGCTCACCACCCGCCCGGATCCGTTGTCCCGGACCGCCGCGGCCAGGTAGAGCGTCGAGATGCCGAGCGAGGTGCCGAACTCGACGACGGTGCCGGGGCGCGCCGCGCGGACGAGCGCGTAGAGCAACCGGCCGCCCTCGGCGGAGATCGGCAGGTAGATGTCGGCGAGGCCGTCGGCGCGCTCCTGAGCGGAGGCGCCCTCGAAGGAACGCCCGGCGCCGCGCTCGTCGTCGAGGAGGGCGTCGGCGTGCAGCCGGTCGAGGACGGACCGGGTGGCCGGGTCGGACAAGGTGTTCGTCATAGCGGCTAGCCTAGACGCAACGTTGCGTCTAGGCTAGCCGCTATGACCACGAACCGCGGGAACCGGCACGGGCGCAGCGAGGCGGCCCGGCGGAGCGTCCTGCAGGCGGCCGACGATCTGCTGGTCGAGCGCGGCTTCGCCCAGCTGACCATCGAGGGCATCGCGGCCCGGGCGGGCGTGGCCAAACAGACCATCTACCGCTGGTGGCCGTCCAAGACGGACGTGCTGCTGGAAGCGTTCGCCGAGGACGCGGCCGAGGACCTGACCCCGCCGGACACCGGCGATCTCGCCGCGGACCTGCGGATCCAGCTGAGCCGGCTGGCGGAGTTCCTGACCAGCTCGGACGCCGGGGCGGTGTTCCGGGCGCTGGCCGGCCAGGCGCAGCACGACGCCGAGCTGGCGGCGCGGCTGCGTGCCGAGTTGCTCAGCGGGTTGCGAGCCCGGGAGCGGGTGCCGCTGGAGCGCGCCGTCGAACGCGGGCAGCTGCCCCCGGACACCGATCTGGACCTGCTGCTGGACCGGCTGGTCGGGCCGATCTACTACCGCGTCCTGGTGACCGGGGAGCCGGTCCCGCCCGATTACACGGACCGGCTGGTCGCAGCTTTGTAGGTCTTCATAGATGGCTGATTCGGGCGTCCGATGCGGTAGAGCACTGAGTGCCGCAGCGGACCCGCCGGGACCGTCGGGTCGTCGAAGTCGTCCGCCGGGTCGCGGGTCATGCCGAGGCGGCGCATCACCGCCTGGGAACGTTCGTTGCCCGCGGCCGTGATCGCGAGGATCTCGCCCATCCCGATCGTCTCGAAGCCGTACGCCAGCACCGCCCGCGCCGCCTCGGTCGCGTAGCCGTGGCCCCACGCGGGGCGGGCCAGCCGCCAGCCGATCTCGACGCCGTCGAACGGCAACTCCTCGTCGACCGGGTCCAGCCCGGTCATGCCGACGAATTCGCCGGACGCCGCAACCTCGACGGCCCACCAGCCCCAGCCCCGCTCGGCGAGCCCGGCCCGGAAATAGGCCAGCGACGCCGCGCTCTGCGACCGGGTGAGCACCTCGGGAAAATACTCCCGGACCTGCGCGTCGGCGTTCATCGCGGCCCAGGCGTCCAGGTCGTCGTCGCGCCACTGGCGCAGAATCAGCCGTTCCGTCTTGAGTTGCGTGGTCGTTGTCATCCCGGCCTAGTCTGGTCGTCGCGACGCCCCGGCGCATCGGGATTTCCACCGCGAGCCCACCGATAGGCACAATGCCCCGTGTGCCAGCACTCAGCATCACCAGCCCCGACGACCCACGGATCGCCGACTACCGCGCGCTGACCGACCTCGAGCTGCGAACCCGCTGGGAGCCGCCGAACGGGCTCTTCATCGCCGAGGGCGAACTGGTCATCCACCGCGCGCTGCGGGCGGGATATGAGCTGCGCTCGGCACTGGTCGACGAGAAACGCGCCGATCAACTGAGTGGCCTGCCCGCCGAGGCGCCGCTCTACACAGCGGCCCCGCCGGTGCTGGAGTCGATCACCGGTTTCCACGTCCACCGGGGCATCCTGGCCTCGTTCCACCGGCGCGAGCTGCCCACGCTGGACCGGTTGCTCGCCGATGCCCGGCGGCTGGTGGTTCTCGAGGGGTTGAACACGCATACGAATCTGGGTGCATTGTTCCGGAGCGCGGCTGCTCTGGGCATCGATGCGGTGGTGCTCTCCCCTACCTGCGCGGATCCGCTTTACCGCCGGGCCGTGCGGGTCAGCATGGGCGAGGTATTCGCTATTCCGTACGCCAGGACGGAGGACTGGCCGCAGGCTCTGAGCGCGATCCGCGGGGCTGGCTTCACGCTGCTGGCGATGACGCCGGCCGCGGATGCTGTGGAGTTGCAACTGCTTACTGCCGCGCAGCGCGAACGGCCTGCGCTGCTTCTTGGGGCCGAGGGACCGGGCCTCACGCGCGAGGCGTTGCAGGCGAGTGACGTTCGCGTCGCCATTCCGATGCACAACAACGTCGATTCCCTGAACGTCGCCACGGCGGCGGCTATCGCTTTCTGGGAGCTCTCCCGAAACGACTCGATCAGCACCGAACTCGGCGACGGATCGAGGCTCAGACGCGCATTGGAGTAGCGCTAATACGCTTGGTAAGGCCGCGCACCGCTATACCCCTTTCGAAAGGCTCCAGAGAATCTCCTCGACACCGCCATCCGTATCGGCACTTGACGGGTTCCACGAGGTAAAAGCCGCCTCAGCGCGGGCACAAATAACCCACCCGGAAACTCCCTGCGACGAGATCACCAGCCGGAAGGGACTCCACTCATCGGCAAGCCGCGCGACTCCGGCCGGTAACGCCGCATCCTCGTCGGCAGCCAATGCGATCTGAACCGAATCGAAACTCGTCGGCAAGC
>Ga0307513_10012582_pt1 | contig 10433 bp, 10 predicted proteins | sample 15_EM_MG_FD_202174 | JGI IMG/M metagenome (GOLD analysis project Ga0307513, IMG submission 202174) | Populus trichocarpa ectomycorrhiza microbial communities from riparian zone in the Pacific Northwest, United States - 15_EM | ecosystem: Host-associated > Plants > Roots > Unclassified | place...
GATTGGCGAGTTGCAGGCGACATGGGACAATACACTGCTTCTTGTTGTCATGAGCAGCGTCACTGATTTGGATTGGCGAGTTGCAGGCGACGAGAGACAATACATTGCTTCCTGTTATCGCAGGCAGCGTTGTTGTTTTGGATGAGTTACCAGGCGACGAGGGACAACACATTGCCTCACGTTATCATGGGCATGAACGGGCAAGGTAAACTGGAAAATAAAATATGAGATTAGTAACTGGAAAGGAAAAGAATGAGATAAAGAAACCTTGGGCATAGTTACCTTTCAAACTTTGGTGCAAAATGCGAGGTGAACTAATAAAGAAACCGCGAGATTAGAAACTTGAAGGGACTTTGAAAGGAAGAAGGAGATAATAGAAGGACTAACTGGGTTCTCCCATCTTCGAGAGACGGCGGACACGACTGACAAGTAGACCAGCCTTGAACCCGAGCAGAGACGATCGGACTTGGACACGACCAACATGGTGGCCCAAGCAAGAGACGTCCGGACACAAACCCGAGATGGAACTGGAGTGGCTGGGAGCGGGAACCTGAGAGCTGGAGACCAGCCGTGGCTGAGCGAGATTGGGGATTCGAGGTGGGAGTCACCACCAGCAGCGGTCCCAGTGACGTGACGAGCGAGATTGCGGGGGATGATCATGAACTACAATCAAGGTGGTTAGTGGGAGCACAAGTGTGGGGAGGTGGGGTGTACATACCCCTTGCGAACAATCGTCAAAGAAGGCAAATTGCCAAAAGGAGCTGTGCATGAAAGAAGGAAGACTTCCCGAAAGAGGCCTCACAGAGGCGCCAGGGCCCAGGGGGGCAGGGGGGGATGAGGGGAGAAGAGAGAGAGGGCGTCGCAGGGCAAGGAACGGAATCCCACGCGAGAGACGTGGCGGTGCAACCGCCCAAACGAGCGAGGGGTCAGGGGAAATCCGGCGTATGCCAGTAAATTTCTCGGCATAAGTCGGAGGGGTACTAATAATTAAGTAATATACATCCCAGATTTTCGGCCAATGTAAATTACAAAATCTGTACTGTAAATTATGTATTTTAATCTGCACGTGCTATCATATATATATATATTTTTTCTACAGTGCTTCGAGGGCACCACGCAGCACCGGCACTGGCTATCAACACGAAACTACACCCATGACAACAGCTCAAAGCCCGCATCCTCCTCTTCCTTGTCCTGGTTGGTTATGACGACGGGCAGGTGTGAAACGTTCCCCTTTGCCGCCTTGGGAGCCACAGGTGCGTCTGCCAATATTCCATTGAGCCCGACGGAAGCAAGCCAGATTAAATTCCTCTTCATCACCCTCTGTTGGCAGAATATGGCTGGCCAGCTGGGACATCTTATCTTATCTTGAAGTTGCGCATCAAAATAAATCATCAAAATTTATATATTAGTCGTATATCTCAGCCAAAATTAAATACATTATATACATAGCCCTCCTGGGCAGATGTATATAAGTAGTAATTTACTGTTAATTTCATATATTATTTAAAAATATCTGTGTAAATTACAGTTGGTATAAAAACCCCCACTTAGATACGCAACACTAGCGTAGATCTAGAAGTCGATGTCTTTTTGGGTCGCGTGATGGATAAGTCCCGATTAACATTTATGACTTATCTTGATCAGGGAAATATAATCATCATCTCAGCACGTAGACTCAGGTACACTACCAGCGTTGCAACGTTGAACGTTGGGGATTAGAGGGCCTTTGCCTCCTTGAATTTTGTGCACAATGTGGTTTAATATTTTCTTACAGTCTATTACGCAAGTTGAAGGCTATCGGAATTATTATTTATATCTTCAGGCAGGCTGGAGACCCATGGAAATTTACCAAGAGCCCATGAACTTGAAATCACAGCCCAGATATATATAAGAGCTTGCAAAACCAGTAGGATGCCCTTTAAAATTGGGGAAAGCCAACAATGTAAAAAGGAAGTGGAAACATATCTGGCAGTCTGCCCGAAGCTTCCCGGAAAAATAAGTTAAATAACTCCCTTCGATGCTTGTTCGATGCGACTCTTCTCTGTCGCATTATAGTACACCTTGACACACAGTTTTAGAATCCGTAGTAGGAATTTTTTCAGAGGGTGAAGATGATTATGTAGCCTGGAGGACCCTTAAGGTGCGTGTTTCGCGCCATCATTGTCGATTATTTCTTATCCAGTGTCCATTCGTTCACTCGGTATTCGAAACACCTCTATCTTCGCTTTGTAGGTCATGACTCCTCTGTTTTTCTTTTTACCCCTTCGACTTTCCATCTTCTCCTCTTGTATAGTACTTATAGTACTCACTTCCACTTCTTCCACATGCCCTGGCCCAAGTTCAACATCCGCGTTTTGAGAGGTTAAATTTCTGCCTCCCCCCTCCTTCGAGCGACGTTGACATTTCTTGCGACGAGCAGGAAAAAATGATTGCGAAAAACTCATCCTGAATTTTTTGCCTTGCTAAATTCGTACTCGCTCTCTCGCAATCGCGATTCCAGGAAACCAAAACCGAGATTGCGTCCTCACCATTCCTCCCTTCAAGGAGGGGGAAACTATGCCATGTTCAACGACGTTACGAGAGCCTATTTGGTAAATTAACTTCAACAATGTGAACGAGCTCCTTTCAATCAAGGCGCACCTCAGTTCCGGCCCAGATCCGCTGATGTCAACAGGCTGTCATAAAAAATTTGATGTATCCTCTGGGGTCTGAACAGCTTCTAGAATATCCTCTATTCTCTGGTTTTTAATCTCCTTTGGGATCTTTGCGAGCGGAGCCTTCCTGGGCGATTCATGGCTGAGTCCACGACAAATTCCCAGTCACGGTATTCGACGCCGGGTGGCTTTACCTTGTTCACGAGGTGAATAATTCGACTTTCTTTTTCCTCGCCATTCGCACCCAAGGAAATTAAGAAGGCAGAACGATTTTCATCATGTGTGGCTGGCGACTGTAGAATGCAATTTAGAGCCGTCGCCTGTTATCTGGTTTCCTCAAGGCCCCTACTTTCAAATTTATCCATGCATCGACAAAACTTCAGCTGACAATATAAAGTACTAGTTACGAGGCAGTCACTGGCATTTTCAAGGCATTTTTCTGACCTTTCCAAGAGTAAAATTATCTAATATGTACGACCTTGATGTGCCGTTCAAGTCCAACACGAACCAAACATCATAGCAGTACTTCCGGCCTTGCCCTTCATAAGATTCAGATAAACAGCTCTTAGGCGAGGATTCTTGGAGGATTCTGCAATGATCCATGGAATATGGGAGTCATCAGCAAACCGTAGAAAATATTAGATAACGTTGTATCAATGACAACCAATCATACATATCGTGGTCGTTGACGGTTGTGATGGGTTATAATCGGTTTCGAGTCGTTCCCAATATCTTCGCAGGTCATGATGTATCCACGATATTTTATTAAGAGTGTAATAGACTTGTGAAATTGGAAACAAAGTATACCCTCATAAGATCCTGGCGCGATCTCATAGAGGTCTTACAACCATCACAGATTGTTTGTCAAGTTCACTCACCCCGCACGTGCCGAAGGTAGTGGAGAAAAGAAATTTCCAATTCACCAATTACCGAAGACCGGCGAAGAGTCATCAAAGGTAGCCTGGAACTCGAACAAACCCGTCTAATCAAGTAGACGGGTAGGACGACATCAACTAATTTGACGGGTGGCGTGGGATTCACAGGTGCCGCCGTTATCCGCCGCTAAAAGCAACTGGAACCTGAAAAGGGAACTCGCAGCACAACAAAAGCAAGGTTCTGCTGTACTCCATCAAGATCGCCTCCCTCCTTCAGCAGATACATTGCAAGCCCAGGTTGGTGTTTCGTATCATGAAAATCTTTCCACAGTCGTACCTTTCAGACAGGCTTTCGTTCTAGGGCACCAGCGGACGGCAGGAAATGTTCAACGGCTCCATTAATACAAAAATCTACGGTGGTACATTCAACTTAGGTTCCAGTTTTGAGAAAGGTATGCCTACCGTATGAACTGCGAATCTGTCCTCATTTACGTACGATGTCTCCAGATCTCTTGGAAAAGTATGTTGTCCCTGGCGCTTTCCACAACTCAGCAGAGCGGTACGATCCACCAAAATGCCACCCCCACACTCGCGAGGCTGTTTTGAAAAGGATCATGCTGTGGGTCGATGATCCTGCGAATGAAGCCCAAATAATGTGGATCTTTGGCCCTGCGGGAGCAGGGAAGTCAGCAATCGCTCAAAGCATCGCCGAGATGTGTTTTCAACAAGGGAAACTAGCAGCCAGTTTTTTCTTTTCCCGGAACGCTTCAGGCCGTGACAACGAAACGCGGTTTATCAGCACCCTTGTCTATCAACTTATGATTGCCATCCCCGAGATCAAGGACGCTGTTAATAAAGCTTTGCAAGCCGACGGCCTCCTTTTTTCTCGGTCGCTCTACGCCCAGGCGCAAAGTCTCATCACCAGACCTCTTAATGATCTCCTTGAGAATGGCTTCCAAATTTCCGGGCCTCGGCTTGTCATTGTCGACGGACTCGACGAATGTGGACAAGCTAAGAATCAACGCTGTGTTCTCGACGTGCTCTCAACACTTACCAGGGACTTGATATACCCCCTGTGGTTCTTCGTTGCCAGCCGACCCGACCAAGTCATACGCGACTCCTTTAGCGAAGAGTCGATGTGCTCGATCACCACTCGTCTCGCTCTGGACGACACCTACAAACCCGACACAGACATTGAACGATTTCTTCGATCGAAATTCCACAAAATCATAATGAATCACCCATCAGGAGCGGACATTCCGAGTGGATGGCCGTCCGATAACGACATTAGGCGGTTAGTCAAAAAGTCCTCTGGACAATTCATTTATGCATCGACAGTCGTTAAGTTCGTGGAATCCACGTGTCACCACCCCCAAGAGAGGTTGAACGTTGTATTTGGGTTGGTTACATCAGAGATCGCCACTCCTTTTGCCGAGTTGGATACCTTACACAATCAGATCCTCTCCACCGTCATTCAGATCGAAAAGGCGCTTGACATTTTCATGGTTCTTATGCTATTCAGCCAACTCCCTCCCCGACCAGATATATTGGACCACTTTTTGACCTACCGGGCAGGAGAAACCAGAGCAATTCTAAGCGACTTGCATTCTATTCTCTATATCCCTTCAAAAGAAGACAGGAAAGGAGAAATCAGAATTTTACACGCTTCGCTCTCTGATTTCCTTTTCGATGCTAAGCGTTCAGGAAGGTTCTTCATTGACCTTGTCAAAAGTCGTACAACCATCGCAAGAAAGATTTTAGGGATTCTCGTGAAGTCAGGTAAGTTAAATAACTGCTCCTGTAGTGTTTTTACTGAGCACGCCTTGCCAGACATCCCTGGAGCGCTGAATGATGCCTGCTACACTGCCCTTCCAGTGGCGGCCAAGTTCATAGATACCCTGGATGTTTACGAACTTGACCTGCTACGATATGTGTCATGGTACCGCAAGTGGGATGGCCTTTTTTTCTTCGAAGATGTGAGGGATGCGGTCACCTTTTTCAGGTGGATGGAGCTAAAGGTTCGTTTCGAAGTGAATGCTCAAATTACCTTGAACAGATGTCCATGTTTCTAGTTCCATCCCAATTACAAACTTGACTTATTCCACCATCATCTTCACGCCATCGACCAGTGGATCCATTATCAGGCTCTGTTGCTTTTTGAAAGGACTCTTCCAACCTTGGCGTCGATCTACCTCTTGACGTTCTCAATGGCGAAGGATACAGCGGAGGCTCTTCGTTGGGTTCTTCAAGATTCGAAGGCAGTGTTCACTATCAGCCAGTACTTTCCGGGCCATGCAAACCCAGCCCGTGAGCTACATCCGTGCTACATTTTGGACCTTGGCCCACCCTCGACTGACGTTAAGATCTTCGACACTTTACTATTGGAAGCGATGCAAGATCCTACTAGAAACGCCAGATACGAACTCGGTGCGGAGAAATGCGCCCAAATTGCCCAATCGCTTTGGTTGAGCCTTCTTCCTTTGTGAGTTTAATCCGTGCGTACTTGAGTCCGCTGATGATCCTTCCTTTTACGAGACAGCCGTGTGCAGAAGAAATTCACGGTAGATGAATCCCGGATCGAAAGATCGGTGGGCCATCTCCCAGACGATTGGAGCAGCATAAGCAGATTTGAACATCCGTCGACCCATCAACGAAGCCTAATTCTCCTTCCACATCTCCTGTCTAAGGTCTCCACTGATTTTGCGAGTGGAGACGCTTTTAACAACCTTCTCCGAATTGTCCACAAGTACCCGCTCCGGGAAGATGACTACTCTAAGTCGGATGAACTATCTCCGCTCTATCAACAGGTGGTAGCTGCTGCCAAAAAATATTTGGGGCCTTACTCTCAAGTAAGTGTACGATTTTACACTATGCGAATCTCACTGATACAAATTCCTAATTTCAGATACACGACATATGGCATGGCCAATATGAAGTAGAAGCGGAGCAGTCACCCGCACTTGGCCAACGTCGATGAATCTGTTCGAATTGCGCCCGTGCAATAACAGAGCCGCCTTGAACAAATTGATATCAATATCTTAAAATGCCTTTTTTCCCCCGAAGAATATAGTGAATGCTAACTATCATCATATCAGGCGGAAGCTCTGGAGTCGACTTCGGGAAACTGGCAGTTTCTGAATCTCCATCGACGCCTAGTTCTCATTTTCCTAAAGAAAAAGAATCGGTCAAAACTATTTAAAATATCTAGCGATGGTCTTAATGACACCCTCGGGGGGCTGAAGGGTTCGGGAGAACCTGCGATCATTACCTCCTCTCGCGAACGGCATAGCATTCTCCTCAACCTCGGCAGACGCTGTCATGGTACGATTTTAGGTGTTCGTTGATCGAATATGATGTGCGATTATAGTTTCTTTATATATTCCCTTTAAATGGTGAGAACTTATTACTGCACTGAGTTCTACAAACACCAACGCACGTTTATCCAACTCGGCTTAGAGGATTGACGCCTGGCTTGAGATGATAATGCCTCTTCCATCACTCCGCCTCATGACCAACCCAAGCAGAACACTAGTTCTCATAAACCTAACCACCCTGTTTTCTGTTTTAAATAGCCCTTTCAGAACCTATTTTCCAAAAATATTCCCGATCCTGTTCAAGACGCAATGCCCGTTCTCAGGCGCTCAGACATTGGATGTGAGCATCCATTTCCCCATATAATCCTTCTTGTGGCTTGCATTATTATTACTGCTAGCCGCACATTCGTCGGATCTATTGAGCAGCCCAGGCGAGTCTCATAATTTATTTTTTTCTGCTTAGGCATTGATTTTGACAACCCCTTGGGCAAAGTATTGGCAGCCGCAGCAGCCGCCACTGCAACTGGTCCCCAGTTGGGCAAGTATTATTTTTCTATTTGTTTCCCAATGTATTTACTGCTCTAATTAGGTATTACAAGCCTCTCTTCGATGCCTTATCCAAATGGTCGATACGCTGCATTGTGCGCTCGTTTCCCATACCTGAAGGGTGCAAGGGTAGCTGCCCCTGATATCCGGGATGGCAACGGCTGCCTCATTCACACGTCGGAGTACCGCACAAAATTACAAGCACACCATCTCAAGCCCGTTTTCGTTGAAGTCTACCTGCGCGTGTAAGTGGCTCTTATCCCCAATTTATTCCATACCTGACGGTCTATTTAGCTGGGAGATATCACCCCAGACGGGGGAGAAACGTGCTGCCTCCAACTACAAGTCCCGCCCAGGAGACGAAAATGGGTCCTGTACCAACTCGTCCCCAAGAGGATGGAGTTGCTCCCAAGTAATCTCCTCGCCAATAACATCGTTGAACCCTCGCCCAACGGCAAAGGGAAGAAACGTGCCGCCACCGACAATGACGACGATGGTCCGAGTACCCCAAAGAAAGCCCGCCGTGAATTTGCTGAGATATCCGATGATATTAGCAAGGGGGAAATTGGTGAGGCCAGCGAGGGATCTTAGAAAATATCCAGAGACCCTCTCCAAATGTACTTTCTATGTATTACTAGTATTATCTGTCGCTGCTGTGTAAACCAATATTTTCTTGATAAATTGGTCATCTCATCTGAGCTACCAAGCCATAACGATATGAACCGCCGGTCATGATCAGATTCTCTTCATTGGATATACTGACAAAGAGTCGGGGACTCGGCACTTGCGCCGCTAACGACAAGATAATCAGAAAAGAGTCACCGTCGCTACAGAACCCGCAGCACAGCCCCATCCACCCACCAAAAGGAAGGCTCTGTTGTACTCCATCAAGACCGCATCCCTGCTTCAGCAGATACATTCCAAGTCCAGGTGGGTGTTTCGTATTATGAATGAAAAACCTTTCCATAGTGGTAAGTATCAGTCAGGCTTTCGTTCTAGGGAACCGGCCGCCGTCAGGAAATGTTCAACGGCGCCAATAAGTGCCAATCAGGAAAAACCTCAATTGCTGATTTGTGGAAATAAGTTTGGATCAGCCTCAGTAAGTAGGGAGTGAGCTAATTTTGACTGACCTACCAAAATCAGCTCAAGTCAGTGATACATCAGCCAACAGTCAGCAGACTGGTCACTTATTCAATACTTATTCTCATTCATTATTCACTGACCTCTCGCAAATCGAACTGCACATGGAGACCCATAGGAAGTAGTCAAATAAAAAGAATTCAAGAAATATTCGAGTACAAAAAACACGATAACAAGGGCTAAGTGATGATAGATGTGGTAAGAGGCGAGGTGAGAGAGGGAACTGGTGACAACAACCTTGAGACATGTTAAATGTGCTGGAAATGGTGTGTAAGAACTCGCCTTCATGGGAGCCCGGGTCGTCAAAGGACCCAGAGCGAGCAGCATAACGGTTATGCGAGACGGCAAACCCTTTGGATGAAGCAATGTAACCGTTGTTCTCCATTGAAGGTCCTCAAAGAGAGTCGAGAGCTTCAGCCTTCAACGATCTCCGACAACGGGGGATTCCCCAGCACCACGGGAGGAAGTGGGTTGACGACAGTGAACAAGAAATGTGGGTTGGCTTCGAATAAAGTTTTCGGTCAGTTACAATCATTTGCCATTGAGACTGATACTCGCCACTTCTACTTGTTAGCCCATCACCGACGCCGCCAAAACTCCACCAACCTGCCCACCCGTCGGCTTCCATCACTCCCACAAGTTGGCATCCAACGAGGGCCGCGTACAACGAGACGGCCGCTGTTAACAGTGAGACCCCGAGCCGCAGTGACGACAGTAAAAAAGGGCATAAGCGTTGTCGACGGCTGCATCATCAGTGGTGAAGGAGGTGCAGTTGCTCAACTGGAGTGCCAACAGCGGTGAAAAAGGTGGCAGATGGGCCGCGGCAACGGCAGCAGCAAAGGTGGAGGTGGTGGGGAAGCATCAACCGCGTCGACAGCAGTGTAGGCCTTCAGCTACGTCAATTGCGTTGACATGGTGAAGGTGGGGCAGGGCCGCCCCAATGGCACTGAGCGCAAATTGCGTCAACAATGGGGACGATAGGTCAACAGTGGCGAAGGTGGTGGTGGACCGACTGCAGCGATGGCTACGGCAGTGTCGAAGCATCTGGTGGTGGGTGTACGGAAATGTCAATGGCGGTGGAGGTTATGGCGCCCTCACGATGGTGGAGGAGCAGGGCACATCGGTAAAGATGGTGGGGCTGCGAAGTGCGGCAGCGACATTAGGGGTAGGGGTTAATCTTCGTGATCATCGTTGTTGTTGTTGCATTGTCACGATGGGGGTAGTTGTCGCGTCGTCATCGCACTTCACAGTGGTGGTTGCCGCGTAATCGTCAAGACCGGTCGTTGTTGTCGTGGGGTCTCCTGTCTCCCACATCCAGGCTTCTGTCAAGCAAGAATGAACCAGCCCACATCCCTCTGAGAGGGGTGGGGCACGTGTGGGTGGGGCAGTGGTCATAGCAAGGGTGGTGGTGGGGGGGCACCTGGTGTCCAGTTGGGATGTCAGCATTCTGGGGTGGGCGTAGCGGCTTGGGGTACTCACCTCAGTCCTCATCATCGGCTCGCAATGGGTACTCCCTTCTCGTCATGGATATTGCATTGATACCGTTTCCACAGTGCTCGCAATCCTGGTGGTGCTCATTGACTTCGAGACTGAGTGGCAGCGTCCTATTCGTGGTGGTGTTTGTCAGGATGCGTGGGTGGTCATGGTCATGGAATGCGTAGGGAGTGGTGGTTGCGGAACGGCAGTAGATCTTTGAGAAATGACCAAGTCAGTTCAAGCTCCGCCACACATGACGTTGTTGATTGTTGAACTGTGAGAAATCAACAGAACTCAACTTGATCTCGTTCCACCTCCTCGTCCTTCACTTTCGCCCACCACTGGTGCTGCTGGTCTTCTGGACTGTAAGGTACGTCACCTCTACCACTGCATATCTTCGAATATTGTTAATTCATCTCTGATCT
>Ga0307513_10012583_pt1 | contig 10433 bp, 8 predicted proteins | sample 15_EM_MG_FD_202174 | JGI IMG/M metagenome (GOLD analysis project Ga0307513, IMG submission 202174) | Populus trichocarpa ectomycorrhiza microbial communities from riparian zone in the Pacific Northwest, United States - 15_EM | ecosystem: Host-associated > Plants > Roots > Unclassified | place...
CTGCGACCTGCAGACCGCCGAGGGCCGCGCCCACATGCTGGCGAACGCGCGGCCGCTGTGGGGCGCGCTGCCCGAGGGCGCGCTGAAGCGCCAGCTGCTGATCGAACTCGCGACCGTGGGCCGCGACAATGCCGATCAGTTGCTGCGCCAATGGGGCCATGCGGTGCCGGCCCGCCCCGCCGCCCGCGAGAGCGCGCCGCCGCGGCCGCCGCCGCGCCGCGCCGGCCGCGTCAGCAAGGGCGCCGCGAACTTGCTCGATCGGGCGATCTGGCTGCTGCTGCACCGCTGCGAGGCCTGGGCCGCGCTCGACGGCGAGTCGCACGACATCCTCGCCGCGCAGGCGGCGCCGTACGACCTGTTCTTCGGCTGCATCGAACGCTCGCTACACGAACACGGCGCGCTCGCGCCGGCCGCGTTGCTCGACGAGCTGCGCCAGCGTGCCCATGAACTCGACGACGACGCTGGCGCGGCCGCGGTGCTGACGCGCATCGCCGCGTTTCACGATCCCGAGCCGGCCGCCGACCTGACGGTCGAGCTCGCGCTCGTGATCGCCAAGCTTCGCCTGCAGGCGGTGGACGACGAGCTTCGGCTGCTGTTCGAATCCGGCGTCCAGTCGGCCGATGCGCAGGCGCGCAGCCGCGAGCTGATGGAAGCGCGCAAGCGCTTGAAACCATAAACGCGGTATAATCCTCGGTTGACAAACGCGCGGCAAGTGTGACAGCAGCACCTCCGGGCCCGGCCACCCTGCAGAACCAGGGTTCCCCAAGGGGATTTCAGGCCACCCTTTCCCGCAAGGGCTGCACTCCAAATGTTCACCCGAGCTTGCCCCGCACCGGCGCGTCACCGATGGTCTGTCCACCTCGGCGAGCGACGGCATTGAATTTTGCGCCGGTTGTTTTTTGAGCGATCGGGCGCAGTTCAGCTTGCATGCTGCCGGCGAGACAGAGACCGGCTTCGACCACCCAAGGATTTGCATGACCGCGAAGAAAATCGCCACCGCCCCTGTCTCCGAACCGAAGACAGCGAAGGCCGCCACGACCGCCAAAGCCGCGAAGGCCGAGGACACGAGCAAGAAGGCCGCGAAGCCCGCTGCCAAGGCGGCGCCGAAGGCCGCCGAGCCGGTGGCCAAGGGCAAGCCGGGCCGCAAACCCAAGGTCGACGAGAAGGCGAAGAAGTCGGAAGACAACGATGTCGACCTCTCTGACCTCGAGGCCGATCTGGAAGGTGAACCCGAAGTCGAGACCGCGTCCGACGAGACCAAGGTCAAGGCCAAGCCGCTGCGCATGAAGGTGTCGCGCGCTAAGGAGCGCGCGCTGATGCGCGAGTTCGGCCTGGAAGAAACCGCGCTCACCGAAGAAGAAGCCGCGAAGCGCCGCCAGGAGCTGAAGACGCTCATCAAGATGGGCAAGACGCGCGGCTTCCTGACGCACCAGGAAATCAACGATCACCTGCCCGAAAAGCTCGTGAACGATGAAATCCTCGAGGCCATCGTCTCGATGCTCAACGACATGGGCATCGCGGTCTACGAGCAGGCGCCCGATGCAGCAACGCTGCTGATTGCCGGCGGCGGCACGACGACCGCGACCGAGGAAGAAGCGGAAGAAGCGGCCGAAGCGGCGCTCTCGACGGTCGACTCCGAATTCGGCCGCACCACCGACCCGGTGCGCATGTACATGCGCGAAATGGGCACGGTCGAGCTGCTGACGCGCGAAGGCGAAATCGAGATCGCCAAGCGCATCGAAGGCGGGCTGCAGGCAATGATGTACGCGATCAGCGCGTCGCCGACCACGATCGCCGAGATCTTGAGCTATGCCGACCGCATCGGCTCGGGCGACATGAAGATCTCCGAGGCCGTCGACGGCTTCGTCTCCGAAGACGAGGCCGACGACTACGTGGCCGAGGAAGACGTCGACTTCTTCGACGAAGAGGACGACGATGACGGCCAGGGCGGCAGCAAGGCGCTGACCAAGAAGCTCGAGGAGCTGAAGGTCTCGGCGCTGGCCAAGTTCGCGAACCTGCGCATCAACTTCGACAAGATGCGCAAGGCCTTCGAGAAGGACGGCTACCAGTCAATCTCGTACAACAAGGCGCAGCAGGCGATCAGCGCCGAGCTGATGACGATCCGCTTCACCGTGAAGACGATCGAGAAGCTGTGCGGCATCCTGCGTTCGCAGGTCGACGACGTGCGCCGCTACGAGCGCGAGCTGCGCAAGATCATGGTCGACAAGTGCGGCATGCCGCAGGAGTACTTCGTCAAGCACTTCCCGCCCAACATCCTGAACCTCAAGTGGGCCGAGAAGGAAGCCGCCGCGGGCAAGGCCTACAGCATCATCCTCGCGCGCAACCTGCCGCCGGTGCAGGAGCTGCAGAAGAAGCTGACCGACCAACAGGCCAAGGCCGTCGTGCCGCTGGAGGATCTGAAGAAGATCAACAAGCGCATGAACGAGGGCGAGAAGGCCTCGCGCGATGCGAAGAAGGAAATGATCGAGGCGAATTTGCGCCTCGTGATCTCGATCGCGAAGAAGTACACCAACCGCGGCCTGCAGTTCCTCGACCTGATCCAAGAGGGCAACATCGGCCTGATGAAGGCGGTGGACAAGTTCGAATACCGCCGCGGCTACAAGTTCTCGACCTACGCCACGTGGTGGATCCGCCAGGCGATCACGCGCTCGATCGCCGACCAGGCGCGCACGATCCGCATCCCGGTGCACATGATCGAGACGATCAACAAGATGAACCGCCTGTCGCGCCAGCACTTGCAGGAATTCGGCTTCGAGCCGGATGCGCCGACGCTGGCCGAGAAGATGGAGATCCCGGAAGACAAGATCCGCAAGATCATGAAGATCGCGAAGGAGCCGATCTCGATGGAGACCCCCATCGGCGACGACGACGATTCGCATCTGGGCGACTTCATCGAGGACACCAACAACACCGCGCCGATCGAGGCCGCGATGCAGGCCGGCCTGCGCGATGTGGTGAAGGACATCCTCGACAGCCTGACGCCGCGCGAGGCCAAGGTGCTGCGCATGCGCTTCGGCATCGAGATGAGCACCGACCACACGCTCGAAGAAGTCGGCAAGCAGTTCGACGTGACGCGCGAGCGCATCCGCCAGATCGAGGCCAAGGCGATCCGCAAGCTCAAGCACCCGAGCCGCTCCGACAAGCTGCGCACCTACCTGGATACGCTGTAGGCCCGCTCTGATCGGGCGTGGTGCAGGTGAACCGGCCCCGTGCGTTCCACGGGGCCGTTCTTCTGGCGCCGGCGCGGCGCTATAAACTCGTGCCGAACCCCTGCCCGCCCTGATTCCCATGACCCAAACCATCGAGCGCACGGTGTTGTTCGCCGACCTGCGCGGCAGCACGTCGATGTACGAGACGCTGGGCAACTCCGACGCGAGCGCCGTCGTGACGCAGAGCGTCGCACTCCTCGCCCGCATCGTGAAACTGCACCAGGGCCTTGTCGTCAAGACCCTGGGCGATGGCCTGATGGCGATGTTCGTCGCCCCAGCCTCGGCGGTGGCCGCCGCCGACGAGATGCACGATTCGCTGGAGCGTGTCGGCGCGCCCGGTGACGGCGCGCTGGCGCTGCGGGCGCGCATGGTGCCGCTGAAGCTGCAGGTCGGCCTGGCGCGCGGCGAAGTGGTCGAGATCGCGGGCGACGTCTTCGGCGACGCGGTCAACGTCGCCGCCCGGCTGCTCGACCATGCCGGCGACAACGAGACGCTGGTCACCGCGCTCGTCCTCGACGGCCTCGACCCGGTCGAGCGCGCACGCTTTCGCAGCCTCGACCGGATGCAGCTGCGCGGTCGCGTCGAACCGGTGCACGTGCACCTGCTCGAGGCCGCGCCGCGGGTCGGCGACACCGCGGCGACGGCGTTCGGCGACATCGTGCCGGTCGCGTCCGAACCCGAGGCGATCCGCCTCGACTGGATGGACCAGCGCCGCGTCTACGCCGGCCCGAGCCTGCCGGTCGTGCTCGGCCGCAGCCCGCAGGCCACCTACATCATCGACGACACGCGGGTGTCGCGTTCGCACGCGCGCATCGACTGGCACGGCGGCACGTTCCAGATCACCGACCTGAGCTACAACGGCACCTACGTCCGCTTCGACCACGACCCGGAGGTCATCAGCCTGCGCCGTGGCAGTTGCACGCTGCACGGCAGCGGCACGATCGGCCTGGGCAGCCAGCCGACCGACGCGCTCAGCCCGAGCGTTCGCTTCGAAGTGCTGAAGTTCGCCGATACCCAGCCGCACGACGGTTCGCCCTGAGCTGCGCCGAACCCCAGGCGATCGAGCCGGCCGCTGCGCGCGCAGCCTCGGGTGCATGGCCGATAATCGCGCGCCCATCGCACGCATCGCCCATGCCCTTCGCTCCGGAACCTCCGCATCGCCACGGCCAGCCCTCGACCACCGCCGTCGTGCTGTGCAACCTCGGCACCCCGGATGCGCCGACGCCGGCGGCGGTGCGCCGCTACCTTGCCGAGTTCCTGAGCGACCGCCGCGTCGTCGAGATTCCGCGCGCGCTGTGGCTGCCGATCCTGCACGGCGTGATCCTGCGCACGCGGCCGGCGAAATCGGCGCAGAAGTACGCAAGCATCTGGAGCGCCGAAGGCTCGCCGCTGAAGGTCTGGACCGACAAGCAGGCCAAGCTGCTGCGCGGCTACCTCGGCCAGCGCGGTCACCACGTCCAGGTGCGCTACGCGATGCGCTACGGCAACCCGTCGATCGCCTCGGTGCTCGACGAACTGAAGGCGCAGGGCGCGACGCGCGTGCTGGTGCTGCCGCTGTACCCGCAGTATTCGGCCACGACCACCGCCAGCGTCGGCGATGCCGTCGGTGCCTGGGCGCGCAGCGTGCGCAGCCTGCCCGAGCTGCGCTTCGTCAACCGCTACCACGACGACCCGGGCTACATCGACGCGCTCGCCAAGCGCGTCAGCGACCACTGGCAGATGAACGGTCGGGCCGAGCGCCTGGTACTGAGCTTCCACGGCGTCCCGAAGCGCACGCTGACGCTGGGCGACCCGTACCATTGCGAGTGCCTGACGACGGCGCGGCTGCTCGGCGCGCGGCTCGACCTCGCCAAGGGCGGCCTGCTCGTCACGTTCCAGAGCCGGCTCGGTCGCGCCGAGTGGCTGCAGCCCTACACTGAGCCGACGCTGGTCGCGCTGGCGAAACAAGGTGTCCGGCATGTCGACGTGATGTGCCCCGGATTCACCTCCGATTGCCTCGAGACGCTGGAAGAGATCGATCAGCGTGCGCGCGCCGCCTTCCTGCGGGCCGGCGGCAGCGAATTCAATTGCCTGCCCTGCCTGAACGATCAGCACGAATGGATGGCGGCGCTGTCCGCGATCGCGATCCGGCACCTGCAAGGCTGGCCGACGACGGCACCGGGAGCCGACGCCGCGGCGCTCGAAGCCCAGCGCCAACGCGCCCTGGCGGCCGGCGCCGCAGCTTAGCGCCGGTCGACAGACCCTAGGCTTGCGCCCGCCACAGCTTCAGCACGCGCGGCAGCACCAGCACCACGAGCACGACGATCAGCAGGCTCAGCGAACCGGGGCGCTCGACGAACACACTCCACTTGCCTTCGCCAATCGACATCGCGTTGCGCATCTGCGCCTCGGCGAGCGGACCGAGGATCATGCCGATCACGACCGGCGCGGCCGGGAAATCGAAGCGGCGCATCACGAGCCCGAGAAGCCCGATCGCGTACAGCAGCACGAGGTCGAACGCGGACTGGCGCATACCGTACACGCCGACCGTCGCGAAGATCAGGATGCCCGCATACAGCTGCGCCTTCGGCACCTTCAGCAGCTTGACCCACAGACCGACCATCGGCAGGTTCAGCACCAGCAGCATCACGTTGCCGATGTAGAGCGACGCGATCAGCGCCCAGACCAGCGCGGCGTTCTTGTCGAGCAGCTGCGGGCCCGGCTGTATGCCGTAGTTCTGGAACGCGCCGAGCAGGATCGCCGCTGTGTTCGAGGTCGGGATGCCGAGCGTGAGCAGCGGGATCAGCGTCGCGGTGATCGCCGCGTTGTTGGCCGCCTCCGGCCCGGCCACGCCCTCGATCGCGCCGATCGTGCCGAACTCCTCCTGGTGCTTGGAGAGCTTCTTTTCGGCGGCGTAGCTCAGGAAGGTCGGGATCTCGCTGCCGCCGGCGGGAATGGTGCCGAACGGCAGCCCGATCGCGGTCGCGCGCAGCCAGGCCGGCCAGGAGCGCCTCCACTCTTCGCGCGTCATGTGGACCCTGGAGAGCTTGTTCTGCGTCTCGACCGCGCGCCCTTCGTAAAGCATCACATACAGCGCCTCGGCAACCGCGAACAGCCCGACCGCGATCAGCACGACCTCGATGCCGTCCATCAGCTCAGGCACGCCCAGGGTGTAGCGCGCCTGGCCGCTGATCTGGTCGAGCCCGATCAGGCCGATGGCCAGGCCGATGAACAGCGACGTGAGGCCACGCAGCATGCTTTTGCCGAGCACCGCGCTGACTGTCACGAAGGCCAGCATCATCAGCATGAAATACTCGGGCGGGCCGAGCAGCACCGCGTACTTCGCGACCACCGGCGCCGCGATCGTCACGACCACGGTGCCGATCGTTCCGGCGACGAACGAGCCGATCGCAGCCGTCGCCAGCGCGGCGCCGGCGCGGCCGTTCTTGGCCATCTTGTTGCCTTCCATGGCAGTGACCATGGAGCCGGCCTCGCCCGGCGTGTTGAGCAGGATCGAGGTCGTCGAGCCGCCGTACATCGCACCGTAGTAGATGCCGGCGAAGAAGATCATCGAGCCGGTCGGTTCGACCTGCAGCGTGATCGGCAGCAGCATCGCAACCGCCGTGGCCGGCCCGATGCCGGGCAGCACGCCGATCGCGGTGCCGATCGTGCAGCCCGCCAGGGCCCACAGCAGATTGACCGGCGTGCCCGCGGTGATGAAGCCTTGGATGAGTTGGTTCCAGATGTCCATCGGGGTCCCGTCAAAGCCAGCCGCCGCCGGTCAGGCCCGGTAGGTTGATCGCGAGCAGCTTCGTGAACATCCAGTACACCGGCGCGGCGATGCACGCGCCGGTCAGCGCATCCTTCGCGAACGCCATCGGCGACCAGTCGGGTGCGCCCTGCGAGGCCTTGTAGCCGCGCACGGCAAGCACGAAGCACAGGGTGCAGCTCAAGATGAAGCCGATGCGGGTGAGGAGCAGCGCATTGAGCAGCATGCCGGCCGTGACCCAGCCGAAACCGGGCCAGTAGCCGCGCTCGCCACCGGACGGCTGGTCCATTTCGCGGAAGCCGCCGCTGACCGATTCCCAGGTCAGGAAGCCACCGCACAGCGCGAGCGCCGCCGCGACCACCCACGGCACGAAGTTCGGTCCGACGCCGCCGTAGCCGGCATCGGAACTGATCTGCGACGCACCGACGGCCATCACGACCGCGAGCACGATCGTACCGACGCCGATGAGCGCCTGCGGCAGCCTGATCGCCACGGTCAGACCATCCCGGACTTGACCATCACCGCCCGCAGCGATGCGAACTCGTCGTCCACGAACTTGTCGAACGCCGGTCCGGTCAGCAGCGCTGGCGTCCAGCCGTTGCGTTCGATCGCCTCGGCCCAGGACTTGTGCCTGGTCGCCGTCACGATCAGGTCGGTGAGCGCCTTGCGCTGTTCCGGCGTGGTGCCGGCCGCGCCGAACACGCCGCGCCAGTTGCCGATCACGACGTTGTATCCCTGCTCCTTCATCGTCGGGATGTCGACGCCTTTCAGGCGGGTCTCCGAGGTCATCGCGATCGCGCGCATCTTGCCGGTCTTGATGTACTCGGAGAACTCCGACAGGCCGCTGCCCCCGACCGTGACGTTGCCGCCCAGGATCGCCGCGGTCGCCTCGCCGCCGCCGCGGAACGCCACGTAGTTGATCTTCGCCGGATCGACGCCGACCTCGCGCGCCAGCATCGCCGCCGCGATGTGCTCGGTCGATCCGCGCGAGCCGCCGCCCCACTTGACGCTGCCCGGGTCCTTCTTCAGTTGCTCGACCACGTCCTTCATCGTCTTCAGCGGTGAGCTGGCCGGCAGCACGAACACGTTGTATTCGCTGGAGATGCGCGCAATCGGCGTCGCCTGCGAAAGCTGCACCGGGGGCTTGCCGGTGATGATGCCGCCGAGCATCACGGCGCCCATCACCATCAAGGCGTTGGCGTCGCCCTTGGTGCTGTTGACGAACTGCGCGAGGCCGATCGTGCCGGCAGCGCCACCCTTGTTGTCGTAGCTGACGGTGCTGGCGGCGCCCGAGTCCATCAGCGCCTTGCCGAGCGCGCGCCCGGTCGTGTCCCAGCCGCCCCCGGGGTTTGCCGGGATCATCATCTTCAGGTTCGCCGCGGCCCGGACGGGCAGCGGCAACGCGCTCGCGGCGGCGAGCGCCACGAGGGATTTGAGAAAGGCATTGCGACGCATGCTTTGTCTCTCCTTGACTCCGGAATGGCACCGATGGTCGATGCTCGCCAGCCAGCCTGTCAATCGGCTGTCGCATCGGCTAGGGGAAACGCTGAGCCCGCGGGGCCACCGTTGCGGCATGGTTTCGGCGCCACAGTCGGGCTGCCGGTGGACGACAATCTGCCCCAATGAAGGAAATTTCGAGAACCGACAAGGCGGCCGACAAGGTGCGCCTCGACAAATGGCTGTGGGCGGCGCGCTTCTTCAAGACCCGCAGCCTCAGCGCCGACGAGATCGGCCGCGGCCGGGTGCAGGTCAACGGCCAGGCGGCGAAGGCCTCGCGCGAGGTGCGTGTCGGTGACACGATCGCGCTCAAGCAGGGCCAAGTGGCGCGCACTGTCGTCGTGACCGCCGCCAGCGAGCAGCGCGGCTCGGCGACGATCGCGCAGAGCATGTTCGCGGAAACGCCCGAGAGCATCGAACAGCGCACCCAGGAGGCGCTCGCGCGGCGCCTGAACGCCGAACCCTCGCTGACGATCGAGCAAGGCCGCCCGACCAAGCGCGACCGGCGCCAGCTCGCCGACTGGAACCGCTGGAGCGCGTCGGCCGAGCCCGAATGACCGGGGCTGCCGAGGGGCAGACCTCAAAAAATCTCCGCAATCCCCTCTTGAACCTGAGGGCAATCGCCTCAGCTGAGGCGCAACGCAAGTTTGCAACGCCATGACGAACATCGACCCGACCCCACCGACCCCCGAACCGGCCGTCAGCGCCGCCCCCGCACAGGAGGCCGCCGCGGCCGTCAACGCCGAGTTGCGGCTGCAGGAACTCGAAGCCAAGCACGCCGAAGTCTCCGACGCCTACCTGCGTGCCAAGGCCGAGGCCGAGAACACGCGTCGGCGCGCCGACGACGAGATCGCGAAGGCGCGCAAGTACGCGGTCGAGGGCTTTGCCGACAGCCTGCTGCCGGTCAAGGACAGCTTGGAGGCGGCGATCGCGATCCCCGACGCGAGCTCCGGGCAGATGCTCGAGGGCGTCCACGCGACCCTGCGTCAGCTGGTTGCCGCGCTCGAGCGCAACAAGGTCGTCGAGATCAACCCGGCCGCGGGCGCCAGGTTCGATCCGCACCAGCACCAGGCCATCAGCGTGGTGCCGGCGGCGCAGGAACCGAACACCGTGGTCGCGGTGCTGCAGAAGGGCTATCTGATCGCCGACCGCGTGCTGCGCCCGGCGCTGGTCACGGTGGCGGCGTCGGCCTGAATCACGCCACCGCGCCACCCAAGAACTGCACAGGTTCCGGCTTGAAAGCCCACACCTTATCCACACGTTAAGAACAGTCCAATCCAGTCTCAGGAGCATCCCAAATGGCCAAAATCATCGGCATCGACCTCGGCACCACGAACTCGTGCGTGTCCATCATGGAAGGCAACACCACCAAGGTGATCGAGAACAGCGAAGGTGCGCGCACCACGCCGTCGATCGTGGCCTACCAGGAAGACGGCGAGATCCTCGTCGGTGCCTCGGCGAAGCGCCAGGCCGTGACGAATCCGAAGAACACGCTTTACGCGGTGAAGCGCCTGATCGGCCGCAAGTTCACCGAGAAGGAAGTGCAGAAGGACATCGACCTGATGCCCTACAAGATCGTCGCCGCCGACAACGGCGACGCCTGGGTCGAGGTGCGCGGCAACAAGCTCGCGCCGCAACAGGTCAGCGCCGAGACCCTGCGCAAGATGAAGAAGACCGCCGAAGACTACCTCGGCGAAACCGTCACCGAAGCGGTGATCACGGTGCCCGCGTACTTCAACGACGCACAGCGCCAGGCCACGAAGGACGCCGGCCGCATCGCCGGCCTCGACGTGAAGCGCATCATCAACGAGCCGACCGCGGCCGCGCTGGCCTTCGGCCTCGACAAGGCCCACGAGCACGGCAAGAAGGACCGCAAGATCGCCGTCTACGACCTGGGCGGCGGCACCTTCGACATCTCGATCATCGAGATCGCCGATGTCGACGGCGAGAAGCAGTTC
>Ga0307513_10012584_pt1 | contig 10433 bp, 6 predicted proteins | sample 15_EM_MG_FD_202174 | JGI IMG/M metagenome (GOLD analysis project Ga0307513, IMG submission 202174) | Populus trichocarpa ectomycorrhiza microbial communities from riparian zone in the Pacific Northwest, United States - 15_EM | ecosystem: Host-associated > Plants > Roots > Unclassified | place...
TGGGGCTCGACGTGATCCTCGACGGGCTCGAGCGCGCCGGGCCGCGTGGAGCGCCGTGATCGGCGGGCACGCTCACACGAACTGCGCCATCCAGGCGTCGAACGCGGCCTTGTGGCGCTGCTGGGCCGCGGCGACCAGCGGCGCCGGATCGTCGACCGGCTGGAGCCCGAGCTCGGTCGCGAGCCATCGCCGGTACTCACCCGCGGATTCGCGCGGCTCGAAGTCCTTGGCCTTGTAGTACGTCACGCCGTCGTGGTCGACCATCGGCTCGACGTCGAACGTGAGCAGCCGCAGCAGCTGGCCGACGTTCTCGGCGATCACGTGGACGCCGCCCTCGTCGCCGAACACCACCACCGGCAGCTCGCTGGCGGTCGCGGCGCCGTGCGCCCACAGCGCGTAGAACGAGCCGCCTCCGGTCGCCTGGGCGAACGGCATCAGCTGGTCGAGGAACCCGGCGTCGCTCGACCACGACCGTAGCCCGCCCTTGTCGTCGGCGAGCAGGCCGAAGCACTCGGAGTAGCTCTCGAACCCATGCTCGTCCTGGAACGCGAGGAGCTTCACCAGCTCGTCGGGGACCGCGGCGCCGGTGAAGTTGGTGGAGAACTCGGCAAGGCTGGTCATCCTACGACCTTCACCGCGCGTGGTCGGCCTGTCAATACGACCGCATCCGAGCTCGATCGCGAGGTCGCTGCCGGCGGGTCGCGTGAACCCGGTGAGGCTCTATGCGCATCACCGGTGGCGATCGGGCGCTCGCGGTATGCCCCGGCGGTAAGCAGACGTACAGGAGCTGCCTGCACACCGCTGCGGCGACGTCCTCTTGGGTAGTGTGCCCAAGGCGCTTGCGCACGAACCTGGTACGGGGCTTCCCCGGTCTTCGCCCAGGCGCTTGCGCACGAACCCGGTACGGGTCTTCCCCGGAATCAGATCCCGCGCGTCGCGCGATCCAGCGCCTGGTCCGAGTGGCGCTTCATCGTCGAGTAGGCGTTCGTGTAGTGCTCCACGAGCGCGTTGTTGAACGCGCGCGACAGCGAGGCGCGCGCTCGAATCTCTTGTGCCAGTCGATCGTGGTCTCGAAACGATCGGGCTGGCGCTTCGTACGGCGTGGTCGTGCGGACGATCGGGACGCCACGCGCGTCGACCTTGACCAGCACCGATCCGCGCCGGCCTCGCGTCACGTCGCCGAGCGGGACCGTGGTCAGGGTCCGCGCATGCGCGGCGCCCGCGTTCAGCGCCCGAAGGCGGCGATCCACAGGAAGTGGTGGGTCTCGACCTCGGCCCACGGCCACGTGATGTCCTCGCCGACGTTGCTCTGCTTGCCGTCGTTGCGGCCGGCCTTGTGGTTCGACCCGAGCCACGCGTGCGAGGTCAGCGCGCCCTTGGGGCTGTTGCGCTGGGTCTTGCCGGGGAGCAGCTTGCTGCGGCCGAACGGATCGTCGGCGACGACGCCCTCGTCGGTGATGTCCTGGATGCGCACGATGTGGTCCTCGATCGAGCACATCACCGACTTGCCGCCGCGCAGCGCGGCCTGCACCGTGCCGGCCCAGAAGCTGCGCGCCCGCTTGCCGCCGCCGAGCGCGGTGTGCGGCACGCCGAGCGCGGTGGCGACGCCGCCCCAGCCGGCCTCGGTCGTGCGCGCGGCGCGCGGGAGCTTGTCGCGCCGGACCTTCTCGAGCGCGTCGGGATAGCTCATCTCGGGATGCGGATTGGGCACACCGAGGTATTCGAGGCACATCGCGAGCGCGGTCAGATTGCACATCACGTCACCGAGATTGCCAATCGAGCCGTCCTTGAGCCGGCCGGTCGACGTGTTCTCGCGCTGATTGAAGTAGATGACCTTGGCCTGGAGCTCGTCGTAGAGATCGCCGCGCGCCGTGGTCGGCTCGGCGGCGATCAGCTGACGGGCGCGCTTGATCTCCTCGGGCGTGAGCCGGGGCTTGGCCATCAGCTCGCGCAGCGCGCCGTTCTGCGTCGCCGCCGTCGGCGTCGGCTGCTCGGGCGTCTGCGATTCGGACTGCGGCTGCACCGTGGTCGGGGTCGACTGGGTCTCGGTCGTCGGCGTGGCGTCGGTGGTGACCGGCCCGATCAGGTGACGCTCGGTCGCCCCGTCGACGTCGACCCGGCCGTCGGGCACCTTGAGGAAGCCGCGCTGGAACGACTTGATCGCGTCGATCGTCGTCGGCCCGAGCTTGCTGTCGATCGTGCCGGGCGAGTGGCCGTGGCGGGCCAGCGCGTCCTGGACCACGCCGACGTCGTGCACGTGGTTGCGGCCGCCGACGCCGACGCTGCTGGCGATGATGTGGCCGGGCAGGATCGGCGTGAGCTCGGCGACGCCGACCGTCACGGTGCCTTCGCCGTCGGGCGTGGCGTCGGGCGTGGTCTGTGGTGTCGTTGTCTGCGTCGTCGGCTGCTGCTGCGGGGCCTCCTGGGTCTTGCCCTGCGCCGCCTGGTACGCGCCGACGCGATCGGGGTACTTCATCACCTCGCGGGTCTTCAGGCGAACGGCCTCGTCCTTGGTGCCCGACTTGTTGTTCTTCGCGCCGCCGTGACCCGGCATGTAGTACTTCCAGATATTGGTCTGCTCGACGGCATACGACATGTGCTCGAGCTGGAAGCAGTCGACGTCGGGGTGCTGGCTGCCGGCCTTCTCGGCGTGCTGGTACGCCAGCCGGACGACCTCCTGCCCGCCGTTGTAGGCCGTGACCGCGAGCTTGGCGAAGCTCGGGCCATTGATGTCGATGCCGTAGCCCGCGAGGATCTGGCGCTTGTCGGCGAGCGTCGCCGCGCCGAACATGATGTTGATCTCGGGCTTGGCCCAGCACGCCTCGAAGCTGTAGGGCCGCAGGTCGGCGTGCTTGGCCTGGATGCCAGCCCAGGTGTCCGCCGTGACCTGCATCAGGCCGCGCGCGGCCTTGGCGCTCTTCCTGTCGGCGCGGGCGTCGGCGCGCGCGTTGGACTCGGCGCCGATGATCGCGCGGATGTCCTCGGGCGCGATCCGGAAGCGGGCGGCGGCCTTCTGGATGATCGGCTCCCACTGCTGCATCGTGGCCAGCGCCTTGCGCGTGCCGGCATCGACGGTGGTCTGCTGGGTCTGCGGGGTCTCCGTCGTCTGTTCGCGATCGAGCTCGGTGTCCATGGCGTCCTTCTTTTCAAACCGCGTGGCGGTGGCTGGGGAGGCGGCGCAGGCGCCGCGCCTCGCGTCGGCGGGCGTCGGCGAGAAACGCGAGCAGCCGGGTCTTGCGCTCGGTGGCCATCCGGCCGAACAGCGCGGCGAGCGCGTCGTCGGGGCGCGGGCTCGCGAGCCGGTGGTGCAGGGCGTCGGCCTCGACGACGCCGAGCTGATCGAACAGCGCGCCCAGCTCGTGCTCCTTGCGGCGAAACCCGACCTCGATCGTCTCGCCAGGCCGCGTCGACGCGGCGAGCACGTCGTGGACCGCGAGCTCGGCCGCGGGCGAGATCGCAGGCCGCGCGCGCACCGGTTCTTCGATGTCACGCGCCTCGTCCGCCGGCGGTGCGCACGGCGCCAGGCGCAGCGGCGCGACCGCGGGGCGGGGCGGGCTCGCCGCGCCGTGCATGCGCGCGGTCGGCAGGTTGCCGAGCTCGGTCCACTCGGAGGTCGCGGCGCACACGAGCGTGTCCTGGGTCAACGCCGGCAGGCCAGCGCCGGCGGCGAGGAACGCCGCGCGGACCACCGCGTTCTTGATGTGGCCGCCGGCGAGCTCGAACTGGCGTCCGAGCGCCTCGAAGTCGACGTCGGCGGCGAGCGGCGCGTCCGCCGGGATCATCGCGCGCCACAGCAGCGCGCGCTCGTGCTCGTCGGGCTCGGGGAACTCGACGCGGTAACGCAGGCGGCGCAGGAACGCGGGGTCGATCGCGGTCGCCGCGTTGGTCGTCAGGATCACGATGCCGTCGTGCGCCTCGAGCCGCTGCAGCAGGAAGTTGACCTCGAGGTTGGCGTAGCGATCGTTGCTCGACTTGACCTCGGTGCGCCTGGCGAACAGCGCATCGGCTTCGTCGAACAGGATGATCGCGTTGCACCGGCTCGCCTCCTCGAACACGCGCGCCAGGTTCTGCTCGGTCTCGCCGATGTACTTCGAGACGATCTTGGACAGATCGACGCGGAACACCTCGAGGCCGAGCTCCTTGCCGAGCAAGGTCGCCACCATCGTCTTGCCGGTGCCGGGCGCGCCGGAGAACAGCGCGCTCAGCGCCCGGCCGTACGGCAGCTTCGCCGCGAAGCCCCAGCGATCCATGACCTGGCTGCGGAACCGCATCGACGAGATCAGCTCCTGGATCCGGTCGGCGACGTCGTCGCGCAGCACGAGGTCGCTCCAGGCCAGCGAGGTCACGACCAGATCGGCGACCTGGCCGAGGCGATGGCACAGCCGCGCGCGCGCCGCGACCATCACGTCGTCCTCGGTGATCGCGCGGCCGGCGAGCTGCGCGGTGGCGCGGGCGGCCGCCGCGGCGAGCTCGATGTCGCCCGGCGGCAGCGGATAGCGCGCGCACGCCCGCTCGACCGCGACGTCCTCGCCGAGCCCGGCGCGCCAGATCCGATGCTGGTCGTCGGGCGCGGGCATGGCCACCGCGATCCGGCGCGGGCCGCGCAGCGCCCGGCTCAGCGCCTCGCCGTCGTGCACCGTGGCGATCGCGCCGTCCTCGATCGCGGCGATCAGCGCGCGCTCGAGCGTCGCCGGTCTCTCGGCGCGCCAGGCACCGAGCCGCAGCACCAGCTGGGCGTCGAGCAGCATGGCCTCGCGCACCACGCGCGCCAGCACGGCGCACGGCTCGGGCCGCGCCGCGAGCACCGCGACGTCGGCGACCAGGGTGCGCCGGCCGCGCGCCGCGGTCGCCACCGCGGTCAGCTTGCCGACCCGCGCCGGCCCCTCGACGACGATCGGCCCCGGCGTCGCCATCGCGCGCGCGAGCATCGCGACCGCCGGGCCATCCGCCGCCGCGCCGCCGGCGTGCAGCGCGATCACGTCGTGCAGCCGGTGGTCGGCGACGCGCTCGCCGCGCAGGTACGCCGCGACGCGATCGTCGACGGTGACCGTCCGGTAGCGCAGCGCGCTGGTGTCGTCGCCGCTCAGCTCGACCAGGCCGTGGGCGACCAGCGGCGCGTCGGGCGCCAGCGCCTCTAGCACGGCGACCTCGTCGTCGGGCGATAGCGCGAGCAGCGCCAGCAGCTCCTCGACGCGCGGCGCGCCGCCCTGGATCCTCGCGCGCAGCGCCGCGCCGAAGCTGGCGTCGATGCCGTCGGCGGCCGCGGCGACCAGGATGTGCCGCGCCGCGAAGTCCAGCCCGGCGCGGGCGCGCAGCGCGATCAGCGGCAGCTCGGCGCGCGAGCCGTGCTCGCGCTCGACGATCCGGCGGGCGGCGTCGTCGAGCGCCTCGCCGGCGTCGCGTTGCTCGAGCAGCAGCGTGATCCGCACGACATAGTCGGCGAGGTGGCTCGCAGCGTCCGGGTACGGCCGCACTGGCGTCATGCCCTGATCGGAAGAGCAAGCGTCGCGCCGTCGCTAACCGCGCGATCCGTCGGCGGGGCTGCGCTCGCCGGGGCGACACCGCGTCGCCTGCCAGGCAACACCGCCGAGGCGCCGCGCGCGATCCCGGCGGCGGCCGCGCGCCGCGATCTGAACCGTGCGCGATCGGTCGCGGGATGGCCGCCGATGGTGTAGGCCAAGGCATGGAAGGACAGCGGCTGCTCGATCTGAACCCGGCGCTCGACGTCAAGGCGCTGGCGGCGACGTTCGCGCGCGACCGCCGGCTGCAGGTCCGCGACGTGCTGACCCAGGCGAGCGCGCACATCGTCCACCGCATCCTGTCGGAGGAGACGCCGTGGGGTCTGGCCTGGCAGGCGGGCACGCAGGGGCCCGAGCGGATTCGCCACGACGCCGTCACCGCGATCACGCCCGAGGGCTGGGAGAAGCGCGCGCAGGCGACGATGGCCGCGATGCGCTGGGGTGACTACGCGTTCTCGTATACCAGCTACTCGATGGTCGACGCCTACGTCGAGAAGTGGGCGTCGGACGGGCCGCACGACATGCTGCTCGAGTACCTCAACGACAAGCCGGTGATGGACCTGGTGCGCGCGATCAGCGGCATCCCCGAGCTGGTCAAGGCCGACGCCCAGGCCACGCTGTACGCGCCCAACGACTTCCTCGCCGTGCACAACGACAAGCACGCCGCGGCGGGGCGGCGGGTCGCCTACGTGCTCAGCATGTGCGCCGAGAGCTGGCGCCCCGACTGGGGCGGCTACCTGAACTTCTTCGACGACGACGGCGACATCATCAAGGGCTTCCGGCCGCGCTTCAACGCGCTCAACCTGTTCGCCGTGCCGCAGCGCCACCACGTCAGCTTCGTGCCGCCTTTTGCCGCCGTGGCGCGCTACGCGATCACCGGCTGGTTCCTCGACCGCTGACCCGCCGGATGCCGGATGCCGGTCGCCGGTCGCCGGTCGCCAGATGCCAGTCGCCGGTCGCCGGTCGCCGGTCGCCGGATGCCGGTCGCCGGATGCCGGTCGCCGGATGCCGGTCGCCGGTCGTCGGTCGCCGGTCGTCGGATGCCGGATGCCGGTCGCCGGTCGCCGGTCCCGCATCAACCTCCTCGGCTACGTCGCGGCGCGGGCGGCTTCGCCGCGGATCCGGCCGAGCAGCGTGGTCTTGGTGGCCGCCGGCATGAACGACGCGCGCACCGCGTTCTCGGCGAGCGCGACCAGCTCGTCGACGGTGAGGTCGAGCGCGACCGCGGTGGCGAGGTAGTTGTCGCCGATGTAGCCGCCGAAGTAGGCGGGGTCGTCGGAGTTGATCGTGACGGCGACGCCGCGGCGCAGCAGGCGCGCGAGGTTGTGCTCGCGCAGGTCGCGCACGACGCACAGCTTCTGGTTCGACAGCGGGCACACCGTGAGCGGGATGTGCTCGCGGACCAGGCGGTCGACGAGGTTGACGTCCTCGTCGCAGCGCACGCCGTGATCGACGCGCTCGACGTGGAGCAGATCGAGCGCCTCGCGGATGTACGCGGCCGGGCCCTCCTCGCCAGCGTGCGCGACCGGATGTAGGCCGAGCGAGCGGGCCTTGGCGAACACGCGCTCGAACTTGCTCGGCGGGTTGTCGCGCTCTCCGGAGTCGAGGCCGACGCCGATCAGCTCACTCCGGAACGGCAGCGCGGCCTCGAGCGTGGCGAACGCGTCGGCCTCGGACAGGTGGCGCAGGAAGCACAGGATCAGCTCCGACGTGATGCCGTAGCGGCGCTGCGCGTCCTCCATCGCGTCGCGCAGCCCGCCGATCACCGTCGCCATCGCGATGCCGCGCGCGGTGTGGCTCTGCGGGTCGAAGAACAGCTCGGCGTGGACGACGTTGTCGGCGTGGACGCGCGCAAAGTACGCCATCGCGAGCGCATAGAAGTCGCGGCGATCGCGCAGCACGTCGCAGCCGGCGTAGTACAAGTCGAGGAACGACTGCAGGTCGGAAAAGTTGTAAGCGGCGCGGACCTCCTCGACCGAGGCATACGGCAGGGCGATGCCGTGCTTGGTCGCGAGGCTAAACATCATCTCGGGTTCGAGCGTGCCTTCGATGTGGAGGTGCAGCTCGACCTTGGGAAGTCGCCGGATCAAACGGGCGCGGATCGGGTCGATTGCTATCACGGCGGGTACCTTACTACTTGCCGCTCACCGGCGAGGTGGGTACGGTCGCCAACCCAATGACCGACGACGCGACCCCAGAGACCACAGCCGCGGTCCCGACTCCCAGTAACTACGATCCGGTGCCGGCGGTGGCCAAGGCGCTCGGCCTGACGCCGGTCGCGGTCGCCGCCGTGGTCGCGATGCTCGACGAGGGCAACACCGTGCCGTTCATCGCGCGCTACCGCAAGGAGCGCACCGGTGGGCTTGACGAGGTCCAGATCCGCGCGATCGAGGAGCAGCGCACGTACCTGGTGGAGCTCGAGACCCGACGGGCGGCGATCCTCGCGTCGGTGGCCGAGCAAGGCAAGCTGACGCCCGAGCTGGAGGCCAAGTTGCAGGCGGCCCGCGGCAAGGCCGAGCTCGAGGATCTCTACGCGCCGTACCGGCCGCGCCGCAAGACGCGGGCCTCGGTCGCGCGCGACAAGGGGCTCGAGCCGCTGGCGCACAAGATCCTGGCGCAGGGCGCGGACGGCAACCCCGCGGTCGAGGCGGCGAGCTTCGTCGGCGAGCAGGTCGCGACCGCCGAGGACGCGCTGGCCGGCGCGCGCGACATCGCGGCCGAGGTCATCGCCGACACCGCGGAGACCCGCGCGTTCGTGCGCCGCGAGTACGCCGAGCACGGCGAGCTGTCGTCGGAGGTCGTGCCCGGCAAGGACAGCGAGCCGACCAAGTTCGAGCAGTACTACCAGTTCAAGGAGGCGGTGAAGACGATCCCGTCGCACCGCTTCCTGGCGATCCGGCGCGGCGAGGCCGAGGGTGTGCTGCGCGCGCATGTCCTGGTCGACACCGCGCGGGTCGAGGCCGGCATCCTGCGGCTCAGCAAGCTCGACGAGGCATCGCCGTGGGCCGCGCCGCTCAAGCAGGCCGCCGCCGACGCGCTCAAGCGCCTGCTCGCGCCCAGCGTCGAGAACGACGTGCGCGCCGAGCTCAAGCAGCGCTCCGATGGCGCGGCGGTCGATATCTTCGCCGGCAACCTGCGCAACCTGATGCTCGCCGCGCCGCTCGGCTCGGCCGCGGTGATCGGCGTCGATCCGGGGCTGCGGACCGGCTGCAAGTGCGCGGCGATCGACGCGACCGGCAAGTTCCTCGGCACGGTCACCGTGTACATCACGCAGGGCGACGCGCAGCTCGCCAAGGCCAAGGACGAGTTCGTCGCGTTCGTGAAGAAGTTCACGCCGCGCGCGATCGCCGTCGGCAACGGCACGGGCGGGCGCGAGGCCGAGAGCTTCGTCAAGCGCGCGCTCGCCGACGCCGGGATCCGCGGCCACGTCGAGCCCGCCGCGGTGGCGCCGGAGGCCGTGGACGTCGCGAGCGGCGAGGGCGCCGAGGGCGCGGCGCCGGCGATCGCCGTCGGTGAGCCCACCGGCGCGCCCGCGCCGTTCGTGGTGCAGGTCAACGAGGCCGGCGCGAGCGTGTACTCGGCGTCCGACCTCGCGCGCGAGGAGTTCCCCGAGCTCGATCTGACGATCCGCGGCGCGATCTCGATCGCGCGGCGGCTGCAGGACCCGCTGGCCGAGCTCGTCAAGATCGAGCCCAAGTCGATCGGCGTGGGGCAGTACCAGCATGACGTGCACCAGCCGTTGCTCGGCAAGAAGCTGGGCGACGTCGTCGAGGATTGCGTCAACCACGTCGGCGTCGAGCTCAACACGGCGAGCGCGCAGCTGCTGAGCTACGTCGCCGGCATCGGCAAGTCGCTGGCCAAGAAGATCGTCGTGTATCGCGACGCGCACGGCGCGTTCGCGGCGCGCGCGCAGCTCATGGAGGTGTCGGGCCTCGGACCCAAGGCGTTCGAGCAGGCCGCGGGCTTCCTGCGGATCGCGGGTGCCGCGTACCCGCTCGATCAGTCGGCGGTGCACCCCGAGCGCTATCCGCTCGTCGAGCAGATCGCGCGCGACCTCGGCGTCGAGGTGCCGGCGCTGATCGGCAACCAGGAGCTGGTCGACAAGATCGACTTCGCGAAGTACGTGACCGGCGACGTCGGCGAGCCGACGTTGCGCGACATCGCCGGCGAGCTGGCCAAGCCGGGGCGCGATCCGCGCGCCGAGTTCTCGCCGCCCAAGTTCCGCGACGACGTCACCGCGATGGAGGACCTCAAGGTCGGCATGGTGCTCGAGGGCATCGTGACGAACGTGACGGCGTTCGGCGCGTTCGTCGACATCGGCGTTCACAACGACGGCCTGGTGCACGTCTCCCAGCTCGCCGAGCAGTTCGTCAAGGATCCGAGCGAGGTCGTCAAGGTCGGCCAGAAGCTCACGGTGCGCGTCCTCGAGGTCGACAACCAGCGCAAGCGCATCGCGCTGTCCGCCAAGAAGGGCGGCGCCAGCGGCGGTCAGCAACAGCAGCGTCAGCCGCGGCGCGACAACCAGGCCGGCGGCCCGAACGAAGGCGGCCAGCGGTCGCCGCGCAATCGCGGTCGCGGCGGCGGCGGTCGTGGTCCGCAGCAACACGCCGACGGTGGCGGCCAGGGCGGGCAGCAGGGCCAGGGCGGCCAGGGCCCGCGGGGTCAGGGCCAAGGCGGCCGCGGCCCGGGCAACTACAACCAGGGCAATCAGGGCAACTACAACCAAGGTGGCCCGGGTAACTACAACCAGGGCAATCAAGGCAATCAGGGCAACTACAACCAGGGCGGCCCGGGCAACTACAACCAGGGCGGCCCGGGCAACTACAACCAGGGCAATCAGGGCAATCAGGGCAACTACAACCAGGGCGGCCAGGGCAACTACAACCAAGGTGGCCCGGGCAACTACAACCAGGG
>Ga0307513_10012586_pt1 | contig 10432 bp, 9 predicted proteins | sample 15_EM_MG_FD_202174 | JGI IMG/M metagenome (GOLD analysis project Ga0307513, IMG submission 202174) | Populus trichocarpa ectomycorrhiza microbial communities from riparian zone in the Pacific Northwest, United States - 15_EM | ecosystem: Host-associated > Plants > Roots > Unclassified | place...
GCTGCGATCCATGAGCGTCGGACAGCCATCGCGCACCGCGCGCGACATAAGGAAGCACATAAAGACCCGAGCCGTGCTAAATTGGTGCAGCCTGGACGAGGCTCGTCCCAGCATCGGCATTGTCGAACTCCGCCAAATGCGCGATCACCATAGCTAAGCAGAATCCTGCAGTTTGACCAACGAATCGCGATGTGATTCAGTGCTTGGGGTAGATAGCGAGTACGAGCGCATGGCGGGAAAATCTCGGATAGCGGCGGACGAAGAGCACCGTAAGGGGCTGGAAGAGTTGGCCTATTCGCGCGATCGACGCGAGGCGGATCGGGCGTGGGCGATATTGCTGACGCTGTCTGGATGGACGAGCCCGCGGATTGCGGAAGCGTTCGGCGTTCGCGGCGATACGGTCCGGCTGTGGTGCAGCGACTTCACCAAGGGCGGGGTCGAGGCCTTGAAGGCGACGGTGGCGCCGGGGCCGGCGCAGGTGAAGAGCGAGGTGGCGCTGCGCGTGGTGACGCCTCTGCTGGAAGCCCCGGTTGCCGACCGGCCGAATTGGACGATAGCGGGCCTCATCACCGAGATCGAGGGCGCGAGAGTGTGAGGATCAGCCGATCGCAACTGTCCAAGGCGCTGCGAAAAAAGTTTCGCTGGCGACGCCCCCGGCACACGCTGAAAAGCCTGCCCCCGCCAAGGCGGGGGGCCGCCAGATCGCCAGCGAGATCGAGCGCGTCGCGCTGCGCCTCCAGTTCTTGCGGGTACCGGCGCCAGGACAAGCCAGGAAAGTCGCAATCATCGGCTCGCTCGATCATGTGACGCTTACGCTCATCGTCCATACGAGCGCGAGCAAACGGTCCAGCGACTTCATCTCCCATCTCGAACAATTCGACCAACTTTATGGTCCGCGGCCTGGATGCGCGACCACGCCCGTCGTGCTCGTCGAGGACAACGGGCCGATCCACACCAGCAAGCTCACACTCAAAGCCCTCGAAGCCCGCAAACACTGGCTCACCGTCGAATGGCTCCCCAAATATGCGCCCGAACTCAATGACATCGAGGTCGTCTGGCACGATCTCAAGGCGCTCCATCTCGCCCACCAGACCTTCACCGACACCGACGATCTCGATCACGCCATTCACGCAGCTGTCCAGGCCCTCAACATGGAGCGACGCATGGGTCCGTTGGTCACGCGGCGAATCTCTGCTTAGAAGATTGCGGTGCGTGAGCATCGCGCCCTTGGCGCACCCCGTTGTCCCGCTGGTAATGAAGAGCCAGGCGAGATCCTCCGGTCCACGCTCGACGGGCGCAATCGACGGGCCCTCGAAGAGCCGCTTGAAATCTCGGCTGGCTATTACCGTGATTTCTGCCGCATCCAGTCCAGCAGCCCTCCACTGGGCAAAAAGCGATTCCGACATGAACTGCCGCTTCGGCTCACAATCCGTGATTATTTGCGCAATCTCCTTCGCGTGAAGCTTGGCATTGACCGGCACGACGACAAGCCCCGCTGCCCAGGCTCCAAACAGCAGCTCCAGAAATTCCGGACAATTCTTCGACGCAATCAGGATTCGGCCGTCCGGCCTTGCCTTTATGGCCAGCGCAGCGCCTAGCCGCCTCGCCCGGTTCTCAAGCTGCGCGAAGTCGGCAATTTGCTCGATTCCCAGATAGACCGCGCCAGGATTGGGGTAACGCCGTGCGGCCTGCGACAGCGGTCCGAAAATATTCATGGAGGCCAGGCCCCTTGCTTTGCTCAACCAACATGCCCTTGCGACGAGGATATTTCGCGCGCAGTCCCACGTAGGCGGGACGGGGATCGGCGCAATCCGGCCGGCACAAACCGCGGCCCGACTCGATCAATTGACCGTGAGTCTCAGCATTGCGCGCCACGGTGCCCACGTCCTATGGGGCGCATATGGAAGATTTTTTGTCACAAAGAGAATACTGTATGCACGGGTTGATTGGATCGCGCGCCAGATTCCTCTGGGATACATTTTTCAATCCCATGCCCCGGTATGCTATTGCGCAACCGGAATATCTGTAATCTACAGCGAAAATCGAGGGGGCCGAGCAAGTATGGCTAAACGAACAAAAGTATCGCAACCGCATCCAGAGCTGTCAGCGACGTTACGGCGGACCGTGGAGGCGTTACGCAGGGAATCGCTGAAGTGCCCGGAAGGTGAGTTGATCGGGTCGGAGGACGAGTTGCTGGTTCGCCATCAAGTCAGCCGGCCGACCTTGCGCCAGGCAGCAGCGCTCGTGGCGCAGGAGCAGTTGCTGCAGGTCCGTCGCGGCGTGAAGGGGGGCTATATCGCACGGCGACCGACGAGCCGGGCGGTTGCCCATATGGCGGCGATCTACCTGCGTACCCGCGATGCCAGCCTCGACGAGCTCGGCGGATCAATGAGCCCCATCCGCGCGGAGCTCGCCCGTCTGGCGGCGGCCAACCTCGACGAGACCTCGCGCCAAGCCTTCCGGGATTTCCTCCAGCGGGAAGCCGACCCCAATGTGGAAGGCGCCGGCTTCCGCGCCTTCACCAAGAGCGAGCGCGAGTTCGGTCAGCTACTCGGCGACGCCAGCCGGAACCACGTCCTGTCCCTGTTCCTGGACATCCTTCACGACCTGGCGGCAAACATCCCGCCGGAGCGGGACATTTTCCTGGGCCGACCGGAACGGGTCAAGGCCTACCGCCAGCAGCGCGCACGTTTGATCGAGGCGATCCTTGAGGGCGATCCCAACGTCGCCGTCCTGTTGGCCAACCGCACCTCCAAGCTTAACCGGCAGTGGATGGACGAGGATGCCCCCAGCCCCCAGCCGAAGGCCTCGTCGTAGAGGCCACCAAAGCGAGTCACACCCGGCTTCTGTCCTGTCCCATGAGAGAGTTGCGCCACCGGCCCCGAAACCTGGCCGACGAACGCGCTGGGAAAGCCTCCCTCCCCTGGACTTGCCCGGGACAAAGGCCTTCCGGGCGCCCGGAAGGCGACGGCTAACTGGCTGCACATTCGAATTGCGACTTTCGAACCAGCGCGCTTGAAAGTTGCCCTTGCACCCAAGCGTGCTATTGAGTAATCTGTTTTGCAGGCAGCGAGCGGCCCGGCGGGTACCGTCCGCATGTCACGCTGATCGGCGCAAGGCGGAGGGAGCATCGGATGGAAGAGCTGGCACGACGGGTCAGGGCGTTGGAAGATCGTGAGGAGATCAAGGAAGCTGCCGCGAAATATTCGCTCCACATCCTGAACAACGAAACGTCGAAAATCCCCGATCTCTTCACCGAAGACGGTGTCTTTCGCATCGAGTCCGCGGGCCTCAATATCGCAGGCCGTGCCGCCTTGATCGCCTTCTACAATCAAATGCCTCCTGGTATGACCTACCCTGTGGCGCAAACGACAGCCATCACGACGGACGGCGACACCGCGACCCATGTCGGCGTGATGGACAATCCCGCACACACCGGGGGCCGCCAGGGCTATCTCGGCATCTACGAGGACAGCCTGCGCCGGGTGAACGGGCGCTGGCTGTTCGCGGATCGGCGTTTCCGTTTCCTGCAGGGCGGTCCGCCGGCCTCTCAGGCGGCGGCCAAGGCCTGAGTGGCCTGAATCCGTCTGCCGGCTCCAGCCGCGGCTAGACCTTCGAGCACCACCCCGGCGACGCGCCCACGAATGAAATATCTCTATACGGCCCCGCGATGAACGATCTGACGCCCAGGCCTCGCCGCTGCCAGCGCCAAATACACCGCAACCTGTGATCTGGATAACCGTGATGTCTAAGCTTCAAGATATGCTCCAAGTGACGTTTCCGCTGGTGGCGTTCAGCCACTGCCGTGACGTGGTGGCCGCGGTGAGCCGCGCGGGAGGCTTTGGCGTCCTGGGGGCCACCGCCTTTTCGCCGGAGCAGCTCGAACTGGAGATGGCCTGGATCGACGCCCATGTGGACGGCAAGCCCTACGGACTGGACGTCCTGATCCCCGAAAATATGCCCCTGAAGGCGGAGTCGGAGCTGACGTCGCAAAGTCTGGCCCTGCGGATTCCCGACGCTCAGAAGACGTTTGTCCGCGAACTGCTGGCCTCGCACGACGTGGAGTTGCGGGCCGAGGCCTTCTCAGGACGGGCCGGGGCGCCGCCGCCCTTCTGGCCGGAGCAGAGCATCAAGCTACTGGAAGTCGCATTCCGCCATCCCATCAAGCTCATTGCCAACGCACTCGGCGTGCCGCCTCCGGAGATGATCGAGATGGGCCGGGCGCATGGTGTGCCGGTCGCCGCATTGGCCGGAGCGAAGGAGCACGCCCTGCGGCTGGCGAAAGCGGGCGTCGACATCATCGTAGCGCAAGGCAGCGAGGCCGGCGGGCACTGCGGCGAGGTCTCGACACTGGTCTTGGTGCCGGAGGTCGTCCGTGCCCTTAAAGCGGCAGGCTCGGACTGCCCGGTCCTGGCCGCCGGCGGTATCATGACTGGCCAGCAGATGGCCGGTTGCATGGCGATGGGCGCGGCGGGCGTCTGGACAGGCTCGGTCTGGCTGGCAACCCCGGAATCGGAGGTCTCGGAGATCTTCCGGGACAAGCTGGTGCAGGCGGGGTCCCGTGACACGATCCGATCCAAGGGCCGCACAGGAAAATATGCGCGCCAGCTACAATCGGACTGGACCAAGGCCTGGGAGCGTGAGGGCAGCCCCGACACCCTGCCAATGCCGATGCAGTCGCTCATCAGTGAACCCGCCCTCAAGGCTGTCGACCAGGCCGCCGCGGCCGGAAATGACGAGGCCCGAAAGCTGGTCACCTACTTCGTCGGACAGGGCGTTGGGCTGACCACTTCGGTGAGATCGTCCCGGGCGGTCGTCAACGACTTCATGGAGGAATTCGCCGAGTCGGTAGCCGAGATGAGCACCTGGCTCGATGGCTAGTCCAGCAGTCAGGCTGCACGAATGCTGCGTAAACGCTGCTGCTTCAGAGCCGCCGTGTCCAGCTTGAGTGGCTCAGTGCCGGATCGAACCCTTCTTAGCCGTGCGGTTCCACGGACCAAGACTCAGAGAGCCTCGCAATGTGAGATTCAGGTAGCCGAACGGTGCCGCGTCGCGGAGTTCCCCTTTCGAGCATCGCTGCCGGTATGGCACGTTTTCTGTGCGGGAAAGCGGCTTCCAGAGCGCGCTTGAAGTCAGGCTCTACGAATTCGCGCCGACGGATCCTTCTGGACATCCGAGGGATATAGAGATATCTAAATTGACGCATTTAGCGAAGTGCAAGGGAGCGCCCCAATCGTCGATTGACGGACCTGCGGTTGGGTAGGGAAGTTACTTGACCCGCAAATCCACGTCGCGGATCTCGACGGGTCAGGCGGAATCTGCGGGCGGGACGGAAAGGGAGTGATCGCGTGCAGGACCATTCGATAGAGGCGCTGTTCGACCGCCCGCCAGGTCCGCTCTGGCTGATGGACCAGGCTGAGCGCGAAGCGGGCCAGTTGGCCATGATGGCGGCGCGCTTTGAAGAGCTCCGGCCGAAGCTCGCGCAGATGGACAAACTGGCCACGTTGCAGGGGGTCGGGGCTGTCTCGGCCCTCAACGACGTCACGCCGCTGCTCTTCCAGCACACCGTCTATAAGTCGTACCCGGTCTCCCTGTTGGAGAAGGGGCGTTTTGATCTGCTGACTCGCTGGCTGGGCGGGCTGACGGTCCACGATCTTTCCGGGGTCGACGTATCGGGTTGCGACAGCATCGATTCCTGGTTCGACGCTATCGAGGCGCAAACCCCGCTTCGCCCCAGCCACTCGACGGGCACGACGGGAAAGCTTTCGATTCTGCCGCGCGACCGAGACGAGTTGCGACGGTTCGAACAAACCCGCGTCAGGGGTTTGGCCGAGCCCTTCGGTGATGAGCCGGATCGCCTGACCGCGCTGCGCGACGGGGGCCAGCCCGTCCCCATCGTCTATCCGTCGTACCGCAGCGGACGGCAAACGGCCCAGCGGATGTTGGACGGTTTCGTGAGGAACCTTGGATCCGAAGAGACGACCTACGCCCTCTACAACGACTTCATGAGCGCTGATGTCGCGTCGCTGGCGGGGCGCGTCCGCGGCGCCAGCCAGAAGGGCGCGCTGGAAGACATGAAGATCGCGCCGGGGCTCCTGCAGCGCTTCAAGACCTCCATGGCGCGCCAGGCCAACCAGGCGCAGGACCAGGAAGTCTTCTTCGAGCGCATCCTGGCCAATCTTGCGGGTCGCAACGTGCTAGCCTTCGGGGCAGTGCCGTTCCTGTACAACTTGACGGTCCTAGGCGAAGCGCGCGGCCTGCAGGGCCTGTTCGGGCCGGAAAGCATCATCACCAGCGGTGGCGGGTTGAAGGGCGCCTCGGTGCCGGACGATTGGCAGGAGCGCGTCGAGCGCTTCCTGGGTGCGAAGCTGCGGTTCGGCTATGGAATGTCCGAATTGCTGTCCGGCCACGGCATGTGCCCCCATGGCCACTATCATGTGTCGCCCTACACCGTGCCATTCGTCCTTGACGCGGGCACAGGGGTTCCGCTCCCGCGGGACGGCACGCAGACCGGGCGCTACGCCTTCTTCGATCTGCTCGCCGGATCCTACTGGGGCGGGTTTGTCTCCGGTGATAAGGTAACCGTTACTTGGGAAGGCTGCCCTTGCGGCCGCAGGGGGCCTTATGTCCATCGCACGATCGAGCGCTTCAGCGAGCTCGAAGGTGGGGACGACAAGATCAGCTGCTCCGGTTCCAACGACGCTCACGAGGAGGCAATGTCATGGCTGATGGCGCAGGCGAGCGAAATCGCATGACGACCGTGGACATCCCGCTGATCATCCGCGGACAGATCATCGAAACCGATATGCTGCGCTTCGATGCGCGCGGCGGCGGCGTCGACTTCCGCGCACCCGACCTGACCAGGCACCTGTCCAAGCTGCCAGCCTCGCCGCAATCGCTGACGGACCTCTACCAGCTGAGCTTGGACGAGATCATCGACTTCATGGCCGAGGTCAGCGCGAGACTGGACTTCGACACCAACGTCCACCTCCGGGCGGCCTTCGAGCTAAGCTCGCGAACCTCGAACCTCACACCGTCAATCCTGGAGCAGGTCTACCGGAACTTCGCGACCGGCTTCAACCGCGAGGTCATTGCCCGCTTCGTCGATGTCCAGATCGGTCGAGATGTCCTGGAAGACTGGGTTCCGCAGGATCTGGGGGGCGGCAAGGTGCTCAATCTGCGCGCCTTCGGGGCGCGCGGGATCCATGTCATAGCCGGAAATTCGCCGGGGATCGCATTCCTCACCATTCTGCGGACCGCGCTCACGCGCTCGGACACCATCATCAAGCTGCCCTCCAACGATCCAGTGACGACCGTGGCGATCATGCGCACGATGATCGACGTCGACGCCAACCACCCCGTCACCCGCCACCTGAGCGCCGCCTACTGGAAGGGCGGCGACGAGCGGGTCGAAGCCGCCCTCTACCAACCGCGGAACATCGAGAAGATCGTCGCCTGGGGTGGTTTCGCCTCGATCAGCCATATCACCCGCTATCTCCAGCCGGGCATCGACCTGATCACCCTCGATCCCAAACACAGCGGCTCGATCATCGGGGCCGAAGCGCTGGCGAGCACCCAGAGCGTCGACGACGTCGCGCGCCGCGCCGCGCGGGACATCGGCGCCATGAACCAGGAACTTTGCGCCAACGCCCGTGTCCTCTACGTCGTCTGCGACGAGAACGATCCCGCGCAGATGGCGCAGCTGAACCGGCTGGGGGAGCGTATCTTCGCCGAACTCCAGGAGTTGCCGCCGACCCTGAGCACGGTCGCCAAACAGGTCAATGCCGAGCTCCAGGAACAACTCGCCGGCATCGCCTTGCAGGACGACTTCTTCAAGATATACCGGACCGCCGACGAGTTGGCGGGCGCCGTCGTGGTCTCGCAGATCGACGACGTCGTGGAATTCTCCGACATCCTCAGCAAACGCACGGCCAACCTGGTGCCGGTCGCCAGTGTGGCGGACGCCCTGAAACGGATCACGGCGGCGTCTCAGACGATCGGAGTCTATCCCGACTCGCTGAAGCTCCAGATTCGCGACGCGTTGGCGATCCAGGGCGCGCAGCACATCGTCTCCCTCGGCAAGGTGACCCAGGTGGGGGCTGTCGGACCGCAGGACGGCCTTCAGGTCGAACGACGAATGCTCAGGTGGATCCGCGACATGGACGTCCCTTGAGGCGCCGCTTCACGGCTAGGCGAAACGGGTGGTCTGTTGAGACCACAAAGCAACAAAGAGAGAACGCACATGGGTGAGGAACTGGTCCGCGTACGCGGCGATTTCAACGATCAGGTCGTTTACGGCTTTTTCAAGCCATCAATCGAGGCCTCCCTTCCGCAAACGACCTGGTACGGGATGCGGGTCGACCTTTACAGCATGAACGCCGTGCTGACCGACGAGGACGGGAAGCTGTGGTACGTGCTGCGGTTTCACGATCACGCGCTCTCGCCGGTGTCGAGGTTGCGGACCAACGCCGATGGGGCGGACCTTTACCATGATGTCCCGGACCTGGCGCGCACCTACCTCGGGCCCATCACGCACCGGGTGGAGGGCGACGCCCATATCATCGAAAGCGCGATGCCCATCCCCGGCAAGCAGCCTTACCGTTACGCGCGGTCGGTAGACCGGATGGAGTGGAGCGAGGGAGACCTGTTCTCGCTGACCGGGGAGGCGGTCTGCCCGACCATGGCTTACGTTGCGCCCGACGCCACCGGAGGGTGGGCCTTCACCTCCGACGTCACGCGTGTCGAGGGCACGGTGATGGGGCGGAAGTGCCGCGGCTTTTGCGAATTTGGAACCGGATGGGCTGCGCCTGGGGTTTCCTACATGACCCGCTACGCCGAAAGTCGCCTGCATTGGATGATCATCTGCAATCAGTACGAGGACGGTACGTACGACATCGCCCATATTTCCCGCATGATGCGTGAGAACTGCTTCGCGCTGCTGGCGAACGAAAAGGGCCCGTACATGGCGACCGGCGACGTCAAGCTGGAGGTCGAACTCGACGAGGGCGGAAATCGGGCGCGCTATCCGAAGGCCGTGAACCTCGAGCTGGGTGGCGAGAAATGGCGCTGGACCCCCGTCGATGACGGCCACGTGGAACTCCCCCCTGTTATGGGCGCGGCAAGTCGCGAAGGCTATGCCCTGCGCGAAGGGGAAACCCGGAAGCTGGCATACGGTTGGGGATGGCTGAATACCAGCGGGGATTCGCGGATCGACCCCTATGTGATCAACCCACGCTGAGGCCAGCGCTCCGGCGGTGTAACTGCGGCCGGCGCGGCGTCGGGCAATCCGCCCGTGCCGGCGCAGCGCCCCCTGAAGCGCGGCCGCTCAAGTTCGGTGGGCACCCTGGCGTCGATCACGCGTTGGGCATGGTCAATGTCCTCGCTCACAAAGAGGTCCGGGGCGCCGACGCGCGATGGAACGCGGGCGGCAGATCATGGGATAGATGATTCGAGCCGGCGTCGCGGCGGAAGCCCCCACGTCCACACCGCCCACAGCGGAGGCTGCAGCGATCGCGCTACCGGTTCGCGGCCTGCGGTCTTGGAGGTCATCGCAGGTTCCGTTGAGCGGAGATTGCGGGCGGATGCTGCCATCGACAACGACGATCTCGCGGCTGACGTAATTGCTTGTGGGCGAGCGGAGGAGGCAGACGCCACCCTCCGCTTCTTCTGGCGAGTCCGCTCAGCCCCGGGCGGCAGCGTTCTCCTTGAGGATGCCGTTGAGCATCAGGTCGAGCAGCGTGTTGGTGTAGCGGCGGCGCAATTCGTCATCGATCGTGTCGACTCCGAACGCGACGCGCAGCATGTGCTGACCGAAGAACAGGTGATCGCATGCGCCCAGCACGATGAAATAGAGCAGCATCGGATCGACCGGCTTGAACAACCCCGCCTCGATTCCTTCCTCGATCAGCTTGCGCTGTGTTTCCGCCAGCGGCTTGGAGATCGTCTGGGCCACGATCTGCGCGGATTCGGGATCCTCGAACAGAAAGTGGAGCAAACGATTGATATAGGGGTAGCGAAAATAGACGGTGATGATTGCCTTGATGTGCAGCTTGAGTTTCTCAACCGGATCGATGTCCATATCGAGCAGCCCCTTGAGCTGCGCGATGCCGTGCCCCAGCACATCTTCCACGAGCGAGAGCATCATACCCTGCTTGGTCCCGAAGTAATATTTGACAAGCGCCGAGTTTAGCCCGGAATGTTTGGCGATATCGCTCAGCGATATTTCGATCGTACCGCGTTCGGTCATCAACGCACTGGCCGCGTTCAGCAGGGCGCTGCGCGAGGAGGCTCGCTCGTTTGCCGTTCCGTCGTCTGCTTTTGAAATCTTGGTTGCCACCTTGTTACCTCAGCATCGTCGATCGTCGCTTCGATAGGCATTACATGATGTCATGCCGCCATCGTAAACATAAATAACCGATTGAATAAAAAAATA
>Ga0307513_10012587_pt1 | contig 10431 bp, 6 predicted proteins | sample 15_EM_MG_FD_202174 | JGI IMG/M metagenome (GOLD analysis project Ga0307513, IMG submission 202174) | Populus trichocarpa ectomycorrhiza microbial communities from riparian zone in the Pacific Northwest, United States - 15_EM | ecosystem: Host-associated > Plants > Roots > Unclassified | place...
CATCGGCTCGGCCAGAGCCCGACGAAGCAGGTGTCGCTGATGGGGTGGAGCAACCCACCGGTCAGCTGGTCCGAAGTCGAGCGAATCCTCTCCGGCCGGCCACCTGAGGGCAAGAAAGGCGAGATCAAAGGCGACGGCGGCGACAGCCCAGCCTGGACGAGACGCCGGGAGCGTTACTCGGCACCCGCCGGCGGCGGCGCGCCCGGGTCCACCGATCTCGCCGGCGCCGACGTTCGTACGCCCTATGCCGAGCTGCACTGCCACTCCAACTTCAGCTTCCTCGACGGCGCCAGCCATCCCGAGGAGCTCGTCGAGGCGGCCGCGCTCCTCGGGCTCGACGCGATCGCGATCACCGACCACGACGGGATGTACGGCGTCGTCCGCTTCGCCGAGGCGGCCAAGGAGCTCGGCGTGCGCACGGTGTTCGGTGCGGAGCTCAGCCTCGGGCTCGACGAACCACAGAACGGCGTCGCCGACCCGGCGGGTGAGCACCTGCTCCTCCTTGCCACGGGGACAAAGGGCTACGGCCGGCTCTGCCGCACGATCACCACCGGCCAGCTCGCCGACGGCAGCGAGAAGGGCCGCCCGATCTACGACCTCGACGAGGTCGTCGCGGAGACCGCCGGCGAGTGCGTCGTGCTCACCGGCTGCCGCAAGGGCGCGGTCCGTTCGACGCTGCTGCGCGACGGTCCCGCCGCAGCGTTCGCCGCGCTCGGCGACCTCGTCGACCGCTTCGGCAAGGACCGGGTGTTCGTCGAGCTGATCGACCACGGCCGGCCACTCGACACCACGCACAACGACCTGCTCAACACGATGGCCATGGACCTCCGCCTCCCGGTCATCGCCACCAACGCCGTGCACTACGCGCACCCCAACCGCGGCGACCTGGCCGCCGCCATGGCCGCGGTGCGTGCCCGGCGCTCGCTCGACGAGCTCGACGGCTGGCTCCCGCCCGCTCCGACGGCCCACCTGCGCTCCGGCGCGGAGATGGGCCGGCGGTTTGCGCGATACCCGGGCGCGGTGCAGCGTGCGGCGTTGCTCGGCCTGGAGCTCGCGTTCGACCTCACCCTCGTGGCGCCCCAGCTGCCGCCGTTCGAGATCGACGGGCACACCGAGGACAGCTACCTGCGCGAGAAGACCTACGCCGGCGCACGGCGGCAGTACGGCACTCCCGAGGAACGACCGGACGCCTACGCGCAACTCGAGCACGAGCTGCGCGTCATCGAGGAGCTCGGCTTCCCCGGCTACTTCCTGATCGTCTCCGACATCGTGGACTTCTGCCGGCGCAACGGGATCTACTGCCAGGGCAGAGGCTCTGCGGCCAACTCCGCGGTCTGCTACGCGCTCGGCATCACCAAGGTCGACGCCGTGCGGTGGAACCTGCTGTTCGAACGGTTCCTCGCACCGGCTCGCGACGGTCCGCCGGACATCGACCTCGACATCGAGTCCGACCGGCGCGAGGAGGCCATCCAGTACGTCTACGAACGCTACGACCGCCGGCACGCCGCGCAGGTGGCCAACGTCATCTCCTACCGCGCCAGATCCGCGGTGCGCGACATGGCCAGGGCGCTCGGCTACTCGCCGGGTCAGCAGGACGCGTGGAGCAAGCAGATCGACCGCTGGGGACCACTCAAGTCCACAGTGGACGACAACGACCACGATGTGCCGGTCACCGTGCTGGAGCTCGCCGGGCAGCTGGAGAACTTCCCGCGGCACCTGGGCATCCACTCCGGCGGCATGGTGATCTGCGACCGGCCGGTCAGCGAGGTGTGCCCGGTCGAGCGCGCACGGATGGACAAGCGCACGGTCCTGCAGTGGGACAAGGACGACTGCGCCGCGGCCGGCCTCGTGAAGTTCGACCTGCTCGGCCTCGGCATGCTCTCCGCCCTGCGGTACATGGTGGAGCTGCTCGAGGAGCACCACGGCACGACCGCGAACATCGACAAGCTCGACCTCGAGGACGAGCACGTGTACGCGATGCTGCAGCGGGCGGACTCGGTCGGCGTGTTCCAGGTGGAGAGCCGGGCGCAGATGGCCACGCTGCCCCGGTTGAAACCCAAGAAGTTCTACGACCTCGTGGTCGAGGTGGCGCTGATCCGGCCCGGCCCGATCCAGGGCGGCTCGGTGCACCCGTACATCCGCCGCGCCAACGATCAGGAGGAGATCACCTACGACCATCCGTTGCTGGAGAACGCGCTTGAGAAGACCAAGGGTGTGCCGCTGTTCCAGGAACAGCTGATGCAGATGGCGGTGGACGTCGCCGACTTCTCGCCCGCCGAGGCCGACGAGCTGCGCCGGGCCATGGGCGCCAAACGGTCGACGCGGCGGATGGAGCTGTTACGGGAGCGCTTCTACGCCGGCGCGGCGCGGCACGGCATCGACGAGGAGCTGGCCGGGCGGATCTACGAGAAGCTGATGGCGTTCGCCAACTTCGGCTTCCCGGAGAGCCATGCGCTGAGCTTCGCGTACCTGGTGTTCGCGAGCGCGTGGTTCAAGCTGTACTACCCGGCCGCGTTCTGCGCCGCCCTGTTACGCGCGCAGCCGATGGGGTTCTACTCGCCACAGTCGCTCGTGGCCGACGCGCGGCGGCACCTCGTGACCGTCCGCGGCCCGGACATGAACGCGAGCCTGTCGTACGCGACGCTGGAGTCCGCGGGCCGCACGATGCGGCCGCGCGACCCGGAGAACGGCGACGACGACGCGGGGCCCGCGATCCGCATGGGCCTGGGTGCCGTCCGCACGATCGGCGACGACCTGGCGGAGAAGCTCGTCGGCGAGCGCGTGGCGAACGGGCCGTACGCGGACATGACCGACCTGGCCCGGCGGGTGCAGCTGACGCGGGCGCAGATCGAGGCGTTGTCCACGGCGGGTGCCTTCGACTGCTTCGCGCTGGCACGCCGCGAGGCGCTGTGGGCGGCGGGGGCCGTGGCGGGCGAGCGCCCGGACCGGCTGCCGGGCACGACCGTGGGCGCCACCGCACCGTCGCTGCCGGGTATGACTCCGCTGGAGCTGGCGGTGGCCGACGTGTGGGCCACGGGCCTGTCCCCGGACACGTTCCCCACGGAGTTCCTCCGCACCCACCTCGACGAGCTCGGCGCACGGCCGATCAACAAGGTGTCCAAAGAGGACGACAAGAGCCGCATCCTGGTCGGCGGTGCCGTGACCCATCGCCAGCGTCCCGCCACGGCGGGCGGCGTCACGTTCATCAACCTGGAGGACGAGACCGGGATGATCAACATCGTCTGCTCCGCGGGGCTGTGGGCCAGGTACCGCCGCACCGCGAGGAACTCGTCGGCCCTGCTCGTCCGCGGCATGGTGGAAAGCGCGGAGGGGGTGACCAGCATCCTGGCCGATCATCTGGAGCAGCTCGACATGAGCATCCCCGCCAAGTCCCGGGACTTCCGCTGACCCGTTGCGCCGATGGGCGCTATGTCGTTGCGGAGCAACGGTTCTAAGATCCGAGGCGTGGCGCGACGTGGCGATTTCGAGACCGGCAAGGACGGCCTTGCCGTCGTCGTCGTCGGTGTCGACGGCAGTGACCGGGCGTTGCACGCGGCCGCCTGGGCCAGCGGGCTCGCCCGGCGGGAGCGCGCGTTGCTGATCCTCGTCTACGTGGAGGCGCTCGCCGGGCCCGCGTACTGGTCGCCCATCGGCATGGCCACCGCGGCCGAGGCGGCCGGCGCGTTCGTCGAGGAGCTGCATCAGGCCGCGGCCGCGTACCTCGACCAGGCCGGCGTGCGGTGGGAGCTCGTCCACTACCGCGGCGATCCCGCACACGGGCTCGAGGCCGTCGCGGAGGACCGGCGCGCGGACTGCATCGTGGTCGGGCGTGGCGGCGGGGTGGCGCGGACCTTGGTCAACGAGGCGCGCCGTCCTGTCGTGGTCGTTCCCTAGAGTGCCGCCCATGACCGAACAGGGCGAGGACTACACCGACGCGGATCTCCACGGTCAGGAGTGGACCGGGCGGCAGTTCAGCGACTGCACGTTCACCGAGGCCGACATGCGCGGCATCGTCACCAAGGGCTGCACGTTCGACAACTGCGACTTCACCCGCGTGGACCTCGGCGAGTCCAGGCATAGCTCGAGCGCCTTCCGCTCCTGCATGTTCAGCCGCACCACGCTGACCGAGAGCGAGTTCGCCGGCTGCAGCCTGCTCGGCTCCACGTTCGTCGAGTGCCGGTTCCGCCCGTGGAAGGTCACCGACTGCGACTTCACGCTCGCGAGCCTCACCGAGGCCGCGCTGCGCAAGACCAACCTCGCCGGCTTGCGGTTCCGCGAGACTAACCTGGCCGGCGCCGATCTGCGCGAGACCGACCTGCGCGGGACCGACCTCACCGGCGCCAGGCTTCGGGAGACGAAGTTCGACGGTGCCGACCTGCGTGACGCCAGGCTCGACGCCACGGGCCTGACGCACGGCAAGCTCGCCGGCGCCCTCATCGACCTGGACACCGCCGTCGCGTTCGCCGCCGCGCACGGGCTGCGGGTCGACACCTCGCGGTGACGCGCGCCTGCCGGAGCCGTGTCCGGCGTCCGGCAGGCCGCGCTACATCGGTGGCCGCTCCCGGCCACTGACCTCCACGAGCCGGCCCATCGCGACCAGCTCGCCGATCGCATCGGGCAGCAGGTACGCCGTGCCGCCGCCGGGCTGGTCGAACCACGGGATGGCCGCCCCGGTCAGCACCTGCACGGGCTGGCGCACCTGGTAGACGCGGTAGGGCCGGTCCACCCATTCCGGTACCAGCGACCGCTCCTTGAACGGCGTGCCGACCGCGTACACGAGGTTGCCTTCGTCGTCGCCGAACCGGTCGATCTCCGTGCCCGGGTCCAGCTCCACCAGCCGCTTGCCACGGAACAGCGTCAGCGGCGGCTCGCCGGGTAGCGGGCTGATCGGCCAGTCACCGGACACCGGCGCGGCCGCCGGCCGGGCCACCGTCGTCGCCTCGCCCGGGTGCGCGGCGCCCCCGTGCGGGGAGTCCGGGAGCGCCGGGTCGGACCGTGGCGCGTCCGGGCGCGCGAAGCCGGCACGCGGCGAGTCGGGCCGCGCGAGGTCCGGTCGCTCGAACCCGGCCCGCGGGTGCGACACGTCCGGATGCGGCGCGTCGGGTCGTGCCAGGTCGGGAGGTTCGAAGCCCGGCCGCGGGGAGTCGGCCAGCAGCGCGTCCGGCCGGGCGAACTCGGTCCGCTCCAGCTCCGGGCCGCGCGGTCCGGCTGGTTCCACCCGGCGCCCGAAACCGGGGGAGTCCGGCTGCTCGATCCCGGGCCGGCCGTAGCCGCCGTCGGGCTCGAAGTCCGGCTGTCCGTGGGCCGACCGGCCGTTGTCGGAATGGCCGTTGACCGCAACATCGGGCAGGCCGTGGCGGCCGTGTCGTCCCGACTCCGGCTCGGGCTCCGGCGGCGCGCCGGATGGCGGTCCGTAGTCGGGGACCTCGGCGGCCGGGGCCTCCGGCGCGAACCCACCGCCCGGCCCGAAACCGCCGCCCGGGCCGAACCCGCCGTTCGGCGCGGCGAAGCCGGCCTCCTGGGGCGGCCCGCCGGCGCCCGGCCCGAATCCGCCTGGTGCGGGCGAAGCACCTGGCCCGAAGCCGTCGGGGGCGCTGGGTCCGAAGTTGTCCGGTGCGGGCGCGGCGTAGACATCCGGAGCGGCGCCGGGTCCGAACGCGTCGGCCGGGCCGGCGTAGCCCGCGTCCGCGCCCGGGTCGTAGGCGCCATGCGCGGCGTACTCCGGCAACGGAGGCGCGGCGCTCGCCATCGGCTGTGGGACCTCCAGCTCCTGGCTCGGGCTCACCGGCTCGTCGGCGCTCAGCGAGGCGCCCATGTTCGCCGGTTCCGAGTGCATGCGATCGCCGGCCATCGGGTGCTGGGCGGGCACCACGTGCACGGGGCCCGGCATGGCGCGTCCGCGCTCGGCGTCCATCATCAGCTTGCCCAGCAGGAACGCCGACGCGTCCGCGACGTCCTCGAACATCGCGGGCGCCACGAAGGCACGGTCGTACCAGCCGACCCGCCAGCCCTCCTCGGTCTGCTCCATGGTCCACGCCCGGCCGGCCGGCCGGCCGATCCGGAACGAGGCTTCCGGGACGCCCAGGTCCGCTAGCCGTGAACGCAGCGAGTCGATCGTCTGCCCGGGCGGGCCCTGCGACGGCAGCGCTGCGGCCGGCGCGGTGCCGGCCGGCTCCGGCGGAGCCACGATGGGGACCGCCGGCGGCACGATCGTCGTGGCCGGCGGAGGCGGCGGCCCAACAGGTCCACCGGGACCACCATGCCCACCAGGTCCACCGGGACCACCAGGACCGTGGCCGGGCGGTCCGCCGGGCATCGGCATCGCCCGCGTCGGTCCGGGACCCGGCGGCCGCGGCGGGCCACCGGGGCCGGGAGGCCCGGCGGGGGCGAGGAACTTGGCCGCAGCGGCGCGCACGGCGTCGTCGATCAGCGGCACCTCGTAGTGGTGCCGCTGAATGTGTGCGACCAGGTCCGGCTCGGGCGGAACGTCGTGCTCACGCAGGTAGTAGTTGACCGCGGCGGGCCAGATCCACGTGCCGTCCGTGTGGAACGCGACTGGCACCGACGGCCGGCCTTCCGGGTCGAGGCGGTCGATGTCGTACCCGCGCGCGGGCCCGGCCAGCGGCGCACCGTCGAGGTAGTCCAGCATGTCGCGGACCTCGTCCGGCGAGACCGGTGGGCGGTTGACCGCATTGTTCGGGCCGTCGAAGATCCGCGCCACCCGGAAGCGTGGCGGTCCACCGGGCCCACCAGGTCCCGGGCCCGGAGGCGGCCCAGGAGGCGGCGCCGTGGCCAGCCTGCGGCGCAGCCACGACGGCACGTTGTCGTCCGACCGCGGGAACATCCGCATGTCGTCGGGGTAGGCCTGCGGCGGTGGCGGCAGGTCCCACGTCGGCTCCTCGCGGTCGTACTCGAGGTTGTACGACGACGGGTGGTCCAGCCGGTAGCGCGCGTTGAACCACGTGCCGCGCCCCTCGCGGTACATACCGGCACGCAGCCGCGCGAATAGCCCCTGCATGTCCGGCGGCATCGTCCACGGCTCGGTGCCGCCGTCCGCATAGACGGCCTTGCCCGTCGTCTCGGAGTAGCGGCCGACCGACCGGTAGTCAACTGTCAGCTGCTCCCAGTCGTCGGGCGCGACCCGCAGCATCGCCAGCCCGATCTGCTTGACCAGGGCGTCCTGCTCGGTCGGAGATAGCTGGGTCGGTTGTGCCACGCTCACATCTTCCCTTGTCCATCGGACTGCGGCTCAGCAAGCTCTCTACCGGCCGCTGACCCCTGCCGCAAGGCCGTGGGCGAGGATCTCCACACGTGATCTCCTCACCACGCCATCCGCCCGCACGTGTGCGGGCGGCGGGTGCCGCCTTCGCCGCGATCGGCGGAGTGACACTCGCCGTTCAAGGCCGGATCAACGGCCAGCTCGGGCACGTCCTGCACGACGGTGTCCTCGCCGCACTCATCTCCTTCGGCATCGGCACCGTCCTGCTGGCCACGGCCGTGGCCGCGACTCCTTCGGCCAGGGCCGGGGTCATCCGGCTCCGCAACAGCGTACGCGGCGGCCGGCTGCGTTTCTGGCAGTGCCTCGGCGGAGCGTGCGGAGCCTTCCTCGTCGCGGCCCAGGGCGTCACGATCGCGACCCTCGGTGTCGCCGTGTTCACGATCTCGGTCGTGGCCGGACAGGTCGTCGCAAGCCTCGCGGTCGACCGGGCCGGCCTGGGCCCGGCGGACGCGCAGCCGGTCACGTTGCCGCGGGCGCTCGGCGCGGCCCTCGCGGTGGTCGCGGTCGTGATCGCGGTGTCCGACCACGCCGCGATCGAGGCGGGCGGGCTGTGGTGGGCGCTGCTGCCCGCGTTCGCCGGGCTCGGCCTCGCCTGGCAGGCGGCGGTCAACGGGCTGGTGCGGGTGGAGTCCGACCACATCGTGGTGCCGACGCTGGTGAACTTCTCGGTCGGCACGGCCGCGCTGCTCCTCGCCACGCTCGTCGACCTCGCGGTGCGCGGCATGCCCGCGGCGCTGCCCGGGCAGTGGTGGTACTACATCGGCGGCCCGCTCGGCATGATCACGATCATGACCGCGGTCGCGGCCGTCCGGTACATCGGCGTGCTGCTGCTCGGGCTCGCCTCGGTCGCCGGTCAGCTCACCGGCGCCGTGCTGCTCGACATCGTCGTGCCCACCGGGGGCGGGCTCACGGTCACGAGCGTGCTGGGCACGGCCATCACGATGGTGGCGGTCGGCATCGCGGCGATCCGGCGGTGAGAGGATGGGCGCCGTGACCGCGACGATCCTGGACGGCAAGGCCACCCGCGACGCCATCTTCGAAGACCTCCGCCGGCGCGTGACGGCGCTGGCGCAGCGGGGCGTCGTGCCCGGGCTCGGCACGGTCCTCGTCGGGGAGGACCCGGGGTCGCATTCCTACGTGCGCGGCAAGCACAACGCCTGCGCCAAGGTCGGCATCACCTCGATCCGCCGCGATCTGCCCGCGGACATCACGCAGGCCCGGCTGCACGAGGTCATCGACGAGCTCAACGCCGACCCCGCGTGCACCGGCTACCTCATCCAGCTGCCGCTGCCCGGCCACCTCGACGCGGGTGCCGCGCTCGAGCGGGTGGACCCGGCCAAGGACTCCGACGGGCTGCACCCGATGAACCTCGGCAGGCTCGTGCTCGGCGAGACCGGGCCGCTGCCGTGCACGCCGGTCGGGATCATCGAGCTGCTCAAGCGCTACGACGTGCCGATCGCCGGCGCGAACGTCACGGTCGTGGGCCGCGGCGTGACGGTCGGCCGCCCGCTCGGCCTGCTGCTCACCCGCCGCAGCGAGAACGCGACCGTGACGTTGTGCCACACCGGCACGAAGGACCTCGCCGCGGAGGTGCGCCGCGCGGACATCGTGGTCGCGGCCGCCGGCAACCCCGCGCTGATCACGGCGAACATGATCAAGCCGGGCGCCGCGGTCCTGGACGTCGGCATCACGCGGACCGAGCAGGGCCTCGTCGGCGACGTGCACCCGGACGTCCGCGCGAAGGCCGGCTTCCTCGCCCCCATGCCGGGTGGCGTCGGCCCGATGACGATCGCGATGCTGCTGACCAACACGGTGCTGGCGGCCGAACGGAGCTTGTCGAAGTGAGCATCGACACCGAACGGAGCTTGTCGAAGTGAGCATCGACACCGAACGGAGCTTGTCGAAGTGAGCACGCCGCAGCGTCGCCGTCACCCGGTTCTCGCCCACCTGCCGTTCGCCATGGTCATGGCGGTGGTGGCGCTCGGGCTGCTGCGCATCCTGGTCTACCACTGGCGGCAGGGCACGGTGCTGATCGGAGCCGCACTGATCATGGCGGCCGCGTTGCGCGCGCTGCTGCGCGACGACCAGGCGGGGCTGATCGCGATCCGCGGCCGCGGCGTGGACGTGCTGACGTACGCGGGGCTCGGCGTGTGCGTGCTGGCGGTGGCGCTGACGATCGGGGGCTTCTCGCTCGAGCGCTGACCCGGCGGGCATCACATGTGACGGTGCGCGCCCAGCGGCGCCGCGTGCCCGGCCGGTTGCTAGCCTCCCACCACCGGATTCGTCATTTAGTCGGGAGGATCTTCCCCGTGGCAAGCAAGGCTGCCGTCAAGGTCACCGTCACCGGTGCCGCCGGCCAGATCGGTTACGCACTGCTGTTCCGCATCGCCTCCGGCCAGCTCCTCGGGCCCGACGCGCCCGTGCGGCTGTCGCTGCTGGAGATCCCGCCTGCGCTCAAGGCCGCCGAGGGCACCGCGATGGAGCTCGACGACTGCGCCTTCCCGCTGCTCGCCGGCATCGACATCACCGACGACCCGAAGCACGCCTTCGACGGCGTCAACGTCGCGCTGCTCGTCGGCGCCCGCCCACGCACGAAGGGCATGGAGCGCGGCGACCTGCTCGAGGCGAACGGCGGCATCTTCAAGCCGCAGGGCGAGGCCATCAACGCCGGCGCCGCCGAAGACGTACGTGTCCTCGTGGTCGGCAACCCGGCCAACACCAACGCGCTGATCGCCAAGGCGCACGCGCCGGACGTGCCGGCCGACCGCTTCACCGCGATGACCCGCCTCGACCACAACCGCGCGCTCTCGCAGCTCGCCACGAAGCTCGGCGTCGCGGTCACCGACATCTCGAAGATGACGATCTGGGGCAACCACTCCGCGACCCAGTACCCGGACCTGTTCCACGCCGAGGTGAACGGCCGGACCGCGGCCGCGGCCGTGAACGACGACGAGTGGCTGAAGGACACGTTCATCCCGACCGTCGCCAAGCGTGGCGCGGCGATCATCGAGGCGCGGGGCGCGTCATCGGCCGCGTCGGCCGCGAACGCCGCCGTGGACCACGTCTACGACTGGGTGAACGGCACCGAGTGGACGTCGATGGCGGTCGTGTCCGATGGTTCCTACGGCGTGCCCGAGGGCCTGATCTCCTCG
>Ga0307513_10012588_pt1 | contig 10429 bp, 8 predicted proteins | sample 15_EM_MG_FD_202174 | JGI IMG/M metagenome (GOLD analysis project Ga0307513, IMG submission 202174) | Populus trichocarpa ectomycorrhiza microbial communities from riparian zone in the Pacific Northwest, United States - 15_EM | ecosystem: Host-associated > Plants > Roots > Unclassified | place...
CGACGGCGCCGCGGCAGATCGACACCCCCCGCCCAACCCCCGGAGGGCCCGCACCCGACAACGAACCGCCTACGCCGTACCAGTCAAGTGCTCCGGCCGTACCGGAGTCTTCGTCAGCTCCAAGCCCGTCGCGTTCCGGATTGCCGCCAACACGGCCGGAGTTGATGACAAAGTCGGCGCCTCGCCAACACCGCGCAACCCGTACGGAGCGTGCTCGTCGGCGAGTTCGAGCACATCGACCGGGATGGTCGGCGTGTCGAGAATCGTGGGGATCAGATAGTCCGTGAAGGAGGGGTTCTTCACCTTCGCGGTCTTCGGGTCGACGATGATCTCCTCCATGACCGCGATGCCCAGGCCCTGGGTGGTCCCACCCTGGATCTGGCCCAGAACGGACAGCGGATTCAGCGCCTTGCCGACGTCCTGTGCGCAGGCCAGCTCGATCACCTTCACCAGACCCAGTTCCGTATCCACCTCCACGACCGCCCGGTGCGCGGCGAACGAGTACTGGACGTGTCCGAAGCCCTGGCCGGTGCGCAGGTCGAAGGGTTCGGTCGGCCGGTGCCGCCACTCCGCCTCGACCTCGACGGACTCGTCGCCGAGGACGTCCACCAGGTCGGCGAGGACCTCGCCGGCGTCCGTCACCACCTTGCCGCCCTCCAGCAGCAGCTCCGCCGTGGCCCAAGCGGGGTGGTAGGAGCCGAACTTGCGGCGCCCGACCTCCAGCACCTTCTCGCGGACCAGCTCGCACGAGTTCTTGACGGCGCCACCGGTGACGTACGTCTGCCGAGAGGCCGAGGTCGAACCCGCCGAGCCCACCTGGGTGTCGGCCGGGTGGATCGTCACCTGGGCGACACCCAGCTCGGTGCGGGCGATCTGGGCGTGGACGGTGACGCCGCCCTGGCCGACCTCCGCCATGGCCGTGTGGACCGTGGCCACCGGCTCGCCGCCGACAACCTCCATGCGGACACGGGCCGTCGAGTAGTCGTCGAAGCCCTCGGAGAAGCCGACGTTCTTGATGCCGACCGCGTAGCCGATCCCCCGGACGACGCCCTCGCCGTGGGTGGTGTTGGAGAGGCCGCCCGGCAGCTGACGTACATCCGCCGCCTCGCCCGCCGCCAGCCACTGCTGCTCCGGAGGCAGAGGCATCGCCTTGACGCGGCGCAGGAGTTCGGCGACCGGCGCCGGGGAGTCGACGGCCTGCCCGGTCGGCAGCAGCGTGCCCTGTTCCATCGCGTTGAGGCGGCGGAACTCGACCCGGTCCATGCCCACCGCGTCGGCGAGCTTGTCCATCTGGGCCTCGTAGGCGAAGCAGGCCTGGACCGCGCCGAAGCCGCGCATCGCGCCGCAGGGCGGGTTGTTGGTGTAGAGGGCGATGCAGTCGATGTCGACGTCGTCGATGACGTACGGGCCGGCGCCCAGCGAGGCCGCGTTGCCGACGACCGCCGGGGAGGCGGAGGCGTACGCGCCGCCGTCGAGCACGATCCGTGCCTTCAGGTGGGTCAGCTTGCCGTCCTTGGTGGCCCCGTGCTCGTAGGTGAGCTTCGCGGGGTGGCGGTGGACGTGGCCGAAGAAGGACTCGAACCGGTTGTAAACGATCTTCACGGGCTTTCCCGTGCGCAACGCCAGCAAACAAGCGTGGATCTGCATCGACAGGTCTTCACGCCCGCCGAACGCGCCGCCGACCCCCGACAGCGTCATCCTGACCTTGTCCTCGGGCAGGCCGAGCACGGGCGCGATCTGGCGCAGGTCGGAGTGCAGCCACTGGGTGGCGATGTACAGGTCGACTCCGCCGTCCTCCGCGGGGACCGCCAGGCCCGACTCGGGGCCCAGGAACGCCTGGTCCTGCATGCCGAAGGTGTACTCGCCCGTGACGATGAAGTCGGCCCGGGCGCGAGCGGCCTCTACGTCGCCTCGGATGATCGGCTGGCGGTGGACGATGTTCGGGTGGTCGACGTGGCCGATGTGGTGGTCGGTGCGGTTCTCGTGGATGAGGATCGCGTCCGGCGCCGTGGCGGAGGCCTCGTCCGTGATCACCGGCAGGTCGCGGTACTCGACCTTGATCTTGGCGGCGGCACGGCGCGCGGTCTCCGGGTGGTCGGCGGCGACGATGGCGACCGGTTCGCCGTGGTGGCGGACCTTGCCGTGGGCGAGGACCGGGGTGTCCTGGATCTCCAGGCCGTAGTTCTTCACGTCGGTCGGGAGGTCGTCGTACGTCATGACCGCGTACACGCCGGGCAGGGCCAGGGCCTCGGCCGTGTCGATCGAGACGATCTCGGCGTGCGCGGTCGTGGAGCGCAGGATCTGGCCCCAGAGCATGTCCTCGTGCCACATGTCGGAGGAGTACGCGAACTCGCCGGTGACCTTGAGGATGCCGTCCGGGCGGAGCGTGGACTCGCCGATGCCGCCCTTGGTCTTCGAGCCCTGGGTGACCTTGGTGGGCGTCCCGAGGGGAGCGCTCTTGCCGGGCATGTCAGACCGCCTCTCCCTGTCGGGCCGCGGCCAGCCGGACCGCGTCCATGATCTTCTCGTAGCCGGTGCAGCGGCACAGGTTGCCCGACAGCGCCTCGCGGATGTCCGCGTCGCTCGGGTTGGGGTTCTGCTCCAGCATCTCGTCGGCGGCGACCAGCAGACCGGGCGTGCAGAAACCGCACTGGACGGCGCCCGCGTCGATGAACGCCTGCTGGATGGGGGCGAGTTCGGCGCCCTCGCCGGTCTGCGAGTCGGTACCGCCCTTGGGCTCCCACCGCTTGGCCGCGTCAAGTGACGTACCGCAGGCGCCTGTTCCGCAACTGCCGTGTTCCGTACGCTGTTTGGCGTAGTCGGCGAGCCCTTCGACCGTGACGACCTCGCGGCCTTCCACCTGTCCCGCCGCGACGAGACACGAGCAGACCGGTACGCCGTCGAGGCGGACGGTGCACGAGCCGCACTCCCCCTGCTCGCAGGCGTTCTTGGAGCCCGGCAGGCCGAGCCGCTCCCGCAGGACGTACAGCAGGGACTCGCCCTCCCACACGTCGTCCGCTTCCTGCGGACGTCCGTTGACCGTGAAATTGACGCGCATCAGGCGACTCCCTCCGTGCGGGCGGCGGTGCCGCGGTACGACTCCCAGGTCCACGTCAGCGTGCGGCGGGCCATCACGCCGACCGCGTGGCGGCGGTAGCTCGCGGTGCCCCGGACGTCGTCGATCGGGTTGCAGGCGGCTGCGCACAGGTCGGCGAACTGCTTGGCGACCGACGGGGTGATGATCTTCCCGTTGTCCCAGAAGCCGCCCTCGTCGAGCGCCGCGTTCAGGAACTCCTCGGCGACCTTCGCCCGGACGGGGGTGGGAGCGGCGGACCCGATGCCCGTACGGACGGTCCGGGACTCCGGGTGCAGCGCGAGGCCGAAGGCGCAGACCGCGATGACCATGGCGTTGCGGGTGCCGACCTTCGAGTACTGCTGGGGCCCGTCCGCCTTCTTGATGTGGACGGCGCGAATCAGCTCGTCGGGCGCGAGCGCGTTGCGCTTCACGCCGGTGTAGAACGTGTCGATCGGGATCAGCCGGGTACCTCGTACGGACTCGGCCTCCACCTCCGCGCCCGCGGCGAGGAGCGCCGGGTGGGCGTCACCGGCCGGGGAGGCGGTGCCGAGGTTGCCGCCGACGCCGCCACGGTTGCGGATCTGCGGGGAGGCGACCGTGTGCGAGGCGAGTGCCAGCCCCGGCAGCTCGCCGCGCAGGTTCTCCATGATCCTGGTGTACGGGACCGAGGCGCCGAGTCGGACGCTGTCGCCGCCCGTCTCCCACTCGTAGAGATCTCCGATACGGGTGAGGTCGAGCAGGTACTCGGGCCGACGGTGGTCGAAGTTGATCTCGACCATCACGTCGGTGCCGCCCGCGATCGGCACAGCGGTGGGGTGCTCGGCCTTCGCGGCGAGCGCCTCCTCCCAGCTGGCGGGGCGAAGGAAGTCCATGACCGGCTCTTTTCCTCTTCGTCTCGTACGTGGCGCCAGTGGCTCGTTCATGTGCTGTTCACAGGGGATGAGGTCAGTACACAGCGCTGTGCTCCGCCCGGGTCAGTCACGGAAACCATGAAGGAGTTGGCTGGCCAGGGCGATCGTCTTGTAGATTCGTATGAACAGGGGTCATCAGTAACCTCTCTGATTTTCCCCGGAAACAGTGAGCGCCGCGCAGGCGGAAAAGCGCGGCTCGCAAACAGAACGGCGGCGACGAGAAATGCGGCTGCGCGCACTGCTGGACACCGACGCGCTGGGCCTCAGGCTGCTCGGCGGCGAGGACGAGCTGGACCGCACCGTCCGCGGGGTGATGACCACCGACCTCAGGGACCCCAGCCGCTACCTCTCCGGCGGCGAGCTGGTGCTCACCGGCCTGGCCTGGCGCCGCGACCCGGCGGACTCCGAGTCGTTCGTACGGCTCGTGGCGGGGGCCGGGGTCGCGGCCCTGGCCGCCGGTGAGGCCGAGCTGGGGGCCGTCCCGGACGACCTGATCGCAGCCTGTGCCCGGCACCGGCTGCCGCTGTTCGCGGTGCACGAGTCGGTGGCGTTCGCGACGATCACCGAGCATGTCGTGCGGCAGGTGTCCGGCGAGCGTGCCGGAGATCTGGCGGCGGTCGTGGACCGGCACCGCCGGATGATGACCTCGGGGCCTGCGGGCGGCGGCCCCGACGTGGTCCTGGACCTGCTCGGCTCCGACCTCGACCTGCGCGCCTGGGTCCTCTCCCCCGCCGGACGTCTCATCGCGGGCTCGAAGGTGTCGGGCCCCGCTCCGGCCCCCGACGTGTGCGCGACCCTGGCGGCCGAGCAGCTGACGGCGGCCCGCACCGGCCGACGCGGACCCCACCGGGTGGCGGTGGGCGGCACGACGTACTCCCTCTTCCCCGTGCGGGGCAACGGCCGTACCGCCGCCGCGCAGGGCGGCTCCCGGGACATACGCGAGACCCTGCTGTCCGACTGGCTGCTCGCCGTCGAGGCGGACGCCGGGGACTGGCCGGCGGAGCGGCTCGATCTGCTGCAGGGCGTCACACAGCTGATCGCGGTCGAGCGCGACCGGCGCGACACGGCCCGTACGGTACGGCGGCGGCTCGCGCAGGAGGTCCTGGAGCTGGTGCAGACGGGCGCGGCGCCCGCCGAGATCGCGGCCCGGCTGCGGGTCGCCGCGCCGGTACTGCTGCCCGGCCTCGGCGCGGCCCCGCACTGGCAGGTCGTCGTGGCCCACGTGGACTGGGCCGGCGGTGAGATCGAGGGCGGACCGGTGGCCCAGTCGTTGCTGGAGGAAATCCTCGTCGACCCGCTTCTGACGGGCCCGGAGCCCTCCGACCGGATCGCGGTGGCCCGGACGGGGGACGAGGCGATCGCCCTCGTACCGCTGCCGGCGATGTCGTCGGAGCACGACGGTTCGGAGACGGGGATCCTCGCCGAGGAGCTGCTCGCCGCCGTACGGGACCCGCTGTCGGCAGGCCTGGACGACGACGGGCGGCTCACGATCGGCGTCAGCGCGGCCGTGCACTCGGCGGAGGGGCTGCGCGGGGCGCTGGAGGAGGCACGGCACGCGCGCCGGGTGGCCGCGGCGCGCCCCGGCCGGGTGTGCGCGGCGGGCCACCAGGAACTGGCCTCCCATGTCCTCCTGCTCCCGTTCGTCCCGGACGACGTCCGGCGCGCCTTCACGGCCCGTCTCCTCGACCCCCTGCGGGACTACGACCGACGCCACCGGGCCGAGCTGATCCCGACGCTGGAGGCGTTCCTGGAGTGCGACGGCTCGTGGACACGGTGCGCGACCCGGCTGCATCTGCATGTGAACACACTGCGGTACCGGGTGGGGCGGATCGAGCAGTTGACGGGGCGTGATCTGTCTCGGCTGGAGGACAAGCTGGACTTCTTCCTGGCGCTGCGGATGAGTTGAGCCTGCGGCGGCTTCGCGGCGACGGGTTCGGTGTCAGGGGAGCGACCGGTGCCGGGGTGTGCGGGGCGTGCGGTCCTGGCGTGCGCCGGGTGGGAGCGGTTGTGCGGCAACCGGGGCGCTCGATCTTCCCCGACTTTGTGAAATCCTTCACCTACCCCCTTGGCCGGGCACTGGGATTCATGCTGAGATGCCGCCACCACTCAACAAGCTCGATGGCGTGCTCGGGGAGGGCAACGTGGCGCATACCGCCATGTCTGGTTACGGAACGACCTCTGGTGACGATCCCCTCCAGACCGCGGTATGGCGGCTGCGCTCACGCGCCTGCTGGGCGGACGCGGCGGCACTGCTCGACCCCACCACGGCCGACGCCTCGCTCCAGCGGGCCGCGCTGCTGGTGGAGCGGTGCCTCTACACCGAGCAGGGCTGGGGAGAGGCCGAGGACGCGCTCCGTACGGCGGAGGCGCTGGCCCAGAGCGACGACGAGCGGGGCGCGGCGGCCTGTGAGCGCGGGCAGCTGGCGTACGCGTCGACGCTGCTCGGCGTACGGGACCGGGCGGACGAGGCGCGGGCCGCGCTGGGGCGGGCGGCGGCGCTGATCCCTCCGGGGGCTTCCGGGCGGGCGGTGCTGGACTTTCGGCGGGGGTTGCTGGCGGAGAACCTGGCGGGGGCTCCGCAGGCGGCGCGGGCCGCGTATCGGCGCGCCCACGCGGGGGCCACCGCGCATGCCGATCCGCTGCTGCTGTCGTTCACTTGGCGTCATCTCGCCGGACTCGCGCTGCGGGACGGGGAGTTGGCGGAGGCGCGGCACGGGTTCAGCGAATCACTGCGGATTCGGGAGGAGTTGGGGTATCTGGTGGGGACCGCGCCGGCGTTGGCTTCGCTCGCCGATGCGGAGTCCGAGCCGGAGGCTTCTCGGTTGCGGGCGGAGGCTGGGCGGTTGTTTCGGTTGTTGGGTGGGGTGCCTACGTGGTTGGCGCGGCAGTTGGCTCCGCCTGCGGCGTCGGCTTAGTTCGCCAGCCGTGGGGGGCGGTTCGGTTGTGCGGCGGGTGCGAGTGCGTTGTGGCTTGTCGCGCAGTTCCCCGCGCCCCTTGAGGGCGCTTCAGTGGGCGCCTGTTACATGGGTCCGCACCAGGGACTGGACCACTGTCACGTCTCCTGCCGCCAAGGCGTCCAGCAGAGCCAGGTGATCCGCCGCGTCCGCCATGAGTGCCGCCGGCTTTGCGCCCACCAGGGGCCACTGGGCGCGGCGGTGGAGGTCCTCGGCGATCTGGACGAGTTGGGTGTTGCCGGTCAGGGACAGGACCGCTCGGTGGAAGGCCCGGTCGGTTTCGGCGTAGGTGGCTCGGCAGCCGGTGGAGGCCGCGCGGGCGGTGGCCTCGGCCAGGGGGCGGAGTTCCGTCCAGCGTTCCGCCGGCACCGTGCGGGCCAGGCGGAGCATCACCGGGAGTTCGATCAGGGCGCGGATCTCGGCCAGCTCGGCCAGCTCGCGGGCGCCGCGTTCCACGACGCGGAAGCCCCGGTTCGGGACGACCTCGACGGCGCCTTCCAGGGCGAGCTGCTGCATCGCCTCGCGGACGGGCGTCGCGGAGACGCCGAAGCGGTCGCCGAGCGCGGGGGCCGAGTACACCTCCCCGGGCGCCAGCTCGCCCCCTACGAGCGCGGTGCGCAGTGCGTCGAGGATCTGGCCGCGCACGGAGGAACGCTGGACGACGGGGCGTGTCTGCTCGGTACGAGGGAGCGGGATCGGCCGCTCACTGTGCGTGTGCTCGCCCCGGGCGGCACCGGCCGGCGCACCGGCTCCCGCGTCCGGACGGACCGTCGGGGCGCTCGCCCCCTGACGCCACCTCCGGTCCACGTCCGCGGCCCTGGGCTGCGGTGGAACGCGTACGGCACCCGGGCGTGAAGCCGGGACCCCTGTCTCGGGCGAGCCGTGCGCGCCCTGTGGGCCGGCGTGCTGCACGGGGGCCTCCTCCGGGCTAGATGGCACCTTGACGGCACATGGGGTCATTACGGCGGGTTGTTACTCGCCCGTCAAGCACCATAGGCGCACATTCCGTCAGTTCAAATCCCGATTCGCGTCCAGGTTCGAATCCGGACCGGATCCGGTGTTAAATCCGGATCACATCACGGGCATGATGGGTAAGGTAAGGCTTACCTTTGATCTTCGTCTTCGGTCTTCGAACGATCTCTCGAGATGCGGTGGTCCCGACATGTCCGCTCCCGTACAGGCCCGGTCCGCCGTCGCGGACTCGTACGACCGGCTCGCCGAGGCCTACTCGCACGCGACGGTCGTGGAACTGGGCCCCGGACAGGAGCATCCGCGCGGCGACGGCTGGGTCCGGGCCGCCGGGCTCGCGGCGGCCGACGCCGACCTCGACTCCTTCCTCGCCTGGGACCACGAGCAGGTCGTGCGGGACTACGAGGAGCCGGGCCGCCCGGACGTCGTCGCCGGTTTCGGACTGCACCGGTACGCCTGGACCGCCTGCCTGCTGATCACCGTGCCGTGGTTCCTGCACCGCCGGGTACCCCGGCTGCCCGTGGAGGACGTCTCCTATCACCGCGTGGACGGGCGCTTCCGTGTCCGTCCGGGCACCTTCGCCTGCCTGCCCGGCGACCCGGCGGCCACTCTGCCCGGCGCCCGGGTCGTCGGCGACGAGGAGGCGCTGCGCGGGGAGGTCCGGGCCGCGCTCACCGAGCACCTGGAGCCGCTGCTCGGCGGTTTCGGGCCGCGGATGCGGCGGCGCGGCCGGGCCCTGTGGGCCGTGGTGACCGACGACGTCGTGGAGGGCCTGCACTACATAGGACAGGTCGTCGGCGAGGCCGACCGCGCGCAGCGGGAGCTGGAGCTGCTGCTGCCGGGCTCGACCCGGCCGTTCGTCGGCTCGGCGGGCTTCCGCGAGGTGACCACGCCGGACGGCGCGACACTGCCGACCCGCGACCGGGCCAGCTGCTGCTTCTTCTACACGATCCGCCCGGACGAGATGTGCGACAACTGCCCGCGCACCTGCGAGAGCGAACGCGTCGCCAAGCTCGTGGCCGCCGCCGCGAGTTGAGGAACCCTCAGGGAACCCCTGAGGGAACCGTCAGGCGTACCCCTGCCGTACGGGCCGGCATGACGTGCCGTAAGATCCCCGCCGTAAGATCACGTTCGATTTAGATCTCCCTACGGTTACAGCCACTTCACAAGTTCCTCACTTGGCGCAGGAACTTTCCGTGGAACCATCCGTACGGGTAGTCTTATTCGAACTCAACTCCCGCCCCTCAAGCGGCAGTTCGAGCAGAATGTCGCCCTGAGTATCCCCTTGCACCTCCTTAGGCGGCCTCTTGCCCCGAAACCCCCTGAGGGCTGAGGGGATTGGGCCACTATGGCGGGCGTTACGCCCTATCCCAATGCAAGGGACCCCAGATGAGATTGACCGACATATCGCTTAACTGGCTGCTTCCGGGCGCCGTACTGCTCCTGGGCGTGCTGGCGGCGGTGGCGGTGCTCGCGCGCGGCAAGCGCTCCTCCGGGGCGAAGGCCGGCCAGGACGACTCGTGGGAGCGCACCGAAGAGCGCCGCAGGCGCAAGGAAGCCATATTCGCCACAGCTTCCTACGTACTCCTCTTCTGCTGTGCGGCGGTCGCCGCGGCGCTCTCCTTCCACGGCCTCGTCGGCTTCGGCGAGCAGAACCTGAACCTCACCGACGGCTGGCAGTACCTCGTCCCGTTCGGTCTGGACGGCGCGGCGATGTTCTGCTCCGTGCTCGCGGTGCGCGAGGCCAGCCACGGTGACGCGGCGCTCGGCTCCCGGATACTCGTGTGGATGTTCGCGGCTGCCGCCGCCTGGTTCAACTGGGTGCACGCGCCCCGGGGTCTCGACAACGCGGGCGCCCCGCAGTTCTTCGCCGGCATGTCCCTGTCCGCCGCGGTGCTCTTCGACCGCGCGCTGAAGCAGACCCGCCGGGCCGCCCTGCGCGAGCAGGGTCTGGTGCCGCGTCCGCTGCCGCAGATCCGTATGGTCCGCTGGGCGCGGGCGCCGCGTGAGACGTACAAGGCCTGGTCGCTGATGCTCCTCGAGGGCGTACGCAGCCTGGACGAGGCGGTCGACGAGGTGCGCGAGGACCGGCGCCAGAAGGAGCAGGCGCGACTGCGCCGCCGGGAGCAGGAGCGGGCCGAGCGCGCGCACCTCAAGGCGATCAGCCGGGGCCACCGCGGCCCGTTCGGCGGCGGTGGCGGCGGCGGTGGCCACCAGCAGGTCGAGGTGGAGCGGGCGCCCGCCCAGGTCACCTCGGAGCCTGCCATATCCTCCGCGGAGCAGCTGCCCTTGCGCGCCCGTCCCTCCCTCCAGCCCGTTCGTGGCAGCAGTGACTCGATCACGGTCGACCTCACGGCGGAGGACGACACGATGGCCCTGCCCCGCCTCGACTCCCTGGAGCGCAAGCTCCGTGACCTTGAGAAGCAGTACGGATAAGCGGTACGGCTGAACAGTACGGATAGGCACTACCGCACGTTCTGAGCGCGACCGACACGGGGGCGCGGCCTGTTCAGGCCGCG
>Ga0307513_10012589_pt1 | contig 10429 bp, 11 predicted proteins | sample 15_EM_MG_FD_202174 | JGI IMG/M metagenome (GOLD analysis project Ga0307513, IMG submission 202174) | Populus trichocarpa ectomycorrhiza microbial communities from riparian zone in the Pacific Northwest, United States - 15_EM | ecosystem: Host-associated > Plants > Roots > Unclassified | place...
TGTGGAAGCCGTAGAACAGGGTGGTGAAGGAGAGGAAGTTAAGGATGATGCTGAGGAAGAGGAGCGCCAGCGGCGTGCTGCGATTGCTGCCCGTATGCAACGATTGGGTGGGGCGAGGATCGGGATGGCTCCGCCGGTCGTAGGCCCGAAACCTCCCATCAGGCGTGCCAGCGTCCAGAAGGAGGAAGAGACTAAGCCAGGTACGTGTCATCCATTGGCTTGGTGGAACACTTCTGGAAATTGATTCCACAGAAGTGGCGTCTCCCCCGGTCACTGAGGACGCATCGAAGGAACGTGGTAAACCTGAAGAAGGTACACGGTTGACTTTACCCGTGCTTCCTATGTAATTGACCTCGGCTCTATCTCCCAAAGGTTCCGCAGATAAACCCTCCGAAGCCGTCTCACCCTCTAACAAACCGCCTACCTCCATGCCCGTCCCCGCTGTGCCTCGCCGTGCGGCTCCCCCACGGCGCAAGAAAGAGACACCCAAATCTTCTGATGATCTCACTTCGCCACAGGAGGAAGAGATTGCCGTCCGGGAAGCCGAGATCCCACTCCCAGACTCTGTTCCCCCTGCCGATGTCGAAGGAGAGAAGACCGAAGTACCATCTGATGTCGACTTGAAACCCGCTCACGCTACGGAACCCTCTCCTCCCCAGGTTGAGGACGAATCTTTAGAGCCAGTTAAGGATTCAGGTTTAGTTACAGAGAGGTCCACTTCCCCGACCCTTGTTAAAGCTGGTGATCACGAAGGTGTGCCAGAGGACGCGTGCGCTCCTTCTTTGAAGGAGGATCAGCCAATGGCTTCCTTGTCGGAAGGAAAGCTTGCCCAAGTTGTAGAGGAGGGGAAGAAAGAGATCGAGGAGCGTTCCGGAATCGATCAACCCGAACAAGATCTGGAGGAACCCCTCAACGAGGTCTCGAACGGCGAAGAACCCACCAAACCGTTTGGGACAGCTGCGGAGGAAGGAGAGCACAATGTACTCACAACCGAGCCCGACGTCGAGAAGGGTGCTAGGGACAAAACTGAGGAGCAACCAGAGGAGGGGGGAGACGACGAAGCGACGAGGCGGGCCAGGATCACTGCCAGGCTGGTACAGTCGGGCGGATTCAACCCCTTCGCCGGTGGTCCTCCGGCCAGGAAACCCTCGGAAAGTAGTCTTCCGGAGAGAAGGACAAGTGTTGAATCACCGGGCTCGTTTAAACCCACCCTACACGAGGAACAGGAATCGCCCGCTCAACCTTTGGCGAGGAGAGATCCCGATTCACTGATAGGCGAAACTGGTCTCCCAACAACGGAAACGAAAGAGGACAGCTCTTTTGATACTCTTAAGCGGGCTGAAGGTGATTCTTAAGTGTTAAGCTCCACATTTATATCCTTCGTTCGTAGGAATATCTAATTGATCGCAATCCATCCCGTTACCTTCAGATAATAACCGAAAGCCTGATGAGAACGAAGAAATTCTTGACAAAGGCGTCTCTGATGACGGTGCGGGCGTAGGACCTGCAAAAGTTCCACCTTTTACCGTGCCTCCACCGCCACCATTGACCTCCCGTCCGATTCCTCCAGTCAAACCTACTCCTGAGCCAATGATCCCCATGGGAACCTCGGCACCAATACCCCCTCCCCGGCCACATTACCCATTCCCGTCACCCCTGCAGAGCTCGGAAGAGAGACCTGAGAGCCCCGTCGAGGAAGAACCTGGTCCCCCTCCACCGTTACCCCCTGGTCGCCCATCTGGTGTACCGCCACCGCCACCGATCGCATCACGTCCCCTTCCTCCCCAACCGGAGGCCGGAACACAGAAATTGCAGGATGTTCCTTGCCCCAGTAGCTCGCCTCCATCTCGAGTCACCAAGGCTGCTTCTCACGAAAGCGAGGAATACGAAGAGGATCCATCCACGGTGTCATTCGATCTTCCTCGGTACACGAATATAATTTCGCAGCCGCAAGACGAAGTTAGCCAACCAGGCCCTCCTGAAAAAGAGGTATTGGCTGACGAAGATGGGGGTAGGTCGTTTTCCCCTCGAATAGGATGCAGAATTCACCTTCCACCCGTAGACCCCATCGACCCGGCCTTTATCCCTCCAAAATCACCATCGCTCAAATCCCTCGCAGAACCACCCAAGCCCCCACAAGAGGAGCCTGCCCCAGAATTAGTACCTGAGGAAGATGAAGAACGAGCCCGCAAAAGACGTTTGGCTGAGCGAATGGCGAAGCTGGGTGGTATCAAGTTTGGAGTACCCCCTCCCGTAGGAATACCCCCGCCTCCCATGGTTCAACACGAGGCAGAGGAGGAAGGCGAGGAGAAACCCAAAGAAGAGGAACAGCCAGAGGAAGAAGACGAACAGGCCAGAAGGCAGAGGATCTCTGCGAAATTGGCGGGTATGGGTGGAATGCGAATCGGTATGGTTCCTGGTGTCATTCAACCGAACCCCCCCGCTCCGACTCGCAAAGGCAGCACAAGCACGGAGCAGCCTGAGCGAAAGTCTCTGCCTCCTCCGATCAGGTCACCCCCACCGATCAGAGCGCCGCCCCCATCCGTAAAACCTGACACCGGTAATGTTTCTGAGGACGATGGAGTCAAGGTAGAGATGGAAGAGAGCGAAGCGGAGGAAGTCGACTACCATGATATCGGCGAAGAGGTTCCTCCTCCAGTTCCATCGCGCCCGGCACGACCTCCCGTGCAGGGCCCGGGTAACTTCAGGAAGGGATCAGCGGATTCGATCGTCTTTCCATCACAGCAAACCCCGCCGTCTCGGTTTGTTCCACCCACTCCATCAGAGTACGTTATGGTCGAGGAACCCGATTCTGGCGAAGAGTTGACCCCACCACCGCCTCCCCGCCCCACTCGACCACCTCGTGCAGTGCCTCCCCCTATTGCCCCCTCTAGCGACACCCCCGATGATGCGACCATGTCGCAATGGGAACTCCCGCCGGTTCCGGATTCCTCACTCGATATGGAATCCAGTATCGCGGACTTATCTGCATCTTCGTGGTCTGAGGGTTTTGACCCAGAAGAAACTTTCCAAGAGAAAACCGTAGAGACCTCACCGCATACGAGGAGACAAAGCGAAGGTCAAATGACTGCGGATCAGCTCGCGGCAACATGGGGTAGGGTGGGGGTTCAGGTCTGCGAGGTTGCTGTCGGGTTGTTCGAGAAGTCGAAGAAAACTCTGATCGGAGATGGGACCTTTGTCGGATTCGTGAATGCTGTGTTAGGCCAGGTCCCAAATGCTTCGCCGGTGGAAGAGGACGCATCCTCGTTCGGATACCTGATATACTTCCAGACAGGCCCTTCAGTCACTAAGAGGGCTGCGGATATCATGCCTGGAGATATCATCACCCTACAGGATGCCAAGCTGAAAGGCCATAAGGGCATCCAGGCATATCACCAGAATGTAGGCGAAGGGACTCCAGTTGTGGCTATCATTGGGGAGTACGAGCCGAAGAAGTCCAAGGTAAAGGTTTACCAGGCAAGTCAGCACGTCGGAAATCAGGTATGTTATATGATGAATCACGTCCTCACAACCCTCACGATCCTCCCCTAGACTGTCGAGTCTGTTAGTTACAGATTGGAAGATTTGAAGAATGGATCTATCAAGATTTTCAGGGTACTTGAGTCTTGAATTAGTTGTTATTTGTCACCGGCAGGAGCCCCTACTTGGACTTGTATACTTTTTTTATTGCGAGTGCCTGGAATTCGAATGTACACTATGTTGGATGGATTGAATCGGCTACTGGTAGAGTCTGATGACAACGGTGTCGAAGCATGGAGGATGAATCCTACTGTCGCAATATCGGCAAGCCATCCCGCACTGTTCCCGTATATGGGAACCGGCGACCCCAGACTCCCAGTTACGATAGCGCCCTCGAAAAGTTGATTGACTTATTGCGTGTGCTCAATTTCTCTTTACTCGGATTTACCCCAAGGTTCGGAGGGAGACAGGGTAAAAAAATCCGAGGTTTCCCGCAGTTTCGACCGTGTTTATTGTTTCGATAGGTGGACGAAGGAATATAGGTTGGATTGTGGTCGAGTGCGATCATTCTCATGTTTGATCTGGAACCCCTAGGGACTATAATGTCGAGCGAATATCCATAAGCAAGTGTTGGGATACACTACGGCGATGATGGGGAGGATAGGACAAGATCTCGGCAGTTTATGGCGAATTTCGAAAGACATGGACGTTCGAAAGATCTTTGACTCGCGGAGCACGTGCGCCTTGATCTCTTCGCCACCAACACCCACACAGGCTCCTCAAGGCCTCATGCCCGACGCCTCCGCAAAGAATGTCCAACTTGTTGGATCCGTTTTGGAGAGGACACCTGGGCCTACCTCTTCATCGTTCAGGTCGCCCCCTCCGAAGACAGGATTCCCCCCAGTTCAACATAGGACCAAAAGTGCCTTTGCTCGGTCGAGAGATCTTTCGAAACAGACTACTCCCAGCGACGAACGCCCGAGCCAACCCCCAGTCGTGACTTCCGGACACCCTAAACCCCCAAACCTTTTGCTGTCATTGACGTCCGACGAATCGAAATGGCGTGAAGATGTTAGTCAAGAGAACGAGAAGATCGTGGCGAGCATGTCTCCAGAAGAACGGGAACTCGAGCGCCAGGCGATTTTGGAACGGTTTGGTCCTGGAATTGACACGATACTTCAAAGGGCAAGACGAAATAGGGAGATGAGACCGGATGAGCAGGAGGAGACGGAATCTGGGTGGGAAATCGAGCGAGTTCCTGGGTCCCCTGGTAGGTGCCCCTCTGGCGCGTAGGCTTTCGTCAGCTCATACCGGTTTCCAGTCCTGCGATCTACTAGTCCAACTGGCTCAATTCTGAAAGGTAAAGTTACGTTCATCGAGACCGACTGCTGAATCTTATGGATGAACCTTGAACATTAAACACCAAGTCAAGCCGCAGCTGGGCACCCCGACTACCTCCAGGCCATCTAGTCGCGCGGACAAGAGGATACGCTTCGCGGATATTCTCCCTCAAAACGTTCATGTCTACGAATCTGCCCCTTCTTCCCCAAAGAAAAAACCGCTGGCTCTCCTGTCTCCAACCGACGTCGAGCCATCCGATGTTCCCGTTGTATCACTTGGAACCTATAAGGGCCCCCTGTTATCTCAATCTACCACCGAACACCTTAAGAAAGGTACCGTGGAGGAAGGTACCCCTGAGGATATCCGGCGTAGATTTTTCCCCAGTGCTCCCCAGTTTGATCCGTCATTAGAATGGATCCAACCTACCGAGTCCGTGGGAAGTACCTCCTCGACCTCTCCGACGCCCGCCGTACGCTTTGACCTCGACGGGAAACCCATACCAACTGAAATAAGTTCCTCACTACCTACGCACCTCGGGCTGCACCACCATGCGGAAGGAGACCACGCAGGATACACACTCGATGATGCCTTGTTGCTTTCTAGATCTACCGTCCCCGCCCAACGAGGATCAATGTTACGAGTACTTGCACGTGTCGCTAGACGCCTGGGTCGTAACCTCAAGGGCGATCTTTCTAACGGTGTCGAGGAATTGAGGGGTCAGGAGTTTTTGCTCCGCCGACGATTCCTCGCTGCTGCAGTTGAAGCCGTTGGTGAACGGGGGAGCGTTGGCGTGATGGCAATCGAACTCCTCTGGGAATGCCTTGCGCAGTGGGACCGTGACACGGATGCACTGGATTCGATCGAGCTAAAGTTGCCTCCGGAACCCGAGCCGGCCACCGACCCAAATGCAACCGAGCCCCAGGAGTTGCCTCGTTCTACCGACTTCATCGCTTCCCTTCCCCTAGAATACCTGCTCCCTCGATTCTCCGATATTCTTGGATCCGCTGCCGTCCCTACCAGATCACTGTCTCAACTGCCAGAAGTACTGTATCGATTAGCTCAGCATTCGAATGACATCACGAATAACATCGTCACTACACCAAACCTAATCACTAATCTATTGCACACGTTCCTATTAACACCCATCCCACCCACCGATTCCTCTCCTCTGCCGGACCCTTTTGCCCTCGCTTTCTTGCGACTCCTGGCACAGGCGTCTCGATCGAATGCATCTGCGTTGACCGGACCAGCGGATTCACTCTTGCGGTTCATCACACCTTTACCGCCCTCTTCTCTGTATTCCCTGCCGCTTGCAAACTCCTTGTTAGCCGGTACCCTCAACTTCTACACTGTCCTTGCGTCATACGGGATGTACTCGCACATTGCCACCACCGCATCGATTCAATTCGCCGAACTCCACCAGTATATCCTTTCCCCATCGTGTATGTCAGCACCACTGCGTCTCTCTTGGCTCAGCCTTCTGGAGGCTTGGACCGTATGCGCCACAGATCCGCACCAGACTACCCCAAGTCACGAAATTCTATGGAGTCAAGTCACAGCTTGGTCATGGGGACAGGATGTTCTACGTTTCAGGGATCAACTCAACGTACACCATGACTTCCAGCTGTGGACCGCTTTGTGGAGATGTTTGAGTGCATGGCTGGAGGGTGCTCAGGTGAACGGAGTTTCTGGCGGAGAGACAGAGCGGTCTTTGGTCACCGAAGTGTTGCGACGAGGATTTGAAAGCGGGACAGAGAAGGGTATTTTTACTTCCGCATTCAGGGTCTTACGTCAGGTTCTTGGAGAACTCAAAGACGAGAGCGGGGCAACAGCAGACAAGCTCGAGATTCTGGCAAAGAACGCGGATGCACTGGCAGCCGCGCTACGGTTGTGGGTTGCGTGTACCCCCCCTTTATCCTACGCCACCAATCACCTCGAAACCCCTCCATTTTCGCTCCCCTTCCCACAGCTCCAGGAGCTGACTGGGTTAATCGTCAATAACCCTCTCTGGTCTTGGGTATATTCAAATTCACCCGTCCCTTCATTCTCCCAGGTGTTTGTTCGCCCTCTTTCGTGCTACCTAGCCCAATACCTCCGGCTCTCCCGGCGAGTACCCACGTCATCTAATGACCTCTGGCTCGCGCAGGCGTTCACGATCCTTGGAAAACAGATCCCAGGGGATGAAGACTTTGCACAACGTACGCTCAACGAGATTATAACACTCATCGATCCCGAGTTTATCATTTCCCACGGACTTTTGGAGAAACAGAAACTCGATACGTTTTTGAGCGAAGGAGGGTTCGAGGTTGCGATGCCCTTCCTGAGGGATGCTTTCCAACCGCGGGAGGACAGTGCTCGCATTGGATCCTATTATCCCTCTCCCCAGTCAATAAAATCAAGCAACACCCAGAGACTTCCACCTACCCACCTCATACGCAGCAACAAACCCTCCACTACGAGAGACCACCCGCTACCGTTACACAGAGATTGGATTTTTACCCCCCTCGACCACCTCCTGCGTTCCGGAACATCCTCTGTATTCAAGTCTCTCCCACCATCATGGGATGGCTCGGAAGTGGGCGTCGTACGCGCCACGCTCCTCCTCGCCAAGATCGAACGGGCTGCTCTGGTACACAATGGATTACAGGTGTGGACGATGGGGTTCTCGGAGACAGTGTTCGGGTGTATGAAGGTTTTCATGCTTGAACACGAGCAGCAGAATGGGGACCCGGTTCAGGAGGTTTTCAGGGATGCGATCGTTGGTGGGCTATTGGAGGATTTGCTCTCACCGTTCTCTACCAACGGTCTGGAGTTCACTGTGTCACATCCCCATGCGCGGACCGAAAGAAAAAGCAGGGAAGAGGATCTCGAATCCGTTGCCGTTCGATTCCTGGGGTCCGGGACGCCGTTCTATCAATACTACACCGACTTTGTCCACCTTTACGACGCGATCTCGTTCGGACATCCCGTATTCAGCAAGCTCCTACTCGTTCCTACTTCAATGGATTACCCGATCGACTACCGCAAGTTCCTGTGGGGAGACTACGGTCATGTCCTTCGAAGCGTTCGCATCGGAACGGTCGACCTTCTACTCTCCTCACCATCTCGGTTCTCGAGTTACCTCTGGCCGATCGAGAGAGACCCGGATATTATGGGATATTTCATGCGGGCGTTGTTTAAGGCCGGAACCCTCGTTTCGGGTGGTTTCCTGAGGTTTACCGCTGTGCACCACGTCGCGAGTGGTATTTGGGAAGATCTTGCTCATCGTTCGAGTGGGAGTGTAGAGAAAGGAGGAGGAGAGGGAGGGGGATGGGATAAGGAGAAGGCTGTTCGGATGTTAAAGGCGGTGGTAGATCAGGGCCCTCTTGATGTTGTGAGGGAGGTCGTGACGTACAAACAGAACTTGGAGGAAGGAAAGTCTCTGCTCCTACCACCGCACTGTTTTGAGTGGGATAGCGTATCTGGGCAGGCGGGTGAAGGGTCCGTTGATTGGAAGACGAAGAGACTAGAATTTGTGATGCACGTTGGGGGAGATTCTCTTGCGGAGAGGTTAAGACCGTTGCTTAAACCCGTTGATGTTGATTAATTATCGGTGCTGTATCTGCTATGTAATGAACTTGCACTTGTACAATGATACCGCCACAACGAACGAGGAGCGTGTTAGGGCGTCCGATCTGTACGAAGGTGGGACGTCCGTTGACAAAAACCAGTATTTTCGGAGGTCTGATCACCTGAAGGCATGCGGTGGGTTGGATAAAGGAATTCATGTACGTTCTCGGTCACACCTCAAAGGTATACTTGAGATCACATTGGATTCCTTCGGCCTCACAGATTTTACAAGATGAAAGCCCTTATCGGATTTATTTGGTTGTGGTGGTATACATAGGAATATGGACGAAGATGTGGGCAACTATTGACGTCGGGGGTTATGCTCATAACTCCCAAGCCCACTCCCTTTACCATTCCAAGTCAACCTGCCCGTGGCCGGGCGGGTTGTTTAGGAGATGCCACGGTAGGTGGCGATCTGGGACAGGAGACGGGTGCATTGTCCAGGGGTGAAGTTGGTCATGCAGGAGTCATCGGTATAGTCCATGTAGTTGTGGATACTGCCGACCCAATCGCGTAAGTACATCATCTTTGGAAGCGGTCGTTTGGGTGGGGGGAAACTTACGGATCAACTCCTCCACCGGTGCAGGTATCACTAGAGGCAGGGCAGCCGAAGACGGGGCCGGCCTCAGGGGGGGTATCACTGACAAAGTCACCTGAACCACTGCATCCACCCTGGAAGGTGTGGTACAATCCGACCCAGTGTCTAACAGAAGTCCGTAATTAGGTTAAATTCCATCCAGGAGCAATGCAGACAGGCGATTGCTTACCCAGCTTCGTGGGTGAGAGTCCTGCCCTCATTGTAGGGGACGGAAGTCCCACCAGGGACTGAAGAGTAGAGGATAACGACGCCATCGTCCTTGGGGGCGCTGGCATATGACGAAGGGAAGGTGGCGTATCCCAAGAGCCCAGCACCGGAACCGGAAGAGAAAGCGACGGTGTAGACGTTCAGGGCGTTAGCTCCACCCTTCCTCAATTGATTCTTCATCGCGGTCTGGAAAGTGCTGTGAAAACGGCCATTGAGTAACTCGACAAAGGAATTTAGCGGGTCCACCTACGTATCGGGAGCGGCCTGGGTGAACCAATTGGCATTGAGGGTCCTATCAGTGCCGGCGAGGTTGAAGCTGAGACCACACGAGGCGTAGTCAGCGTTCATGACGCTGATGGAGGACGCGATTTGAGAGTCGGGGATGTATCCCCCAGAGAGGGAAGTGTTCGCGTAGACCACATGCCCTAGGCAACAAACCGGTGTCAGCTCCACCACAGCGTAGCGAGTATGAGAAGACGTCTAGCATACAGTAGACGGGGATAGAAGCGACAGCGACCTGGGCGTCGGAGGGATCGGCCGTAACCCGGTTCTTGGCGAAGTGGGCTTCAGCCTCAGCGACGAACTCCTGGGAAGGGGTGGTACCGCATCCCCGAAGGAGAGTCGTGTTTTGCACGCTGTAGATGGGGGAGGCAACCACGAGGGAAGAGCCCAAGCTGACGAACAAGGAGAAGGCAGCTGTGAACAACATGTTGACCTGTTGATTGAGAGGGAGAGAACCGAAATTGGTTGCTGAGGACTTGGACACTCCAGTTGCTAGAACTTATATACCCCCAGAAAGAGTGCGAGACTCGCTGTCTATGGACACGGGTGGGTGGAATCCAGGAAGAGGTCATGTGCGTCAGAGATAATCAAGGAATGCTGTTCGTCCCATGTGCGACTTCATCAGGAGCACACATGCCCCCCAAGGCGATTCCAGAGGACGGTTCCTTTGTGGCACCGAAACGGTCGACAAGGAATCCGACGGACTCGGACGTGGGCGGCCGGATTAGGGACTCCACCCGGCGAGGAACGGTGGCTATGACGGCCCCACGAGGTTAATCCCGTAACTTGTAACACGAGGGGGGCGGAGACGAGAATGGATAACTTCCCGAAGGAGGTGAGTCCATTTTTGGAAAAAGCGACGGCCGATCTGCGAGGCTTGGGCAGTCACGTGCGTCTATGCTTACGGGGTTA
>Ga0307513_10012590_pt1 | contig 10429 bp, 10 predicted proteins | sample 15_EM_MG_FD_202174 | JGI IMG/M metagenome (GOLD analysis project Ga0307513, IMG submission 202174) | Populus trichocarpa ectomycorrhiza microbial communities from riparian zone in the Pacific Northwest, United States - 15_EM | ecosystem: Host-associated > Plants > Roots > Unclassified | place...
AAAGGGACGGCAAACCAGGCACTGAAAATGGAACTGGGGGATGAGAAAACACTAATGACAGGGCGGCGAACCTAACACGGAACGGACAAACCCAATGAGGGTGGAAGGAACTGGGCCCCGCGAACAAAGAAAAGTGGCCCCAACCAGTGACGATGACAAGTGGAGCCTAACCATAATGCATAGGGACACGCCATGACACAGAAGGCTCACTTACAATGCGTGCACCCAACCACAACATGTGAGTAACGACAATGACTATAGTATAAAGATAATAAAAACCCAACGATGATTCCGAGTCAGGGCGCCTAACCACACGAGCGACGAACCAAACGAGGGCCCGTTGGAAAACCGCAGGGTGAGCTATCTGGATCAGAGCCGCATGGTTCTGCTCCGAGTTTTTCTTCAATTTTTTGTACCTACAGCTCCAGGGAAGATTCACACATATGGTCTGAGTCCTCCTTGGGGATTTTTATATTGCTTCAATAAATTTTTTGTTTTTTGACCCCTCATGAAATAAAGCCTATCTAAGAAAAATCGGATGTAGATATTAATTACCAAAATAACGACCTCGCTAGCTACTAGTAAGTAATGGTACAGTGTGATACAAAGGAGGCGCTAGACGGACTAGCCCCCTAAACTGCAAAATACCACCAGGATGGAAGGGAAAGGGTAGTTGCAACTGCTTTTAGTGCCACACATGATCTTGTGGCAGCGCGACGTCGGCTGGTCGGCTGCTTCCCGGCACCCCTGGTTTCATCTCCGACGTAGGGTTTCTACAAGCTTGCACAAACAACTTTTTTTGTCTGATAGATGGGGGTTTCTCCCTGACAAAGAGAAATCCCAGGGTTTCCGCCGGAAAGGGGGCTTCTGGGTAGATTGATCCCACGCATCACACCCCCAAACCGACTTGCAAGCCCTGACTTCGGCCCCCTGTGACTCGTCGAACGTATCTCGCGAGAGCTAAAATGGTCTTCTTCATGTATATTAGATGACTTCAATGTGGGTATCCGAACCTGAACACCTTGCGACGAGCGAGGCCGAGAATGTTGTCGGAGTGCGCAGATTTTTCCAGGAGGAATTGAAGGTGGCTTGAAACATTGCGTATCTCTTCGACTCGTAATTGGTCCAGGGTTATTTTTCTATGTTGAGGTGTGTCCATTAATATCTAAAGTGTTGTACTAGGAAGAATAGTCGTGAGGTGTTAGTAGAATTCAATTCGACCCCAGTCTGCCCCAGCTGGCCCATAGAACCAGAGAACGACAACGTTCTGATGATCTGATCCAACTCCAAGAATCCAATCCATAATTTTGGTGATAATGGCGATTCGGATGTGTGGTTGGCACTTTGGAGGGTCAAATGTGTCTTCGGCATCGTGAAATGCGTTGGGTGCGACTGAGCGGTGCAGACGTTCAAATCCACTGGCACCCGAGCAAGGAGTAAAACGTTAGTTTCGATCTCTTCGATACACCCTCGCACCAATTGTGTTACCTTGCATGTTAAAATCCCGAAATTTCCGCCAGTAATACGAATATTGCTCGCCTCAGAGAATATGATCTCGTAGCAGATGAAGGTGTGTGGATGAGTGTTGTCCCTCCTGAGAATTTCGAGGCTGTGCACGTGCCGTTCAGCAGTCTACTTTAAACATCTCTGACGCCCAAGTATGACCTTCAGAGGAATGATAATCGGGATTAAATAATCCGCGGAATATATATTGAGTGAGGCGTAGAGGCTGTGTCTATAAATTTCTCCTAAGGGAATTCAAAAAGGCAGTGTTGGGAACCATACCAGGGATATTTGCCTCCTTAGTTCGTTGAGGTTCTAATACAAGCTCTGGTCGGGCAATGCAAAGGCGTTGCTAAAGTAATAAAGCAAACACAGTGACACTGGGTCTGCGAGATTTACTACTAGCCTAAGGACCTGAAATCTGCTCTGGGCGTCACCGCCTAAGCGAAGCACCGTGTGGTCCATTCCGCATTCACAAAAATAGAGATGGATACGAATGAGAAACTCTCCATGCACGAATCCCATTCGAAAGGAGCGGTTCCGTATGGGTTCTAAAGTTATAACAGCGATAACTACACCATCCAATTCCAGCCAAGATTAAGTATATAAATTCCACCACTTGGAATGAGCAATTGTGTCGAAGACTTGAAGCGATCTAAAATCTAGGTATACTTGCCCGTTAAGTTAGAAAGATATTGAGAGGGTGAGGGAGTGCATTGATACTCAAATAATCTCATTTTTGGTCGCTGCAACTTATGCATGGTAGTAATTTCGAAACATTGATTGTATTTCATTTCAACGACTACATGACAACGTGTAAAGTACGGAAGGAGTCCGAGCGCACTCTAAATCCAATCGGAAGTAAGTGGACGAAGAAGGGACACGATCGCCCAAGCCTTTGGCGTAACGGATGAGGCGTGTTGGATATTTGCCCGCACGCATATACACTGGCGCAAAGGCAGGCATTTCCCTCGTCTTCTCCATTGCCCAGGACTCTCCTCGTTTTTCTCCTCGTTCACGCCACCAGACGCACGGAACGTGGCACCCCTCCAAATGGGTAAGTCATCCCACCCAAATCCATCTCCCTGGTTCACGCAGCCCAGGAGGGGCCAGAACCCACCACGGCCTCATCCATCCCACATCATTCCAACATTCCAACGGCGAGTAGCGACTGCCCGCGCTGTTGCCCGTGAAGACGTCATGTATGTATAACATAACGCTGCGCGTAACCCGACTTTCCGAACCACCAGACAGCCGTTCGATGTCGGAAGAGGCGGAGGGTTGACAATGGTTGACCCATAGGACAATAACCGCGGCTTGAAAGTGGGTTTGGATGTCCGAGGAGGGATCGAAGGATAGAGGGTGATTACGTTGCTGGTACGTGTGTCATGATGCTGATTCTGGATTTAAATTTCTGTTCTTCGTCTCAAGCCAAGACGCGTACTGACCTTTTGAACTGCTCAGAGGTAGAACAGACGCAACTATATTTGTAACTCGTAAGCAACTTTCAAAATGAAAAGTGGGCGCGGGAAGATCAGGGCACGAATATTGATATCACTGGAGGCTTGGTTGTTGGTGGTACATTTGAATGGTAAAAATTGGTCAGTGACACGGACTGAAGCCGACGATGCAGCAATGTCTTCAGGGCCACCAAAAAATCAAAGAAAGAAACGTGAAATAGGAACGAATACAACTGACACGGGGACGCGCGCTCGGTCGGCGGTTCCACTAGCAACTGGAAATATAGCGAGGCACTCAACAACTATCCTCGCCACAGAATATATAGTGTGCGTGATGATGGACATCGAGGCTTTTTTTGGAGTTGCTAGTGGTGAGCTTCGCGGAATTGTGGTGATTAGCTCGCAGGGAAAAGGACATGGAAAGGGTAGGACGTGGTCTGAAGAGAGTTAGAAGGGGATTCAAGCGGGATTGGACACTTAGACCAAAGTAAGGGCGAGTAGAGACCCGGAGGATTGAATAAACAAGCATCGCAAGTACGCCACCAACATCAAGTGGTGGTATGCATATAGTCATACTCGGCCCACCCGGAACACGATAACCTTGTGAACGCTAAGGTAAAGATAGATCATGCTTGGGTGCTGGTGGTGTTGTGCGACGGCGAGGAGAGGAAGGGAAACTTAAACAGCGGTTAGTACAATGGTCGGATGATGTACAATGAATATATCGAGCTCACTGTTACCGGATGAAACCTGTAACACGATTGGGCAGATAGAACGACGAGGAAATGATCTTTTCCTTGTCGAGTTCACCGTTCTAGAACTGCATGGCTTATCCACCGGATTCCGACGCTCTGCGTAGTCCGTGTCGGTACGCTACGCCAAGATCGGCGTGGAATGAAACTCGCCGACTATTGATCTTGAGCGACTTGCGGAAGGGAGGGATACTACGAGGAGGATAGCACGAGTTATTGTAGCGCCGGGGGCCCATCTTGATAGACAGAGATGAGAATCGTTATTAATCCGCATTGAACATATGATATAAAGTAGGTTGACTTGATTCGTGACGTCGCTAAATCCATAACAATGGGACAAAGAACCGCTATTCGATGGCGGCATGCACGCGTGTTCGCGAACTCCCGGAAGTTCCAGTTGACGAACTTTTAGCGTATAAGGCGCGCCGCTAGAGTTAGATATCTGTAAGGAAAGAGTATACCGAGGTCTGACCAGTTACCCAACTTCCCACTACCGCCCTCCACCAGAATTCGCCAACTCATCCCTCTGTCTCCCCCATCTGCTCCTCCCAATTCGGCATTCTCGCTGTGATGGAATGCAAGCGTAAAGACCGCCTCGTCAGTGATTCCTCGGCAACCAGACTCAGTATACAGCCGCAGACGGACCTAGGTGTTATCGATCGGCACAGGTAGGTGGATGGACACGAAAAATGAGTTGTGAACTAGCTCGGTCGAGTCGCGACCGTTGTTCGTTGGGAAAGGTGATTATTGACCCAACGGCAAGTTGAAAAGCCCGTTCTGGACCCGTCCTACCGATTGAACGAGAGGTGCTAGCCACTGGTTCTGCGGGATCCAATGGGAGGTAGTCGAGACAAACAAAGAGGAGAAGGTGCAACAAGGGAAAGTGAGGCAGGGTGCTATGAGAGTGTATATAGGCCGGGGGAGTTGTGCAAGCTTTCTGTGTCGCACAAACTCGGATGGATGGATGGCGTTGTGGAGCGAGGATGCGGCAGGTCTAGAGGCAGAATTGTCGTTACTCCAGAATCGCGTATATGTGGCGTCCAAGTGGGAATGAGGGTGGTCGGTTGGAAGAGAGTCATTTGTTCGCGTTTGTCATGGAATTGGTTCAACCATTCCTCCCGCACGAAGCATCAAGGTCGCCACAGGTACGAATCAGCATGACTAGCGAGGTCAATAGGATTTGTGGTCCTCCTCTAGAAGAGATAAGCTAGCATGGTCTTGCTGAGTATGTGAGTCTTTGCCTGGAAAAGGATGGGTCGTCGATGGGGTACATTGACAAGAGAAACAGCTGGCCAAGGCAATTCTACCCATTGTAGGCCATCTGGGGTGCACCCCCCAGGATTATTGGGGCGAAAGCAAATCATCCATTTCTGTCCAGCTCCCTTCCACTAAGGCTCTATATGGCAAGTCGCCACTATTGGAAGTATGAAGATCGACTATGGCGACGAATGCAAAGGACTGACCAGATAAATCCCTCCCACCCTTGTTCAAGTCACTCCTTCCGAAAATCTTGTCCCATCGCTCCTCTCCATGATTAATCGTCGAGAAGACTCTCGCATATTAGAGCCTGTTGTCGATGTCGGACGCGTCCCAGGTTGGAAGAAGAAGCCTTTGCCGGTGGTCGTGTCTTGGCACTGTAAGCACGCAGAAAAATGGTGAAGTGGGACAGAGGAATATGGGATCGGAGGCTAAGGCGATTTGATACTGACAAGCGTCTGACCGTTGACGCCAAGGGAAGAGCTCGTCAAAAAGAGGATTTTCTGATCACGTGTAAAAGCCTCCAGAGAAAGGCACGTGATGTGCCGAAATGGTACGATTTTCCACCAAGAAACAGAAACGCATTTAGGGCTCTTCTAACTATATAGCTGCTAAAGCCTATTCCTTCATGTATCATATTATGATTAATTTTAGGGTTAGGGTGCTAATTTTCCACATTTAGCCAAATCGGCCCTCAAATAGCCAAAATTTTGGACAGAGGTCAGCGGCGGCCAGCGAAATTCGCCTCAAATCGCCAAATTCGTGGACATAGATTCGAAGATTTGGTGGTCTCAAACAGCCAAAATTTTGGACACCACCCGCCTGCAATTGAGAGTTCCGATGGTGAACCGAGTCAAACCTGGGTCCCGAGTCCCGACCAAGTCCCGACAAGTCAAACGTGAGTACCTACTACACAAGACATGATGCGAAATCTTCATTCTGATACAAACACAATAATGATACGTAGACGGGTAGAACCTTGACAGCACATCCCCATTGCGAGTTGGGGGATCAGAATTAAACTTGGGTCTTGCCTGGGTCCTGAGGCCTGACAAGTTGAACGTGAGTACCTATTACATAATCCCATCGTTCCTGTCAAATCCTGGTTGACTCCGTGCTGTCGGGGTTTTTCCTCCTTTACTGCGATCATGGATATCTTATGTAGTACATATGTGACAATCTGCATCACTTGTTCCTGGTTTTATAGAGGTTTCATCCGGTTCCAATGGAGTGCCGATTCCGATGTGGTGGGTCCTGATGCAATCCTGATGGTGAGTATAGCGGCCGCCGTTTGAAGTACTTCAAATATGGGGTGGGATGGCCTCCAGTTGAACTTATAGGAAGCACCCAGCCCATTTCTTTCTTGTCAAGATGAGAATGTTCGAAGCAAAATGCTTGACACTCTTATCTCTTCTTGCGTCTGGCGCCTCCGCTGCGAACTTCCTCAACACCTGCAAGGAAATTAAGCGAGCCATCTCCCCCGCTTCAGAAGTTTTCTATCCTGGTTCGTGTTTTCATGGGTTTTATTTTACGGGGCTTAGGAATGACACAAATTCTCTTCAGGATCACCTCAGTACAGCGCCGATATCTCTCACGCATATGCGACAAGTACTCAGAATTCGACTTGCAGCGTCGAACCTGGGACTCCACAAGACGCAGCTAAGATCGTACGTATTAAAGACATTTTCGTTCTATGTTTATTTTGCTGACACCACATCGAGCAGCTCACTATCGTTGGTCAAGCGCGCACGCCCTACGCTGTCAAATCTGGAGGGCATGCCACCAACCCAGGCTGGAGCTCTACGCCTGGCGTGCATATCTCCCTGACCCGCTTCAACCGGACTAGCTTTGATAGTACTACCGGAACCGCCAAAGTTGGTACTGGTCAATTGGGAGAGGAAGTGTACCAGGCACTGGAACCTTTCAACGTCTCCATCGCTGCTGGTCGTGTTTCTGGCGTCGGCGTCGGTGGATTCACTCTAGGAGGAGGCTATTCTTGGACCACGAACCAAGTCGGGGTTTCTTGCGATACTGTGGTCGAATTCGAGGTTGCACTTCCCACCGGCAAGGTGGTGACTGCCACTAACACCTCCAACGCTGATCTCTTCTTTGGTCTTAAGGGAGGGGGAAACAACTTCGGCATTGTAACGGCGATTACATACAAAGCCATCGAGCAACCTGCAGTGTGGGGAGGACTTGTCATTGTGAACGGAGACGGCAACATAACCACCCTCTCCAAGGAGATTAGCGACTTCCAGGACACAAATGCCGACCCCAAGGCTGTTATTGGAGTAGCCTATAATTTTGATCCGTCTTTGGGAGGTAAGGGCTTCTACCTCCTGATCATTGAAGGTCCAAATTTAATCTATGACATCCGTCAGGTCTCTTCGTTTCCGTCTTCTATTACTATCATGGACCATCTCCTCCACCTGGAACCTTCGATCGTCTTCTCGCCGTTCCATCTGCTTCATCGTCACTTAGCGTTACCTCTCTTACCAGATTGGTCACTGCTTTTTCGAGCGGAATTCAGGGCACACCCAGGGTGTTGTGGCGCTCAATTTCAATTAATAACTATACCATCCCTGTCCTACAAGAGATCGCCACACAAGTGAAGGCATGTTCAATTGAAATAATTTTCATCCACTGAATATTCTAACGAGATTCTCTTTTTCTTAGATTTACGGGGCACTCGCATTCAACCACTCGGCCGTTGGTTTCAGCATGCCCGTCGAGCCTATGCTTAACACCATTTTCGACCACCAGGTCAACGGCCCGGCGGCATACTTCCACCCTCCCGGAAAGTTCCTCGCACCTTCAGTCGTTAACCTTTACTGGTCCGATCCTAAGGAAGATGATTTCTTATTTGACCTACTCAAGTCGTTCCAAACCAGTGTCCGAGACTTTGCTGCTTCCGCGGCAGGTGGACTCCAGCCCGTCGAGCCCCCTGAAGGTATCCTCTATCCTAACTACGCTTCATTCGACACTCCGCCTTCCCTTCTCTTCGGACCTAACGTGCCGAAGTTGAGGTCGATTCAGCAAAAGTATGATCCAAAGGGCGTCACTAACCTGACTTCAGGGTTCAAGTTTTTCTGAGAGGTTCCCCAGTATTTATTCTCTAATGAATAGAAACATTCTTTAGATTCCTTTGGTACCTTTCAACATATATAATTACATACTTCGTAGTTTTTATCCACATATTTTTCTTCGAAAATCTCCGAACTACAAATAAGAGGCGTTTTCCGTGATGTGTTGCAGTCACAAAATTTATTTATGTGGTCAGGATTGTCGTGCGCATGAAGAAACGATCGCTGGCACGTTGACCACAATCCTATTCACTGCGCCACTGAGAAGCGTAGCCCTGATTCTTTTCTTCCTTTAAACCCTATCCCTAAAATAACGTACCCGTGTCCAGGAAAGTAGGTCATAATTCATGTAAATCGGAGTGCGCTTTGCTGGACCTACCCCTCCATACCTGGTACAGTAACTCTCCCTTTCGTGCGACGACGACGAATTAATTTGTATGTCGATCCAGAAGATTCAATGGCTAGGAGATGACGATAGAGCAAACGCTGACTCGAACAGGAATATCCTTGGCAGCCCCAAAGAATGAGATAAACCTGGGCGTGCTAATATTGTTAGAGGTGTGCGAAGATAGGGTACACAGATGGAGCCAACACTGACTGTCATACCACTGCCGCTTTCCATCATAACCCATCCCTTTGCGCAGCCGCCCCTCTCATTCATGCCCAGACCTCGGGGTGACTGGCAGTGACATCAAGGATAAAACATAGAAATTTGGTTTAATTGGCGAGGGAAAAAGAGGGTACTAACAGCTTTATCTCTCTTCCTGCCACGTGTATTATTCCCTCAAGTCCTTTTTCATTTTCAGTCCGTTGAAATACTATTTCGCAAATATCGGGGGCAATGACTATGTGTGCATTTGGTACCTTTAAGAGCATAGCCTTCAATTTATGTTCCAACAACGCATACAAAAACGCATGCAGCTACGATGCTGGCCTGACAAAAAGCCCTCCAGGAAATCGAGGTGTGTATCCTCCTCCTGGACGTACCAGTCAGGGAAATGCCTAAATACCTCCGGGCGGCGTAATGAGCGGACTGGGATCGCTCAATGTCACTAGCAAACCAAATTTAGCGTATAAGGCGCGCCACTGATGTTGGATATCTATGAGAAAAGGGTATACCGACGTAAATTAACGCTGACCAGTTGCCCAACTTCCCACTGCCGTTCTCCAGCAAAATTCATCAACTTATTCCTCTGTCGCCTCTATCTGCTCCTCCCATTTCTGTGTTCTCACTGTTATGTAATACAGCTGCAAAGAGCGCCTCGTCGGTCATCCTTGGAAACTAGACTCCGCTTGTTGCGAGTTTGTGCGACACAGAAAGCTTGCGCAATCTCCCCGCCTACGTACACTCTCATCTCACTCTGCCTCCTTTTCCATTGTCGTCCCTTCTCGTCCTTGGTCATCTGCACTACGTCTCCTTGTATCCCGCAGAACATGTGGCCAAGACCTCTCGTTCAATCCAAGTTCAATCGGTAGGATGGGGTTTTCAACTTGGCGTTGGGTCAAAATCACCTTTTCAAACAAACCACCGTGACGACTCGACCGCAGCTGGTCCACAACCCATTTTTCGGCGTCCATCCATCCACTTTACCTCTGTCGATCAATGACACCCAGATCCGCCTGTGGCTTTTTATCCGATGGATGAAGGAGAGCCGGCCTGAGCCGATTAGATTAGATCTCTTGCCTGTACACGTGACCTGGTAGATAGCAGTTTTCAGTGAAGACTCTCCTCCAGCTTCGTCTCTCACCGAACCACGGATGATACAAAGTCAGTGGTTGTGCTGGGATCTGAGCTGCGCTCAGGTCGGAACACGGAGCAATGGGGCCGCCGGGTGGGCGGGACCGTTTGCTTGGTGCATTTCCTGGTATCAGATGTGGGAGGTGAGAGCGAGTGATATTCTTTCAAATATACGAGTATTAATTCAGGGTGGGTGCGATGGGTAAAAAATAAGCAAATATCAAGCGAGAAAATCCATAATGAAGGTGTCTTGTAGGATTTCGAGCTTGAGGAAGGTGGCGGAAGAGGTGAAAGGGCCGTGCGAAACTCCGAAACCGTGGGTCTTGGACTCTTGTTTTCCGACGCTGGTGCTGACGTGTGTTTGCGCTTGGGCTATGACCATCGTGTCGGCCTAGCAGTTCTGCCATCTCCACCGGTCGACATTGTATTAGGTTCTTCGCATCATACCTCGATGGGCCTCGACTTTTTCGAAAATATGGAACCAACATTTGGTCCTAGGATGCCCCATACCAACAGGAAGACATTCACTTTCGACAAGCTGCGTTTCGATCTCAAAAAACATCCTGTTCGTAACTTCTACTCTGCGGTTTCGGCCCAAGAAATTGCTGTCTCCCTCTCATTGCGTGTCTTCTCTCA
>Ga0307513_10012591_pt1 | contig 10427 bp, 10 predicted proteins | sample 15_EM_MG_FD_202174 | JGI IMG/M metagenome (GOLD analysis project Ga0307513, IMG submission 202174) | Populus trichocarpa ectomycorrhiza microbial communities from riparian zone in the Pacific Northwest, United States - 15_EM | ecosystem: Host-associated > Plants > Roots > Unclassified | place...
TCCATTTTTACTGTCACTGAGGCTTATATTACACATATAAATTTCATATTTGCTCTGTAAATGGTAAAACTGCCTGTTTGATCATGATTTTTGGGGGGGGTCCAATTTTTTTTTTCGAGGCCTGGTGGCCGGACCTACCTACCACCCCCCGGTCCGGGATTCTTGGGCCGGTGCCCCCTTGATCAAAACCGAAAATATTAATCCAGCATTTAGACTCCGTAACCATTCGCCGAATGAGTAGGGATTATCAGGGGTAACCCTGGGGTATTTTAGCTGTACCCCTACCCTACCCTCCAAGAACCCTTACCCTCAATCAAGGGTAATGGTTTTGGTGGGTTGGGGTAAGGGTTTCTGAAAACCCATGGGTTTGACTAATTACTAAGGGTTTTCACCGAACTTAATGTAAAATCAAGTTTTGAAAATTTGTTTATTAATTTTGAACAGTGAGATGTGTTTAAAGCATTTGTATTTCATGTAATATGCCCTCATACATGTCATAAACAAAGATTTCAGAGGGAAATATATATTTTTCTAGATAAATAAATGTGATATATCTAATTTTTCCCCCTCCAATCAATACCCTTGACCCCTACCAAGGGTAAGGGTTTTTCAAGGGTATGGAAATCCTGACCCTTACCCTCACTTACCCTACCCATTACCCCCAGGGGTTTCAAAACCCCTGGTAATCCCTACGAATGAGGGATAGGAGAGTCTGAAGTACGAAGGAACCTACAGTTTGGAAGGCTGAAACGTCGAAAAAGCTGAAATTTCGAGATAAGTGTCAAAGGCGGAGGAATATTTCCAAGCTCGAAGGTGGCCGTTCAAAGCTATTTTGTGTATGAGAATTACTGATAAAGTGGTGGTGAGGTTTCGGGTGGATGTTCAGGGCGGTAGGGAAATTGGGATGGTTTTATGAGAGCAAGTGAACCTCTGTGGAGGGCTTGCCGACCAAAGCCCCTTGAGCTCGAATATCTGCGATCGGTGTATTGAAACGATTAGGCCGATTTTGGAGGCGCCCTGGTAGTTGAATTTCGGTAACGCAACCGTTGGTATGTTCGCTCTGCATGTGTATCTTCGCCCTCTCGTGTTCTTTGTGACATTTGGGCGGACGGCGGTAGTGCTTCACGCGTGGGTGGTGGTACATGTCTTTGTTGCTCGCCAACGACATGGCTTTTTTGTCCGAGCTCTAGACGATCACATGTACAAATCTAATCTAATCGGCTCAGGCTATAGCAGCGCCATCATCTTCGACGCCATGGCATTGTCTTCCCCATGACTGAAACTACACCCTGTCTCAATATTCAGTTGGAGTATAGGTCCCATACCACACTTCCAAGGATGAAATATGGTTCAAGCATTTAGCGCAGTGAGAGTATGTTCTTGGTACAGTACACCTACTCATAATGTATAATGTCGGGACCACAATACATTAAGAGATTTATGCATTATAATCATAGGTTTTGAGTGGCAGACGAGCTTTTGTCCTGGGTTTTCTATCGAAAAAGCAATGCATTATCATTATGACAATATGCATTATGAGTAGGTGTACTGTATGTTCAACGGGCCGAAACTTGGATATCAATTGGGCATACCACTCTGTATCCTTTCGATGAATGGGCCGCCTGTAAAATGTTGCGTCGTGGCTGTTCCAGGAGGGAAGGTGATCAAGAGCACCTGTCTATATTACCAATAGTTGGAGGGTCAAATGGCGGAATAATATAAATAGATCCGATCTGAGTGACCAGCCGGTCCCTCTACAACATCTGTCTGATTCAACCCTAGTTTCTCTGTGTGTACGGTTGGTGGATTGACAACATCAAATTTTACCTAGTGCAATGCGCTCGTATCTTCTAGCTGTATCTCCCACTGGATTTTATGTTCATTGCTCTGCTCGTCTATGATTTTCGGATCCACAAGACCAACTATATGTTCCGCTTGAACGCTCTCCGCTGTACTAACAGCTTCAGCTACGTTCCGATCTCAAATTTAAATGTTCATGACATTGGGTTTAATCTGTTTAATTATCCCTTTTGTTTAGGTAGATTCTCCCAAGCTGCAATGGTTTATTATGGGTCTATGTGTCCCCCTTTCGTCCCATTGGTGGTTATGGAGGTGATCCCATTGTGCCCTTTTATTCAGATCTGTATTATCATTTTTCCTATACCCCCGGGTTATGTATCCTTGGAAATGAGAAGTTGGCGCGTTTTCCTGTGTAAGTAAACCATACATATAAACAAGTTCGAAATCGTCAACACTACCTATGTATACTTGTCGCGTGTATAACTTCAACGTCAGTGCCATCCAGATTCCAAGCTCAGACTCTCACCGCAGACCACCGCCAGAATTCGGATCAAAGAATCAATGATCGAGTTGATCCGAAATCATGGCCTTGATTTCACTGTGGCGAGACTCAACCACCTTGAATATATATTTTTAATACGTAGTCTTATATAATACAGGTACTCCTAACACAGAGTAGTAACACGTTGTGTTCATTTACCAACCAAGGGGAGTTATGTGCCAACTCTCTCGGAAAACAAACTAATTAGGAAGGTGGCCGTTCTTCGGCAGCATAAACATTATGCATCAAACCACCACGACCAACATCACCCACCCCACGCCAGCAACTTTATTTGATGAAGATGGCACGCGTGACGCCGCGGTCACGAAATTGGATCTTCCGCGTCCAACCTTCCATACACGAGATCTCCACAACCAACCGTCGTAAAGACATAATTTTAGTAGATTTGGAATCGTATAAGCGAGGAGATGAACGCCCCAGCAATTTTTTCTTGAAAAAATTAAAATTTGAGTGATCCAATTTTCCGGCTGCTGCAAGGCTGCTGTTCAGCTCGATGGCGCATTTCCTCGCGTAATATCACATATATTGCGATAATAAATACATGGAACAGTAGGTAGGGGTTCATAGACGTGTGCCCCATCAAAGATTTCATGGAAAACAGTCGGGAAATGGTTCAGATACGAAGTGGCTAATTGGTCCATTTTCGTCCATCAATTCATCCTCTTCCTCGGTTGTAGAGCCATCAGGGTCGGGCAGGATCCGGCGTACCATGCACTCCAAAGCAGTCTCCTGTCGCTTGGGCTTAGGGGCACTGAGAGCAAGAAGAGCCTCAGCTGCAGTAGAATCTCCAGCCTCATCAGCGTCAGGTACTTTCCGAACGAGAGGTTGAGGTTTGGGGTAGGGCCTCCGGGTTGTTGGAGAGGGGCTCATGGGATTGATATTCTCGACTTCATCATCAGAGACTGTGTTTAACTGTGGTTTTTGACGCGTTTTGCATTGCCCAGTAGCCGAAGGCTTGCGCCCCACCATGCGTTTGGTGCGTGTGCCCATAAATAAGTGGTAATAGTAGTGGTAAGAGGGAGAGAGAGAAGTGCCTGAAATGTGACATCCAGGGTTTTGACATGCCGCTGAGCACCTCGTATCTGAACCATTTCCCGACCGTTTTCCATGAAATATTTGATGGGGCGCACGTCTATGAACCCCTACCTACTGTTCCATGTATTTATTATCGCAATATATGTGATATTATGCGAGAAAATGCGCCATCGAGCTGAACAGCAGCCTTGCAGCAGCCGGAAAATTGGATCACTCAAATTTTAATTTTTTCAAGAAAAAATTGCTGGGGCGTTCATCTCCTCGCTTATACGATTCCAAATCTACTAAAATTATGTCTTTACGACGGTTGGTTGTGGAGATCTCGTGTATGGAAGGTTGGACGCGGAAGATCCAATTTCGTGACTCCAACCATATACTATAGGTATAGGGCGGACAGCCTATATATACGGATACGGTAATTTAGTGTATATATACCATATATATACAGTAATACGGTTAGGGTATACAGTTGTTGCTAGTGGATTAGGGTGCACCGTGCTTTTTCATCTTCGCGATGGGCAGGTTAACCTCAAACAGGCCGCTCCTTATCCACAGGGCCAGGTACGCTCGACAGAGACAGTGGTTGCCTTGGAGAAGACATTCGATGACAAGGTCCATCCCATAAGGACCACGCCTGAGATTGGAGAGGCGCCCATTACCGTCGCGGACATTCCAAATAAAATTTCCATCCGTCGGTTGAAGACCTCCCAGTCGAATAGGACACCTGTTCTGTAATGGGAAATTTCTCAACAATGCAGTTTATTTCATTGTCTTTCGTGGCCAGGGGCACTGTTTCAGGGATGTACTTTGTGAGAGCTGCCAATTTAGTACCCTGTGTGAAAAAATTTATGTAGGCAGCTACTACAGCCATGTCAGAGAATAATCAGGTTGGCGCTCAGTGCAAGAGGTGAAATTGTTCTAGGGGCCTCAAATATTTAATTTATGTGTGCCGGAGTCACATAAATCCGCATTGGCTTGGGCTGCTTGGCTGTCCAAGGGTCGTTGAAATCCTGATAAATCACCCCCAAATTCAACTGTAAGTATACTGATACCCTATACCGTATATTTACTGTATAGTCGAAAATATGCAGGAACACTATACCTATACCTATACATATACAGAAATAACCATATATAGACAGTATCCTATACTGTACGGTTGGAGCCTTAGGCGTCACGCGTGCCATCTTCATCGAAAATAGCAATAAGGCTTCAAAAGACGCCGCCGAAAGTTCCATGCGCCCACTGTGAGAAAATAGGAAGCAGAGGACAAAATCGGGAATTTTTCACATTCAAATAATCATCAACCGCAGGCTGATGTCATTTCATCGCAGCCGTCATCTCAATCGACCCTCTCATCCGTGCACTTCACTCCTGGCATCCACTCCATCATCAGGAATGCTCCCATCCCTTCCAATCTACGTGTGTACATTCCCACCAATGTCACGAGGCACAACCCGCACTCCCAAAGCCCCTTACCACAGCCAATGTCAACCTGTTGCCGAACACATCCGTCCAACCACCGATGTGAAAGGGGATCCCAAAGGCGAGGAGCGCGTGGACGCCTATGTACGTATCTTAGTAATATCCTTCCATCTAACCACCCCTTTGCCATTGCATTAGTCTCGGACGACAGGATACCACCGTACGCAATCAATAGCACAACTACGGCGATGTAGTGCACAAGGACACGAAGCTGAAGGACCTAACAATATAAACTTGCAATTAGGGCCACCTACCATACGTGCCGTCATCGACGACCAAGCTCGAGGAGGAAGGGGAACCTAGGAAGTGGAACTCGTGTTGTCAGCGAGCACCATCCCGGCTGTGGAGATCCGTCGATTTATGATGGAGCAGAGAGAGCTCCTTCCAAGCGCCGAAGCGCAGGGGGCGATGGTATCGGTAAGGGTGGGGCGGTGAGGATGAAGGGTTATTGCACCGGTTGCATCAGATGTAAAGAGTATCACTACTGTTTTATGAGTGTCCAACAATTAATGTTGATTTTTCTTTCAAAAGACAACAAGTTCATCAAATCAGGCAAACAGGTGCGCCTTGCTGAGGCGATGACCTTGGATTTCATCGCGCGGAACACAACGATCACCATCCCTCGTGTCCTTGACCTTGTCTCCGTTGACGGGATTGTTCAAAATTGTCCAAGAATTCATCGATGCGCCTGTGCTCGGAGTTATATAATGCAAACTGCCTCAATCAGAAGCAGAGCTCCAGGCAAGTGCAGTTGAAAAAGAGTATATCAATTGGGTCTGTATCAACTGCGTGTATTGCCATCTCCACATGTGGAATGGGTGCAGGAAATAGATCGTTATCCAACATATCCGCCTACTCTGGTACCTCCCTCGAAATGGTATCGTCACTCTGGTGCAAATCATCAACGCTGTCCAAGGGTTTGTGTACTAACTGTGTGATATGATACTCATTTCCTTTCCTTGAATCTGGATCAATAACGCCTGTTTTGACAGCACTTAACTTGGACAACACATTCCCTCCTTTCCTCGTTAACGGACAACCGATCACAAACCTCATGAGTATCAGAGGCGCAACTTGGTTGACTGGTGTCGGCTCACCCAAACCCCCCACGGTGGGCGGCCTTAACACCCACAACTGCGAAGGTGAATATTGAGCTGTTGATCATATATTGCAATGGCTATCTTGAACACTGTACCGTCGAGAGCAACGCCTATACAAGTGTACTTGATGGAGGTGGCGAGCTGATAGAAGGCGCACTGGGTGATGTCCGCATGTTGGCTGTAGCAGTCGTCGAAGTAGAGCTCCTCAAATTCCTCGATCCTGACCACGAATCCGTCAACGCTCTCAGCCCTTAAGTGGGGACTTGTGTGAAGGACAGGTTTCATGGTAATACAGTTGGTATTGAGACTAGACAGCGACGGTGTCAATGCCGTGTGGCGATGTTCATTGATCGAGGAGCTGTAGGGGGTTTATGTCGAGCGAGAGACGGAGCAAGCATCAAGACGGAAGGCGAGATCCCTTGCGAAGAAGGAACTGTCTAGGGGTAACTCATCATCAAACAAGGTCGATACCGGTAGGCATATCGCAGCTTCGACTATTGCTGGTGGCGGCGGTTGGGGCGGTGTGCTCGGAACCGAAGCTACAGTTGGAAGTCGTTGTCGGAACATCCAAACCGACACGTCAAATCCAATCGGAGGTTCAACGAAAGGCGATGGTGTCGATTGCCACGTCTTCTGAATCAGCCGTCGTTGGTGGTAGTAACTCGGTAGGGAGCATTCTCCTCAGAGGACTCCATCACTCCGCAGAAGACAGCGACGCCTCGTCGTTTGCCCTGGCCGTCACCCTCTCTGGCGTCAGTGATGGATTCTCGCAGGCTACACCCGGAGTATTAGACACAAGTGATGTGATCGCGGGAGAACGAAGTGAAAAATCTGCAAATCTCGTAAGCGAAGATATGGAAGGAACCGCGAATGCCGTCGGCGATAGCGTTGTAAGGGATGGCAAACATACCGTGAACTTCCGAGTGACTCCTGTGCCCAACATCGCAGTTATATCTTGTAGAAGTTGCAGCTGATATGAACGCCTAGAATTCATCTCTAAATATAGCTCGATGATAATAAAAAGACAACCTACAGGGCTCATCGTCGAATCGTGCCTCAAATTCCACAAGTTTACGAAGCGAGGTAAATCCGACAACTGCTCCATCAAATCGTGCTCCACGACCAGGCAGTCAAGGGTGTACTCGCTTTTCTCGGCCTTGGGAACAATTAGGGCGAGCTTGGCCTTCGAAACGAGAGCCTGAACGAAATACGCCTTCCCGTTCGTTCCCTCTCCGAAGAACAGAAGAGCTAAATCACTGATGTCCAGGACTCAAGGAGCATCAAATGTGGAAATGCGAGGGCGGTTAAGGGCTTGAATCGTGGAAATGGCGACGGCCGGGATAGCAGGAGCTGTGGCGATGACCTTGGACAGTGTGGGACTGGCCTGTACGACGACGGCAGACATGGTTTCGTTCCAAGCGGGGTACATTGGTACAGTGCGCGTATCTGGGGGAACGACTGCGCTCGCGGTTAGTGAGCAAGTCGTAGCGTACGGTTTGTTAAGTGCCGTGAGTTGGATTGAGGAGCGTAGAAGAACGAGAGGTGAAGGGGGCAGTTGTTGGATGCAAAAGCGACAAAAATAAATTTGTATGGCCAGTTGCATGTGGGAGGGCTGCAAACGCTGGAAAAGTAAGTTAAGGCTAGGTAAAGTGAAAAAAAGAAACCGACATACAGTAGGTTAGTTTTGCTTGCTATACCTTCTATTCCCTCGTACCAATGGCACTAGATCATGCCTGAAAAGCGTTTTGACGCGTGATGTGGTTGGTATACGTGGCCATGTCCAGGTCAAAAAATGGCAACGCGAGTTGAACCTGCATGAAGAGCGTTGGTGAGTGGGGGGCAAGCGAGGTATCGGAGATTTTACGAACGGGAAAATTGTCTTGCGCCCTGAGAAGCCTGGCTCGTAAAACTTGTCTCTATGCAACGCTTCGCAAACCCCACTTGTTATGCAGCTTTTTTTCTGACTGAGTGAGCGCGTCGAGATTCATCAAGTCCCCGGGGGACATTCGTCTCAACAACTCATGTCCGCGGCGGCCATGCTCCTGAAGGAGCTTACAGCATGAAAAAGGCTTTGCACGTTGGGGTTGTTCGAATGAGATGTGGGCGTGGGGTGTTGGGAAGCGCCACGCACAAATACACCACTACAAAGCCGAACTGGGCAGCTTCGCCAACGCCGAGGGCTTTCCAAGTAACAATATTTTGGAGCACAGATTTACTTCCGAAACCCTAACAATATTAATTGTCGACCAAGGGCCCGCTTTGATAATTCATATTATTAGGGTTCTTCCACATGTGAATTACCTCTCCAAATATGGGGATGGAATATAGTATAATGGCGATTTACAAGCCACAGAAACCAGTACTGCAAATAAAAATTGGAGACAAGCGAATGATAGTCCAATCATGATGAATCATGGCCGATTGGCGCTACTTATGTGCATCTCACGGAAGGAAAAAAAAGAAAATCATGCAAAAGGGATTATTGATCACCACCCGTGTATGGAAGAAGAGCCACCAGTAACCAATATCGGCCCCGCTACGATTGGGTACTAACAATCGACTCATCTCAACACAGATGGGCGGACTGGCGGACTGAGGAGGTTGTGTACGCAGTGACAAGGTTACTGGTGGTGATTCTTTCGCAGGCTGCTGAAAATTTGTTGACTTGAGGGAAATAAGATAGGAATGGGTAGGGCCCGGGAGAGGTGGTTCTGGTGCAGATGGAAAGTAATCACTGTGTGCAGAATCATGGTGAAGGACGGCCCGGGCATAATTCTATTTCAACGTCGTTGGGTAAAAAGTAGATAGAAGGGAGTGGGCCAGAGTTTACTCACTGTATATGGGGAGACCAGAGGTCGTCTGGGTATTGGGAAGACCAAGGAAAGGACATCGGAGGAAAGAGAAGAGCGATTGGCAAAAACACCAAGTGGCGCCATTTTGGGCGGTCAGCTTCGATTTCTCCTTCTTCCTTTATCGCCCCCACCATCTCCCCGGCTCGTTGTATCTCTCCCGCATTGTTATTCTCCTTCGATTCTTTTTCATCCATGGCCATCTTACAGGAGACTCGGTGAGATCCCTTGATGTCTGTTCTCTGTGTCCCAGCGCCATTTTCGACATACATAGGCGTTCACGCGTTCACGCAGAACTTGACTATTTGCAGGCCTCCTAATCAATGGTATACATTGAAGATCAGACCCCAGGCTCAGCGCACCGCGACTGCATACTTACCCATCAACGCACCGAGTTACAACCAAGTAACAAACTCTCGTTGGACACAAGGTTGGTTATACTGTTAAAATCCTTGTCTGTGAGCCTGGATGTGATTCTTTTTTTGTTTCAATCTATGACTTCCACACTGTTATCCTTCCTGGTGCAAGGCGCCTCGCGTTTGCGCAATTAAGTTTGCCAAAGAACGGCTTCACGATCTGAACCCTTAGGTCGATACCCCTTCGTCTGTCTCGTTTCAAAAGCTTTATGAATCATCATCACGCTTACAAGTCCTGTATGATATCCAAAAAGCATCTTTTTTCCGGGTTCGGGGTGCCTTGCGAGTCGGGTTTTGGTTGCATCCCAGTTTACGGTTGAGGCTGTGCACAATGCCAGTGAGCGACTCTGCGATCTGAATTCTTAGGCGGATACTCTTTCCCTACCTGTCTGATTCTGAGCGCTCTCAGATGTTGGGCATTGCAGTGGGGTCAAATTGCGAATCTCCACTGCTCCCTTCTCCAGTATAGGCCAACAATCACAGTATGGGATCCGTATGTGGCGCTTAAGGCTATCCATTCTACATATGTGTTTTTTTATTTCGTTTCCTATAAGTTGGATTCTTTATCACGATTTTGCTCATCCATTAATTCCCGCCTCGCTTGGGTTTCTGTCCACTTTGTTCATTATTCCAGGCTGGAATTCTGCTCCAACCTGTGGTGGTGATCAATTGGTGATATCGTTTTGAGTCTTGACGAAAAGTGAGGCGGGGTGAGAGTGGTTTTTTGCTGTAGTGATACTTGAGATGCATCCATACCTTGGACTTGCGTATCTTTCATCATTTCTCCCTGATTTTATCCTATTGCGACTTTTCTATCTCACCCCTCCCACGGTATCTCATGTCGAATCCTTCTCAATTCTGTCTCATTTAGCTTCTTCCTGTCTGTGAACCGGGGACGCGGTGGATTGTCGCTAAGTAATTTCTATATTCCAACTGGTATCTTGAAGTTGTAGAGTCCCTGTTTTCGGGACTAGCGAATTGGGTTTTTCCTAGATATGCAAGAATTGCCCATATTCAACTTCGCCATAGACAACGCGACTCCGAACGCACGGTTTAGTCCACCAGAACCTGTTGCGCCTGCTGTCAGCATCGTGCAGGTCTTCATCGCATTCTTTGCCACACACTTCACTCCATACTCTGGATTCTGTACAAAGTATGTCATAAGCTTTATTTAAGTTGC
>Ga0307513_10012592_pt1 | contig 10427 bp, 6 predicted proteins | sample 15_EM_MG_FD_202174 | JGI IMG/M metagenome (GOLD analysis project Ga0307513, IMG submission 202174) | Populus trichocarpa ectomycorrhiza microbial communities from riparian zone in the Pacific Northwest, United States - 15_EM | ecosystem: Host-associated > Plants > Roots > Unclassified | place...
TCCTAACCAACCCGGCAGCACGGCAAAAGTCCTTTTTTTTGGGTGGTGGGGAATACCCGGTGTGGATTGATCATATGGTTTAGACAAGTCCTGGATATTGATATATAAATGTAGCGACTAAGGCTGGTTCGAGGACACGGCGGCAAGTCGGGCGCCTAACGCCAATCAGCGGACTGGAAAAAAAGGAACGACAACGACCATTTCGTGCGTTCGTCAACGTTCGGCAGCAAGTCGAACACCTAAAACCACGACGATGAGCCAGAAAAAGACGAAAATTAGAACCGAGATCACTTACCCTTCGCGCCGTCGTTGACGGACACGCCCAAACCCGAAGAGGAGCTGAGAAGATGCCGGCTACGAGATACAGAGTGAGTCTAGAATGCACGATAGCGGCGAGAACCAGGCTTCCATTGCCACGTCATGGTTTGTCACAGTGAGGAACTGGTCTGAGATCATTTGTGCAACACAGCATGCGACGGCGGCCGTGTTTTCTTCCTGCTGGTAATCGATGGGTGCGAAAAAAAGATGGAATACAAGATGGTGCCTCGGGGATAGTCGAGGCATGCACTCGGCACACGTTGTCGATAACGCCCCTACTCGTCGGCTGTTATACGTACGACGGTATCCGGCCACGGGCGTGTAGCTGAGTAGTTGTTGCTTCCTGGTGGATGATGTGGGATTTTCCGCCGACGAACATTGTGTACATGGTGTGGCACCTGGCATGTGTGACAGTGATGTGTCTCGGATGTTTGGATGTCTTATTTTATTTGTACACAACAACAATATACCGTGACGTTCGCGCTCACGTTCCTTCCTTCCTCCAACACCATCGCTACGTTGAGCTTGACCTGGTAACCTAGATTAAGCTTAATACGCGCCTTCCTCTGTTTGCCTGGAAATCCCAGACCAACAAATAACTATTCGCCTTCCTCTTCACCACAAAAAAAAAAAGAACTCCCGGTTTCCTGCTCGGGGTGGGGCCAGATTAAATCGACTGTTCGCCTGGAAATCCCAGACCAACAAATAACTTTGCCTTGCTCTTCACCTGAGATAGCCTCGGTATCCAAGATCGAAAATACTCTACGACCAAAGCTCTTGCCCGCGTTTGACTCTGGGTCCACATCTCGAGCCTCTCACCAAACTGTATGAAATTGATCTCCCTTTTTATTCGAAATATAACTAAAGCGATAATTTTTTAGTCACCATTTGAAACAGATATTCAATGCCCCGTATCAATAATCAAGAAATCGACCACTCTCAAGGCCACGCCTTCCTTCATAATGGCGAAGTCTTTTATTCTCCCAATTCTTCACGTCGAATTGTCATCCCTGATCGCCCCGGCCCAAGCTCCCGCTACCGATTCCACAAAAAAGACGCGTTATGGGAACGTTTTCACGATCCACAGTGGTGGACTCAGGAGTACTGTTTTCTAAGTTTCGTGCCTTTGAGGCCCTCATTCAAAGGAGATACTTTTGGATCCCTCTGAGACGTTCTTTCGTTTGTCATTGGCCCCGATTCGGATGATCGCTTCTATCTTCGCGAAGACAAAGCAGCGGAGTGGACCCAGCTACAGGACTGGTTATTCTACACATCTGCACTTCTCGAACAATCAATCAATGTATATCCCTCTTTAAAACCTATCCCACCCTCGTTTTTAGGGTTTCAAAAACAGTTCATGTCCTTACGTTCAGCACGCATTCGAGCTACCACCTCCCGGGATTGGTTTGTTATTTGGATGGGGTTACTATCCTTCAAGGTTGCTGCGGTCTCAGATTGGTTTGGTTTATTAGCGGAGAAAGATATGCCTCAAATCTGGTTGAATGATTTCAGGCGTTCGAGCGTTTGCAATTTCTCCGAGAATTGTCCCAGGGCCGGAATTATTTTGGATTGGTTAAACACCGACAAGAACCTGAAAAAACCCCCCGTTGAATGGTTCACATCTCATCACGTCCCCATTTGGTATCCGTGGACTCCGGATCATGCAAAGGCATGCAGTGCCAAATCGCAATTTGCATATCTTCAACCTCCAGTAGAACTCATACAAATGGCGACAACACTTTCTCCAATTGCTCCTCCCTCACAGTCCATACAACATCTATCCTCGCAACAGCCTGTGACGGTGAATACCAGCCAACCCCGGGCCACAACAACAAATACGACCCCGTCTACAGCAATGAATACGAGCGCACATATGTCCCAGAAGGAATTCAATGCCGCTCGAAAAGCATACGTCAAAACCAAACCCTGGGTGCGATTTTTTGAAGCTCGAGCTAAGCAAAACGAAGCTCAGCTTGAACGTGAGACAGTGCAGCAACGTGAAACGAGATTAAATCGTGAAAGAAACCCACCCACAGTTTCAGCGGAGGTTTATGAATGGGATTGGAGCGAGGAAGATCCCCTTGTCCTCGTTCGCACTCGCATACCCAAAAAATCCCGCGAAGATACTCTTGAAGGTTACGAGACTTTTCAATGCCGCTACGATTCCTTCAAGAACTTTTGGGATGTCTGTCAGTGGTTTGATTTGGATGACGAAAAAGATGGCAATAGTCCTGCACCGATGGACACTCATGATGATGATCTCGCGGAAAGCTGGGGTGGGGACCAAGATGGCGGTGAAATTGAAGGGGATGACGACGATTACGACGCCGCGGAAGAGCAAGCTGCTCACGTGAACTACATATCCAATCGTATCAATGAGCTCTCTACCACCCGGAACGCAATTTCTTGGCCAACCACACCATTTCAATCCGAGATTGAAATGGATCTCACTGCAAATCTAAATCCTTTCGAACTGTTGCAGCACCTCCAACTTTTTCAGGGCTTTATCCCTCCTCTCCAAACCAACTCGTCATCATGGACGCGACAGGATTGGGATGATGCCATGAAAGCCATTGGATGGTATAACAAGCCACCTCTCAAAGACTTTGAGGCAATTGTCATTCAATTTGTCAAAGGTTGGCTCTCCACATCCTCTACTCCTGAAAACTCTGATCTCAATCCGAACAATTGCCGTGCTGTCACACCGTCCGGACTCCGGGCAGCCTTCAAATGCATGCCGCTTCCCGAGGGCCAATTCTTGTATGGAAAAAACACAGTCTTGTATGCCCTCCGACCAGAATGCTTGAAAAACGGCATAGATTGCCCTTATTCTATAATTCTGACCAATCCCAGGGACGCGGTTTTCGTTTATCGCCTTCTCAGTGTTTCTGACTTTACCATGATATCGCTCTGTGAATTTTTATTGGAAAACGGCATCTCGTTCAGAATGCCCCAGTACCTTCCTCATATTGATTCGTCTCGAATGCTGAACAATGATGAGACTTTACTACCAATGCGCTTGTCGGATTACCAGTTCGGGAGAGATGATTATGAGGCTTACGTTCGTCATCGTGCTCAATTCCTTACATCGCCACGAGGTCGTGCAGCCCTGTTGCGAGGTGGAATCGTTGCCCGGATAGCCAGGGAACACATTGCAATTGATTCGGCGCTGCTTGGCCCGTCTTCAGCCGTGATTGTACATCGTCTGGGAATGCATGTCCCTGACGGCAGGGGATTGGAATTCTGGGATGACGATCTCACCGAAAACGAAATTGGAATTATCTGTGGTGTTCGTCGATGTTTTACAGGTATGTCATTTGGGAATTATATATGAAGTAGAAGATAATAACAATCTTTTTTCAGGCAAAGGCACTCAAACCGCCAACAGTTCCTGGTGGCCGACACCAACTCATTGGGAGAACGAGAAAGCTTGTGGTTTGAACTTGGGTCACTGGACGCAGTGGGATGAACATTGGTATTTGACGCGGCTGCAAGACATTATGATGGGCAAGAAAGAGGGCGTTCCACTGTCTGGAAATGCATGGCGAACCAAATTACGAGGTGTGAAGGCCGGGAGAGCGCTCAACAACAATATCTTGGACTCATGTAAGAGATTTTTTGAGGGGTCGCATTAGTATAACCTTGATGATGAATATATGTTTTTTGGTACAAACATACTGTCTAAGTGCATATCTTTGCGTTCGTCTAAGTATCTAACCATCCAAGAAATCATATTGCATGTGATTATTCTGTTCGAGTAATGTTGCACGTGACTCGATCGGAAGGGCATCCGTCTTTCCTTCTACACTCTGACTCTCCACATCTTCCATGCCGGCCCCATCTTCTACCTTCTACCTGGTCCCTGGCTTCTTCTACTTTATCTTCCCTCGCATTATCCTTCATTCCAACAGACCTATCTTTTGTTCTTCATGGACACATTTCCCTCCGCCATTTACACTCTCTTTTCTCCTCCCTTCATCCTACTTTCCCTCGCCTTCCTACAAAAACCCTTTCTAACTTCGAAAAACATGGATTCAAACTTTTGAAAGATTTTGGCTCCTTTGCCCCCCTTCTTCATTTTTCTTCATTGCCGTCTTTTATTCCATTTCTCCTCCAATTTCCCTCACACCAATACTACCTTACTCGGGACTGGCCCCTGTTAAATAGTTGGTTTTCCTTCCTCCAACTACTCCTTCGTTCCATATGCCTCCCTGACTCGTCTGTTCTCCTCCCTCCATCACACCGTAAACATCTTGCTGAGAATTCTATTCTCGCACTCGCAAAAGCGCCCCTCCACTCCTATTCCTATTCACACCCATCCCAATATCCCCACCTCCTCGCAACAGATGGTTCCATGATTTGCGACCCACTCTCTGGCCGAAAATCAGTCACCTTCGCCGTCGCCACCAAGGGCAATGTCTTCTCTGCTTCGCTTCCCCACTCAAAACACGACACTAACATCCTGCATGGAGAAGCCTATGCTATCGTTACCGCCTCCCTCCTCTCTCTGCAATGCGATCCCAACCACCGCCCTCACATCATATCCGACCACCTGAACTCTGTAAACCTCCTACACTCCAACCCTTCTACCCAACGCCTTCTCCATCACCCTGCTTGCGCTCTCTACCACTGGATCCTGGACATCTGGTCACGATTACATACGACGCCTACACTCACTCACGTCTGCGCCCACACTAGCGCCAACACTGTTGAATCCAACCTAAACAGACTGGTGGACCATGTTGCGTCGTCCTCCCAGCACCTTCCCCTTCCTCCTCCATCGGTCCCCACCCCGTCCTTTTTCATGGATAATTTTATGCTTTTCTCTACTTCTCACGCTGTCATTCAGCTGTATGCGCGTTCAGGTCAACTCGACACGACGCAACACCTCTCTTCCTGACTCAAGGAAGGTTACCAACCATGGTGTCGCTTTGGATGCAAACAGATCGAGGATGCTCGCCACATCTTTGTCATATGCCCCAAGTTTACCACCCTCCGGGAATCATACACAACGCGCCTCCAAGACGCCACCCGTACAATTCTCAATGCTTATAATCTGCCTCAACGAGACATAGCATTCATCACAGAACGAGTATCTAACTTATTCTATGATTCGAATGTCTGGCCTTCGCAGAGGACAGCATTCTATTTGGGCATATTACCCAGGCTAGTCCCTCCCTCCCACATGGGCTCTATCATGCATTCCCGACTAGCTCACAATGCCCACACCTTAAGCATCCAACTCGCCGGTCGTATATGGGGTTCAACTCGTCAAGCAGCTCGGGTCGGTCACAAGCAACTGCGAGACCGCACCCTACTTTCACTCCCTAATCACCTTTCTCTCTTGTTCCATAACCTTTCGTATCCTTCCTTCACCCTCACATTTTCCTAATATATTTAAACCTCATTAGTAGCTAACGAGGTCGCTATTTCGATAGTTACCTGAGTTGATTATGCAACGTAGTTAGCTAATAAATATTTCCATTTCCATTTCCATCCACCCACCACACACTTGACGCGTATTGACCTGGGTCACCTAGATCAAAACGTATTCGAGCTCGCGTTTCACACCAAGATTCGCGTCTTTGCACTGGAAATCGTGTTTTGTCTACCGGTTTGACCTGGGTAACTAGGTCAAACACTCATTCCTTCGTTTTTTTTTCTAGAGTCGAGCTCACAGTTTGACCTGGTGAACCCAGATCAAGCGATCGATTTCATCGTTGGTTGCTCTTTCAAACTCGATCCCGGAGCTTGACCTGGTGAACGCCAATGCCCCAAAGTCATCCAGCTATTAGGTATTAGGATATTCCGCGAAGAGCACCAAATATAACCTGCAAAGGACCGAAAGCGGAAGTTGCCGGACGAGGTATTCGCAGAGACGAGAGTGTGGCTGCAAGCGCACTTGAAGGACTCGTTTGGGGTGGACCTGGAGGGCGCAGAGGGAGAGAATATACTCGATAAAGGGAAAGGTAAGGCCGTAGAGGAGGAGGAGGAGATCGAAGAGGGGACGGGTTATCGAGTCTCAATGCTGTTATTCATTCGTATGTCGTTGACCCCCTCCTTCGCCATCCCCACTTTTTTTTTGGTCTGACATGCTGTATATCCAGGACAAAATGGTCTAATGCCCCGAAGCCCACCTCTTCTGTTCAACCTGCATAACCAGATACATATCCACCAAACTCTCAGAGAACAACGCCTTTCACATCCATATCGCCACGTTCCTCCAAGCTTACCCAAGCCCCAACGTAAACAGCAATACAAGTTTTAAGCATTGTGGGACAGGTGAAGTAGACCTCGCATGGCAGGGGAATATCTCTCAAGTGCCTCTTCATTCTCCATCACGGCATTCGAGGTTGATGAATCGACAATCGATGAATTCAGGTGATCTGGCGACGTTTCCAGTTCTAATTTTCGACCCCCCGTTGATTAATATCTGCTTTTTAGTCAATCTCCGACTCCATGTTATTGGGCTTGCATGAGGACTATATCACTCTCGAGCTTTCTGTGATGTCACCCACAGTCGCGGGTTGTCAGAGGTTGTCGCAGAGGACATGGTCAAGCTCAGGATAATATCGGCCTGTCACTATTGCCTGACCGCCTTCTCCGACCCTTCGTGTACTCCCTGCTACCAAGAGCGGTTGGACTCGAGCTAATAGCGCTGACAAAGCAAAATTTCACAAGGGATCATCTGGCGATTCGAGTTGAAGGGAGAAACACAAAAGGATATTGACCTCCATGTGGATGGGCTTTGAACCAATGGCAATACTTGCAATATCGCTCAGAGTCCAAGTTATCAGTACGTCAAAATGTTTATCGTCTGCATTCTTCCTTTATCTTCTCCTTCCCACTCAACTAGTGTTTACGAGAACGCACATCGGAATTATGAACTTACGTAACTGCAACACGTCTAGGCTGTCTAGTGTTACAATCTCGTTTGTTATCTCAGTTTATAATGCTGCATCTGTACATGTACGTTTCCAGCTCAGGACTTATAGCAGAACCCTAATGTGAGCGGCGCCCGATTCTCAGAGCCAGAGGTTCGTGTCGCTGATCCAAATCGACCTTCCAGCAATTCTGGATAGCAGCGTAGTCCTTAACTTCAAAAAATCATCATGGAGGTGCAAGATTATGTTAATGAAATCAATGCATTGGAAGTTTTGAACGATGTTACGAATGGGTTAAAGAGTCTGACAGAGCTTGAAGTGGATATTTGAAGATGTGCTTACACGGGAATGGCTTCGAGGTAAGCTTGTCTTGTTTCAGTTCAGAACATTGTCGCTGATATATGCCCTCCAGATGCAATGATCTTCTACAATCTTGAAATACTCATGAAGATCCATCGTCGACGCAGTATCTCTTGCCGTTCGAGCTTCTCCAATGGCATACTCACCCTCCTCCCGTTGGGATAGAAGTACAGGAACAAATCGACATGGCCAAACATCATGCGGAACGATCAAGGTACAGAAACTCACTCAGAAGAAACGAAGGAGCGAAGAACAGATACATTGTCCATGAAGTATCCTCGTCGGCGATTGCAGCAAAACAGAATATGAGAGCGCATTGGATCAAAGACGACAGCAGGTAGGCACGCTTATCCCCTGTCTCAGGGCCGCTATTTGGATCCGGCGTTTTCGTTTCTGGTGCTGGGGCCTCCTCCTGGCGGTTGCATTCCTCATCCTCGCGTTTCTCCTCGGCCTCGTATGGGCGCAGTAAGAGGCGGAGTGGGTAAGAAGAAAGTGGAATTATTTTGCTCTAAATAAATATATAGCATGTGTGGACCTCATTGCCAGTCGCGACTTTGGAAAACAAAGGGCTTTCAGAGAAACGGACCGCCCAATTGACCTTTCATCACATGACCGCGAAGTGCTAAGCGCCCTTAGAATGTAAGTACAGGTAATTCTGGAGTAGCAGAATGAATGAACGCGTTTCCCTGGCCCAGGAAATACTAGGTGGTCCTCGTTTTTGCGTCACGAAACGGTCCTGGAGCAACTCGCGTGTTGTGGGTTGTCGTGTGCCTACATTCATTGGCGCTGTAACATGCGAAGACATCAGGTATCATCAACATTCATTTGTACATCGTTGATACTCGTTTGCCAACATCATCAACATCGATTGCGCTCGTTTGGCAATCTCTTTACCGCCCACCACGACCTCACGGCCCATCCATCCAATATGATAGCCAACATTTTCGTACTTCGCCGCAGCCAAACGAGGGTGTCATCTGCAGACATCACCCACATCGTCTCAAATATCTGGAAGGTTCAAGGCTTTGTCGAGCAGAGTTTTAACTCAAATCATTGGGCCGTCGTCATCTAGTAAGTCTTTAAACATTTCATCTCGAAATCGTGCTCATATTCGGCAGCAATGGCCCACATACCTCCCGCGGTCTCGCAAGCCACTCTACGGTTTTTGGCTTCAACCAAGTTTCGCCCTACGAATTCGGGCAGTCTTGGGGCGCCCATATTTTCCAAGACGGCACGACCAACGTCTTCTTCGACACCAAGCGGGACCTTTTCGATGACAGTTTGATCCCAATTTTTTGTAAGTACCTTTTTTCATTGCTACTTCAAGTACCGCTCAAATATCTAACAGTTGTGTTCCCTGGCTTCATCGCGCACATGCTGTACTTCACCGATAACACAATTACATACTTTTAGTAGATATACTTTGTCGATTTCTAGTCCCTCACCTGCATTTTATTCAAGTTCTTACCTTACTCTCCCCCTGAAGCGGCAGCACATGCGACTAGACGTACCGAAGTGCTCCGCTGACCAGAATACGATAAACCTGAGGATTTCATCTTCGACCTTTCCGATGTTGCAAGGATGCCATCACCCCGTCATTGGGTCACATTTAGTGAGTAAGAACTCACCGTTAACCATAAATATTGTTAATCCTTCCTCAGTTTTCTATGTTCCTGCCTCTCCTCTCCTTTTGTTCGCCAACTGTGGTCATCGTCGAGCCCGCAACGCAAGATAAGCTTTCCGTTGTTCGCTGGTTTATTGATCGTCATCCTAGTCGTTTGATTCAGGTGTCCTACAGTGAAGGAGAAGTAAGTTATGTGTCATTAATATCTTGAGTTCATTTGCGTGATTGGTTGAATGTAGAATGCGACTGCCGCCGTTTTGGCTTGCTACTGGTAAGTCCTCGCCCATTCGTTTGTAATGGGCTATAAGTGATTTATGGACCTCAAATTCTTCTAACATTCTTGCTTCAATGTTACATTTAGTTGTCAGGCGTCGCAAAGATGACGGTGACCGTCTGAACCTATTACCATCCTGGTACCTGGCTTGTATGACAAAACCACCTGAATAAAAGCTTCTTATGCACTCGTGAAAGCATCGCAAAGATGTTAGTGATCTTGTGAGTTTATTGCCAACGTGACACCTTACTCGTATGATAAGACCCCCACAATATATTTGTTTTCTGTTCTCGTGAGTTGAACGGAATCTTTTATCTTCCATATATTGTCTCTGTAAAATAATTAACTTCTCACAAGTGGTTATGAGCCAATGTGAGTTAGTCACAAGGCTGCATCAAACCCTACCAACTTCATATAAGCTGTTTCTGCCCCTGTGAATTGTAAATAACATGGAATCTAACATAGATTGTCTCTATATCGTGATCAACCGGTTATATGTTGTTGTGAGGCCATCAAAAGGCTGGGACAAATTCATAGGTGCTACATGTACGCTGAGCATCTTTGCTGCAAGATCATAGATACCTGTCAGATTTCTAAAATGTTGTGGTGACAGCGCAAGTTTATTACCAGCTTGGCACCTCATCTATAAGGTAGGTACCAACTTCATATAAGCTGTTTCTGCCCCTGCGAATTGTAAATAACATGGAATCTAACATATATTGTCTCTATATCGTGATCAACCGGTTATATGTGGCTACGAGCTGTTGTGAGGCCATCAAAAGGCTGGGACGAACTCATAGGTGCTACATGGCCAAATCGGAATTTCCCCGATTTGCTGATGTCTGACTCGCAGGACAGAGAAATCAAAAGACACCGCGAACTTGAAGGACGCGACTCGAAGAATTTTTGGAGTCCTCAGAACGGCAAGTTAGGTTTCCGAATGTCGTCATTAAAAATTGGCTCCAAT
>Ga0307513_10012593_pt1 | contig 10427 bp, 13 predicted proteins | sample 15_EM_MG_FD_202174 | JGI IMG/M metagenome (GOLD analysis project Ga0307513, IMG submission 202174) | Populus trichocarpa ectomycorrhiza microbial communities from riparian zone in the Pacific Northwest, United States - 15_EM | ecosystem: Host-associated > Plants > Roots > Unclassified | place...
TCGTCGTGGCCATGGTCGTGACCGTGCGCGTGGCCGGTCGGGTCGAGAACTGCACTCATCGAAAAACTCCTTGGCGCGCGCCGATTACTTGTGGAGGGCAACGACTTCGGACGGCTGCACCGCCTGTCCGGTCTTGTTGCTCCAGCTGTTCTTCGTGTAGGTGATCACCGCGGCGATCTCGGTGTCGGACAGCGTGCCCTTCCACGCCGGCATCGCGCCGCGGCCGTTCAGCACGACCATGATCTGCTGCGACTTGTCGTCGGCCAGCACGACCGCCGAGCCGTCGAGCGGCTTGATCGGCCCGGCGCCCTTGCCGTCCGGCCGGTGGCAGGCGGCGCACTGGGCGTTGTAGACCTTCTCGCCGCGGGCGATAAGCTCGGGCGCCGCCCAGACCTTGCTCGGGTCGTCGGCGGCCGCGGCCATTTCCTTCTTCTTGCCTTCGACCCACTTGGCGTAGTCGGGCTGGCTCAGCACCTTCACGTGGATCGGCATGTAGGCGTGTTCCTTGCCGCACAGCTCGGCGCACTGGCCGTAGAAATCGCCGGTCTTCTCGGCACGGAACCAGGTGTCGCGAACGAAGCCGGGAATCGCGTCCTGCTTGACGCCCAGCGACGGCACCATCCAGGCGTGGATCACGTCGTCGGCGGTGGTCACGATGCGCACCTTGCGGTCGACCGGCACGACCAGCGGGTTGTCGACCTTCAGCAGGTAGTTGTCGCCCTCGGGCTTGCCGGAATTGGACATCTGGCGCTGCGTGACGTCGAGCGTGGAGAGGAACTTGATGCCCTCGCCGTCGCCCTTCAGGTAGTCGTAGCCCCACTTCCACTGGTAGCCGGTGGCCTTGATCGTCAGGTCGGCGTTGGTCGTGTCCTTCATCGCGACGACCGTGCGCGTGGCCAATGCGCCCATCCCGATGACGATGACGAACGGCACGATCGTCCATGCGATCTCGACCGCCACGCTTTCGTGGAAGTTGGCCGCCTTGTGGCCGAGCGACTTGCGGTGCTTCAGGATCGAATAGAACATGACCCCGAAGACGGCGATGAAGATCACCACGCAGATGATCAGCACGATGTAGTGCAGCGTGTGCTGCTCGTGCGCGATGCGCGACATCGGCGGGTGCAGGTCGAGCTGGCGCACGGCCGGGCCGCCGGGCAGGTCGTTCACCGCCAGCGCGGCCTGCGCCGCCACGGCGGCGGCGAATGCCAGGCTGGCTTGCGACAGGCGCCGCCCCAAGGATGTCATCGTCATCATCGTCGTCGTTTCAGTTCGAATTCGGTTGGAGGTTCGGCGTGCACGCGGCGTGGGCGTGGTCGGCAGCGCGCACCGCACGGCGCAGTTCCTGGGCGAAGGCGCCGCGCACCTCGGGGCGCAGGAAGCGGCCGACGCGGACCATCTGGCCGCGGCCGGAGAGTTCGACCAGCGAGCCCTGCCCGGCGGCCGGCTCGACGGCCAGCCATTCGGCGGCGAAGTCGGCCCGCGCGACCCGGTTGCCGTCACGCTGCTCGACGGCCAGCGAGCGGCCGGCCAAGGTCAGCACTTCGCGGTCGCCGGCATGGCGCGCATAGGCCAGCAGCGCGAAGCCGACGCAGACCAGCTCCAGGCCGGCGAACACCGTCACCAGCGGCGCGCCCTGCCACCAGAAGCCGGCCGAGATCGCCATCGCCAGCAGGCACAGCGACAGGTAGACGGCGCCGAGCTGGCGCGGCGTGATCGAACAATTGCGCTTCAGCACCCATTGCAGCGCCGGGCGCAGGCCGCCCGCGCCTTCGAGCGTTACCTCGCGCCCGAAGCGCCAGCGGGAAGCAGATGATGGGCTCGCCGGTGCGGGCCAGGGGCGGGGTGCGTAGGTGGCGCTCATCGGGGCAGATGCGTCGGGCTCGGCGTCGATCGAGCGTCCTGTGGATGGGCGCTGGATAGCGCAGTCGTGCGCATACCCTGACGTGGCTCAATCAGTTGCAATTCTATCGCAGCCAATCGGGGTCGCCGGCGACGGCCGCCCGTTCATCGCGGCTTGCGGCCGCTGCGCGCCATCGCCTGCAGGTCGGCCAGCGGCACCTCGGTCGTGGCCGCCAGCCGCGGCCTGGGCAGCGGGCGGAAGGCATGCCCGTAGACCAGCTCGACCTGCAACGACAGCCGGCCGTCGGCACCCGCCGTCGCGGCCAGCGCCTGCAGCAGCCGCTCGCGCCAGCGCGGCGTGCGCAGGCCGGCGTGGCGCCTCGGGTCGACATTGCCACCGAGGGCGCGCAGGTCGGCGAGCAGGGCGCCGGCGTCGGGCCAGGTCAGCGTGACCGGCTCCTGGTCCATCACCGGGTCGGCGAAGCCGGCGTGGACCAGCATGTCGCCGAGGTCGTGCATGTCGACGAAGGGCGCGAACGGCGGCGGCCAGCCCTGCGCGCGGTACAGCGCGCTCAGCCGTTCGAACGTACCCGGGCCGAGGGTCGAGAACATCAGGAAGCCGTCGACCGCCAGCGCGCGGGCCCAGCGTTGCATCACCGCCTGCGGATCGATCGCGCCGTGCAGCATCATGTTGGCCCAGACGAGCTGTGCGCCGCCGGCGGCAACGGCCGCTTCGGCCACCGGCGGCACGGCCTGCGATCCCCAGCGTTTCGGCGACCACCAAGGCAGTTCGGCGACTGCAGGCGCGTCGGTTTCGACCGCGACGATGCGCGCCTGCGGATAGGCCCGCCGCAGCACGTCCTGGCTGCTGCCGAGCTGCGACCACCAGTCGAGCACCACCGCCGGCTGCAGCTTGATGACCGGCAGCCGCTCGGCCATCCGGCGCGCGACTTCGGCATGCAGCCACGGCGGCGCCGGCGCGCGCTGCAGGCGTTGCAGCACGTGGCCGAGCGCCCGTTCGTCGAGTGCTCGGCGGGCGCTGCGCTCAGCGGGGGAGTCGGCCATCGGCGGGCAGTATATTGAGCCGATGCCGTGGGCCGCGATGCAGCACCTGCCGAGCCAGTGCGAGGTCTGCCGCCACTGGGGCCGGGCGCGGCTGTGCGGCGACTGCCGCGAGCGCTTCGCGCCGCCCGTGCCGCGCTGCCGGCGCTGCGCACTGCGCCTGGCTGGCGCGGCACCGCTGTGCGGCGATTGCCTGCGCCAGCCACCGCCGTTCGAAAACACGGTCTGCGTCGCCGACTACGCCTTTCCGTGGGACCGGCTGATCGCCGACTTCAAATTCAACGGCCGCGCCGAACTGGCGACGGCGCTCGCCGACTTGCTGTGCGCTGCCACCGCGACAGCGCCGGCGCCGCATCTGGTGCTGCCGGTGCCGCTGGCCCCGCGCCGGCTGGCCGAGCGCGGCTACAACCAGGCCTGGGAGCTGGCGCGCCGGGTCGCGCGCCGGCGCGGGTTGGCCGCCCAGGCCGATCTGCTGACGCGCCCGGTCGAGACCGTTCACCAGGCCGACCTGCCGCGCGCCGAGCGGCTGGCCAACCTGCGTGCGGCCTTCCTTGTCGACCCGCGCCGGCGCGACGCGCTGCGCGGCCGCCGCGTGGCGCTGGTCGACGACGTGCTGACGACAGGCGCCACGGCGCGCGAAGCCGCGCAGACGCTGCTGCGCGCCGGCGCGGCGGCCGTCGACGTGTGGGTCTTCGCGCGCACGCCCGATCGCTGATCCGATGTTCAACATCGTCCTCGTCCGCCCCGAGATCCCGCCCAACACCGGCAACGTGATCCGGCTCGCCGCCAACACCGGCTGCAGCTTGCACCTCGTCGAACCGCTCGGTTTTTCGATGGACGACAAGCTGCTCAAACGCGCCGGGCTCGACTACCACGAGTGGGCGCCGCTGCGCCGGCATGCCTCGTGGAACGCACTGCTCGATGCCGAGCGGCCCGACCCGGCGCGCTGCTTCGCCTTCACGACCCACGCGTCACAGCCGTTCGCGCAGGTCGCCTGGCGGCCGGGCGACTGGCTGGTGTTCGGCAGCGAGACCGCCGGGCTGGCCGCCGCCTTGCGCGAAAGCTTCCCGCCCGCCCAGCGCGTGCGCCTGCCGATGCGCCCGGGCCAGCGCAGCCTGAACCTCAGCAACACGGTCGCGGTCGCGGTCTTCGAAGCCTGGCGGCAGAACGGCTATGCCGGCGGCGGCTGAGAAGGTTCGGCCTCGGCCTTGGCCTGCCGGGTCATCAAGCGCCACATCGCCTGTTCGGGCGCAACCCGGCCTTCGAGCACCTCGACGACGCTTTCGGTGATCGGCATCTCGACCCCGAGCGCCCGCGCCCGCTGCAAGACCACCGGCGCACTGAGCACGCCTTCGGCGACGTGGCCCAGCTTGGCCAGGATACCGGCCAACGGCTTGCCGGCCGCCAGCCCAAGCCCGACGCGCCGGTTGCGCGACAGCTCGCCGGTGGCGGTGAGCACCAGATCGCCGAGCCCCGACAGCCCCATGAAAGTCTCGGCCTGGGCGCCGAGCGCAAGGCCCAGGCGCGTCATCTCGGCCAGCCCGCGGGTGATCAGCGCGGCGCGTGCGTTCAGCCCGGCGGCAGGCATGCCGTCATTGATGCCGGTGGCGATCGCCAGCACGTTCTTCACCGCGCCGCCGACCTCGACGCCGACCGTGTCGCTGGCCGTGTAGACGCGCAACGCGTCGCTGTGAAAAGCCTCGACGGCGGCGGCCGCGAGCGCCGCCGAATCGCTGGCCGCGACCAAAGCCGTCGGCTGGCCGCGCGCGACTTCGAGCGCGAAGCTCGGCCCCGACAACACGCCGCACGGCGCGGCCGGGCGCAGCTCGCGCGCGATCTCGTGGCCGAGCGCGCCGCTGCCGGCCTCGAAGCCCTTGCACAGCCACAACACGGGCCGTTCATCGGGAACGGCCAGCAAAGACTCGCGCAAGCCGGCCATCGGCGTCGCGATGACGAGCAGGCCGCCAGCCGCATGGGCCAGCGCGGCCTTCAGATCGGCGCCGACCCGCAGCGCCGGCGGCAACTCGACATCGCCCAGATAGCGCGCATTGCGCCGCGTCGCCGCGATCTGCTGCGCCTGGCCCGCGTCGCGCGCCCACAGCAGCACGTCGTGCCGCGGCGCCGCGGCCGCGGCCAGTGCCGTGCCCCAGGCGCCGGCGCCGAGCACGGCGATCTTCATCGCCCGGACGCTTCGCGCTTCAGTTCGCGCTGGTGATGATCCGCGAGCCGCCGTTCGCTGCCGCAGCCGCCTGCGCCTGCTGGGCTTCGAACATCGCCTGGAAGTTGACTTCGGTCAGCAGGATCGGAGGGAAGCCCGCGCGGGTACAGACATCGGAGACGATCGCGCGCAAATACGGGTAGATCATCTGCGGGCAGACGATGCTGATGATGCCTTGCATCTGCTCTTCGGGCACGTTGCGGATCTCGAAGATGCCGGCCTGCTTGGCCTCGACCAGGAACAACACCTTGTCCTTGACCTTGGTCGTCACGGTCGCCGTGACGGTGACTTCGAAGATGCCGTCGGTCACCGGCTCGGCGGCCATGCCGAGGTTGATGTCGACCTGCGGCTGCTGCTGGTCGAGCAGGATCTGCGGGGAATTCGGCTGCTCCAGCGACAGGTCCTTCAGGTACATGCGCTGGATCTGGAAAACGGGGGTCGCGTCGGCCATGGTGAGTTCCGGTGAAGCTGAAGTGCAGCGCCGGACGGCGGCGAACTGCGGGCGGCGATTATCGCCGAGCGACGATGACGGCTCGCACCGTATCAGGCGCCGGCGCCGCCGAGCAGCGGCAGCAGCCCGCCGCGCTGGTCGAGCGCGACCAGGTCGTCGCAGCCGCCGACAAACGTTTCGCCGATGAAGATCTGCGGCACCGTGCGGCGGCCGGTCCGGCGGACCATCTGTTCGCGCTCGGACGGGTTCAGGTCGACCCGCACCTCGTCGATCTGCTCGACGCCGCGCTGGCGCAGCAACGCCTTGGCGCGGATGCAGTAGGGGCAGACCAGGGTCGTGTACATCCGGACGGGGTTCATTCGCATTGCCTTGCTCCGCTCGATGCCGCGGACTCATCGGGATTGTCGCGCCGCGGCCAAGCCCGCGGCGGCATCAGGCTTCTTGCTTCAGGCGCCGCTTTTCTCGACCGGCAGGCTGGCCTCGCGCCAAGCCGCCGTGCCGCCGGCCAGCGCGACGGCGTTCGCATAGCCGGCCTTGCGCAACTGGGCGACCGCGCGCACCGAGCGGGCACCGGTGGCGCACAGCACGATGAGCGGCAGCGCCTTGTTGGTGGGCAGGCCCTTGCCGGCTTCCAGCGTCGCGAACGGGATGTTGCGCGCGCCGGCGGCATGCCCGGCGGCGAACTCGGCCGGCTCGCCGACATCGACCAGCACGCCCTTCTCGCGGTTGATCAGGCGCACGGCTTCGCCGGTGCCGATGCCGGCGCTGCGGGCCTGGATCAGGGGCCACAGCAGCAGCCCGCCGGAGACGGCGGCCAATGCAACGAGCATCCAGTTGTCGATGAGGAATTTCAAGGTGCGGCGGTGCTGGGGTTGGCGAAGGGCGGCGGATTATAGAATTTGCCCCCATGCACAAACTCGTCCTGATCCGCCACGGTGAATCGACCTGGAACCTGGAAAACCGGTTCACCGGCTGGACCGACGTGCCGCTCACCGAGACCGGCGTCGCCCAGGCCCGCAGCGCCGGCCAGCTGCTCAGCGAAGCCGGGTTCGAATTCGACACCGCCTACACCTCGGTTCTGAAGCGCGCGATCTGGACGCTGTGGCACTGCCTGGACGTGATGGACCGCACCTGGCTGCCGGTGCTGAACGACTGGCGGCTCAACGAACGCCACTATGGCGCTTTGCAGGGGCTGAACAAGGCCGAGACGGCGCGCGAGTACGGCGACGAGCAGGTGCTGGTCTGGCGGCGCAGCTACGACACGCCGCCGCCGGTGATCGACGCCGCCGATCCTCGCGGCCAGCGCGGCGACCCGCGCTACGCGAAGCTGGCGCCGGCGCAGATCCCGCTCACCGAGTGCCTGAAGGACACCGTCGACCGCGTGCTGCCCTGCTGGAACGAGCGGCTGGCGCCGGCCATCCGCGAAGGCCAGCGGCTGGTGATCTCGGCCCACGGCAACAGCATGCGGGCGTTGGTGAAGTACCTCGACGGCATCAGCGACGCCGACATCGTCGGGCTGAACATCCCGAACGGCATTCCGCTGGTCTACGAGCTCGATGCGGATCTGAAGCCGATCCGCAGCTACTACCTCGGCGACGCGCAAGCCGCGGCGAAAGCCGCGGCCGCAGTGGCGAATCAGGGTTCCAGCAAGCCGTAGACCTGCTCGGGCAGCACGCGCGGCAGGCCGGCGCGTTCATTCAACGGGCCGGCGATCGCGAACTCGGGCAGGCCGGTGTCGCGCCGCGGTGCACCCGCCAGCGGCCTTCCCTTGGCGTCCTGCAAGGCCAGCGCGCTGGGCGCGGCGGCGCCGGCGGCCCGGCGAACGATCATCGCCGCATCACCATTGCGCAGGCGCACGAAGTCGCCCGGCGGGTAGATCCCGATCGCCTTGATCAGCGCCGCGGCAATCGGCCCACCGGCCTCTTCCTGGAACAACTGGCGGGCGGCCACCGGCGGCGTCAGGTGGGCGCGGATCGCACGCGGGCTGACCTTGGCCATGAAGGCGTCGGCCGCGCGCACCAGGCGCGCGAGCAGGTCGACCTCGTGCAGCGCGCGCGGGTAGCCGCCGCCGCCCGGCCGTTCATGGTGGTCTTCCACCGCCGCCAGCCAGGCGGGATCGCCGACGCCGCTGGCGCGCAGCATCCCGGCCGATCGCTGCGGGTGGGCGCGGATCTGGTCGAGCTGCTTCTTCGTCGGCGGGTCGGCCTGTTCGGCCATCCGCGCCTGCAACTCGGCGATCGAGACGTTCATCGTCAGCGCCGCCAGCACCGCCAGCCGGGCGCGTTCGGGCGGCCAGCCGAGCACGCGCGCGGCCAGCAGCGCGACGGTTGCGGTGTACAGCGCGTGCGTCAGGCCGTACAGCGCGAAGCGGCGCTCGTCCTGGCGCATGCAGATGAACAGCGCGACATCGGCTTCGCGGTCGACCAGCGCGATGTGTTCGTCGGCGAAGGCCTCGATCGAGGCCTGCATCTGCGGCTCGCTGCCGAGCCGGCGCAACAGCGCGTCGAGCAGGCCGATCTGCTGCTCCCAGCGGTCGAACAGCGTGCGCTGGCGAACGAGCGGCGCAGGTGCAGCTGCACTGCCCGCACGCGCCTGGCGCGCGGCAACCAGATCGGGATACTCGACGCAGGCCCCGCGTTCGAGCAAGGCGGCGAGCTGCCGCGGGTTGGCGATCACCTGCCCGGCGGCGAGCAGCAGCCGGCCGACCGGATCGACCAGCTTGAACGGCAGCGGCTGCCCCGGCGCGACGAAGTCGCCGACCTCGGCCAGCGGCACCCGGCGTTGCTCGGCGCTCACGCCAGGCTCCGCACGGCGGCGGCGAGCAGCGGCACGACCGACACGGCGTTGGTCGGATGCGGCACGCAGTCGGTGCTCCAGACATCGCGCACGCCGGCGGCGCGGATCTGCTCGAGCGCGTCGTCGACGAAGAGCCCGTGCGTCACCGCCACGTCGACGCTGGCGGCGCCGGCGGCCAGCACCGCCCGGGCAGCGGTGACCAGCGTGCGTCCGGTGCTGGCGACGTCGTCGAACAGCACCACCGGGCGCCCGGCCAGCGGCAGCGCCGGCAGCGCGACATCGACATCGCGGTCGCCGCGCCGGACCTTGCGGCATACCGCATGGTCCAGGCCGCGCCCGGCAGCGGCGATGCGCACCCACTGGTCGGCCTCTTCGTCGGGCCCGAGCAGCAGCGCGCCGGGCACCCGGCCGGCGATGAATTCGCCGAGCAGCGGCGCTGCCGACAGCGCGACGCCGCGCCGGCCGGGCAGCACCGCTTCCATCGTCGGCACGCGGTGCAGGTGCGGGTCGACGGTGATGACGGCGTCGAACCAGGCCGCCAGCGCATGGCCCAGGTGGCGCTGGCTGACCACTTCACCGGGCACGAAGGCCATGTCCTGCCGCATGTAGGCCAGGTAGGGGCAGACCAGCGTCAGCTTCGTCGCGCCCAGTTCGCGCGCACCGGCTGCCGCCAGCATCAGCTCGGTGAGCTTCCCGTTCGGCCGCTGCAGGCCGCGCAGCAGGATCACATCGGCCGGCAGCGCAGCCGGCAGGCGCAGCCGCGTTTCGCCGTCGGGGAAACAGTGGCGGTCGATCAACGCCAGCGGCGCGTCGAGCGCAGCCGCCAGCGCCCGCGCGAGCGGCTCTTCGTCGTCGAACGCCAGCAGATGGGTCATCGCAAAGCCTCCTCGATTTGCCGGCGCAACTGTGCCGCGAGTGTGCGCCGGTCGGCATTCGCGGTGGCCTCGGGCGCCAGCACACGCAGGTGGACGACCAGGCCGTCGGCGCGCGCCAGCTTCCACAGGCTGCCAGCCAAGGTGGTGTCGCCGAGCCATTGCGCCGCCGGGCTGACGGCGTGGCGCGCATCGGCGTAGCGCAGTGCGACCGGCTGCACCGCCGTGCCGGTGCTGATCGCCGCCTGCAGCAGGTTGGCATGGAAGGGCAGCAGCGCGAGGCCGTCGCCGGTCGTGCCTTCGGGGAAGGCCGCCACCGTGTCGCCGGCCTGCAAGGCGGCGGCCATCAGGTGGACGACGCGCAGCGCGTCGCGCCGCCGTTCGCGTTCGATGTACAGCGTGTCGGCCGCCGCGACCAGCCGGCCAACCAGCGGCCAGCGCTGCACATCGGTCTTGGAAACGAAGCGCGACTCGGGGCAGATCGCGTGCAGCGCGATGATGTCGAGCCACGAAACGTGGTTGGCGACCAGCAGCTTGGCGCCGACCTGAAGGCTGCCATCGGCGCGCAGCTCGATGCCGAGCACGCGCAGCATCTTCGCCGACCACCAGCGGATGCGCGCGCGCCGCGCGGCGAGGTCGAGCGAGCCGAAACGCAGCAGCACGATCGCCAGCCCATGCAGCCCGTGCAGCACGCTGCGCGAGAGCCGCCAGATCGCACGCAGGGGCGCCAGTGGGGGTCGCGCACCGGGCCCGATCAAGCGGCCTCGTAGGCGACGGTGCCGGCGACCAGCGTCGCGCGCACGCGGCCGGGCAGCGCCATCCCGGTCGAGGCGAAGGCGAACGGCGTGTGCTTGCCCTGGCTGACCAGCTTGTCGGGGGTCACCGCCCACTCGGCTGCGGGGTCGAAGATGCAGACATCGGCAACCCCGCCTTCGACCAGCCGGCCGGCGCTGGACGACAGCGAGCCGAGCGCGTCGCCGAGCACACGCACCGGGCCGTGCGTCACGCACGCCAAGGACTGCTTCAGCGGCAGCCCGGCGTCCGCGCCCCAGCGCAAGGCCAGGCCGAGCAGCAGCTCCAGCCCCGTCGCGCCCGGCTCGGCCTCGCCGAACGGCAGGTTCTTCATGTCCTCGTCGACCGGGTTGTGGTCGGAGACCAATGCGTCGATCGTGCCGTCGGCCAGGGCCGC
>Ga0307513_10012594_pt1 | contig 10427 bp, 9 predicted proteins | sample 15_EM_MG_FD_202174 | JGI IMG/M metagenome (GOLD analysis project Ga0307513, IMG submission 202174) | Populus trichocarpa ectomycorrhiza microbial communities from riparian zone in the Pacific Northwest, United States - 15_EM | ecosystem: Host-associated > Plants > Roots > Unclassified | place...
CACCTCATGAACAACAACCCCATCCAATGGCACATCGCCCTCGTCGGCTACGGCGAGGTCGGCCGCATCCTGGCTGAAGACCTGCGCCCGCAAGGCGTCGCCGTCAGTGCCTACGACCTCAAGCTCGGCAGCGAAGCCGGCGGGCCGCTGCGCGAGCACGCCGCACGCATCGGCGTCACGCTCGCGGCATCACACGCCGAGCTCGCTGCAAAGGCCGACTTCATCGTCTCGGCCGTCACCGCGAGCCAGGCCGTTCCCGTGGCGCAGGCCTGCGCGCCGGCGCTTCGCGCCGGCAGCTTCTTCCTGGACTTCAACTCCGCATCGCCCGGTGCCAAGATCCGCGCGGCCGGATTGATCAACGCGGCCGGCGGTCGTTATGTCGAAGGCGCGGTGATGACGTCCATCCCGCCCTACCGCATCAAGGTGCCGCTGCTGCTGGGCGGGCCCGATGCGGCGACATTGCTGCCGCTCATCAACAGCTTGGGCTTCGCGGCCAAGGTCGTGAGCGACCAGCTGGGTGTGGCCTCGGCCACCAAGATGTGCCGCAGCGTGATGATCAAGGGCTTGGAGGCGATGGTCATCGAGAGCTTCACGACGGCACGCGCCTATGGCGTCGAAGACGCGGTGCTGGCCTCGCTGAAAGAGACCTTTCCGGGCATCGACTGGGAGAAGCAAGGCGCCTACTTCTTCCAGCGCGTGATCGAGCACGGCCGCCGCCGCAGCGAAGAGGTGCGCGAGGTGGCGCAGACCGTGCGCGAAGCCGGCCTCGAGCCCTGGTCGGCCAGCGGCACCGCCGAACGCCAGGCCTGGGTGGCCGACCTCGCCGACGCAGGCCTCTTCGGACCGAAGGACACGAAGGAGTTCGCCCGCAGCGCCGACTGGCGCACCGAGGCCGACCGCATCCTTGCGCAGTTCAAGCCACTCGACTGAAAGCACCCATGGAATTTCAAAAGACCCCCGGCTGGCTCGATTGGTACACCGGCCCCTCCAAGCCGACGTTCACCCTGCCGCCCGGCAGCGTCGACGCCCACTGCCATGTGTTCGGCCCAGGTGACGAGTTTCCGTACGCACCCGAGCGCAAGTACACGCCCTGCGACGCGTCGAAGCGGCAGCTCTATGCCCTGCGCGACCACCTCGGCTTTGCGCGCAACGTGGTCGTGCAGGCCACCTGCCATGGCGCCGACAACCGCGCGATGGTCGACGCGCTGGTGCACTCCAACGGCCAGGCGCGCGGCATCGCCACCGTGAAGCGCAGCGTCACCGACCAGGAGCTGCAGGACCTGCACGCCGCCGGCGTGCGCGGCGTGCGCTTCAACTTCGTCAAGCGCCTGGTCGACTTCACGCCGAAGGCCGAGCTGATGGAGATCGCCTCGCGCATCGCGCCACTGGGCTGGCATGTGGTGATCTATTTCGAGGCCGTCGACCTGCCCGAGCTGTGGGACTTCTTCACCGCCCTGCCCACCACCATCGTCGTCGACCACATGGGACGGCCCGACGTGAGCAAGCCCGTCGACGGCCCGGAGTTCGAGTTGTTCATCAAGTTCATGCGCGAGTACCCGAACGTTTGGAGCAAGGTGAGTTGCCCCGAGCGCCTGAGCGTGAGCGGCCCACCCGCACTGAACGGTGAACGCAACGCCTACCGCGACGTGATTCCCTTCGCGCGCCGCATCGTCGAGGCCTTTCCCGACCGTGTGCTGTGGGGCACCGACTGGCCGCACCCGAACCTGAAGAACCACATGCCGGACGACGGGTTGCTGGTCGACTTCATTCCCAACATCGCCGCCACGGCGGAACTGCAGCAGAAGTTGCTGGTCGACAATCCGACGAGGCTTTACTGGCCTGAAGAAGCCCTGCGCTGATGCAGGGGCCGGACCTCACGGAGGCATTCACCGCATGAACCGCTCTCGCCTCTGTTGCTCACTGGCCTTGACGGCCCTGCTGGCCCTGCTCACGGCCTGCGCCTCGCCGGGCGCACTGCTGCAGTCCGACCTGACCGCGGGCTGCGCCAGCCTGGCCGGCCGCACCATCCCGGCCAGCAAGATCAGCCTGCCGAGCAGCGGCGCCACCATCGACTCGGCGGTGCTGATGGCACCGGCCGCCATGGTGGTGGCCGAGCGCGGCCCCTCGCCGGCCGCCGCCATCACGCCGGCCACGCCGCAGCACTGCAAAGTGCTCGGCCGCATTGCCCCGCTCGACCCGAAGGCGCCCGACATCCACTTCCAGATGAACCTGCCGACGGTGTGGAATGGCCGCGCGGTGCAATACGGCGGTGGCGGATTCAACGGCACGCTGATCACCGGCCTCGGCCTGCTGCCGGCCGCGCGCTACGACCAGCCCTCGCCGCTCGCGCTCGGCTTCGTCACCTACGGCACCGACTCCGGCCACCAGAACAAACCCGGCCAGCCGCCGCAGGCCTTTGCGTTGAACAGCGAGGCGCTCGTCAACTTCGCCCACGCGTCGTACAAGAAGGTGCGCGACGTGTCGATGACCGTCATGCGCATGGCCTACGCCGAGGGCCCGACGCGGATCTACTTCTTCGGCAGCTCCGAAGGCGGGCGCGAAGGCCTGACCATGGCGCAGCGCTACCCCGACGCCTTCAACGGCATCTTCAGCCGCGTGCCGGTGATCCACTGGACGGGGCTGCAGCACGCCGGCCTGCGCGACGGCATCGCCACGATGGGCCCGGGCTGGCTGCGCCCGGCCCAGGTGAAGCGCGTGCATGACGCGGTGCTCGCCGCCTGCGACAGCCTCGACGGCCTGGCCGACGGCCTCGTCTCCGACCCTGTGGGCTGCCGCAAGCGCTTCGACATCGCCACGCTGCGCTGCAATGGCGTCAGTGCCGACGACAGTTGCCTCACGCCGCCGCAAGAGGCGGCGGTGCGCACGCTGCAATCGCCACTGCGCTTCGGCATGGAATTGGCCAACGGCCAGCGCGAGTACCCCGGCCGCGGCCCGAGCGGTGAGGCCACGCCGTCCTTTGCGTCCACCGGCGGCTGGAACGCGTGGTGGCTCGGTTCGTCGGCCCCATCGATCCCGCCACAGCAGGGCAATGGCATTGCGTGGTTCTACGGCGCCGGTGCCATTCAGTACTTCTACGCGCGCGATCCAGCTGTCGATCTGCTCAGCTACAAGCCCGATACCTACTACGACCGCGTGCGCGAGGTGTCGGCCTTGATGGACTCCACCGACTCCGATCTGTCGACCTTCCAGACCCTGGGCGGCAAGCTCCTGATGCTGGAAAACATGGCCGACTACGCGCAGAGCCCGTACGCCGGCATCGCGTACTTCGAGTCGGTGGAGCGCCGCCTCGGCCCCGGCACGGTCAACACCTTCTTCCACCTCTACACCGCACCAGGCGTCGACCACGTGGGCACCGGCGGGCCGGCCAATGTGGACATGCTGCAGGCGCTGGTCGCCTGGGTCGAGCGCGATGAAGCGCCGGCCGCGCTGCAGGTGGTGGAACAAAACGCCAAGCCGCCGTTTGCCGTCACACGGGCGCGGCCGCTGTGCCGCTGGCCGCTGGTTCCGCGCTACCGCGGTGGTGGCGACCCCGCCGCGGCAGCGAGCTTCGAATGCAAACCTTGACACTCAACCCACGGGAAGCACGATGTCCCTGAACAAAGACTACCTCGATGTGCCCGGCACGACGATCTTCGACGCCGAACAGTCGCGCAAGGGGTTCCACCTCAACCAGTTCTGCATGTCGCTGATGAAGGCCGCCAACCGCGAGCGCTTCAAGGCGAACGAACGCGCCTACCTCGACGAGTGGCCGATGACCGAGGAGCAGAAGCAGGCCGTGCTCGCCCGCGACCTGAACCGCTGCATCGCGCTCGGCGGCAACATCTACTTCCTGGCCAAGATCGGTGCCACCGATGGCAAGAGCTTCCAGCAGATGGCCGGCAGCATGACCGGCATGACGGAAGAGGAATACCGCAACATGATGATCGGCGGCGGCCGCTCGGCCGAGGGCAACCGCCGCATCGGCGAAGACGGCGACGCGCAGGCGCACCGCCAGCCGCAGGGCAACGCATCCCAGAAGAGCAACTGACATGGCCCAACTCACCGCATCCGTCTACACCTCGCACGTGCCCGCCATCGGCGCGGCGCTCGATCTCGGCAAGACGGCCGAGCCCTACTGGCAGCCGCTGTTCAAGGGCTACGAGTTCTCCAAGCAGTGGTTGAAGGACAACACGCCCGACGTGATCTTTCTCGTCTACAACGACCACGCCACGGCCTTCAGCCTGGAGATGATTCCCACCTTCGCGATCGGCTGCGCCGCCGAGTACCAGCCGGCCGACGAGGGTTGGGGCCCGCGGCCGGTGCCCAAGGTGATCGGCCACCCGGAGCTGGCGGCGCACATCGCGCACTCGGTGATCCAGGACGACTTCGACCTCACCATCGTCAACAAGATGGACGTGGACCACGGCCTCACCGTGCCGCTGTCGCTGATGTGCGGCCAGGCGCAGGCGTGGCCCTGCCCCGTCATCCCGTTTGCCGTCAACGTGGTGCAGTACCCCGTGCCTTCGGGCCAGCGTTGCTACAACCTGGGCAAGGCCATCGGCCGCGCGATCGCGAGCTACGACGAGCCGCTCAAGGTGCAGATCTGGGGGACAGGCGGCATGAGCCACCAGCTGCAAGGGCCGCGCGCCGGGCTCATCAACAAGGAATTCGACAACGCCTTCCTCGACCGGCTGATCGCCGACCCCGAGGGGCTGGCGAAAGTGCCGCACATCGACTACGTGCGCGAAGCCGGCTCCGAAGGCATCGAGCTGGTGATGTGGCTCATCGCTCGGGGAGCGATGAGTACCAAGCCGCCGAAAGTGGCGCACCGCTTCTATCACGTGCCCGCGTCGAACACGGCGGTGGGCCATCTGATTCTGGAGAACCAAGCATGACCAAAACCATCAAGGTCGCCCTGGCCGGCGCCGGGGCCTTCGGCATCAAGCACCTCGATGCGATCAAGCTGATCGACGGAGTCGAAGTCGTCTCGCTGATCAGCCGCGATCTCGAGAAGACGAAAGAGACGGCGGCCAAATACGGCATCGGCCACGTCACGACCGATCTCGCCGACAGCCTCGCGCTGAAGGAGCTCGACGCGGTGATCCTGTGCACGCCGACGCAGATGCACGCGGCCCAGTCGATCGCCTGCCTGAAGGCCGGCAAGCACGTGCAGGTGGAAATTCCCCTGGCCGACAGCTTGGCCGGCGCCGAAGAGGTCGTTGCACTGCAGAAGCAGACCGGCCTGGTCGCGATGTGCGGCCACACGCGGCGCTTCAACCCCAGCCACCAGCTGGTACACAAGAAGATCGTCGCGAAGGAATTCAACATCCAGCAGATGGACGTGCAGACGTATTTCTTCCGCCGCACCAACATGAACGCGCTGGGCCAAGCCCGCTCGTGGACCGACCACCTGCTGTGGCACCACGCGGCGCACACCGTCGACCTGTTCGCCTACCAGACCGGCGGCGAGATCGTGCAAGCCAATGCGGTGCAAGGCCCGATCCACCCGACGCTGGGCATCGCGATGGACATGAGCATCCAGCTGAAGAGCAGCACCGGCGCCATCTGCACACTGAGCCTGAGCTTCAACAACGACGGCCCGCTGGGCACCTTCTTCCGCTACATCGGCGACACGGCCACCTACATCGCGCGCTACGACGACCTCTTCAGCGGCAAGGAAGAAAAGCTCGACGTCAGCAAGGTGGATGTGTCGATGAACGGCATCGAGCTGCAGGACCGCGAGTTCTTCGCCGCCATCAAGGAAGGGCGCGAGCCGAATGCCAGCGTGGCGAGCGTGCTGCCTTGCTATCGCATCTTGCACAAGCTGGAACAGCAGCTGAACGCATGACACTCCATTCGGGCTGAGCCTGTCGAAGCCCCGCCCTCATCACGACAAACTCTCCACCATGCACCAGCGCTCCCTCGGCCCCTTCCAGGTCTCAGCCATCGGCCTGGGCTGCATGAACCTGAGCCACGCCTACGGCACACCGCCGCCGCGCGAACAAGCCGAAGCGCTGCTGCTCAGCGCGCTGGACCGCGGCGTCACGCTGTTCGACACCGCTGCGCTCTACGGCTTCGGCCTCAACGAAGAACTGGTCGGCCAGGTGTTGGCCCCACACCGCTCCAAGTTCACGCTCGCCAGCAAAGGCGGCCTGCATGGTGTGGACGGCAAGCGCGTGGTCGATGGCCGCCCCGAGACGCTGAAGTGGAGCTGCGAGCAAAGCCTGAAGCGCTTGCGCACCGAAGTCATCGACCTCTACTACCTGCACCGCTGGGACCAGCGCGTGCCGATCGAAGACAGCGTGGGCGCCATGAGCGACCTGGTGCGCGAAGGCAAGGTGCGGACCCTCGGCCTGTCGGAAGTCTCGGCCGCCACGCTGCGCCGCGCGCACGCCGTGCACCCGATCACCGCGGTGCAGACCGAGTACTCGCTGTGGACGCGCAACCCCGAGATCGCCGTGCTCGACGCCTGCCGCGACATCGGCGCCGCCTTCGTGGCCTTCAGCCCGCTGGCGCGCGGTTTTCTCACCGGCACGCTGCGCGACGTGAGCACGCTCGGCGAGCGTGACATCCGCCGCAGCATGCCGCGCTTCGAACCGGCGAACTACGCCGCCAACCTGAAGCTGCTCGACGGCATGGCCAGCATCGCCGCTCAGCTCAAGTGCTCCATGTCGCAGCTGGCCTTGGCCTGGTTGCTGGCGAAAGCACCGCACATCATCCCGATCCCGGGCACGCGCAGCGTGGCCCACCTGCAAGATGACCTGGGCGCCGCGGAGATCACGCTCGATGCTGCCGCGATGCAGCGGCTCGAGGCGCTGATCAACCCGCGCACCGTGGTCGGCCCGCGCTACGACGCAGCGGCACAGGCGGGCGTCGACACCGAGGAGTTCTGATGGCTGCGTCGCTGGTGCTGCTGCCCGGCCTGCTGTGTGACCGCGCGGTCTGGCGCTCGCAGACCGACGCGCTCGGCCCCGCCTACGTCGCCAACTACGGCGCGCTCGATTCACTCGCAGCCATGGCCGCACACGCGCTCGCCACCGCGCCCGCCGGTCCCTTGGCCGTGGCCGGCCACTCGATGGGTGGCCGCGTGGCCTTCGAAATGCTACGCCAGGCGCCCGAGCGCATCGAGCGGCTCGCCCTGCTCGACACCTCGTACCACCCACTGGCCGACGGCGAGGCCGGCGAGACGGAACGCGCCGGCCGCCTGGCCCTGCTCGCCAAGGCACGCAGCGACGGCATGCGGGCGATGGCGCGCGACTGGGCCCTCGGCATGGTGCACCCCAGCCGCCACGACAGGCCGGTGTTCGAAGCCGTGCTCGACATGTTCGAACGCCACACGCCCGACATCTTTGCCGCGCAGATCAACGCCTTGCTGAACCGGCCCGACTGCAGCGAGCTGCTCGACACCATCCGCTGCCCCACGCTGCTGCTGTGTGGCCGCGAAGACGCCTGGAGCCCGCCGTCGCGCCACGAGCACATGCGCCACGCCATCGCAAGCTCGCACCTGGTCATCGTCGAGCAGTGCGGGCACATGAGCACGATGGAGCAGCCTGATGCCGTGTCGCGGGCGCTTGCCGATTGGCTGGGCTGAGGAAGCCGGATCTCGGAACCCGTCCGCTGGCGGTTCGCGCTGTACAAGCCCGCTTTCAAAGCTTGGCCGCAAATTAAAGATTGCTTTAATATCGCGGCCAGCGATGCAAGAAAGCTTTCATACGATGCGCAGCACGGGCACCTACGCCAGCTCCACCACCCTGGGTGAAACGGTTCAGGCCTTCGTGCCGCGCCGCTTGCCGCCGGCCGACCCACCGTTGGTCCCCGAGGCGTTTTTTGATGCCAATCACCAGGCCGAGCTGGCGCTGGCCCGTTTGTCGGCTGTCTCGGGCCTGGTGCCCTCGGTCGACTGGCTGCTCTACAGCGCCATCCGCAAAGAAGCCTTGCTCACCTCGCAAATCGAAGGCACGCAAGCCACGCTCACCGACCTGTTCGATCAGGAGGCGGGCTTCGCGGTCAGCAACACTGACGACGTGGCCGAGGTCACCAATTACCTGCGCGCCTTTCGCCTGGTGCGCGAACAGTTGCGCGACCCGAAGGGCCTGTCCGTCAGCGTGCGCCTGCTGTGCGAGGCCCACCGGCTGCTGCTGGATAGCGTGCGAGGCGCCGGCAAGCAACCGGGGGAGCTGCGCCGTTCGCAGAACTGGGTCGGCGGCAGCCGGCCGGGCAAGGCAGTGTTCGTGCCACCGCCACCCGAGCGCGTGCCCGCCCTGCTGGCCGAGCTGGAGCGCTTCATTCACCAACGCGCGCCCAAGCTGCCCGCGCTGGTGCGGGTAGCGCTGGTGCATGTGCAGTTCGAGACCATCCACCCCTTTCTCGACGGCAACGGCCGCATCGGCCGCCTGCTGATCGCGGCTTTGATGGAGCAATGGGGTTTGCTGCCCGAGCCGCTGATGTACCTCAGCGGCTACCTCAAGCAGCACCAGGCCGAGTACTACCGCCGCCTGTCGGCAGTGCGCACGCACGGCGACTGGGAAGGCTGGGTGAGCTTCTTTCTGGAAGGCGTGGCAGCGGCGGCTGAAGACGCCGAGCGCGGCGTGGTGGCCATCGCATCGCTGGTCGCCACCGACCGCCGTCGCCTGCTCCAGGCGCCCAAGGCCGGGCCGGGGAGCTACAGATTGTTCGAGATGCTGCCGATGATGCCCCGCTTCACCATCGAGCAGGTGCGGCAGAAGCTGACCACCAGCTTCCCCACCGCCACGGCCGCAGTCAAGGTATTGGAGGACCTGGGCATCGTGAGTGAGCTGACGGGGCAGAAGAAGAACCGCAGCTACAGCTACCCGGCTTACATTGACTTGATGGCCCGCTAGCGGCGGGCTCACCGCGTGCGACCCAATGAACAGAATCGCTACCTCTTTCAGCCGTACGACACAGCTCGCCGTCTTGTTGCTTGCGTTGCTGCTCGCCGCCTGCAGCTCCGCACCGACGCGCGACGGCCCGGAGGCCAAGCCGCCGCCCAATCTCGACAAGGTGCCCGACGCGCAGCCGCAGGTCGAGCCCATCCGCGACGGCGGGCCGAACAAGCCCTACGACGTGAACGGGCGCAGCTACTCGCCGGTGAAGACCGACAAGGCCATGACCGAGAAGGGCCTCGCCTCGTGGTACGGCCGCAAGTTCCAGGGCAAGCGCACGGCCAGTGGCGAGGTCTACAACATGTACGCGATGACGGCGGCGCACAAGACCATGCCGATCCCGAGCTACGCCCGCGTGCGCAACCCGGCCAACGGCCGCGAGATCATCGTGCGCGTGAACGACCGCGGGCCCTTCGTGGCCGGCCGCATCATCGACCTGAGCTACACCGCCGCAATCAAGCTGGGCGTCCTGAACGGCGTGGCGCCGGTGGAGGTGGAGCGCATCACCTACGAGCAGATCCGCAGCGGCGCCTGGCAGCGCGGCGGCCTGCCCGAGGAAGCCATGGCGCCGGTGATCGAGGTCAAGGCCTCGAACGACGACGGGCCACCACCCGTGCCTGCATCCATGCCCATACCGATACCCGAGCCGACGGCTGCCAGCGCCGCGCTGCCTGACGCTTCGCCCGCGGCACCACTGCCACCACCCAGCCGCGCCTACACCACCGCGGCGCAGGGCTTCTGGGTGCAGCTAGGCGCCTTCAAGCAGCGCGATGGCGCCGAGCAGTTCCAGCGCCGGGTGTCGGATGAGCTGGGCTGGCTGTCACCGCTGCTGGCGATCTTCAGCGAGCCGCAGATGTTCCGCCTGCAGGCCGGGCCTTACGCGACGCGCAGTGAAGCGCAGGAAGCCGCAGGCCGCGTTCGCGAGGCGCTGAAGCTGGTGCCGGTGGTGATCGAGCGGCGCTGAGCGGCTTGATCGACCGGAGACTCAGCGCCCGCCAGAAACGTCGATGATGGCGCCGGTGGTGTAGCTGGCCGCATCGGACAGCAGCCACACGATGGCCTGCGCGATCTCGTCGGCCGTGCCGGGCCGTTGCATCGGGATCAGCGAGGCCGACTGGTGCGCCCGGTCGGGCGTGCCGCCCGAAGCGTGGATGTCGGTGTCGATGATGCCGGGGCGAATTGCATTCACGCGCACGCCTTCGGCCGCCACCTCGCGCGCCAGCCCGGTGGTGAAGGTGTCGATCGCGCCCTTGGCCGCGGCGTAGTCGACATACATGCCCGGCGAACCCAGTCGTGCTGCTACCGACGACAGGTTGACGATGGACCCGCCGCTGCCCCCGTGGCGCGTGGACAAGCGCTTCAGCGCCTCGCGTGCGCAGACGAAGCTGCCGATGAGGTTGATGCCGAACATGCGCTGCAGCCGCTGCACGCTCATCTCGTCGACACGCGAGACCACGTCGACCACGCCGGCGTTGTTGACCAAGCCGCCGAGCCGCGGGAGCTCGGCGTCGACGCGCTTGAACA
>Ga0307513_10012596_pt1 | contig 10426 bp, 10 predicted proteins | sample 15_EM_MG_FD_202174 | JGI IMG/M metagenome (GOLD analysis project Ga0307513, IMG submission 202174) | Populus trichocarpa ectomycorrhiza microbial communities from riparian zone in the Pacific Northwest, United States - 15_EM | ecosystem: Host-associated > Plants > Roots > Unclassified | place...
AGGTAGTACATATTGCCTCCGTAAATTGTTCAAAATCGTAGGAAATTGGCCGTCTTGAGGCTTGTCCTGTTTCGTGCTCGCGGTGAGCATTATCTTTTCTGCCATGAAAGGCATCTGACATATCCCATCATCAAGCATGACGAAAGCTTCTTGCAACGCCTTCTTCGCTGACTCAGGACTGAGCTTGAACGAGGCTGGTAATGATTCGCCTTCCAAACTGAACGTCCCCGGCTGGCTATGCAATAGGTACTTCCAGAACGATTCCATATCTCCCTTATGGCCTGACGCCATGTACGCTGCAACGGTGCTGATAAAATGCTCCTTAAGGAATCGCGAAGTCCAGGGCCCGCTGTGTCCATCTGCAATAGCAAAATACAAGAGGCGACCTGTTTCTGTATCCATATACGGATACGACTTGGCCTGGGGTTCCATGTCTTCGATAACCTCATTGGCTGCAACTTGCGCGGACTCGAAGAGCCACATCACCTGACCAGCACGGCTTTTTGTGGATTCAAGACGTGCGAGAGGCTTAAACTGGTGCGATTTTTGGTTTTCGCGCAGCTTCGTGTCGACATCGGTGGACGAGAGGAGCGGAAAGGTCATGGGAATGGAGATACGTTTGCCGTCTGAGGAACGACCAGGGACCTGGACTATGAACTCTTTGTTTGTTAACCTGCGAGGATAGAAGTACCGATATGCGCCATATGCACTACCACCAACTATTGTCGTGTAAATGAGCGGGCGGAGGAAGCGTTTAGGAGGCATTATTTTATTTGCAATTGGTGGGGAGTGACTCTCAATGGGTAGGATGAATCATGGCGTGTTGGATTAAAACAGTATAGATATATTACGTCAATACACGAGAACACTATAGTGGAAGGTGCAGTGCGCAAATATCGCCCGCAGGCCCAAATGAGGAAGGGTGGTAGAAAATACGAAGAGGATATACTTGAAGGGACTAAGCCATGTATCTTGAAGGGTATATTTGACCTGCCCCAAATTTTTCAAGAAGGCACAAACAATCCTCCACGAATCCAAGCGCCTTCAAGGTCAGAGGAAGGCGACAACCACCGGACATTGCGATGCATGGGCGAGGAGATAAAGACATAGATCGGGTATGTGCCCATCATACGCGTTGCACTCTGATGTTATAGTCGCTCTTGAAATTTACGAATTCAGTTTCCTTGGTCTTGTATTGTTGTACCAATGATTCAACAACCTTCTTTATCTGCTTATATTGTAAGGTGAAGCAAGAAAGGAGGAAGCAGGTAACTCACGCCTCCAAGGTTTGTTTTGAGATTAGGGGCCACATCTTCCACTGTCTGCTCTACTAGGACACCTCCTATAAGTCGAAAGCATTTCCTTTTTGGGTCTTTGGGCAATATTTCGTCCAAAGTCTTGATCACTAGACTGGAATAGAAATTAACCGGATGCAGCGCGGCAAGGGGAAACCAATACCCACTCATGCTCTTCCGCTTCCGACTCTAGTTCTCCGATCTTTTGTGCTATGGCCTGCATCTCGTTCTGCATCCGGTTGTAAGTCTGCTGAAGTTCTATGAAGTGCAGGAAATATTCAGGGAGGGAATTTCACAAATCCAGGCATTTCTCATACCTTCTTGAGACATCTCCTTTGGCTTTGCGGCCGCTTTCTGTTTCCCAGACATTTTGGCTGAAGGGAGAGAAACCCACGGCCTCTGATTGGCCAAAATCTTGGAGTCTACGACAATGCTGAGTATCCGCACAATCACCTGGACGGCGTCAAGAATGGCGCCCAGGCCATTAACCTTTGCATCAACCATCCCGGCGTTCCCTCTGCGCGTCGTCGCCGTCCGCAACCTCTCGTCATCTCCTCGGTCCCATGCCGTCCCGCATGAACCCGCGCCCGAAAAGGCCTCTAACACAATGGAACCACACCACGTCAAATCACCTGGCATAGAGTCTGCTCGTGTCGGGCCTGCAGACAGCCCTCATCAAGTAGTCGATCCTTACAAGGATGGTGCTTCAGCTCTTGACAAGGCTATGAGCCTTTTCCTCTTTACTGAGCTTGTTCGAGGTAAACATATGGCGGGATATTGCCGTGAGGGTCGCTAACTGTCCTCCTGAAGGGATGTGGATTGTGCTCGAACAATTCTTTCGTCCTCCGTACACCATCATGTACGTCGCTGCGGGTCGTCGGGAGGCTTTAAAATGCCCTTATCACTGAAAGATAGGTATCCTTTTGAGAAAGGCCCACTGTCACCTCGTTTCCGAGGCGAGCATGCTCTTCGGCGATACCCCAATGGCGAAGAACGTTGTATCGGTAAGTGACATATTTCCTCTTTACATGTTCACTTCTCTCATTATTAGCTGACTATTTTTGTATCTCTCCAGCCTGCAAACTTTGCGAAGCAATCTGTCCGGCTCAAGCAATCACAATTGAAAGTGAAGCGCGGGCGGATGGGTCACGAAGGACCACTAAGTATGGTGCGTTCTAACTGTTGCTTTCTGTGAGACCCACCCCTGAAATATTCTCAGACATCGACATGACGAAGGTATTTTTGGTGTCTTTCCGTAATGCAAATCCGCTGACCTTTCATTTAGTGCATTTATTGTGGTCTTTGCCAAGAAGCTTGCCCTGTCGATGCCATCGTTGAGAGTATGTTCATCTTCCTATCCCGGCGTTCGCGTCCACTTACAATCTAATGGCTCTAGCTCAAAATCAAGAATTCTCGACAGAAACTCGCGAAGAGTTGTTGTACAATAAAGAGAAGCTATTGGCGAACGGGGATAGAGCCGAGGCGGAGATTGCCGCTAACTTGCATTGTGAGTACTCATTTTACCTGGAAGCTACCTCGGTATTGGATATTGACAATATATCCAGCGGACCACATCTACCGATGACGTATTCGCTCATAGTTGTTTATTTTCATGTGGAATTAGTAGCCGATGCACGCGTCGGAATAGAAACGTTTCTTCGATCGTTTGAACTCACTTTTCCCCTTTGGGCTATTTACTTAGGCCGCCAGCTCGTCGGTCCAAAATGATTTGAGCAACAATAAGGTGAATTGAAAGAGACACATATGCCGCACAGTGAGTAAGAAGACAAGCACAAAGGACACACAGTGGGCTGTACGGGTCAGGGTTGAGAGAGGAGAGGGGTATGACAGAGAGCATTGCTCTCTAGGGTAGCTTGACTCGGCACTGTAGCTTCTGATGATCTCCTGGATGCGTACAAGACGATATTGCTGCGCTAATTGATCTTCTCAACGTTCTCGCTAATCCACCAGTCAGCAAACGCGAGCCGAAAACACGAACAAGACGTACCCAAATTGGCCATCGACGTTGCCCCAAGGGTTGTATTCGCTGTATTTGCCAAAAAGAGGAGACCCACGGACGCATGGTATTGGGGAGTGAAAGAATGGAATCCGTCAGCACAACACCTACGACCAACGAAAGGGTGAACGCTTCACACACCAAACACCGTAGAGGGCTGTTCCCCACGAAGCTTCGAAGATCGTGCCAGGAGGGCACTCGACGATAGCACAACCCAGCTCAGTACTTGCCTTCCAGACGACCTGAGTGAAGTGCGAAAACTAATCGAAGAATAAGAAATCTGGAGTTCTAACAATAGGTTATGGCAACGTACTATGGGGTTGCTAGGGTTATATTCGCCTATCAATAAATGCGCAGTTAGATAAGAGGTATAATTTTTTTCCTGAGTGGCGGTGGGCTAAAGAATACCCACTTTCTTCCTCCATCCACATACCAACGGCCTGAGCCGGCGTCATACTGCCCGTTTGCGCGGCCAAGTTCTCTCCCCACGGTCCGAGAGATCCGCCGCTGTGCTCGAACACACAGCCTTTTGCCCAGTTCCGTGCGCCGTTGGCGAGTTCCTCGCTCCACTTCAAGGCAGGGGCACCACGGAGAGCCCTCGCGTTGTTGTGTTCGTTCAGCCATTGCTGAGCTTCATCTCCGATGCTGGGGCCGACGTTGTCTTTATCTCCAGGGTTGGTAGGTTCCGGAGTGGTCTCGGGCGCGGGTTCTGGGGTCGTCTGGGGTTCCGGAGTGGTCTCGGGCGCGGGCGCGGGTTCTGGGGTCGTCTGGGGTTCCGGAGTAGGCTCGGGCGCGGGCTCAGAGCTGGGCGGGGTGGTCTGGGGTTGCTGAGGGGCCGGGCTGGCCTCGGTAGTTCCAGGTGTGGTGTTGTGCTTGCAGCGCGTCGCGTCGCGACGGTGACGTTTCAAATCGCGCTTCTTGACGGCTAGATTCATCGCGCGCTTGGATACTTGGTCCATATTCATGCCGTGCGAGTGAGACCGTTTGAGGAGACCTTTCACGCCTGCTGCATTATCGAACGTGTCGGGAGCGGCCTGAACCCCGAGGGTAAGAGCAATGGAGACAACTGCGGTGAGGGTTTTAAAATGCATTTTCGTGCTATCGAGCAAGGAGGGCGAAGGAAACGAGTGTCAAGGGAGAAATGAGTGTGAGGGGCACTGGTTTCCAAGACGTGCTGTGGGGACACAGTCTGTACTGACGAGTGTGGTGGGGGTTTAAAAGTTTTTTGTTAGGCCTTCTCGCTGTCCGTTGGCTTGCTACCGGCACCGCGCGGCCCCGCTCACGCATCTCACACGGCCGATCTGTAGTGTTCGGATCATCTCGATTCTTGTAATGATGCACAACCATGCATACATAGTGTATTTGATACAGAGAGTTCTACCAGTCCGCTAAATTCACACCTCATCCCTGGCTGCGAACATCAGAGGCTTACGCGAGCCCTCGAAGCTGGCCGCAGTTCGGTTGCTATGTCTCCTTCGTCGTCTCGCTTCCGTTTACTGGAGAGCCTAGACATTAGCGGTGGCCTATGTGCCTGCAGGTCTGAGTAGATCGCCTCGACAACGGGCAAGAGGGGTTCCATCTTTTCCTGCATCGAGGCCCCAAAATCAAGTTGCTCATTCTTCAGGAGAAAGAGTCTAGGAGAGATCGAGTGCTTCGACCGTGTCCTTGAATGGCCGTGGTAGTGGCGGGAGCGAGTGGGCGTTTTAGGAGAGCTAGGGCTATGAACAAACGATGTACCCTTGCGGCTTTCGGATAGGCTTACAGTCTTGCGGATGCGAGGACTAATCGAAGACGCTGGCTGTTCAAGGGTAATAGGCAGACCAGATGAGGCGTGTACCCTCTTCGCGAACTTTTTGAGCGAAAATGGGAACGAGAGCTTTCGTTTATACTTTTGTGGATTGCCGTCGTCTATCGAGGGGATGGGAATGCCGCTCTGTGCCATTTTGTATTCGCGGTGGCGAGCGCGGGTCGTGCGTGCAAGTCTGCTCGAAGGACTCACAGGGACCACAGGCACAGGGGGATGCAATTTCGCCTCGTAAGCCCAGTCGATGCATTTAACTTGACCATCGTAATTGGTGTATCTGCTCGGGACGGGCGAGGACGCTGGGCCAGCCGGAGTCTATGCACAGTGAATTAGTTCCGGTACTCAACTAGCCCTAGTTATAGATCAGGGTCAGCTCACTGAACAGAACGTGTCTGACGCGTCACCATCGAGGAGAGGCGTAAAGGGGCTGTTGGATGTATCGAATCGTTGAGAGCTACCGTTGGTTCTCTTGGCATCATAGGTACTAAATATGTCGTCGGAATTTGTTGGTGCAGAGTGCCTGCGCTCCGGTATGTCCATCGGTGGCGAAACCCTCTCGTCAGGGTGGGGCGGCGGCAATAAGAATTCAGACGCCATAACGAGTCGCGTTATCGACGAGATGTATAGGGTCCCGGAGACACCCGTAGGACCTGTGTTGTCGTCGCGGTGGTCGTCTTTTAGGCCTTGATCGTGGTGAGCGGAAGAGTTTGTTTAAGTGGCCGAGTGGGGTGACCACTCAGTCTGAACCAAGCCGACAACAAGAATGCAGTGTGATACAAGAACACAGTAAAGACTCGCTCTAGGCAGTTACTGCACCGATCTGCGATGCAACAACCGGTGCCTTCTTTTGCGCGCTCTCGACGACCTGCAGCACCTCCTGCAGCGCACCTTTCCACACTTGCAGTCTCTGTGCAACTTGATCCCATTCAGGCTTTCCGAATGTTCGTGTCGTCGAACGTATCACGACCAAGGTTTTTGAGGGCTGGTTCAGTTTACCGACCAGTAGCTTGACTCGAATGCCTATACATGTATCAGATATGTTCCGTGTAATGACATCCCATTTCCACGGACCCTGGATGACCCATTTCTCGACGTCTTGTTCTGGTACCTGCAATGCACTCGCAATTTGCGCGTACGGAACCGCCTTGCCAACCTGCGTGCTTGTCAACGATGCCAGAGTTAATAAGCGAATCTTGCACTCCAATTCTGCTTGATCGAGGCCTGCCTGGCATTGAAACATCGACTCATTGACACAAAAGTAAGCGGACATACGAAATGTGGCCATACAACCAGCATGGGAAGAAGCCCAGGACTGATAATCAGAGAGCCCTTTGCCAAGGAATATGTTGAGAAGAGCGCGTAAGGGGTGATCCTTGATGAGTGGGAGGTTGCCTATTTTGAAGAGGGAATCGAAATTGAATATTGAGGGAATTCGGAAAGCGGACGCAACAGCCTCAAGAACAGCTTCTTGTGCTGCAGGAGAATCTTTGGGGAGTATACGAGCTCGCGCGAGCGTGTATGGGTGGGCCTTCTCGCTGAGGCATCCCGGTCAGCGTGTTCATGAGCCAGGATCAGAGAAAACTCACGCGTGCCTTGAAGAAACCAACGCAGCAATAATGCTCTTCAAGAAGTTGGCTTTCTCCTCCACTGGAACATCCCACTCCGCAAGCCACTTCTCAAAGTCAACCGACTCTAGTTGCAAAGCCTCGTAGTCCTCGCTCTTACTCGCTATCTCTACGATGGACAAATAGGTGTGCAGTCGCAAAGGTGAGGATCGTGGCGTGACATTGAAGATATTGGAGAGTCTAGTAGGCCCTCAGCCAAAAGAATGTTCGAAGGAAATAGGCGCACATGCGGCATTTTAAGTAAATCGGACGAGGTGACGACTTCACTACCGATATGAGCTTCTGAATATGTGGCGTCGCTTCTGGTGAGGTAGGGCAGTTCTCCAATATGTGCGATACGAGAAGATTAAATAATCCTTCAACCTCTAGAAGCCGTCCGGCACGCTTCAACAATCAACATGACAGTATAATAAGTAGTAGCATACGGACCTTTGTCGCTTCCATCACCCAATCCTCTCACCTCCTCTAGAACAAGCTCCAAGACACCTCGCCGCCGTGACTGGCTCTCCTCGAAAGAAGGTCGACCGTCTCTTGGTAGCAAAGCATTAGAGAAAGGCTTAATATATGCTACCCGCGCTTCATCCGCACGTCCCCGGGCCAAGTAATCGACCAATTCTTGAATCTAAGATTTGCAAGGCGATCGGATGAGGCAGTCCTGCCGTACCCAGTGGCTTTATGAGCTTACGTGTTCTTCAAAGGTCCCTTCAGAGTAGAGGGCGACCGAATCCGAGGGCAGCAGCATTTTGGCCGGTCTTTTGGAGAGGATCAAAGGCGAGAACAAAGTTTGAGATCGGTATCCCCCGTCACAACCAGTCATTGTAAAGTTACGATTGCTCATCATTATCTTACACAGGCTCGACAGCGGCACATCCACACTAGACGCCCTGAGGTGTTGTTGCGAATGCAGGGGGTGTGAACTATACAACACGGAACGGCATAGGTGTCAAGGTCCCCAACACAGGTCCAGAGGGACAACTTATTGAACCTACGAACTTTCATAACGGAAGAGACTAGGCGCGAACAAGCCGTACACCATGCTTTGCTCAGTGGCTGTGATCGAGCCACACATCGTACACACAGAACAACCGTAGCAGGTGAACAGTTTGGGTCTGAATATTCCAATGCGAGTCAAGGCAGTACATATAAGTCATTGAAACTAAGAGGATTCCGCTGGCCGAATAAACGCGCCCCACCAATTATTGAGGAGAAGTAAGTCATCACCTTCACCAACTTTCGCATAACCTTTGGCCCCACTCGGGCATTGGATATGAGGGTTGAGTAATGGCGGATAGCGTACCTCACCACCATCCCAGCCCAGTCTAAGTCAATCACTTTGAGAACGAGTTCGCTCGTCATACCACGTTTCCCATTAACTGCAACCATGATGTTCTTGGGACGCAGGTCAGCGTGCACCATCTTGTGTTCTTAGAGACGGTTGATGATCTCCGAGCTGCTTTCGAACTGCATCTGCCTTGATGTGGAGCCCGGTATCACACGGACATGTTCTGGGGTATATGAGGGCTACATCCTCGTTATTGTATCTTTACGTGTTTGTAGCAGGCCCCGACAAACACGCTCATTTTCATCCGAGTTAACAACCAAGCGGGAATTTCAACAGGCAGGACTCCTCAGACTCAAGTCTGTAAGTCTCCTTTCGTAATACCTCTCTTACTTATGTCTGACCTGTACCGTAGTGACTTCGTCTAGGTACCTCTATCTATACATAATCAGTTTGCTGATCACTCACTGAGCCTTGACTTCGTCTACTCTCGACATTGCTCAAAACCGTGGGTTTGGATCAAGCGCTAGACTGAGATAGACGTCATACAGGAGGACATACAGAGACAGGATGTAGACAGCCATTTCCCGGCGGTCGAATAAACGAGTCCGATGCGATGATCACTTCTCCCTCACCATTCTCATCCTTTCTCATTCATCTACCTTCCCGTTCCTCCTGCGCTGTTTGCCTGTCTTGCTTGTTCCTCACCATTCTCATTCGAGGTTCCAACGCCTGGCCATGGCCACCGGTTCCAGTGAGAAGTACACTCAGTCGTCCACCAGAAATCTCAGACGATAAGATGGGCTGCACGGTTTCACTTCCCTGGTTTGTTCAAGACTATTCGAATCAACAGAACACCCACTTCTCCTACCTCGGATCGCAGGCCGCCCGCTCTCGTCGTCTCCCTCACCGAGCCTGATATTTGCATGGACGACGGCGGGTGCTTGACTGGACTACTCTTCGGACACCGCCAGTTCATCGGCTTGCAGAAGCTCACGCCCGTTACTCGCCGACATTGGGTTTACCTGGGCTCAGACCGGGGTCGCAAACTGGCTCATGCTCAGATGGCCCATGATTGTCGCTTGGGTTCCTCAGAACACCGACTCAAGGGACGGGTTCGGGTTCGAATGGGTAAGTAGTTGTTAAGGTCGGGTCCGGGTCCGGGTGATCCTCCTGCCCACCGACAGTGTCGCTGTCGGGCGAGTGAGCCAGCCGGAGTAGGACGGAGGCAGGAAGGAGAGTGAGGGGACGCTTAGAGGTCGAACAGAGTAAGAGAGAGGAAACAGGGATCAGCCTATGTTGATTATCTGACTGCAGAACGTTGTACGAGAATTTACAGGTTATAAGGGAAAGTACATGAAACAAACGGGAGATCGAACTAGGGAACTGAAACGACAGTGGTGAGGGGTACATGAGTGAAACGGAGTCCGAGGAAGAGGAGCGCAGGGAACGGGAGGTCGTAGTCAGGGAGCGGGCAGGCAGGGATCTCGTCCGGGATACAGATGTAGTCTACGACGTTGCAAATACGGTGGTCTCGAAATACTTAGTACGGAAACAGTCCAGGGTCAGCGTGCCGGCGGGCCATTGGGGCGAGCGGTCCAAAGGCGGGGGCCGCTGAGGGCGCGTACCTAGCGATGACGCTATCGATGACGAATCAACTCTTAGCGTGCCGGAGTAATGTCACGTTCCATCTCCGATCCTAACAGTGGCGTTGGAGATATGGACGGCATCGAGGTTGAGACTTGTCAATAGCCACGTCCAGCGCTCCTTGGGTGGTTTCCATATGGAAACCCCCACAAGCCCATCCAAGACACGCTTCCGCAACTTGAAGCGGTTGGTCCTCTGCGATACGTCCTTTGACGCGACCGCTCTGGCTGAATTTGTGGGAATCCAGAGGAGAGGGGCTGATTCTCTGGGTGCGTATGGTTATTATATCAAGATCGTATTCTAGGGAAAATGCCGCAAGACCGTGTTCCAGCAGCTGCGCCCTCAAGAGTTGGCCCAACAGACGCCTGATACCAACTGCCCGGACTTTGAGGGCGATTTCAAGCAAATCCCTTGCATGGCGATTGTTCGATACATTTTTTTAGAATTTTTTGTACCTACTCACATGCTGTCTATCACCACCTTGTTTCCTATACATTGGCACGACCGGCCTGAAAGGACCTTTGCGTTCCATTTCGCATCTCGCAGTCGGCGAGCGACATGAAGGGTCCAACAAAGGGTCCACAAAAAATAAATGTTCTTTGTCAGGCTGTCAGGGCATGGTGTTCCACGCCGCAACTGCAGTACCGCACATGCAGTGAAGACCAGAGCATCGCTGGTCCTGGTCTGGGTGGCCGAGACACACCTATCAAGGAACAGCAAGCACTCACAGACATTTCTCTCCTTCATCGTCGGCGCTGG
>Ga0307513_10012597_pt1 | contig 10426 bp, 10 predicted proteins | sample 15_EM_MG_FD_202174 | JGI IMG/M metagenome (GOLD analysis project Ga0307513, IMG submission 202174) | Populus trichocarpa ectomycorrhiza microbial communities from riparian zone in the Pacific Northwest, United States - 15_EM | ecosystem: Host-associated > Plants > Roots > Unclassified | place...
CCAAGTGCTGGATCGCACCGGAAATCCCAATGGCGATGTACAGCTCGGGGGCGACGATCTTGCCTGTCTGACCAACTTGCAGCGAGTTGTCCGCATACCCCGCATCGACAGCCGCACGACTTGCGCCGAGTGCCGCACCGAGGACCTCGGCGGGAGGCTCGAGGGTCGCGTTGAATGTCTCTCTGTTCTTCAACGCTCGTCCACCAGACACAACACGCTTTGCCACTCCCAAGTCTGGTCGGTCCGATTTGGCGGCTTCGGTCTTGAGGTGTTCCGTCACCTTCTCCGCATCCGAAAGCTCGACAGGCGCAACTTCCTCGATGGTAACTTCATGCTCGGCTTGACCGGAAAGAGGCGTAAATGCAGTACCGCGGACAGTTACGACTTTAAGCCTGATGTCGGTGTTTGCGCGAGCAGTCGCAGTCGCATTCCCCGCGTAAATGGGCCGAGTGAATATGGTGGTATCTGAGGGCTGGTCGTAGGATATGGATGTGATATCCGAGACAGCTGGAAAGTCGAGTGTTGCAGCTACGCGGGGCAGGAAAGATTTGCCGGCAGACGAATGGGCGGAGAAGAAATGGGGTAATTTGCCTTCTTGCTTCGTAAGTACCGAATTGAGTAGAGGCGCAAGAGCCTCTGGTAGAGGGGGACTATAGGCGGGTGAAGACGCATGGATTAAGTTGGTCAAGCCCTTCAGTCTACGAGAGGTTAGCAAAAGTAGGACGAGGAAGCGATATCAACAGGCCTCTTCGCAGTAGGTAGAATTGTTTTGACCTCTTCCGGCCCGCCGACGGTTCTGGTAACATTTTTGCCAACTTGGGTTGCGGCGCCGCCGCGAGGGCAGACAACGAAGCGGAAGCTACAACTCCTCCTTCATGTTCTAGTAGTACAAGCGAGTGCGTCGACGCGTCGCATATATCCTCGTCGTCCAGCTCGGAGCACCGGTCGCCAAAACATCATGTGGTTTGGTCCAAAGTTCGTTCGCAAACGGAGGAGGGTAACCTTTTCAACGGGGGATTTCTTCACGAGGATATTTTCAAGTACTACAATGACGAGAGCTTAATGGGCATCGGTGGGTACCAAGACCTGAGGGTCGAGCGGGAAACAGGATATAAAACATAAGGCAGCGACAATAAGCCTGGGAGGATCGACAGTGACAACGTGTACAGTGGGCGACATATAGAGTCAAGCTCAAGTTAATGTTGAACCTTATGCATCAGCCTGGTGAGTTCTGTCAGCGAACATTCTCAGTCAACTTGTATAAACGAACCACAACAGCCCTAGGAGCTCCACGTCATCTCTCACCACCAGGAGCTCCAGGTCCCGCACCACGGCCGTTTGCGACCCCTAACCCGCCGAATCCACTGACATATTAGCCTGGACCAAGGAGTCCAATACCATCGGCAAACGTCTCCACATTCCTGTCTCTCTCTTCATCCCTCCTGGAGCGGCCACGTCCCCTAACACGCCCGCGCTCAGCTGGGGCTGATACCGATACTGGTCGCTCAGGCTTGATCTTGTTCGCGCCCGAGGAGATATTGTCAAAGAATGATTTAGAGGGGTTGTAAAATTTATCCTTCTTGGGTTCAGCGCATCCAGTGTGCCCGTTCAAAGTGTTTCTGCACCGTCAGTAGAGCTGATGTCCTCTGCTGGAGCAGCAGGTTTGGACTGCAAGGCTGGATGCTCCTGTGCTGTTACCGTCTTATCGAAGTACTGGTTATTGGATTGGAAGCCATATTCTGTGGTCGGGCGGCAGCCGGAGTTGGTCTGGTGTGACGTTCTCCTCTGTGGGCCCACGACTACGAGGCGCTTCACTGTGACCATTGGATAGCCACCCTGGTATGCTGTATGATTCTCATCTCCTCGTTGCTCTTCGTAGATGTTACTGATCGTGCAGCCCTCTATCTCTCCCACACCGCCCTCCATCACTAACCGCCATGAGCACTGTCCGCAGACAACTCGAGGACGAATGATACCAAGTAAAATCGTCCATTAATAACCAAAAATTCTATCACAATCCTCAAGCCTCAAGCTGACGTACGGTACATTCTGCAAATGCTTTCCCAAGCCCTTCCGCCGGTGGGAGAATCAGTAAGTAACACTCGAAGGTTCTTCATGTACCCGTGGCCCTGTGGTCACCACCACCCCACCTGCGTTACCGACGTGTACCTCCTGGTTACCGACAGACCACAACTGTTGTGATCGTAGCACCATGATTCCTGCAGCGTTTTCATTTGTTTACTTAGACCTGGTTAATGGTGACGGTTTGGTGCACAAATAAATCGTCCTTCGCGTAAGCAGGTGGGCAGGCGCGCTCGGGCTTGGGTTCCTCGACTCTGCGTACGTACCAGACAAGAATGTGCAATACCCCTTCCTGTGGGAGTACCCAGTCAACTTGTTCTAGCTTTGGCTATACGCCTCCACAAGTGAGGCCCTGCGCGGCGTTGAACGTATCCAGCAGGCGTTTACTGAGTAGCCTTGCGGCAGCGTTCAGGTGAAAGTACGAGTTTAGCACCGAGCTCTTCATCTTATGCATTGACGGGCGACGAGGTACTGATGCAGAGTGGGAGGTGCAGCGAGCGCAGGGTAGTGTGGACTAGCCTGAGCGCCTCGACGTATTCGTGCTATCGACCGAAAAACATAATAGCATAGACGAAACGGTGTATGAGGTTACTATTTAAGCGTGAATTTGCATCAGCTGGGAGTTGGATATCTGGCGAAGCGGGTGGAGTCGAAGCCGATCTCATTTGTTGGTGCCAATGCGGGGGTGGCGATGGTCCGAAGCAAGCCAAGCCGAAGCGGGAGTGCTAGCCTAGCTGTGTGGAAGGGAAAGAGGGGCAAATACCCGGAAGACGACAAGGGTGGAGAACAGACCAGAGGGTCACACTCACTAAATTCTGCGACGCACCCGTAATTTCCACACTGTGAAGGAGCCACACAAGCGATTTCCAGCCGTACTACTACGTCGTAAGAGAGCTGCGCTGGTGGCATACATACCAGGATGCCCAAATGGTGGTGCCCAAACTACGCCTCCACTTTGCCCTTTGCAAAATTCTCGTACACTATATTCTGCACCCTTATTGGTGAATACGGCACTCTTAGTCATGCTCGATGAGGTTCAGATGATGGGCACACTGAAATGAGGAGATCAAGGCGGAGGCCACAAGGTGGGCTCCTTTGATACCCATGCCCTTACGTTGTACTGAATCGATGTTGGTGGAGCCGACGAGCACGCGTACATGCAAGGAGTGCAACAATTTTTGAGGAATTGGGCGATATCCAGAAGCGGCAATCGGATCGAAGCACACAAGTAGGTGCAGTCGAAGGGAGGGCAGGGAGAAAGATATTGAAGATAGTATGAGCAGGAACCGGGCAAGGCGCTAGTACATTTGCCAGCAGGTATACTGAACTTCGATGACTGGAACCAGCGGCCTATTAAAACTGCACTGGACTACATATAACATGGGTGTTGCCAGACGTGGATGCTCCGAGCTGGTCTCCGAGGTGGGTGGGAACCGTCTTTGTTGTCTTTGTTGTTATTCCGACCAATCCCAATGACACCGGTCGCCAAAAAAGACGCGTCTGACGCCGCTCCAGTCTTGTCGATGCCACTCAACACGGGCACCACGTCGCAACAAGCCGAACCCAAGAGCCCATGTGAGTTGGCCCTACAGTTCTCGTCGGATACCGCATACCAGGATGTTGACCCGTTGCTCAGGGAGGACCTCTCTGACTTCCAGAATACCATCGTTGGCGACATGCTCTAGGAAATCCTTTGGCGGGCCCCTACAAAATCTTCGGAACCCTATACAGACGAGCTCGGTCAAACATCGCTTACAGCCGCGTTCGAGGCAGTCCTCTCGGGCAAGGAGAACACGCGCAAATCGATAATAAAGGTCTTGGACAACTAGTACGTGGACACGCTGTGTACTCGATCCAGTTCCTAATCTTGTTGTTCAGTTTCCGTGAGGAGGATGAGGCGAACGATATCCCTACTTTGTGAAGGCAGCCAACAACCATCGCCAATCACCCTTACGCGATCCCTATTCAAAGCGGCGGCGCCAAGTGGGTTTGAAGGCCCGACCTCGTCATCACCACCGTGAAGAACGCGGCGAGGGCCGTCTCGCCTTCTCAACCTCGCAGATTGAAGTCAGTCGCAGCGTATCCGCCCACTAGTGGGTTTCCCGTTCACCTCCTTTCGTGGCACCCCCTCCTGTCCGGAGTTCAAGCTCAAAGGCACCCTAAAGAGGTCTCCGAGACCAGTACAAGAACACAAGGAATCCCATGGACGTCGGAGGAGTAGCTAAGGCCGTCGAGGATGATGTAAGTGCACCGACGGAAACAAAGCAGTCCGCAGGGAGCATCGAAATGTGGCCGGCCGCGCATGGGCCAAATCGCGTCCAACCGAGAGCGGAGTGGGGGCAGCGCGGCAAACGCATAACGCCGTGTGATCAATATCCCACGGTCGGAGAGTGAGCACGAAGGGGACCCATGGGGAGAGTAAAAGACGGAGTGTGGACGACTCCGTTGAGCCGCCATTCGAACAACCGTCGCTCGCTCGGGCGGCTCTGTGTATGTACCTAATTTGATTTGGAGATGAATAGCGGACTTATCGTACTTTAGATTTTGTCCTCCAATTCGCCCACAACGGAGACCTGCTTGACTGTCTGTTGTGACTAGTTCCTTTCAACCTCGAATGCACGAGATACTACGCTGGTACCATTCTAGATGCAGTGTGCTTCATGCACTCAATATATATCGTCCATAGGTACGTCTCCTCACCTCTGGCTGTTCGTCCACTTGACATTAATGGGTAGAGACCTCAAACCTGAGAACATTCACCTCGACGGTTCTATGCGAATAAAAATCAGCGACTTTGGGAGTCCAAAGGACCTAGATGCGCCTAACCCCGCCCCGCGAATGGTCGGTTCTCAGTGCCAGCCTGGATTTGCTTTCTAATCAAGTTATCGACAGAGAATGGACAGAAACGCTCTGGATCGTTTGTTGGAACTGCACACTACACCGCACCCGAACTTCTTGCCCGCACCGAAACTGGGAAACCATGGGTATTGAGTGACTGCCGATACCTTGAACTGGTGTTTCTGAATGAATAGATCCGACGTGTGGGCCTTCGCGTGCGTATTCTTTTACTTCCTTGCCGGTCGACTGCCCTTCAGAGAGCCTACCAACTACCTCATCGAGAGAAAATCCAAAAGGGAATACACCTTCCCCGAAGGGTTCGATCCCACAGGACGGGATCTGGTCGAAAAACTACTCGTATTCTCCTCTCTCCCCAATCTCAGCCTAGCTGTCTATCTCATAGACGTTCTTCTCGATCAAGTAAATGACCCGACGCAGCGACTGACCGCACCAAATACCTAAAACCGCCTGTTATTCGCGCCTATCACTGACTGGAAGGCGTTATGGATGGTACCACCCCCCACGCTTGAGGCGGGGCTGTACAAGCGCTCCCCGCCCAATCCTAACTCGCAGTCACACGACATAGGCTTCGCGAACTGGACCGGAGGAGATGCGGACGGCGAAGAAGAGGAGATGGACGAGCCGCCCCCGGACCATATCGTGTAGAAGATAGCTCCCGAGGTGGTAGACGTGCGGGTTACGAGGGACGAGGACGCGGTCCCAGCCGCCACGAACCTGGAGGCACCGGAGGCGGTAGCAAAGTCGAGCTTGGATGGCGAGTGGAGGGATGCGGCGCCCCCCCTGCAGATTATCGCTTCGCAGGCACATGCGTCGACAACGGGGGAGACCAACTCTGTGGGGAGCTACTCGAGCTCGGAGGGACACCATGGGCCGTGGAATAGTGCCGCGAGTGGGGGCGGGAACGCGTCGGCTTCGAAAGCATTTAAGCTTGTGCGCGGGATGAAGGGGCTGAGTGTGGACGCCAATTCCTCTTCATCTTCGGCGGAGTGGCACCTCGCGAATGGGTGAGTCTGTATTCGCTCCCGCTAGAGTCCATAGTGTGAGATGGACCACGCCGCTCATCTTGTGATCCGTCTTTAGGTCGCGGTTACTGCACCCCACGAGCAGGTCGTCCAAACTGCGCAAGTGACAACCCGGGTCAAACGTTCCCCTCTCCTGCCGGCTATTACAAAGCGCCGATTGCTCATCCTAACCTCTTCGACGTCAAACGAAAGGGACCCGCACGACTGTTGTGCATCAAAGAGGGTTCAGTGGTGGGAAGAAGAAAACCAGCATACAGGATGAGTTCAGACTCTCTGCCGTGACGAAGGTTGACACTCAGGGAGATCTAACTCTGGTCGTCCATTTTAGAGAGAGAGTTGGTAACTATACCCTGGTCAAGCCTCAGGGATTCGGGTGGACTTTGTCAGAGTGGACTCAGGGGATAATGAGTGGTAATGCAGGCGCTGAAGGATCTTGAAGTCAGTAAATGGGTATTCGTTCCTCTGACGCGGATTGACTTAGAGAAGGGATGCTTGGGCGTGTCTTAATTTATGTTGCTTCATTGGGGTGTATCAATATCATACGGAACTGAGAAATCGACCCTTTTAACGTCGGACTGACTTGGTGTTCAATTACTCGTGATTTGGGCCCGTATCGTCTCTCCACTAGCATCAGCTCCTTTGATGCGTCGTTCCATCTCGACCCCGCCCTCGGTTCGGCATGCCCAGCAATCGGCTTCCAGATGACAAACACGAGCGAGCTGGCAAGGCAAAAACTAGACTAGACTACCATCGTGTGACGACCCACGAAGGCATTTCTTCATCGCATCGTCGCTCCCAGCCCAAGGCCAATGAAACCGACGTGATCGACCGTCGATTCGCGGCAAGCTGCCTGTACTCGTACTCGTACTCGTATTATTGTTCCTCGTACGCCCTGGCGGGTTGAGCGTTAATTTAATGCTCTTTTGGCTTACATATCAGGCCGGCCATGTTTGGTCTTGTTTACCTCGTTGGTTAGCGTCCGCTGACCCCGAGGTAAAGTAGTCTCTCACTATATAGTATCATACGCTCACATATACTTGTAGTTTCATTCTATACTTTAGCATGGCGGACCTCCCTTCTGGGCGACCATGGCAACAAGAGGGAGGGGTCGCGGAAATCTGCTACATATAAGCGTGAACCAATCAGGTACGTGCATCTCTTATTTCAGAGAGCAATCGAATACCTTCACTCCACCAACTTTGATCCCGGTCGTGAAGCAATCGCATTGTGCACATCCGCCTTTATCGTTGTTCAATCACGAGGGACGTATCCTTAAGCACCATCTGGCCGTTGCACGCTTCTGGAACTACAGGAGAGAGGGTTCCCTATACACACGTCCCTGCCCATCATTTCCTTGTTTCTCATGTAACATGTCTACCCTCATATCCGGACGCTCGTTGCTGATGTACTTTCAAGCTTTTTTCTTTTCTTTTTTTTTGGGGGGGGGGATCTGCGTCACGCACCGTAACGCCTTTGGCGCCGTGTGTGGGACTCCAGCGCGGCTAGCCGGTGGGCCTTAGTTACTCGTTGGACTGTCTGCCGCCTGACCTACCCACTAAAACCCCCCCACGCGGTCATGCTGGCCACATCCGTTACGAGAAGTCGACCACTAGGCCTGATTTAGGTCTGAAATCGGTGAGTTTCCCATCCACCCATAGGGTTTGGATGGTTCGTTGTTGGGCTAGTTTCCTTTTGCCTTCCAGGAAGAGCGTGGCGTTCCAGCTCTTCCTTACTTGTGCTCTTCAAGCTATTTTCTGCCATGAATATCGTGGGTGACTTGCTCTTCGACATCACTAAGATCCGCGAAAAGGCGTGGAAACTGATAATCAGCATCAAGGCCAACGTGAAGTCGATCGAGGACACAACCAATAGCGCCGTCGAGATGACCAATGGGTATCTCGACATGCGAAGGGGACCTGTCGATTCAAGGGGGAAGGCGATCAATGAGTTTTTGGCCCAAGTCGGCCAGGCATTTGAAGATCTAGAGCACAACGGAGAGGAGCAGTACATGCAACTTTCCGCGATGGTCAACACTACTGTCATTGACGATCCGTGGCGCGAGGTGCTGGGGCGTAATTGGCGGATTCTGGGTGGGCTGTTCATGCTTTTCATCTTGGAGGTCATTTCTCGTGCTGTTGAGAGCAAAGTGTTCAAGGAGTACATCGAGGAACTGACCCGGGCGGAGCAAACCACGCGCGAGATCCGTAAGGCCATTGTCAGCGTTGCAAGTTTAGGCTCGTGTGTATACAAATCCAGTCGGGCAACATGGGGGATGGACGAGGGTTTTATTTTAGGTGTGTATCACCTCTTCTAGGAGCATGAAAAGCATCCCTGTCCTCCTTACACACCACCTTAGGCAATCAGGCAAACAAGCACACTCTTAATCACCTGCCTAACGTGTGGTGAGATAGGCGATTCCACATGTGTACCAGTCGTCTCGTTGCTTCTTGCAGATTTCCATTCAGCGCACTCACATCCGTACCACACGGAATGAGTCGGGTCCTAATCCAAATGCTTTCTGGTGACTCACAGCTACATTTACTAACATCGGGGTTTGTTGTTGTTGGTATCATCAAGGTTGTGCACCCCTTCCTTCGCCTCCAGCGTCTTACTGACCAGTCTCTACAGCCAACTACAGCGGTGACTGGCTCTATCCGTGCTCGCGGACACTAGTGTGTTGGCAGCGACGGTAAATTAGCCCTTCGACATCCGAACCCCCCTCGGTCAACAAGGAGAAGCCGTTCTGGCTGAATGAAGTCGACACAACGAACCCGTCCTCCTCCCTCAGGCGGTGTGCGGTGTGCGCAAAGGTGGTGGAGACGTTTTCGATCCGAGGAAGATGATGAGCGAGGCGGTCAAAGGGAGAAATGTTGAGTAATTGTTTTTGGGTTGTTCTGGCGATGCACACAATGCCCCTACGGCGTGACGTTGAGTATCCGTTAACACTTCTGCCAGCCTCAGGCGCAGAAGCCTGGGGTTGTGTGGCAGCTCTGGTCAGCTCCCCTGAGGCAACAGATTCTTGTAAATTCTTGTTATAGATTGCTGTCAATCACAGAAGGACATTCAACCCATCATATTCTCATATCGGAATCCCAAGCCCCAACTTTCTGCGTTCACACCTGAGGTGCCAGTATCAGCCTTCAGCAAATTCATTAACCTGCCTGCTTTCACATACCACAATCTTCTAAACTCCCATCCCTAATCATCCCCTATTATCCTTGTTCGATCTTCAATCCCTTTTGCATGTCTCCTATAACACAAGTGGGTAGTACAATTCAGTTGCCATGGGAGACTACTTGATACGTTCACATACAAACTGCAGGTATAAGGTGAGTAGGAAGGAATAATAGTTTGTGCAATGGAAGACTCACTTGCTATACGTTTGGGAGTGTGTAAACAAATGAGCATTCAGTGATGGAATTGGATCAAGCATTCACAGACCTCCTGCACATTTCACGGGAGTAGAGCCTTTCAGAACAATTAAACAAGACCAATAATGGTACATACTGTCTGTACACAAAGTGGTGGGGGTGATGTCAACTGAGAAGTCAAATGTGCTAAATTGCATTCATACCAGCTAAAGTATGGATGATGCTGTCAGTGCAGGGAGAGCATGTGTGGCTGCTCATACCTCCTACAAGTGTATTGGGGAATGCACCCAGTGAACTTATGTAAAGAAGAATGTTGGATGTGATGCATACCTTCTGTATACATATAGGACGGGCAGAATTGATGAATGACCTCCAGTGATGTGAGAAAACCACACACCCACTAGAAGGAATAATAAAAGGGTACATTGTGGGCAACAGAAATAAATGCAGCGTAATAGAGGTACGCACTTTCTATGAGCAGAAACGCGCATTGGATAATCAGCGACAGGAATGAGACTCTGTCAATGCAGAAACGTACTATCTGTGAGCAGAAACGCGCAGAGGATGGTCAGCGATGGGAATGAGACTCTGTCGATGCAGAAACGCACGAACTGTGAGCAGAAACGCGTAGAGGATGATCAGTGACGGGAATGAGACTCTGTCGATGCAGATACGCACGAGCTGTGAGCAGAAATGCGCAGAGGATGATTAGCGACGGGAATGAGACTCTGTTGATGCAGATACGCACCACCTGTGAGCAGAAACGCGCAGAGGATGATCAGCAACGGGAATGAGACTCTGTAGATGCAGATACGCACTCTCTGTGAGCAGAAACGTGCAGAGGATGATCAGTGACGGGAATGAGACTCTGTGAATGCATATACGCACGAACTGCGAGCAGAAACGCGCGGAGGATGATCAGCGATGGGAATGAGACTCTGTCGATGCAGATACGCACTTGCTGTGAGCAGGAACACGCAGAGGATGATCAGCAACGGGAATGAGACTCTGTTGATCCAGATACGCACTTGCTGTGAGCAGAAACGAACAGAGGATGATCAGCGACAAGAATGAGACTCTGTCGATGCAGAA
>Ga0307513_10012598_pt1 | contig 10425 bp, 11 predicted proteins | sample 15_EM_MG_FD_202174 | JGI IMG/M metagenome (GOLD analysis project Ga0307513, IMG submission 202174) | Populus trichocarpa ectomycorrhiza microbial communities from riparian zone in the Pacific Northwest, United States - 15_EM | ecosystem: Host-associated > Plants > Roots > Unclassified | place...
GGATCCGCGGCGCGACCACCCGGGCGATGCCGGGGGAGCGGGACGCGCTGGTGCTCGTCCGGCCGGACGGGTACATCGGCATGGTGGCCGGGCCGGCCGACGTCAAGCAGGTGCAGGACTACGTCGTCCGGCCATAGCGCTCACGCTCGTAGTGCCGGCGGGCCTTGAGCCGGTTGCCACACACCTTCATCGAGCACCAGCGGGCGGAGTTGGGGCGGCTGCGGTCGAGCAGGTAGAGGCGGCACTCGTCGTTCGCGCAGGCGCGCAGCCGGCCGGGCAGCTGCTCCTGTAGCCGGCCCCACGCCAGCACGGCCCGCGCGGCGAGCCGATGGTCGTCGGCGACGTCGAGATGCCAGTCGATGCCGGTGGCGGCGACCTCCGGGCGCAGCCGCACGCCGTCCAGTGCGGGGGTCAGTGCCGTTGCCGGTGCGGTGCCGCGCACGACGGACTGCAGCACGTCGCGGACCTCGCGCAGGTCAGCGAGCTCGGCCGCTGACCCGGTGCCGCCCCAGGCCTGCGGCCACGCGTCGTCGAGGAGATCGACGAACCCGCCCTCGCTGGACGGCGTGCTGTTGAGCAGCGCGAGCAGCAGCTCGTCGTCCGAGTCCGCCGTAAGCACCACGTGATCACTCTAACCGTCACAAGCGTCTTTACAAGTTAGCGTCGACGGTGTTCCATGGCGCGTCGTACTAACCACCTATTTGGATGTATGAGGTTAGCTATGAGCTCCTTGCAGGACCGCACCGTGCTCGTCATCGGGCGGGGCAGCGGCATCGCCCGTGCCATCGTGCTCGGCGCGCGGGACGCCGGGGCCCGGGTCGTCGCGGCCGGGCGCAACCCGGAGGCGCTCGCCGAGGCCTACGCCGGCGAGCCCGGCATCACCACCGAGACCGTCGACGTGACCGACGACGCGTCCATCGCCGCGCTCGGCGAGCGGCTCGGCACGATCGACCACATCGTCTCGACGGCGTCGGCGCGCGCCCGCGGCCGGCTGCAGGACCTCCAGCGCGACGCGGTCCGCGCATCGTTCGACACCAAGGTCATCGGCCCGCTGATGCTGGCGAAGTACCTGGGCCCGCGGATCAACGAGGGCGGCTCGCTCGTCCTGTTCTCCGGCGTGGCCGCATTCAAGATCGCGGTCGGCACCCTGGCCGTGGCGATCACCAACGGCGCCGCCGACACGCTGACCCGCTCGCTGGCACTGGAGCTGGCGCCGATCCGGGTAAACGCCATCTCGCCCGGGGTGGTCGACACCGGCGCCTGGGACGCGCTCGGCGAGACGGCGAAGGACGCGATGTTCGCCGAGCAGTCCAAGCTCAATCCGGCCGGCCGCATCGGCGCCGCCGACGACATCGCCCAGGCGGTGCTGTTCGCCCTGACCAACACGTTCCTCACCGGCGTCACCCTCGCCGTCGACGGGGGAGAGGTGCTGACCTGATGGGCCTGTCCTGGCAGCAAGGGCCGCTGGCCGCGTCCGCGGTCGGGCATTTCCTGGTTCCCGAGCCGCTCCCCGAGCGGCTCCTGTTCGCCGAGCCGCTGCGGCGGCGGATGCGGGTGCAGTTCGGCGGCGAGTGGATCGCCGAAAGTGAGGACGTCGTGCTGCTGCACGAGCCCGGCCGCTACCCGGTGGCCTACTTCCCACTGGCCGACGTGGCCGACGGCGTGCTGACGGAGCTGCCGAACGTCACCCAGCACCGCGACCTGGGCGCCACTGCGTGGTTCGCGGTCGGTACCGCGAAGCGGGCGGCGTGGCAGCACACCGCGCTGCCGGTGCACGCCGCCGTCCTCGAGGGCCGGGTCGCGTTCGCCTGGCGGGCCATGGACGCCTTCTACGAGGAGGACGAGCGCATCGTCGGCCACGCGGCCGACGCCTACCACCGCAACGACATCCGCCGGACCTCCCGACACCTGGTGGTGCGCGTCGGTGACCAGGTCGTGGCCGACACCCGCGAGCCCCTGGTGCTGTACGAGTCCGGGTTCGCCCCGCGCTGGTACGTGCCCCGCGCCGACATCGACGCCGCCGCGCTCGCGCCCGTCGAGGGCCGGACGTTCTGCCCGTACAAGGGCCTGGCCGGCTACTACGACGTGGCCGGCGTCGAACGGGCGGCGTGGTCGTACGTCGAGGCGTGGCCCGAGGTCGGGCGGGTGCGCGACCTGGTGTCGTTCGAGCCGGGCAAGGTCACGGTGCTCCTCGACGGCGACGTGTTGACGCTCGCGCCCGGCCAGCACGTCACCCCGCACGGCGTCGACCGCGGGCTCGACGTCGACGAAATCGCCTGAAGGAGCACCTGTGCCGACCCTGGTCTCGCTCAACGTCGGGATGCCTCGCGACGTCGGTTTCCACGGGGAGACCGTGCACACCGGCGCCTGGAAGGACCCCGTCGACGGCGCCCGCATGGTGCGCCGGCTCGGGGTGGAGGGCGACGGGCAGGGCGACACGTACGGCCACGGCGGCCCGAACCGCGCCGTGCTCGTCTACCAGGTCGAGTCGTACCGGTACTGGGAAGAACAGCTACAGCGCGAGCACCTCGCGCCCGGTGCGTTCGCCGAGAACCTCACCGTCTCGGGCCTCGACGACCAGCAGGTGTGCATCGGCGACCGCTACCGGATCGGCGAGGCCGAGTTCGAGGTGAGCCAGCCGCGGGTCACCTGCTTCCGGGCCGGGCTGCGGATCGGGGAGCCGCAGCTGGCGGCGCTGCTCGTGGCGCACCACCGACCGGGCTTCTACATGCGGGTGGTCACCGAGGGCCGGGTCGCCGCCGGTGACGAGATCGTGCGCACGGCGGAAGGCCCCGGCCGGGTCAGCGTCGCCGCCGTCGACGCGCTGCTCTACCTGCCCGATCGCGATCTCGACACGCTGCGGAAGGCCGTACGGATCCCGGCGCTGAGCCCGGCCTGGCAGCACTCGCTGCGACAGCTGCTCGCCGGCTCCGCCCCGGCCGTCGCGCCGCCGGCGTGGGACGGGTTCCGGCCGCTGCGGGTCTCCCACGTCGTCCCCGAGAGCACGACCGTGCTCTCGATCCACCTCGCAGATCCCACCGGACGGGCCCTGCCGCCGACCCGGCCCGGTCAACATCTGCCGGTGCGGCTGCCGGCCGGTGTCCGCAGCTATTCGCTGTCGTCGGCCCCGGATGCGGACACCTACCGAATCAGCGTCAAACGCGAGCCCGGCGGTGCCGTCAGCGGTTACGTGCACGACGAGCTGGTGCCGGGCGCCGTCATCGAGGCCGCCGCACCGCGCGGTGACTTCGTGCTCGACGACGGCGACGGGCCCGTCGTGCTCGTCTCGGCGGGGATCGGCATCACCCCGGTGCTGGCGATGCTGCACGCGCTGCAGGGCGGCGGGCGCGAGGTGTGGTGGTTGCACGCCGCCCGCCGGCTCGGCGACGACCCGTTCGCGGGCGAGATCGCGCCACTGCTCTCCGGGGTGCACGCGCACACCTTCTACAGTGCGGGCCCGTCCGGGCGGCTCACCGCCGATCGCATCGCCGAGCTGGGCCTCCCCGCCGACGCCACCGCGTACATCTGCGGGCCGGCCACGTTCATGACCGACATGGCCGCTGCGCTGCGCGCCGCGGGCCTGGCCGATGTCCACAGCGAGACGTTCGGGACGCTCGCGCCGAGCAGGCCCGGCATCGTCGACCACGCCCGCCGGGCACCGCACCTCCCCGACGGCCCCGCCGGAGACGGCCCGCTGGTGACGTTCACGCGCAGCGGCGTCACCGCGCCGTTCGACGGCGGTGGCAGCCTGCTCGAGTTCGCCGAGTCCTGCGACGTGCCCGCCCGCTGGCAGTGCCGGTCCGGGGTGTGCCGGACCTGCGAGACACCGCTGCTCGCGGGCGAGGTCGACTACGCGCCCGCGCCGCTCGAAGCCCCCGCGCCGGGAACGGTGCTCCTGTGCTGCGCCCGACCGCGCACCGAGCTCGTCGTGGACATGTGAAGGAGACGCCATGGACTTCCGGCTCGAGGTGATCGTCCTGCCCGTCGCGGACGTCGACCGATCGCTCGCCTTCTACGTCGAGCGCGTCGGCTTCGCGCTCGACGTCGACTACCGGCCGAGCGCCGACTTCCGGGTCGTCCAGCTCACGCCGCCGGGCTCGGCGTGCTCCGTGCAGCTCGTCGGCGAAACCGGCGGACCTGTCCCGGGCCTGTACCTGGTCGTCGCCGACATCGAGGCCGCCCGGGGAGAGCTGATCGATCGCGGGGTGCCGGTCGGGGACCTCCGGCACAAGGCACCCGATGGTGACTGGCAGGGTGGCTGGGAGCCGGGCGTCGACCCGAATCGGCGCGACTACGCCAGCTTCGCCGAGTTCACTGATCCCGACGGGCATGTGTGGGTGCTACAGGAACGAGACTCGGTCTGATGCGGATCGCGACGATGTGGCGCTACCCGATCAAGTCGATGCTGGGGGAGCCGATCACCGCGGCACACCTCGACACCGCAGGCCTGGAACGCGACCGCGAGCTGGCGCTGATCGACGCCGCCACGGGCCTGGTCGCCACCGCCAAGCATCCCCGGCTGTGGCGCGGGCTGTTGCAGTTCTCGGCCGCGGTCGACGGCGACGAGGTCGTGATCAGCGCCCCGGCCGGCTGGACGGCGGCCAGCCACAGCCCGGGCATCGACGGCCGGCTCTCGGAGGCGCTCGGCCGCCCGGTCCGGCTGGCCGGGGAACGGCCCGACGCCGCGACCGTGGAGCGGCCCGATCCCGAGGACGTGCTCGCGCACGGGGTGGAGGCCGAGGTGGCCGCCCCGACCACGCAGATCGGCGCGGGCAGCCCCGGCGCCACGTTCGTCGACCACTCGCCCGTCCACATCGTCACCAGCGCGACGCTGGACGGGATCGGCGTCGACCAGGTCCGGTACCGGCCCAACCTCGTCGTCGAGACCGAGCCGGGCACCGACGCGTTCGTCGAGAACGGGTGGGTGGGCCATGAGCTGCACGTCGGCGCGGAGGTCGTGCTCCGGGTGATGCTGCCGACCCCGCGCTGCGCGGTGCCCACGCTGGAGCACGGGCTGCTGGGACGCGCCCCGGACGCGGTCCGCACGCTGATGCGGGAGAACCGCATCGACGTCCCCGGATTCGGGATGCTGCCGTGCGCGGGGTGCTACGCGGTGGTGGTGCGCCCGGGCGTCGTGCAGGTCGGGGATCGCGTCACGGTCGACGGCCCCTGATACAGCCGTGAAGCAGCGGTGCAATTCCGGCCTGGAACGTTCTCATCCATGCCGCACAACCCCTATGCCGACCTGCCCCCGGTCCCGTCCTTCAGCCTGACCAGCACCGACATCACCGACGGTGGGACGCTGGCCGCGCCGCAGGTCAGTGGCATCTTCGGAGCAGGAGGTGAGGACGCCTCACCGCACCTGTCGTGGAGCGGATTCCCGGAGGAGGCGAAGTCCTTCGTCGTCACCGTCTACGACCCGGACGCCCCGACGGCGTCCGGGTTCTGGCACTGGGCGGTCGTCGACATCCCCGCCTCGGTCACGTCACTGGACTCCGACGCAGGCGACGACAAGGGCACCGGCCTGCCCGACGGCGCGTTCCAGCTCGCGAACGACGCCGGCTTGTGCCGCTACCTCGGAGCCGCCCCACCGGAAGGCCACGGCGCGCACCATTACTACACGGTCGTGCACGCCGTGGACGTCGAGAGTCTCGGCATCTCCGACACCGCGACGCCGGCGTTCCTCGGGTTCAACCTGTTCAGCCACACGCTGGCGCGAGCGGTGCTGGTACCCGTCTACGAGCGTTGACGGAGTGGACTTGCCGGTCCAGAAATGCGCCCTTAGCGTGCAGGGCGTGAACACTCGATTGGCCGGCCGCACCGCCCTCGTCACCGGCTCCACCAGCAACATCGGGCGCGCCGTCGCCATCGCACTCGCCGCGGAGGGCGCCCACGTGGTCGTCTCCGGCCGCGACGTCGACCGGGGGACGGCCGTCGTCGACGCCATCGGGGAGCGCGGTGGCCGGGCGGACTTCGTCGCCGCTGATCTGGACGGGAGCGTCGCGGCGGCCCGGGCGCTCGCGGCCGAGGCCGGCGAGCGACTCGGCGGGCGCATCGACGTGCTGGTCAACAACGCCGGCATCTACCCGGCCACCACGACGCTGACCACCGACGAGCAGGCGTTCGACCGCATCATGGGGGTCAATGTCAAGGCGTCGTTCTTCCTCACGCAGGCCGTCGTGCCGCAGATGCTCGCCACCGGGCACGGCGTGATCATCAACCTGGGTTCGTGGATCTCCCGGCTCGCCGTCCCGTCCGGCTCGCTCTACAGCGCCACGAAGGGCGCGATGGAGACGCTCACCCGGGCGTGGGCGGCCGAGTTCGGGCCGGGTGGCGTGCGGGTCAACGCGATCTCGCCGGGCGTCATCCGCTCGTCCGATCTCGCGCCGGGGGTCGCGACCCCCGGCGAGCGGCTCATGGACGGCACCCCCGCGGGCGGGCCCGGTCGACCCGAGGCGGTCGGGGCCGCCGCCGTCTACCTGGCATCCGACGACGCCGCGTTCGTCCACGGCACCGTCCTCGACGTCGACGGTGGGCGGGTGGCGGTCGCCGTCTCGGCCGCCTGATCAACCTCAGGCCGGGCGGGAGCGCAGGTGCGCCAGCGCGACGTCCAGCGCGGCCTCCAGATGTGCGGTGCTGCCGGTGGCGAGCAACAGACCGACCCCGCCCTGGATCCCGGCCAGCACCGCGGCTGCCGCGGCCCCCGCGTCCAGCCCCGGATCGACGTCGCCGCTGCTCTGCATCCGCTCGATCCCGGCGCGGATCTCGCCCTGCCAGCGGTCCACGAGGCCCGCGACGACGGCCTGCGCGCCGGGCGTGTTGCGGCCGAGGTGGGAGTTGACCATCGCCAGTGGGCAGGACTGGCCCTGGGCCCGATAGCGCTCCACCAGCGCGTCCCGCCATCGCGTCCACGCCGCCCACGTCGACAGGTCGCCCAGCTGGGGCTGCTGGTCGGACAGCACCAGGTCGGCCTCGAACTGCGCCACGGCGAGCAGCAGCTCTTCCTTGCCCTGCGGGAAGTAGTGGAAGAGCTGGCTCTTGCTGGTGCGGGTGCGGGCCATGACGTCCTCGAGGGTGGTCGAGACGACCCCGCGCTCGCGGATCTCGGCCGCCGCGCCCTCGACGATCCGCCCGCGCGTGGCGGCACCCTTCGGGGTGAGTGCCCGCGTCATCCTGGCGACCTCCCGGCGATCGACTTGCTAGCCTCGGGATCAAGCACGACGTCTTCGAGGAGATTCCCATGGTGGTGGACGACGACATCTCCGGGTGATCCGGAGCGGTCTACCGCGCGCTGAGCGCGCGGTCCCGTTGTCATGTCCGCTTCCCCGTGGCGCCGCCCGCCGCGGTCTCCCCTGGAGTCTTCGTCATGTCCGACGCGTCCATCGTCTGTTCCGACCTGTCCTTCGCCTGGCCCGACGGCACCCCGGTCGTCGAGCACCTCTCGTTCACCGTCGGCCCGGGCCGCACCGGCCTCGTCGCGCCCAACGGGGCCGGCAAGTCGACCCTGTTGCGGCTGGTGGCCGGCCTGATCCCGCCCGCCGCCGGGTCGGTCACCGTGACCGGTGTGCTCGGCTACCTGCCCCAGGAGCTCCCGCTGGCCGGTGATCTCACCGTGGCCGAGGTGCTCGGCGTGGCGCCCGTCCTGCGCGCCCTGGCTGCCGTCGAGGCGGGGGACGCGGCGGAGGAGCACTTCACCACCATCGGCACCGACTGGGATGTCGAGGAGCGCACCCGCAACCAGCTCGATCGACTCGGCCTCGGCGACGTCGCGCTGGACCGCAGGCTCGACACCCTCAGCGGCGGCCAGATCGTCACCCTCGGGCTGACCGCGCAGCTGCTGAAACAGCCCGACGTGGTGCTGCTCGACGAACCCACCAACAACCTCGACGCCGACGCGCGGCGGCGCCTGCACGACGTCCTCGACGGGTGGCGCGGCGTGGCGCTGGTGGTCAGCCACGACCGCGCACTCCTGGACCGGATGGACCGCATCGCCGAGCTCGCGCCGGACCGGCTCACCCTGTACGGCGGCAACTTCACCGCCTACGAGGAGGCCGTCGCGGCCGAGCAGGCCGTCGCCGAACGCGCCGTCCGGCACGCGGAGCAGGAGCTCAAGCGGGAGAAGCGGGAGATGCAGCAGGCCCGCGAACGCGCGGCCCGCCGGGCGAGCAATGCTGCCCGGGGCGTCGCCGACGCGGGGCTCCCGAGGATCTTCGCGGGCAACATGAAGCGCAACGCGGAGAACTCCGCCGCCCGGGCCGACGGCACGCACTCGGACCGGGTCGGCTCCGCCCGCTCCCGCCTGGACGACGCCGAACGCGCCCTGCGCGACGACGACGTGATCAGCATCAAGCTACCGGGCACGGCGGTGCCGGCCGGGCGGACCGTGTTCGAGGGCGAGCACCTGCAGGTGCTCGTCGACGGCCGGCCGCTGTTCGCGGGCGATGGCGTCGACCTCACGATCCGCGGCCCCGAACGCATCGCGCTCACCGGCGCCAACGGCACCGGAAAGTCCACCCTGCTGCGGGTCGTGCAGGGCGTGCGGACGCCGGACGGCGGCCGGATCCGCAGCGCCGGCGGGCGCGTCGCGCACCTCTCGCAGCGGCTCGACCTGCTCGAGGACGACCGCACCGTCCTGGAGAACCTGACGAGCCACGCGGTGGGTCTGCCGGCGGCCGACCGCATGGGCCTGCTCGCCCGGTTCCTGTTCCGCGGCGAACGCGCGCACCTACCCGTGGGAGCGCTGTCGGGCGGCGAGCGCCTGCGCGCGACGCTGGCCTGCGTGCTGTTCGCCGAGCCCGCCCCGCAGCTCCTGCTGCTCGACGAGCCCACGAACAACCTCGACATCGTCAGCACCACCCAGCTCGTGCAGGCACTCGACGCCTATCGCGGCGCCCTCATCGTCGTCAGCCACGACGAGCGGTTCCTCGCCGACGTCGGCGTCCACCGCGAGCTGCACCTGGCGGACGGGCGGTTGACCGATCATCCGGCGGCGCGGCTGCCCATTGATTCGGCACAGCTGATCAGGGGACGAGCCCGCTCCCGTCGGCGCTGACGCCGCGCAGCAGGTCGTCGAAGTGCGATCGGCAGCGGCTCGGCAGATCGAAGTCGGGGGCCAGCAGCCACTGCATCTTGAGCCCGTCGGCCACCGCCACCACGGCTCGGCCCAGGTCGTCGGGGTCGATGTCGGCACGGACGGCGCCGGTTGCGACCGATGCCCGGACCGCGGCCGCGTTGTTCTCGCGCATGTTCCGGTAGCGCTGGTCGAAGTACGCCGCTGCCGGATGGCCCGGGGTCGCGGCCGCGGCGGCGGTCGTCAGGAACAGGCGCATGAGCCCCGGGTCCGCGGCCTCCTCCTCGACCACTTCCAGGACGTGCCCGAGCAGCACCCGCAGGCCCAGGTTCGCGTCGCTGAACCGCGCTGCCCAGGACACGTCCTTGCAGCGCAGCACGGCCAGGAGCAGCGCGTCCTTACCGTTGAAGTGGTGCAGCAGGCCGGTCTGTGACGTGCCGGCCTCCGCCGCGACGCGCGCGACCGACGTCTCGTGGAACCCGTGCTCGCTGAACAGCCGGGTCGCCGCCTCGACGATCGCGGCCCGTCGCCCGTCGGCGGCGTGATAGCTGCCGGTCCGGCGCCGGGTGCGGGGACGAGGCACTGGCTCCACCTGCGCAGACTACGTGCGCGTACGAAGGGTGACGACTAGTTGCCGAAAGTAGTGCTGGACGGGCAATAAAACCCGAGTAATAGTCTGTATTTAACGGACCGCGTCGGGTGGCCCGCACTGCTGGAGGACCTCGTGAACGTCACCGCCGTCCTGGCCACGGCAACGGGCACCACGCTCTACACACCCACCGATCCCGCGTTCCGCTACGCCGCGGAGATCGCCAACCTGGACGTCGACGCACTCCCGCTGGCCGTCGTCGAATGCGCGGACACGGCGGCCGTGGCGGCTGCTGTGGCAGCCAGCGCCGATCTTCCGTTGACCGTCCGCGGTACCGGCCTGTCACCGGCCGGGCTCTCCACGATCGACGGCGGGATCGTGCTGTCGACCCGCCGCCTGCGGGGCATCGAGGTCGATCCGACCGGCGCGACGGTGCGCATCGGGGCGGGCGTCTCGACCAGTGAGCTCGACGCGGCGCTCGCCCCGTACGGGCGCACGCTGTCGCTGTCGGCCCCCGGCGAACCGTCCGTCGTCGGCACCGCGCTCTTCGGCGGGGTCGGGTTCACGGTGGGCGCGCTGGGCTACACCTGCGACGCGCTGCTCGCCGCCACCGTCGTCACCGCCGACGGCAGCGTCCTGGACGTGGACGACTCGAGCCACCCGGACCTGATGTGGGCCCTGCGCGGCGGTGGCGGCGGGTTCGGCGTCGTCACCGAGGCCACGTTCCGCACCTGGCCCGTCGCCACCCTGGACAGTGCGCGGGCCT
>Ga0307513_10012599_pt1 | contig 10425 bp, 7 predicted proteins | sample 15_EM_MG_FD_202174 | JGI IMG/M metagenome (GOLD analysis project Ga0307513, IMG submission 202174) | Populus trichocarpa ectomycorrhiza microbial communities from riparian zone in the Pacific Northwest, United States - 15_EM | ecosystem: Host-associated > Plants > Roots > Unclassified | place...
TCCGCCGTGTAGTTGTTGGTCGCGGCCATCTGCCTACCGAGGGTGGCGAGCGCGTTGTTGTCGTCGACCGTCATGCCCGTCCCGGTCTTCGCGGTGGTGTAGCCATAGGGCCACAAAACCAGCTCCGAGTACGTGTGGAAGTCCATCGCGGCGGTGATCTGCTGCCGGCCGCCGACCACCCGGCTGTTGACGAAGTCCCTGATCACCCGACTCTCCGGCGCCGAGAACGCGACCGGCCCGCGGTACGTCTCCGACGACGGACTGCCCGACGAGCCGCCGCAGCAGCCCCAGTTGTAGCTGTAGTTGCGATTGAGGTCGGTGCCGACGTACCGGGAATTGGTGTTGGGTTGGCGGTTCTTGCGCCACGAGCGGTAACTGCCCGTGGCGATGTCGTACTCCGCTCCGTCGGGGTTGACCGACGGGACGATCCAGATCTCCCGGCCGTTCACGATGTTCTTGATTCGACTGTCGCCGGCGTAGTTGTCGGTGAACAGGTGCAGCAGGTAGACGGCCATCTCCACGGTCAGGTGCTCGCGGGCGTGGTGGTTGGCGTCGTACAGAACCTCGGGCTCGTCCTCGTCGGTGCCGACGTTGTCGGAGATCTTCACCGCGACGATCTGCCGGCCCTCATAGGTCGTGCCGAGCACCCGCTTGGCGGCGATCGCCGGGAACTGCGCGACGACCTGGTTCACCTCGGCGATCATCTCGGTGTAGTTGTGATAAGCGGCATCGCGGGACGGAAAGTCCAGAATGGAAGCGCCGCCGTCGGGCACCTCCGCGGCGACCGGCTGCACCGTGTAGCCGAGCCGGCGCAGCGCCGCTATCTCGGACCTCGTCGCAGTGATCGAGACAACGCCGTCCCCGACGTCGTCGATGGCGGCGCCGGTGCCCGCGATCTTGTTGCGCTGGGCCAGGCTGGTGGCGTCGTAGACCTCGTACTGGGCGGAGCTGTCGGCGCGGGGCTCCGCGGTGGCGGGCTGCGCTGCTGAGGTGGCGGTCAGGGCCAGTCCGATCGTGGCGGCGACCAGCACTGTCGTGCGTCGTCTCATGAACGACCTCCGGGGGTCGGGAGGGGCTCGGCTCCTGACACTGCACCATCAGACATCGATGGTTGGCAATGGATTCAGGACATGCCAGATTGCCCCGTACCCCCGGGAGATGGGCAGTTACGGCTTTTGCTCGGCCGCCCGGTCGCCCTCCGCCGCGGCGGACTCGTCGCCGGCCAGCGCCGCGCGCAGCCGGCTCTTCTCGGCCTGGCGGCGCTCCACGGCCGAGCCGAGCGACTCGGCCATCTCGTTGCGCCACTTCGCCAGCAGGAAGTAGGCGAAACCGGCCGACGCGACCAGGGCGATCATCGCCTTGACCAGAATGTTCAGCGGGACGGGCAGGAGCAGCGCGAACACCAGCGCGAACAAGCCGAACCGGCCGAGCGTGTACTTCAGAGCGGGACTCACGACGATCTCCGATCAGCCCGCGCGGTGGCTGAGCCACCGGAGGCCGTAGAACCAGACCACGCAGTAGACGACCGTCAGGCCCGCGGCGCCCACGGCACCGCTGACCAGCGCCGGGAACTCGACCGCGGCGAGGCCGGCGAGGGTCATCCCGGCCGCGAAGCCGAAGCCCGCGGCCAGGGCGGCGACCACGACCCGGTAGGCGCCGTAGCCGACCGCGCGAAACTCCTCAGTGAACAGCCAGACCGGCAGGACGATCGCCAGCCAGCCGCTGGTGTCGCCGAAGTGCGACAGCCGGGTCGCCGACATGATCCCCTCGAAGGCGAGCAGGACCACGATGCCGCAGACCAGGCCGGCCAGGGCGACCCCGACGAGGTCGCCGACGGTCGCCAACCGCCCGTCCGCGTCGCGGCGCGGACGGCGCTCACTCTTGGTCTCGGTCATAACGCATTGAGGGTACGCCGCGAGCCCGGCCGGTCATCCGGTCAGGCCCCCGGCGCGCCGCCGCCCCGCTAGGCCCAGACCTGCTGGGGCTCGCTGCGCCGCTCGGCCAGCGACACCGGCTTGTCGTATTCGCGGACGACCTCGTAGCGCGTGTTGCGCTCGACCGGCCGGAAGCCGGCGTCCCAGATGACGTTGAGCAGGTCGTCGCGGTGCATCGTGGTCGGCGTGCCGTACGAGTCGGCGTCGTGGGTGATCTTGTATTCCACGACCGAGCCGTCCAGGTCGTCGGCGCCGAAGCTCAGCGAGAGCGCGGCCACCGAGAGCCCGTGCATGACCCAGAAGTTTTTCAGGTGGGGCACGTTGTCGAGCATCAGCCGGGACACCGCGAACGTCTTGAGCGACTCGGCCGGCGCGGCCATCGTCGTGCGCGCCTGGATGCGGTTGCGGACGACGCCGTCCGCCGAATCGACGAAGTCGTGCTGGTAGCGCAGCGGGATGAAGACCACGAAGCCACCCGTCTCGTCCTGCAGCTCACGCAGGCGCAGGACGTGGTCGACCCGGTGCCGTGGCTCCTCGATGTGCCCGTACAGCATCGTGGCGGGGGTCTTCATGCCCTTTTCGTGAGCCAGCCGGTGGATGCGCGACCAGTCCTCCCAGTGGCAGTTGTGGTCGACGATGTGCTGCCGGACCTCCCAGTCGAAGATCTCGGCCCCGCCGCCGGTAAGGCTCTCCAGGCCGGCGTCCATCAGCTCGTCGAGGATCTCGCTGGCCGGCAGGCCGCTGATCTTTTCGAACCACTGCACCTCGGTCGCGGTGAAGCACTTGAGCTTGACGTTGGGCAGCGCGGCCTTCAGCTCGCGCAGCACCTTGGGGTAATAGCGCCAGGGCAGCGTCGGGTGCAGGCCGTTGACGATGTGCAGCTCGGTGAGCTGCTCGTCCTCCATCTCCTTGGCCTTGCGGACGGCCTCGTCGATGCGCATCGTGTAGGCCGCCTTCTCACCCGGCTTGCGCTGGAACGAGCAGTATGCGCAGCTGGCCGAGCAGACGTTGGTGAGGTTGAGGTGGCGGTTGACGTTGAACATCACCCGGTCGCCGTTGAGCTCCGTGCGCTTGTGGTGCGCCAGCCGGCCGAGCCAGGCCAGATCGTCGGAGTCGTACAGCGCCTCGCCGTCCGCACGGGTCAGCCGCTCGCCCGCGTAGACCTTGGCCTCCAGCTCGCGCTTGCGACCGGCATCCATGTGCGCCCCTCTCCCCTACAGTTCCGCTGACGAGCGTACGTCCTGGCACCGACAACACCCGACCCACGCGACCTGCGAGGCGGCGTGGATCACTCTGACCGTCTTTGCGATTCCCAGGTTCCTTTCATCTCGGATCAATCGACAGCGATGCACGAGTTGGGGTATGACCTTTAGGGGGACTGACGGGCGCCGGCTGTGACGGCTGGCGCGGACGGGGAGCAAATGGCGACAAAGCGGCAGTACGCGGACATCCTGCGGGCACGCCAATGGTGGCGTCCGCTGGCTTGTTCGGCCGCCGCCACCGCCGCGATCGCCGTCCTGTTCAGCCCGGTTCCCGCCCTGGCGGCACCGAACGTGCCGGCCGTGCCCGCCGCGCCGGCCGTGCCCGATGCCGGTTCCCGGCCGATCCCGCTCGGCACGTTGACGATGCCCGGCCAGGTCACGACGCCGACCACGACGACGCCGACCGGCGCCACGCCGGCGGGGGCCGGGGCCGGGACGGTCCAGACCACCCCGCTGGTGGCAAAGATCGAGAAGCGGCGCGCCGACATCGCCGCCCTCGGTGACAACCTGATCAAGCTCGGCGAGGACCGCGATCTGGCCCGCCAGCAGTTGGCGACCGCCGATCAAAAGGCGACCGCCGCGCAGGCCGCGCTCGCGGCCGCCCAGCAGGACGCCACTGCCGCGGCCGCCAACGCCATGCGCGACGCCGCCGCCCTGCCACCCGGCACGATCGGCTCGGGCCTGCAGGATCTCGACGCGCTCGCCGCCATCCAGCGGGGCGAGTCGCCGGGCGACGATGCCGCGGCCCGCCAGTTGGCCATCGCGCAAGCCGCGCTGCAGGCGGCGCTCACCGAGCAGTCGACCGCTGGTGCCAGCGCCAGCGGCCTGTCGGCGCAGTACGAAACGCTCAATGCGGACATCGCGAAGAAGCAGTCCGAGCTGCAGAAGCTCGAGCAGAAGAACTCCGACGCGCTGGCCGCCGCCGAGGCCGCCGAAAGCGCCGAGGACGCCCAGCTCGGCGCGCAATATCTGGCCGGCGCGAACGCCGGGCGGGGCGCCGGCGAGCGGGCGATCGAGGCGCTGAAGTTCGCGCTGGCGCAGCGCGGCGATCCGTACGAGTGGTCTGCGGAGGGCCCGGGCAGATGGGACTGCTCCGGGCTGATGTACGGGGCGTACCGATCGGCCGCGGCCGGCAGCTTCCCGCTCGCCCGGGTGTCCCGCGACCAGTACTGGCAGACCCGTAACAAGGTCGTCGACCGATACTCGCTGCTCCCCGGCGACCTGCTCTTCTTCAGCTCGACGAACAGCTGGACCGGCATCCACCACGTGGCCATGTACGCCGGCAACGGCATGATGGTCGAGGCGCCCCGCACGGGCCTGAACGTGCGGCTCACCCCGGTCCGCTGGTCCCGGCTGTTCCAGGCCACCCGCGTGTACGGCTCGGTCGACGGCGAGACCGACGGCCCCGAGCTGGGCAGTCCGGACCCCGATCCGACCACCTCGGCGACCCCGACGGCCACGACGAAGCCGCCGACGACACCGACCAGCAAGCCGACGACCAAGCCACCGACGACACCGACCAGCAAGCCGACGACCACGCCTCCGACCACCTCGTCGCCGACGACACCACCGACGACGCCGAGCACTACGACGCCGACCACACCGGCCAGCTCGGCGACCAGCGCGACCACGAGCAGCGCCGCAACGAGCAATTCGTCGACCAGCGGCTCGTCGCCGACGGGTTCGACCGCGCAGTCGGCGGCGACATCCGCTGCCACCTCCGCGTCCGGTTCCACGTCGGAGACCGCTTCTGATTAGCTCGCGGGCCTGATCTTCCAGCCGCGGCGAGCCGACGCCGGGTGCGTTGACGCGCGCGCGTATGGCACGGTATGAGTCAGCACCCGACGACCGGCGCGACCGCCGGCGTGGGATGTCGGCGGTCGGGAGGACCCAGATGGACAAGCGGCAGGCGACGGACAGCACCGGCGAAAAGCCGGACGCTGCGCGGACGCCAGCGGGCACCGGCGCTCCAGACACCGACGACGACGGGTACGAACTCCCGCCGCCCCCGGCTCCCGGAGCGCTTTGGGCGCCCCCGTCCGCTGCCGCAGGCGCCGCACCGGCCCGCGGGTCCGCACGGCCCGATCAGTCCGGCACAGACAAGCCCGACCGGCCGTTGTCGGCCGCGCCCACCAGCACCGGCGGCTCCGTCCGACCGGTGTCGGCCGTGCCCGGTGCGAACGCGGCCCGCGCCTCCGTGCCCGGAGCAATGCGCTTCAACCCCGCCGAGAGCGGCGGCAGCACCCGCCCGGTCGCTCAGGCCAGAGTCTATGGCGCCCGGGCCACCGAGACCTCCGCGTCCGACTCGGATCAGGCCGAGTCCGCGGCCGGCAGCGGCAAGCCCAAGACAACCGAGGCCGATGACTGGTTCGCCAAGCGTGCCGAGGCTGCCCTCTCGGTCCCGGCGCGGGCGCAGACCAGCCGGCCCCGCGCCGGCCAGCCGGAGCCCGACGTCGAGCCGGCCGAGCCGGCCGAGCCCGCGGAGCCGCCGCTGCCCGAGCCCTCGACCCCCGACGACCCGCCGCGACCGGCCCCGCCGAAGCCGAGCGAGCCGTCCCGGCCGGTCGAGCCGGAGAAGCCGATCGAGCCGCCGCCGAGCCCGTTCCCGGCGCCCGCACCGCCCGGCCCGTTCCCCGCGCCGACCCCGTCGCCCGTGCCCGGTCCTACTCCGGCGCCGCCGAGCCCCGCGCCGGTCCCGAGCCCGCCGACACCCGGCCCCGTGCCGCCCGGTCCGGGTCCGAGCCCGGTGCCGCCGGGGCCCGGACCGTCTCCCGTGCCGCCCGGCCCCGGACCTTCGCCGGTGCCCGGCCCGACGCCCAGCCCGATTCCCGGCCCGGCGCCGAGCCCGATCCCCGGCCCGCCCCAGCCGGCCTTCCCACCCCCGCCGGTGATCCCGGCGGCCGGCGGGCTGCCGTCCTACACGCTGCCGCCGTCCGCACCCGCGCGCCCCGACTCTCCACCGCCATTCGGCTCCCGGCCGGCAGCTGAGGCCGCCCGACCGGCAACTGAAAGCGCCCGACCGGCGGCGAAGACGGCACCATTCGGCACCCGACCGGCGGCCGAGACCGCGCCGTTCGGCATTCGACCGGCAGCTGAGACGGCACCCTTCAGCGCACAACCGGCAGCCGAGACCGCGCCGTTCGGCACCCGGCCGACGACCGGGGCCGCGCAGCCGTTCGGCGCCCGGCCGGCCACCGAAGCGCCGTGGAAGCCCAGCGCACCGGCCGTCCACGAGGCACCGGGAGTGCCGATGCCGGGCACCTACTCCCCGAGCGCCCAGACGTCCGCGCCGGCGTACAAGCCGGACTCGTCGTCGCCGGCCGCGCCGACCGCCCCGTTCGGGGTCGGCACTTCGGGCCCATCGCGACAGCCGTTCGGCGGACCGTCCGCGCAGGTCAGCACCCCGCCGGCGAGCCCGCCGAGCCAGAGCGGCCCGGTGCCGCAGCAGCGCCTCTACGGCACCGTCTACGGCGGGCTGGGCGCCGACTCGCCGATCGACATGACGATGCCCGTCTCGATGGATCCGGTCGAGAACTCGGGCTCGCTGACCGGCCACATCCTGAGCCAGGGCTGGGCGGAAGCGCCGGAGGCGAACCAGCGCAGCAACACCAAAGTGGTCGTCGCGATGCTCATCGTCCTGCTCGCGCTCGTGGGCGTCAGCCTGTTGTTCCTGTTCACCGCGGGCAGCGCGTTCACCAACCTGATCCAAGGGGTGTTCAAGAGTTAGTTGGCGATTCGGCCGGGCAGCACCTAAGCTGGCGCGGTTGCGCCGAAGGTGAGTCTGCCCACTACCGGCGCGGAATGCGGGCGGTGCCCCCGGCGTTGCCCCGTACACTGATGGCAGTAATTGACCTGGCGTGCCTTCACGGCGCACGCCACGGGCGTTCTTGCGGGCATTTCAGCGGCCGGCTCCTCCGGGCCGCGGCGGGGCATTCGCGAGCATGCGCCCCCGTAGAGAGGTTCTCTTGACCACTATCGCTGATCCCAGCACGTTTCCGTCCGTCTTCGAAACCCCCGTTTCAGAAGCTGTAGAAACCCCCACCCCCGAGCAGCCCGCCGAGACGGCCGTCGCGGAGCCCGCCGCGGTCGCCGAGGAGGCCGTCGCCGCCGGTCCGAGCTTTGCCGATCTCGGCGTGCCCGCGGAGCTCGTTCGCGTGCTCACCCGCGAGGGCCTGACCACTCCGTTCGAGATTCAGGCCGCGACGATTCCCGACGCGCTCGCCGGCAAGGACGTTCTCGGCCGTGGCCAGACCGGCTCCGGCAAGACCCTCGCCTTCGGCCTGCCGGTGCTCACCCGCGTCGCCAAGGGCGGCCGCGCGCTGCCGCACCACCCCAAGGCCCTGATCCTGGTGCCCACGCGCGAGCTCGCCATGCAGGTGGCCGACGCGCTGATGCCGCTCGGCCGCTCGGTCGGCGTCTTCCTCAAGACCGCGGTCGGCGGCGTGCCGTATGACCGCCAGATGGACGCGCTTCGCCGCGGCGTCGAGGTCATCGTCGCGACCCCGGGCCGCCTCGGCGACCTGATCGAGCGCGGTGCCTGCAGCCTGGACAGCGTCGAGGTCACCGTCCTGGACGAGGCCGACCAGATGGCCGACATGGGCTTCCTGCCCGAGGTCACCGAGTTGCTCGCCAAGACGCCGGCGGGCAGCCAGCGGCTGCTCTTCTCGGCCACCCTCGACGGTGACGTCGACACGCTGGTCCGGCGGTTCATGACCGACCCGGTCACGCACTCGACCGATCCGTCGGAGGCGAGCGTGTCCACGATGGACCATCACCTGCTGCTGATCCCGCCGCACGACAAGTTCCCGATCACCGCTTCGATCGCCAACCGCGGGGGCAAGACGATCGTCTTCGCGCGTACGCAGATGGGCGTCGACCGGCTGGTCGAGCAGCTCGCGGCGGTCGGCGTCCGGGCCGGGGCGTTGCACGGCGGCAAGACTCAGCGGGTGCGCACGCGCACGCTCGCCGAGTTCAAGGAAGGCCGCACGAACGTCCTGGTGGCGACCGATGTGGCCGCCCGCGGCATCCACGTCGACGGCATCTCGCTGGTCGTGCACGTGGACCCGCCGAAGGACCCGAAGGACTACCTGCACCGGGCCGGTCGCACGGCCCGCGCGGGCGAGTCCGGCGCGGTCGTGACGCTCGTGCTGCCCAAGCAGCGGCGCACCACGCAGGCGATGATGGGCAAGGCCGGCGTGTTCCCGGCCGAGACGCGGGTGCGCCTCGGCGACGAGAAGCTGGCCGAGATCACCGGTGCCCGCGAGCCCAGCGGCGTCCCGGTCCCGCCCGAGCCGGAGCCCCGGCGCGAGCGCGGCGACCGGCCGAAGCGTTTCGGTGACCGCCCGCAGCGCAGCACCGGCGGCTACCGTGGCGACCGCGACCGTGGCAGCAGCTACGGCGGCGGCGAGCGGCGCAGCACCGGCGGTGGCTACGGCGACCGGCCGACCGGCGACCGCGGCTACAGCAGCGGCCGTCCCACTGGGGACCGCAGCTATGGCGGCGGGCGCCCGACCGGCGACCGCAGCTACGGCGACCGGCCCGCGGGTGACCGGCCGACGGGTGACCGGGGTTACGGCCGGCCGAGCGGCGACCGGGCCGCCGGCAGCTTCAGTGACCGGCCCGCTTCCAGCGACCGGCCGACCGGTGACCGGGCCTCCGGTGACCGGGAGCGCAGCTTCGGCGACCGCCCGCGGGGTGAGCGCACCTTCGGTGCCGCCCGCAACGGCGAGCGGCCGAGCGGCTTCCGTCGCGAGGGCCAGCGCAACGACCGTCGCGAGGGCGGCACCGGCGGCGGCGACCGTCGCTTCGGCTCGGCCCGGCCGGCGCGCAGCTACTGACGAACGGCCCGACTGACAGCTAGGCCCCCGGCGCGCACTGCGCCGGGGGCCTTGTCATTCGGGCTTTTCTTGTTGCTCGGCCGATCGCTCAGCCGGGGCGGGAGTGGCCGCGCGTACGAAATGGGGAATTTGATCTTTTGTTGGGTCGGCGTGGTTGGACTGGGGCGCGGGTAGCTTCAGGGGATGCCGACTCTGCCTGGGTCCTTGTACTGGGAGCGCCGTGACACCGCCGGCGCCGAGCATGCGCTGGTCGATGCGCGCACCGGGCTCTATGCCCGGGGCACCGCGCTCGCCGTCGATCCCGTGGCCTACACCTGCCGGTACGAGTTGCGCACCGATCCGTCGTGGGTCACTTCGCGGTTTGAGGTCAGTGCCGAGGGTGCCGGGTGGGCGCGGACCGTGCGGCTGGAGCTGGCCGCCGGGCGCTGGCGGACCACCACCTCCGAGCAGGGCAATCTCGACGCCGCGCTGACCTCTGCCGGGCATGCGGCGGCCGGGTTGCCGGGGACTGAGGATCCCGATCTGCTCTATGGGGCGTTCGATGTCGACCTGGGCGGGTCGCCGTTGACCAACACGCTGCCGATCCGGCGGCTCAACCTGCTCAAGGCCGAGGTCGGCGTCGCGCACCGGCTGAGCGTGGTCTGGGTGCTGCTGCCCAGCCTCGAGGTCGTGCAGGCCGACCAGATCTACACACCGCTCGGCGACGGGCGAGTCCGGTACGCCAGCGAGACCTTCAGCGCCGACCTGCTGATCGACGATGACGGCTTCGTGCGGGACTATCCGGGGCTGGCGAAGCGCGCCTAGGCCTCCTGGCGGATCCAGCTGACGCAGGACTTGTCGACGGTCGTGAACGGCTTGTCGTACGCCTCCTGCGACGCCTGCTCGTAGCCGTAGCCCTCGCGCAGGGTCAGCTTGATGAACTCGAACAGTTTGCGCTGGCCGAACTTCTGGGCCATGCAGTCGACGGCGAAGTGGCCGAGGCCGTAGAACGCGTCACCCGCCTGCGCGCCCGCGTTGTCGGCCAGCGGCTTGGCGGCGATCGTCTTCGGCGGATGGGCGCTGTGCACGGCCGTGCGTACGCTCTGCCGCCGCCAACTCGCCGTCGCCGGGCGCGGGGACCAGCCGATGTATTCCGCGATGCCCTCGATCAGCCACAGGTTCTTGTCGTTGTCGCCGCCGTGCGCGCCGCCGAGCGTCACCACATGGCCCAGTTCGTGCTGGATGGTGGTGGTCATCAGTTGGCGGTCGCCCAGCAGTTCGCTGGTCTGCAACACGACGTCGCTCTCGGCCTCGTTCAGCGGCATCGAATAGCCGACGATCCACTTGTTCGTCTCGCCGCCGTACCAGCTGCGCCAGGCCTTGCTGTCGGCCAGGTAGATCCGGTAGCGCTTC
>Ga0307513_10012601_pt1 | contig 10424 bp, 11 predicted proteins | sample 15_EM_MG_FD_202174 | JGI IMG/M metagenome (GOLD analysis project Ga0307513, IMG submission 202174) | Populus trichocarpa ectomycorrhiza microbial communities from riparian zone in the Pacific Northwest, United States - 15_EM | ecosystem: Host-associated > Plants > Roots > Unclassified | place...
TGCGCCCCGGCCCCATCTCCATCCCGACTTTGGTGGCGATGACGACCTTGTCGCGGCTCCCGCCCCGCCTCAACCAACTGCCGATGATCGTCTCCGACTCCCCGCCTTGATTGCCCGGAACCCAACCGGAGTACACGTCGGCCGTGTCGATCAGGTTGAAGCCAGACGCGACGAACGCGTCCAGCAATGTGAATGAAGTCGGTTCGTCCACTGTCCATCCGAAGACGTTACCGCCGAACGCGAGCGGAGCCACCTCCAGCCCTGAATTGCCTAGCCGCCGCTTCTCCATAACCCTTCCCCTCCCCTGTTAATTCTTCGCCCGAGTGCGCTGACCGAAATGAGCCATTCCCTCTTAGGTTTCTAGACTCGGATACAATAAGCCCTCGGTGCAGTGCCAGCAAAGAGGCGACCGCCATCAGTCAATAAGCCGGGCGTAACGTCAGCGGCTCACTACCGAAAGTCTTCAGAACTTCACAAGATGACGGGCATGTTGGCGAGGAGCATCATCAATCACACCGTCGGGCGAGCGATGCCCTCCGCCCGTGCTAGTTGTCACTTCAACTTAGCGGGTGAAACTTATATCGACGCCGAATAGAACACGCAGCAGGGTCGGCGCATTGGCGAGCAGGATCGTGCCCCAGGCAGCCGGGCGATGAATGTCGTCCGCCAGATAAAAAATGCGCGGCGGAAAGTAGAGCAACAAGGCGAAGAAGCCGAGAAAGAACAACCGACCGGCAAAATCCTCCAACCCCGTCACTCTAGCAGCCGGGAAAGAAGTGAGTAAGCCCCACAGGATTTGAAATAGAATCATATTCAGGTAGATACAAATATCACCGAGCAACTCGCTACGCGGATCACGCCAGAACGCGCCCGCCGGAGCTTTCTTCGGTGGGACAAAATAGCGATAGACTATAAACGTCTGCCCGATACTGAGCACCAACACGCTAAAGACGAGCGACAGAAAGAGCGAGGCGTTCGCGCGCGAGTCTTCCCCGAAAATTTGTTCGCTTAAAATGCTGACCGCCACCAGTGAGAGACACAGCGAGACGACGAAATAGACGATGGGATGAAACAGACAGCCCGCCAGCCCGTCGCCGAGCGGAGCAGCGGTCTGTTTGCGCCAGCGAGTTCGTTGGTGAAAATGCCAACGCTTCAAAATTGCGCCAGCCGCAGGCAAGATGAACGTCCCGACGAATAATAGACCGAGCGCGATCTGAGCGAACGCTTCGGCGGCGGATGCGCGCCGGATAAGCTCGATAAAATAGCGTGTCAACAGTCTGATTAAGATCAGTTGCAGCACGAACACCACGACATCCAACAGGATGCCGCGATTGTTTTTGGCAAAAATGTTTTTGGACGGCGCTGCCATGGGGTTTGAGTCAAGGGCCGTAACGAGCTTAATGGATTTGCGCCGCCGGTAACAGAGCAACAGAAGCCCTTTGTCGCAAGGATAGACGGGCAGCAGTTCATCATGATAATCAATGCGCAGCGTTTCATCCCACCGATGCGCTGTGGCGGGCCAGCGTCTACGGCGCACATACAGGAGCAGGAAGTATTGGAGCGATAGATGGGTCAACGTGAGATGAAGCGCACTTCGCCGGTCCGTGTTCTACCTTTCTCACTGGAGAATCTGGGCGCGGTGCTGCCCACGCCGAAGATGCCGAGGGAAGACTGTCGCATCTGCCAGGCCATGGGCGGCGGCGACTCCAAGTTGGTCAAGGGCGGCACCCTGGAATACGACACCATCCCCGCCGCCGTGCAGCACTTAAAATACTTCATGCGGTTGGGCGAGCACGTAGAAACCAACTGGCTGGATATCTGCCCGCTGTGTGATCGCCTCTACTACTGTGAAGAGTCCTATGAATATCTGATACCGGGCAGTGAGGATTATGAGAGTTACGCCCCCATCGGCCTGGAGGCGGTGCTGAAACTCGCGGTAGCGTCGTGGGCCAAGGCTACCAGCAAAGGTGAGATTCGCGCGCATGACGACGGGACGTGGTGCCTCGTCCGTGACGCGGAAAAACTGCGCAAGAGGTGAAGCAAGGCAGCGGTGAGGAAAATGCGTCTACGGGGAATGAAATTAGTGAGACATGAAATGAGATTAGCCATGTGGAGCGGACTCACACAGCTTTTACAGGGCACGGCATGAGCAGCCTTCTGGTGCAGGAAATTCTCGCGGCGGCGGGACAGCCGGTTAAAGCCCACACGCTGAACGTGCGAGAGATGGAGCAAGCGGTTAAAGAAGGTCGCGTGCTGCAAGTTTATTACTGGAGCAACTTCGGCGAAGGGGAAGCCTCCTTCGGGTTTGCGACCGATTTTGGAGTAGATGGAGACGGGCGGGTGCATCCCGGTTATCTCGTGTTTCCCCTGCCCATCCCGCCGTCGCTACGTCGTCCGAGCGAATCTCATTGGGGAAAAGCCGATGAAGTGTTTGCCGCTTTTGGCATTGATAGCCAGTAGCCATGTTTCGCGACAACGCCCCGAACAGTCCTGATGTCAGCGGGGCGTGTGCGGGGCGTACCACCCCATGCCGAGGCAGCGTTGGCAGTAGTCCGAGCCTTGCGCGGGCTGTCGAGCTTCCGTCCAGCCCAGGCCGCCGCAGACCTCGCATCGGCGTACCCCCGCAGGATTGTGCGTGAGCAGTTCGCCAAGCTCAGGATAGGTGCGTGCCCCCTGTGCGAGCGCGGCATAGGCCGTGACGCGGTTGTTCTCCAACTCCGCACGCCGTACGAACGACTCATGATCGATTGATAGAACTTGACCGTCAGGGCGCAACGCCCAGAGGTAAATTTGCGTGCAGTGGAGCGGTATCGCCTCATGCACTTTGCAGAGGCGACCGATCCAGTTCTCCATACCTTCCGTGGGCAGTTCATCAATCCAACGCCGGATGCGCGCGGCGAGATCAGGCGAGGGCGTGAGCGGCTCGAACCGCGCGAACTTGGGCTCAACGACACGCGCCGTAGCAGGAGGCGCGACCGGTGCCATAGCGGTAGGCTTGGCCGCCTCGGAGCCGGGTGCCCGATTCGGAGTGGCTGCCTTTGTCTCCTCCTCCCCCCGGACAAATGTGATCTGCGATCCGCTCGGGCAGTACACCACAACCCTTTCAGCACCGCGGACGACCTGTAGCTGTTTCCTCCCACCGAAACCGCGCGCGACAACACGCACCCGCTCGCCCGGCTCCACAGTATGGCGCGTGCCCCAGGGTTCGAGCACAACGGTCAGCGGCTTCATGCCGGTGTTGCCCACGGCGATGTCTTGTTCGCGATCCGGCGGTACGAACCGCAGCGTGAGCGCGCCCCCGAAGTCGAGCGTATCGCCCCGCTCCACTCCTTTCCGCTCCTGCCCGACTACCCAACTGCCAACTGCTCCTTCCACGCTGAGCGGGTGTAGAACGATTGCCTCAACTTCCCGCCGCCAACTGCCCTCGACCGTCACCCCGGCGGTGGCGCTAGTGTAGTCGGTCCACGTCTCGTCATAGAGAAACCGTCCGTCATCCTCTAGCTCCAGAGAGGAGGTGATGTTCCACCCGTCGGCCGACTGCGAGTAGTCCTCGTAGAGTTTCATGTCAAACTATTACTTCCGTATGCTCACAGGGCAAAGCGCGAACGAATTCGCTCACCTCACGAAAGTTATTAACTTTCATCGGAATCAGCCATGCAGATTCGCCATTCTTAAACTGAATTTCGGTTCGCCAGAGTTTTTTGGTGTTGTGCGCTATCGAGGTAATTCTGATCTGATCAACGACGCGGTTCAAGTCAGCCCACGCAAAACTTCTCCCATCATTGCGCGCCAAACCTTCGGCTGAAAAATATTTGACCGATCTGGCATGACCTCTACGCACCAGCCAGATAATCGCTCCATAAGCCACCAATAGCATCAAGCCGATCCCTAGAGGCACCGGCGCAAATCCTTTCAACAACCCGTTGATTAAACTTAACAAGCCGAGCGGAATGAAGAAAAGTCCGAGCAGAATAGCTAAGATGAGTTGTAATTTGCTCGTTTTGACTTCCAGCCGCTTCATTTCTTGCGCCCCTCCATCTGAATCTATTCCTACATGTGCTTTAAGCTAACAAGTCGCAACTATGAAGCGCAACGCAAATAGCAGTCAGGTGCAGCACCTTGTGAGGGGCGATTGATGCCGCCTCGACGGAAGACCTCCCTCGGCGGCGCGTATCTATATCAGACTAATACAAGCGGTTGCTCACCGTAGTTACGGGCTGCCTGGAGATACCGCAGCAAACGCGCAAATCAACCCTCCGCTTTCTATCTTGCCGACAGGCTGCCGATCTCCGTTCGGGCCTTTCAGTTTTCCGAAGTGTCATTGACATCGCTTGGAGGATGGGAATATCTTCCCCTTGTTTTTACCCTTGTCCCGCTGGCGAAAGTAGAGCCTTCGTCGGCCTCACGTTCCTCCGCCTTCCATGTTCAACATTTTCACAACGTCAGCCAAGTCGGCATACTGCACGACTGCTTGGGATGCCCTGTTGAGTTCCCTCATCCTCGGCGAGCTGTGATATTCCACGCCCCACCCCTCGGACAGGCCCCCGTGGCTCGAATTCGCCGCCCTGGAGATCGGCACGATCCGCAGATATGTGAAGCCTTTCAGGCGAGCGACCCGCCGATTCATGACGTGGTCTAGGACCAGGCCGGTCAAATCGAGATCCGGAAATGCTCGCATGTATGCGCGCCGGTAAGCGCCATAATCGACATCCACCCAGACCTGCTTTGGGTAGTGTAGGACTGCCGATTCAGGCAGTCCCCAGATAGCCAAGCGGCTGTTGGGCTCCTCCGGTTCGTGCGCTTCAACGAGTAGCGCCCTATCCGGTGAGCGTCGGGCCAGCCGCGCAACGATTCTGCCGACGTACGTCTCGATTGCATCTGTGTCTCTTGCGCGACCCAGTCCGCGTGCTCGTCCTTGTGAAAACCGGTGATCTTCTGTTTCAGTGTCTGATGACCTCCGCTGTGGCGCTTCTGATACTCACTCGGGTTTGTTGCGGATATATCCGGTGCTCGTAAAGCGGCGTGAGACTGGTTTCCACCAGAAAATGATGGAGAGTGTTATTAACCAACAGACTGCTGAAGAGATGACGAGCGGAAGCAACACACGATAGTGACGGGCGAGCGCGGCTTCGACGGTAGCGGAGAGAATCCATAGTTGCGCGACGTTGATCATCACCAGCAGGATGAGCCGCGTCTGCCAGACAGCCGCGTGCCCGTGCAAGGCACGTGTCTCATTCGTACCCCCGTCATTCACGGAGGTCCTTTTATACCGAGTGCTCATCACCACCGGCCTTTCTTCCCAACGCCCACACTTCACCTCCCTCGCGCACTTCCAGTTCTATCGAATCGAGCGGGCGCGGCGGCGGCCCGTATAAGACGTTGCCCGTCCGCGCATCGAAGCCTCCCTCATGGCAGGGACACTCGAGTCGCCCGGGTTCTCTTTCAAAGTAGACGGGGCATGAGAGGTGTGTGCATTTCTGCCCGTATGCAAAGTATTGTCCATCGTCGGCGCGAATAAGTATCGCAGTGTCTTTTTCGGTCGGGTAACGAAAGTTTAAGGACGAACCCGGCGCGAGGGCAGCGGCTCCCTCAATTTTTGCCGGCGTGAATTGCTCAACGCCGGTTCGATCAAGCGCCGCTTTCCCCGCGAAGCCCGCGGCGCTGACGAAGAGCGCGGTTGAAGTCACGGCGAGGAAGTTGCAGAACTCCCGCCGCGTGACCTGCGCCTCTTCGCCGCGATCATACGGAAAGTCATGCTGGTGCGGACGGGTTGCCGCACGCACATCACCTTCATCGGATACTGGTTCTGAGAGAACTTCTCTAATGGTGTTAGCTAATTTTGAATTTTCAGAACTCATTGCTCTTGTCCGAACCCTCTACCTGGGTATCAATCCACGATTCAACCGTCGCGGGCTGTTCTGCTAATGAGAGTTGCCCTTCGAACACCCCGCACCCATCCACGTTAACCTCGCTGGCGTCGGTCGGCAGCATCAAATAGACTTTCGTCTCGACGTGCTGATTGCCGAAGACGTGGACGTTGACCGGCTTCGTGCGACGAAGCGGGACGATCTGCTCGTATTTACCGAAAGAGATCGCGCCCGTCGGGCACACGCTCGCGCACATCGGCTTCAAACCTTCGCTGGAGCGGTCATAGCACATATCGCACTTCATCTGGAGGTGCATCTCCGTGTTGTACTTCGGCACTCCGAACGGGCAGGCATTGACGCAGTTGCGGCAATCGAGGCAGCGCGGCTTCAGGGCCGACATCACGACGCCCTCTTCCGAAACCTTGATCGCGTCAGCCGGGCAGACGAGGGCGCATGTCGGCTCCGTGCAGTGCATGCACACTGTTGGCATCGTCGCGGTTGTCTCCGCGCGGGCGAGGTAGTCCACGAAGATCATCGAGTAGCCTTTATGAGTCGCGCACTCGCGGCACGCGGCGACGCAAGAGCGGCAGCCAATGCAGCGTTGCGGGTCTATGAACATCGTCTCTTCCATCATCTACCCCCTTCTCACTTCGCTTTGCGAGACACCTTTGCGCTGCTTGCCCAGAATCGGCAATTGCCTTGAATGAATCTTCTCGATGCGCGCGGCGCACGCTTTGTATTCCGGTATCTTCGACGTGGGGTCGAGCGCCGGGTTCGTCAACTGGTTCGCCGCGAGTTCCTCACCCCAGTGGTACGGGATGAAGATCGTATCGGGTCGAATAGTGCGCACGACGAGCACTGGGAAGATGCCTTCGCCTCGTCTCGAACGCACACGAACGCGCTCTCCATCGTTGATCTTGAGCCGCATCGCAGTTTCTGGATGAACCTCGACGTAAGGTTCCGGGCACTGCTGGACAAGAAAACCGATGCGGCGCGTTTGGTTGCCCGAGAGATACTGGTAGACGACGCGACCGCTCGTGAGAATCAGCGGGTACTCGTCGTCGGGCGTCTCAGCCGGGGGATTGTATTCGACGGGGTGGAACTTCGCGCGCCCATCCGGGTGATAGAAGCGCTCCTCGAAAAGTCGCGGCGTGCCCGGGTGGTCTTCCGTCGGGCACGGCCAGAACACGCCGTTGTTCGCTTCGATCTTTTCGTACGTGATGCCGTAGTAATCGCAGTTAGCGCCACGCGAGGCGACGCGCAGTTCGTCGAAAATTTCGCGCGGAGAGTTGAACGAAAAATACTTCTCGCGTCCCATGCGGCGCGCGATCTCCTGCACGATCCACCAGTCCTGTCTGGCTTCGCCCGGCGGATCGTTCGCCTTATTGATTTTGACGACGCGCCCTTCGCTGTTGCACGTCACCCCTTCGTCTTCGCTCCAGGCCGAACCCGGTAAAACGACATCCGCGTAACGCGAACTCTCGGACATGAAGAAATCTATGTTGACGTAAAACTCCAAGCCTTCGAGCGAGCGGCGCACGGCGTTGATGTCCGGCAGGCTGACCATCACGTTATTGCATATCGAGAGCAGCCCGCGAATCTCTCCCGCGCGCATCTTGTCGAACATCTCGACGACCGAAACCCCGGCCTGCGGCAACTCTTCTTCGGGCAAACCCCAGACCTGGCAGACGTGTCTGCGGTGTTCCGGATTGAGCATCGAACGCTGGCCCGGAAGTTGATCCGCCTTCTGCCCGTGCTCGCGCCCGCCCTGACCGTTGCCCTGACCCGTAATCGTGCCGTATCCGCTGCCGGGCTTTCCGATCTTGCCCGTCGCGAGAACAATGTTGATGTAAGAGAGGACGTTGTTGACGCCGTTCGTGTGGTGCTCAATGCCGCGCGCGTGCATCATCATGCCGGTCTTCGCGCGCCCGTAGAGGAGCGCCGCCCTGACTATCTTTTCGGCGGGCACGCCGGAAATCTCCGCGGCCACAGCAGGCGTAAAGCCTTCAACCACAGCCTTCGTTTCATCCCAACCATTCGTGAGCGCGTTGATGAAGGCAACGTCCGTAAGATTCTCTTTAATGAGAACGTGCAGGATGCCGTTGGCTACCGCGACATCCGTGCCGGGCTTGAGTTGCAGGTGAAGATCGCCCTGCCGGGCGGTGGGCGTTTCGCGCGGGTCAACAATAATCCAGCGTCCGCCGTTGTCGCGCTGTTGCCACAGGAATTTGTTCAGGACGGGAAACGTCTCGGCGCAGTTCGCGCCCGCAATCAACAGCACTTCGGCGAGTGGAATGTCGTCCCACGGACTCGCGGCGCGGTCGATGCCAAAGGCTTTGTAATTCCCCGCCGCCGCTGACACCATGCAGAGCCGCCCGTTGTAGTCAACATAGCGCGTGCCTAAGCCCGCACGGGCAAACTTGCCCATCAAATAGGTCTTCTCCGTTGTCAGAGACGACCCGGAGTAAACGCCGATGGAATCTTTGCCGTTCCTCGCCTGTATTTCCTTGAACTTGGAGACGACGAGGTCAAGCGCTTCGTCCCACGTCGCGCGCTCGAACATACCGTTTCGCTTGATGAGTGGGTGAAGAAGCCTGTCGGGATGATGCACCTGAAGATATGCGGTCACCCCCTTCGGGCACAGCCGACCCTCGTTGACAGGGAAATCGTAGCGTGGCTCAAAGCCGACGACATGATTATTTTCGACCAGCAGGTTCATGCCGCACTGCACAGCGCAGTAAGGGCAGTGCGTCGGCACAACTTTGTCGATGATGCGGTCAGCGCGCCAGCCGTCATGCGGAGCATCGTGCAGGTGCGGCCCGAATTCCTTGACGATCTGTTCCAGATTTCCGACTTTACCCATGATGGAAATGCTGAAGTATGAACGCGGAACGATGAAGTGAAGACAACCGACCTCCGCTCATCGTTCATCGTTCCGCGTTCATCGTTCCTCCTTGTTCTGCTCTCTCCCCTTGAAAGACTTTCTCATGCTGGTCAGGCAGCGAAGCATAAGCCAGCCCCCGCATGATGCGTTTGCAACGCGGGCAGTAGTCTTGCAGGTGGCGTCCGTTCTCCATCCGGTAATCAAAGCCGAGTTCGTCAACCACCTTCTTCAAATCGTCAATCCACATTTGCCCGACGAACTCAGTCCCGCAACGCGCGCAGGCAGCTTGCGGCATCTCGCGCGAGCGCTGCTGGTAGAGTTCAACGCCGATTGAGGCGGGGCGCTGTACGACGTGGAATAGTTTGCCGAAGGGCAGGTAGAAGAGCGTCATAATCACGAGCGCCTGGTGTGTGAGCGCGACGAAGTAATACATGTACCCGCCCAGCCACAGGCTCGAAACCGTCAGCATCAGACCCGTCACCGACACGGAGATCAGGAGCAGGTGCGGCACGAAGTCCAGCATGTACTGTTGCAGCGCGATGGCCCCTCGGTCACGCAGGCGGCGGTGGATGGCGATGGCGCAGCCCGCGATGACCATGATGGCCGTGAAATCCAGCGCGTGGAAGGTAACCCAAGCGAGAAGCTCGCGACCCTGCATCAAGGGCATCGGAAAGCCGAAGACATAGGGGCGGTAGCCTTGTGCCCCTTCCAATTCGAAATGCACCCAGCCGAAGACGAGCGGAAAGGTAATCATCGCGGAGAGAACGCAGCCCCACATGATGAGGAAGTGCATCAGCCACCGCGCCGAACCGCGCTTGAAGATGAATTTTTGGGCGAATAAATTTGTCGTCGCCGTCTCCGCAGCGATCTTCGTGTTGGTTAGCAGTTTCTTGCGTTCGCGGAATAACTGCCAACCGCGCAGCCAGTAACGGCGGGTCGCCGGGCGCTGCAACCAGATGACGTAACGAAAGACGATTGCGCCGAAGGCGACCACACTCGCCACCGTGTAACCGAAGAGCGCGGCGTCGTAGTGTTCGAGGTTTCGCGACCCAATAATGATGAGAGCTGTCAGTCCGGCTGAAGCAGCGAGCGCGAGCAGTACCGGACGGCGATGATTGATTGGCGCGGGCATGAAGGAGTTCCCCTCGTATATCCTCTACTAGGTTCCACCCCCTCAGTGAACTCCTCGGGTCGAGAGAGTAGCGTCGTTAGTCTTAATTTCCGTCAAGATACTGCAAGCTGCCTGTACTTTCAAACAAAATCCTCTCTAGCTTTTCAGATTCATCACGGACAAAGTCAGTTCGACTCTTCGCTAGTAACCGAAATCATAACCGCGCTCGCTAAGCTACGATGTGACTTATGTCACGGTGATAAGTAGGATTGGGTTTTCGCCGACCGAGTATCGGAGGGATTAAGGGAATAACTTCAAAGAAGCTGGAAGAGTAACCTGAGTTATCACTCTTCGCCCGCGTAGGCTGCAAGAGCCGCTTCATCCGGGATGGACAAGCGACGACCATTGAGCACGATCAGTTTGTCCTGCTGGAGTCGGGTGAGCGCGCGAGATACTACTTCACGAACCGAACCGACGCGCGCCGCGATCTGCTGATTGGTTAGCGAGAGTGTGACGGCAAGGCCTTCATTGGTGCTTTTTCCTCTGGCACGAACCTCCGCCA
>Ga0307513_10012603_pt1 | contig 10423 bp, 6 predicted proteins | sample 15_EM_MG_FD_202174 | JGI IMG/M metagenome (GOLD analysis project Ga0307513, IMG submission 202174) | Populus trichocarpa ectomycorrhiza microbial communities from riparian zone in the Pacific Northwest, United States - 15_EM | ecosystem: Host-associated > Plants > Roots > Unclassified | place...
CTTTCCCTATAACGGCCGTCATTTCATTTTACGGACGGGGACGGGACAAATTTTGCCGTCCCGTCCCGTCCAGGGTTCTTGGCAGTCCGTCCGCCGGGCCCCATAGGGGCCCTGGCCGGTTGGGAACACTGTAGTAGACAAAGAACCGAAACTGTATGAGGGGCAGAAACTATTCGCTGACTTGACTTGTACAACTGTGCATGAACAAGACCCTCAAGTACAAAAAACTAAGACTACTCGCACAAGAGTAGTTCCTATATCACCACGCCATTCTCACCACTCATCGTATGACCTTGTCACCCCTCATTTCCCCGCTTCTGGTCACCGCATATGCCCCTCTTTTCTTCACCACATCTACCCCGCCTCTCGCACCTTTCACCGAATATCAAACTCGTCGGTGAAGCTGCGGGTATACTTCTAGCATATTCTAATAGTAAGGGCACAGAGGGTGATGTGGGCGAAGGAAGTACCGGTGATTAACAATATAAACACCGTATCTTGAATAACAACGGATAGGGTGGGGAAATTTGTGGAGTACTGTACACGGAGGGCTGGTAGAGAGGAGTGGTTGGGGGAAAGGAAGAATGGACGAAAGTTAGAATGAATGAGTGGGAAATAGGGATTAATCTAAACCCTAACGCCGAATAATTTTGCGGGGAAGGGAATAAAGACTAAAGGTGGGGCGAAGATTCCCGGTATAACTACGAGAATAGTACATCTATATCCGGTGCCAAACTGTACTCGGGTGGAATCGGGAATCCGTGTGGAGGGGAGGAGAAGTGAAGGGGAGACAACGGTGTCCACGAGACAGGTGCAGACTCCAGGGAGGGAGGTGAAAGTGGTCTGGAGAGGGGGAAACTGGTAGTATGTATGGGTGTATTTACGGGGGTGCCGAGAAAGCGGTGCATGGAGGTTTTTGAGGATTATAGAAAAGAGTTTGGGTTGTTGGGGCTAAGTTGTGTTAGTTAGCGGATTGGTGGGCTTTCAGTAGCTCTACCACTCGCTTGTGCCGCTTCTGGGAAGCCAGCGAAAGAGGTGTCTGGCCATGGTTGTTTGGTAGATTGGAGTTGACGTCTTCCCGTCCCAACAGTATCTTCACTACTCCATCGTGCCCATTCCTGGCAGACCACGAGAGCGGTGTTTTGCCATAATTGTCTGGCACATTGGGGTTGACGTCTTCCCGTCCCAACAGTAGCTTTACTACTCCACCGTGCCCATGCCCGGCAGACCACGAGAGCGGTGTTTGGCCATAATTGTCTGGCACATTGGGGTTGACGTCTTCCCGTCCCAACAGTATCTTCACTACTCCATCGTGCCCATTCCTGGCAGCCCACGAGAGCGGTGTTTTGCCATAATTGTCTGGCACATTGGGGTTGACGTCTTCCCGTCCCAACAGTAGCTTCACTACTCCACCGTGCCCATTCCCGGCAGCCCACGAGAGCGGTGTTTTGCCATTATTGTCTGGCACATTGGGGTTGACGTCTTCCCGTCCCAACACTAGCTTCACTACTCCATCGTGCCCATTCCTGGCAGACCACGAGAGCGGTGTTTGGCCATAATTGTTTGGCACATTGGGGTTGACGTCTTCCCGTCCCAACAGTAGCTTCACAACTCCATTGCGCCCATTCTCGGCAGCCCGCGAGAGCGGTGTTTGGCCATAAATGTCTGCCACATCCGGGTTGACGTCTTCCCGTCCCAACAGTATCTTCACAACTCCATTGCGCCCATTCCTAGAAGCCCACAAGAGCGGTGTTGAGCCAATATTGCTGGGTAGATTGGGGTTGACGTCTTCCCGTCCCAACAGTATCTTCACTACTCCACCGTGCCCATTCCCGGCAGCCCACGAGAGCGGTGTTTTGCCATCATTGTCTGGCACATTGGGGTTGACGTCTTCCCGTCCCAACAGTATCTTCACTACTCCATCGTGCCCATTCCTGGCAGACCACGAGAGCGGTGTTCGGCCATCATTGTCTGGAACATCGGGGTTGACGTCTTCTCGTCCCAACAGTAGCATCGCTACTTCATCGTGTCCACTCCCGGCAGCCCACGAGAGCAGTGTTCGGCCATCATGGTCTGGAACATCGAGGTTGATGTCTTCCCGTCCCAACAGTTGCTTCACTACTCCACCGTGCCCATTCCTGGCAGCCCGCGAGAGCGGTGTTGAGCCACCACTGCTTGGCATGTTCGGGTTGACGTCTTCTCGTCCCAATAGTAGCTTCACTACTCCATGGTGCCCATTCCCGGCAGCCCATGAGAGTGGTGTGTGGCCATCATTGTCTGGCACATCGGGGTTGACGTCTTCCCGTCCCAACAGTAGCATAACCACTTCATCGTGCCCATTCCCGGCAGCCCACGAGAGCGGTGTTCGGCCACCATTGTCTGGCACATTGGGGTTGATGTCTTCCCGTCCCAGCAGTAGCTTCACTACTCCATCATGTCCCTTCTCCGAAGCCAACGAGAGTAGAGTCTGACCGGTTTGCCTACATGTGTTGGGGTTGATGTCTTTCCGTCCCAGTAGTAGCCCCACCACTCCCACCGACCCACTTTCAGCAGCTGACAGCAGTACTGTTTGCTCATTTTTGTCAGCCTTATGGATGTTGACATCTTCCCGCTCGACTAATAACTTCACTATTCCCTCACGCCATGTACCAGAAGCACAAAGGAGAGGTGTACGGCCGTATGCATCTGAGGTATCGGGCTTGACGTCCTTTCTTCCTAAGAGTAGCTGTACTACCCGCTCGTGTCCCTCTTCAGCTGCCAACAATAGTGGCGTTTGGCCGTATTTGTCCGGCCTGTTAGGGTTGACATATCTCCTCCCCCGCATCATATTCACAACTCGAGGCGTCTTTCCCCACCAGCCATCACTGCCATCTGGATTGGTAGATGCCCGCTCAAGAAGAAGGCCCACAATTCCCTCGTTACCCCTCCTGGCAGCCCATGAGAGCGCCGTTCGACGAAAGTATCCATCGGGTTTATCAGGGCTGATAGTATGTCGTTCTAACAGCAGCTTCGCAATCTGCTCTTGTCCACATATAGCAGCCCATATCAATGGGGTGATCCCCAGGAAATCCCTTTTGTTGAGATCATGATTTGGTTGGTCTAAGAGGGCAGTTGTGATTTTAACGATGCCGAAAACTGATGCGCAATGAAGTCCGGTAAACCCAACTAGGGAACCGTTGATCGGGATGTCACGAATATATCGACCGGTCCTTGGTATGAGATCTACTAAAAGTAGCTTGGTAGATATGTGGCTCTCAATTTGGTTACAAAGCTTGAGCGCAAGAGATAATACGTCGCCTGAAGCCTCTCTCCTGGCATGGGCGCCCCAATATAAGGAAGAATATTTCAGGAAGGGAGTTGACTCAAGCGGAGTAAGCTGTAGGGATGAAATTTCCTTAATGGTTTGAAAGTTAAGATATGTCAGGCAGGTTTCCGCCATAACCGAGTGAGTTGCACCAAAAAGGTCGGGGCAGGTGTGGAGGTACTCCTGGAGAGTGTAGTGGATTAAGCGAACAGTTGAAGCCTCCCTATCGACGATAACGAGACCTAAGCAGCAGCTCAATAATGCCTCCACCAATGGAATCCTTTCGACATTGAGATCCTCAGATCCTATTTCGACCGCTAGGGCGCACAAGAGCTCATCGAGTTGTAATAGCCGCTCTGAATGCGAGATCCACATCAGGGCTGCCATCCCGAGCCTCGCTTTCTCCCCACCCTGCTCCTTTATCCGTTCAAGGGTCAAACCGTACACACCCTTCAAATCTAAGCACTGTGTGATTGCCCTTAGCTTTTGCCGCCTCCCATAGGCTGTGGTTTCCCCAAGGATAGCATCCAAGGTTAGGGAAATTAATAGAAACCTAGATTTGTCAGAGGAGAATGTAAAAGCCATATTTCAATTGTGTTGCTCACTTACGTTTCGGGTATAGTGGTGGTAATGCTTTTGATGATTTCGGTCTCCAAACTGCCATCCATTGCGTCTTGATATCGGTCCTTACTCAATCTTATTCGGACATACTCCACGATATCATCATTGCTGGGTTTTATGGATAAAATTGCCGCTCTCGGCCCAAGATATCTTTCGATCTCGCCCCGGATGTGCCGTCTTGCGGTTAGAAATATCCGCATCTTTTCGGACTTCTCAAGGATTTGTCTCAGTGAATCTAGTACTTCAGGTTGATTCCCCTCCACACATTCGTCTAGGGCATCAACACATATAAATGTCGGCCGCAATGATGTGACAGTCTGAAGCATCTTCACGATTTCCGCCACTCGTAGCCCCCTTCCACCAATCACCTTTTTGTGATCTTGGAAGGTCTCTCTTATCTCCGCCGGGATCGTTTCTAATCCACCGACGATCTGTTTCAGTAGCGAACCGAGCATGTTTGTCGGAGACTGCTCCTCCCGCGCAGCAAAATCGACGTAGAAGCATGCGACAGCTATATCTTCCTCTCTGGCCTTATCGCATAACCTGTCTACTACCAGTGAACTAGTATCATTGCTCATCAGCGCCACCGTCCTTTCGCCTTTCCTCCGATAGTTGTCTCTCACCTGAAATAGGTCTTCCCAACTGCCGGATCACCGTAGCAAAGTAATGTCGAACGTCCCCCCTCATTGAACCACCTTTGAAATTCGTCGGTTCGGAGCAGCCATTCCCCGACATTGTCGGCCCTACGGGTTCGTAGGTCCTGGTGTCGGATGCGGGGCTCAAGTGGAGACAACCAGGATAAAATCTCAGACCTCTCGTCTGTTCCACCAATGTGCACGTTGCAAATCACAATGTCGTTATTGAATGAGTTCGTGTTGTTGAAAGAGTGGGTGTTATGTGAGCGGAGTGTGTTATTATGGGAGTTTGTCGTATAGTTGATCAGTGAGTCCGACATTTTTTCTCTGGCGTAGCGGTATAAGGATGAATGGTTAGGCTGCTGTTCCGTTGATAGAAACCGGGTGGACAGATGAAAAGCGGGGTCATCAGAGAACTGGCATTGCGCCGTGGGTGGATGCTAGGCTTTATTAATCTACTTGTGCCTTGTGTAACCAATTCTTGGCTCTGGATTGGCGCTGCATGCCTGAACACAAATATCCAAGATTTAAGACAAACAGTATTCCCTTCAAGCGTACCAAGGTTCCTGTTGATTATGTAACGGCGCGCAGTTCCACAATCTTTCAGCACTTCTACGACGTGACTAACAGCTCAACGGAAGATACAAGTACCAGCTCAGCGGAAGATTTACACAAAAAGTTAATTTCAAAGGTCAACAGCCACCGCAAATTCTTTCCGTTTGTTTCCAATGAGTATTCCTCTTCTAAACACCTTGTTCCAATTGAGTGTTTATTCGCTACTAAGCGTTGTGATCCAAATCGTCGCCCCGCTACATGTGCCCGAAAACATCCTCTTGATACACCGTACTCCTGAGCGATGGCGGCGATGTTCGGTTTTCGATCTCTGAGAGCTTTAAATAAGCAGCTTGAGCTCTTGCCTTTGAGAGCTTTTGTTTCTGTCTATTTCTTGCTTCTCCGTCACCCGTCCGGGAGTGCCAGTTGTCAAGATTAACAACTCCCACCAAAGAACGCCTTCCGCCCTGCCCCAGTACACAACTTGGGCCGTGCTGCTATCCCTTGGGAGGATTCGCTTCCGGGGTTCTGGGTCCAGGTTTGTCCGAGGGTAACTATTTAGGGCTGTGGATTCATGCTCCCAGCGGAGTTCATAGCCACAAAGTGGCTCGGCATGATTGCGGCCTTGGATTACCGATGAGTCACAACCTCGAATCATGCCGGAAGAGGATTAGCATTCCTGGCGCCACGAATTTTACTGTTTCTGACACTCCAAGATATAGCAGCCCACATCCCCGACAAAACATCCCCCCAGCACAACACCATCTATCACCATTCACGATAGCTCTACTCTTCCTAAGCTGCGACTCCGGTTGCCCTATCCCTCCCTTTATTTCTTGCAATTACTTGTATTGCTATTGATATAATTTTTGTTGTAGAATAGATTGAGGCTACTAGGAAGTTCGGGTATTTTTGATGGGGTACAGTACAGGATTGTTAAGCCACACCGGACAGTGTATCATAACTTACGGAGGTACAGGGCATAAGTTTTGTAGGTTCCACAAGCGAGTTCCGCCGCTCGCACCCTCTGTGTAACCTACAAAACTTAGGCCCTGTACCTCCGTACAAGTGCCAGGGATAAAGTTCTCGTACACCCCAACCGAGACAAGGGTCGCCTAAGACATAAATTTGCTTGAATAGAAAAACACCGGAGAACAAGCAGCAAACAAAATCAATGGGAAGAATGCTGAGGAAAAAAATAAAAAATAAGAGAGAGAGAGAGAGAAGCATATAAGGATAAGTTGTCAATATATAAGGGTAAAAAAAATTGAATTCTTGCTCAGCCTTGAATACCCATAACCGATTGTTGTATTTCTAATGTTTTACTGTTCGCTACTTTGTCTTCTCTTGCCCTCATTCAGTTAATTGCTTGGCGTTGGCCGTACGAAAACATCACCCCTGGCACTTGTATTTTTCCCGGAAGATATATCCCTAATTAGCTATATTAGCTAGCTGATGTTAGGGTATGATGGTATTGGCGAATCATGTATTATACCGGTAGTACGATAAGCTAAATAAGCTAACTCATCGTTCCCGTTTCGCTTAACGAGGCTTCTGTTGGAAAAGGACTCTGCGGCTCGGGTAACTGGGAGGCGAATCGCTTTGCACTATCTGGATTCTATCCAACTCCCCCACTTGCCGATTCAGCCCCCTTTATTTTTTTGAGGACGAACCCAACATACCATGCCATCAAAGAATAGCTACCATCCTTCAGGACTCTCTTTTCCAACTGCCCAAGCTAATACCGTAAGAACTCGAATAACTAAACCTCGCCCTAAGACGTCCGAAATTCCCTCTCTTAGATAGCGAGCGAGCGTCCAGCAAAACTGACCCCCACAGCCCGAGCTTAAGACCGAAAAAAAAAGAAAAAAAAGAGCCAGACCCCACCGGCAAAGGAATCTTCAACATCCAAGCGTGACGCTCAATTATTCGAGCTCTTACAGTACACTAATAAATCATGAGCTCGATTATCCCCCCCGGGTGTTGTGCTAATAGTCGCTGAAAGGGCTGAGTAGTGAGCGCAATCGTCCTATCCGCCGCGCCCAGGGTGATGACGGGACTGATCGCGGTACCCGAAAAGAACCCCCCGTGACAGGCAGGTACAAGGTACAGGCATAAAAAAGTGGTACGCTGCATAACTAATGTCTCAGGAGAAGTGGTACACTTGAGAGGGAACCATTCAAAGAATAAGTGTTTCCTCTTGTGCCATGTAACTGATAAAGGAAAATATTAGTGGGTCATGCAGATAACATCTCTTGCAGCATATTTGCCATCAAATCAAGCATGTATAGGTGCTTGTTGAGCATGGTTCTGAGACCTTTAAACTGGGATTCTGGTTAATGCTGACCTCATATCAACCAGGCTTGGGGGGCTGGCAACATATTTTCAAAATCAATATTCTCTTGTATCTACATATTGGGATTATACATATCTGTTATACTATTGTGAATTTATTTTTCTTGTCTATCGATGATGGTTAAAAAACTTAGGATTTGGTTTTGAAGACTGGATAGTAAAGGCAGGTGGTTTAAGAGGGGCTCCATCATGGCAACTGATTTTCTCTAAGAGTGTGGTTTGGTTGCCGTGTACCATAATTCCGTCCGGAGTCAACCCAACCCACCCCTGTGCCGTACCACTTTTTTATCCCTGTACCTTGTATCTTGGCGTCCATCCGGATGACTTCCCAGGACAGGCGGCGGGTGCAGGTGTCTCAGGTTGAAGAATTTATTGAGTCCTCTCAGGTGACTTGCCGGTCCTATAGGTACTCGGGTATGGTCATTAAGGGCGGAAATCTTTGAGTGGCAAGGCAAGGATCACAGATGCCGATCAAGGTGGGTGGGTGGAAAGGAAGGAAGGGTTACAGGAAGCCTATGACAAGGATTGTTGCACTGAGTGATCGGCAATGATCATGATTGACAGAACAAAATTGATGTATTCGTAGAAGATTCTTTTCACTATTGCTTACAACTAGAACGATTGACAGCCTAAGAGAAGGTAATAAACAAAGAGTGAGCTTGAAGGTATAAGAATAGGATGCTAAAGAGAGGTATGATAGGTAAAAAATAAACTATGAGAGATAATCGAATATTTTAAACGAATGTAAACTGAGCAGAAAACAAGGAAATAAGAATACTCGTATAGAAGGAAAAAAGTAGGAACTAATTGAGCAGAGATGTTAAACTGAAAGCACAATGTGAGAAGAAAAAAAGTTTAGTACTCGCACACCCCCAATAGTCCTCGTACTCCCCCAATCGTACTTGCACCCCTTCCAATCTTACTCGCACATACTGGATAGTACTCATGCAATTCCTCCAGACAGCCAAAATTGAGAAGGATGATTTGGAACCGAAATGGTGAGTGAAGGTTAGTATACCGCACTACCAGGAGGTATGACCTCCATGATGAAGTAGAAGCTCTTCAACAGGTTCGGGGAGTGTGGAGATGAAATTTAGGATCTCGTTTGGTGTAATACGATCCCATTCTTCATAGATTGCGGTATGTAGTGCAGAAACAGTGGTGGGTCTGGGATGTCTGTTCTGAATTCGGCACTTTAATAGCTGCCAGATGTTCTCGATTGGGCTCATATCTGGAGAGCTAGGTGGCCAAGGAAAAGTATATGGCCCAATACCTAGTTCTTGAAGTGCTTGTACTGCATGCTTTGAACGGTGAGCTGCAGCACCATCGTGTTGAAAGTATATATAGCCAGAGTTAGAACTACCAGCTTGCTGGAGGGATATATACCAGGGATGGAGGTGAGGTCAAATTATCTTATCAATATAGGTAGATTCATTTATCCTTCCCCAATTTGCAGCATCCCAAATAACCAGTGGCCCTTTAAGATCATGGTAAATGGCTGCCCAGACCATTACTGTTGTCAGACGAGGGAATTTTGGCACCAAACAGTCCTCCAGCTACTTCTCTCGAGGCTTCCCTGTGACCCAAACAGTACCAGGCATATTTCCAACCGAAAATGCACATTCATCCGACCATATTACATCTAGCCAATCGTCGACCTCCTAGTCCTCGTACCTCTCCGCCCATGACTGGCGTTTACTCTTTGCAGCAGGAGAGAGAAATGACTTAAGACGAGCTACCCGGCGATGGTAGCCATGTCCTGCAATCACTCGCTTTAGCGCTCGTGCTCCAATACTCACTCCTGCTGTAACGGGATCTTGGCACTGGACGTTAGTCCAAGGCACACAACGAGAGGAAGGTCCTAAACGATAACACTCGTTTAGGGTAAGGGTTCAGAGATAACAATCTCAGGTCAAGGCTGATCGTGTAACGATAGATCAGGGTCAGGGTTCGTGGGTTCTTGGCGTGGAACTTGGATATCAGAATAGAAGACGTTATATTCTGAAGTACAAGAGTCGTGAAAGAAATACCAGGTAGCGTAAAGAATCAAGAAAATAGGGGGCTTTTTTTTTTATATTTTTTTTTATATTTTTTTTTTTTATATCATATATTCGTTGTTAAGGTACAAGAAATCGCGTGGAGCGCTAGCTATGGCGAAAACAAAACCCAAAAGCCAAAACGAACTAACAAAGGAAATATCCGGATCCAATCTCTTCATCTGGGGTCCGTACCGGTCCCAGGCCCACATACGGGCACGAAATTCATAACAAGTAAATCAAAGGAAACCCTCCTCAAACCAGCGGATAGCATGAAAAACAAAAGTTAGCTAACTCTAGCTCTTCTGAGACGACATAAAGTAACCAAAGGAAACTACATTAGATGAGCGGGAAGAAACTGAGCCAGTGGAGGAAGAAGGGCGAGAAAACATTCCTGGAGGGAAGGCGGTGGCCGTAGACCGAATGAAGCGTGCGAGCGCGCCCAAGAGGGCTGCCGAGGACCAGACAGGGGCGTCGGGACCGAGCTCACTGACCCCCTGAAGGTGGCGGGTCCTGGCGGGTTCCTTCGCTGAGCAGTGGAGGATGGCGTGTTCGAAGGTCTCGGGGGCCTCGGAGCAGCTGGGGCAGGTGGTGGGGCCATCGTCGTCCCAGGACGGGTGGGCGCGGAGGTAGCTCTTCCCAGACCTCATCTGGTGAAGGCGCCCTGCGTCGAATTTGGGGAGGCCCATGAACGGATGGGGCTTAAGTGAGGGGCGGTACGCGTATCTCGCTGGGTCCGGGGCGGCCCGTTCCCATTCCTCCATAAGGAGTTTTCTGCAGAGGAGCTTAAGTTGCGGATATGTACGGCCTGGGGGGGGAGTGGGGTACGTCTCGCCCAGCAGGTGCTGGGAGGTGACTGGAAGGTGGGCGTGGCCTTCGGGGCCAAGAAGGAAAAGCATCGAGTGAGGGAGGGCGTCCAG
>Ga0307513_10012604_pt1 | contig 10423 bp, 11 predicted proteins | sample 15_EM_MG_FD_202174 | JGI IMG/M metagenome (GOLD analysis project Ga0307513, IMG submission 202174) | Populus trichocarpa ectomycorrhiza microbial communities from riparian zone in the Pacific Northwest, United States - 15_EM | ecosystem: Host-associated > Plants > Roots > Unclassified | place...
TGCACAGATGCGGAGCCAAAAAACGGTTCAACCCGCCTTACGCGCGTTGGCAAAGGTCCCATCGTGGTCAGTCGACTTGCGAGCGCAGCGTGCGCGGCGGTACGCCGAAAAGGCGCTTGAAGGCGCGGCTGAAAGAGGCTTCGGACTCGTAACCCAGGCGCTGGGCGATGTCCGCGATGGTCGATCCGCCATGACGCAGCCATGCGCCGGCCACGTGCATGCGCCAGTGCGCGAGATAGCGCGCCGGCGACAGACCCACGGCGGTAGTGAAGCGCTCGGTGAAGACCGAACGCGACAAGCCTGCGATCTTCGCCAGCGCCACGACCGACCAAAGATGTCCCGGACGCTGATGGATCGCCGCCAGCGCACGGCCCACGGGGGCGTCGCGTGCACCGGCCAGCCATCCTTTCAGATCCTCCGCATGGGTTTCGGCCCAACTGCGCACCATACACGTGACCACCGCATCGGCCAGCCGTGCCATCACGGTCGCGGCGCCGACGCGCTGCGAGGCCACCTCGGCCGCCATCAATGCCAATAGCGCAGGCAGCGCGGGGTCGCTCGCATCGGCACGCCGCAGAACCAGCACTTCGGCCATCAGCTGCGTGAGCGGGTGCACCGCCGGTTCGTCGAATTCGAGCGAGCAGCACACGATCAGCGAGCGCGCACCGCCGCCGCCGGCGCGCATGTTGTGCGTGGTCGGGCCGATCAAATCTTGGTCGAACTCCTCGAGCGGCCGTGCGCGTGTGGTGGGCGCGTCTGCAATCGCATGGCCCGTACCGCGTGGCAGCAACACTACGTCGCCCGGGCCGATCCACAGGGGCTCCAGCGAGGGCAGCCTCAGCCAGCACCCTCCCTCGACCACGAAGTGGAAACACACGCCATTCTGACGCGGAATCTGCACGCCCCAAGGCGCCGTCATGTCGGTGCGGCAGTAGGAGGCGCGCACCAGCCGCAGATCCTGAAGAACGGGGCTCAGCAGATCGAGATCGGGTTGAGATGCGCTCATGCAAGGGGAGTGTGCGCAGGCTGCACGCGTGAGTCCAGTGCCGAATCTTCCGGTCGTGAAAGGCGCCTTGTCAGCCAGGTCGCGGGCAGTGCGAGCGCACATAGCACCACCGCCATCTCCATTGGCGCCTCGACGCCAAAATGTGCCAATGCCACGCCGCCGACCAGAGATCCCGCCGCGATGCCGGCGTTGACCGCGGAGGCGCTCAGCGAGGCGGCGAGGTCAGCGCCCGGACCCGCCAGTCCGACAACACGCAATTGAATCGCCGGAACCATGCTGAAGCCCGCCAGGCCCCACACGCCGAGCGCGATCACTGCCACCACTGGGTGGGAGCCGAAGAGGTAGAACACGCTGAGGACGAGTATCAGCAATACATTCGCCACTATCAGCGTGAGGCCGGCATTGCGGTCGGCAAAGCGCCCACCGACAAACATGCCGACGGCGCTGGCGATGCCGTAGGCCAACAGGTAGGCGCTGATCGTCGTGTCCGATGCGCCGCTGACCTGCTTCAGGTATGGCGCGATGAAGGTGAAGGCGCTGAACTGCCCGCCCATCAGCAGCGCGGCTACGCCCAGCAGCGCCAGCACACGCGGGGCGAAGGCGGCGCGCGCCTGCACGCCGAACCTGTTGCCCGGGCGTGTGCTCTGGCGCGGCACAAAGCACAGCGTCGCGACCCAAGCCAACGTACCGAGTGTGACGATAGCGATGAAGGCTGTGCGCCAACCCATCGCCTGCGCCACCCATGTGCCCAGCGGCGCACCCAGCACGGTGGCCACTGCCACACCGCCGAAGACCATGGCCACGGCTTGGCCGCGCTGTTCCGGACGCACCAGCCCGACCGCGATCACCGAGGCCGCGCCGACGAAAAGCCCATGCATGGCGCCGGGCACGAAGCGCGCGAACAGGAGCAGCCCAAGATGATGAGAGACGATCACGATCAGGTTGAACGCGACGAACACCAATAGCGACAGCGCGAGCACGAAACGCCGCTCGAAGCGCGTGGTCAGCGCCGTGGCGATGGGGCCACCGATGGCGATGCCAAGCGCATAGGCCATCACCAGATGGCCGGCACTATCGATCGGCGTGCCGAGGTCGCGCGCCACCAAGTCGAGCACGCCCACGATCACGAACTCCGCCGTGCCGAAGACGAAGGCGCACAACGCCAGCACGGCCAGTGCGGTGCGCGTGTCGGGTTGCCGGCTCACGGCGCGATTCGCGTGTAGGTCGCGCGGGTCGCCAGCGCCTCCTTGCGGCCGGGTGGCGTGAAGTAGAGCTCGATGACGTGTCGGTCGGCGCTCTCGATGCGTATCAACGTGTGCATTTGGACAGTCTTGCCAACGAAAGCCTCGCCCGCCACGCCTTGGTCGACGAAGGTGCCGAACAGGTCGATGCGTGTCTGCGGGCCGGAACCGGTACGGCTGACGTAACGCATCATCCCGGCGTTGATCTCATCGATGGTGATCCACTCGTAGCGCGCAGCCATGTTGTCGTAGCCCAGCCAACCGCGACGCCAGTAGCGCGATCCTTCCAGAGTGCCCTCGGTCGTGTCCTCAAGGTAGCGGCCACCGGCCAACCACTGGCGACGCGTGACGAGGTCGTCAGAGGTAATCGGCGGTGCGTCGGCGCTGCGGCCGAGCGTGGCGTAAATACCCATCTGCACGCGCCAGGTGCCCGCCAGCGGTGCGAGCGTGGCATGGCCTGGGCCGGGCAAGCCGCGGCGTAGCCAAGCCGGCAAATCGTTGGATGCCGCAGCCGCTGCTGTGCTTGCGCCCTGCTGTTCCTGAGCTTGCGCGACGCCAAGAGTGATGCCAAGTGCAGCAACGACGATAATCGTCGCACGCATTCGTTTCCAGCGAATCTTCACAGGGCTTCCTTTGTAAATGGAAACATCGACTGTGCCCATTGGCGCCCCGCAGAACCATGTCCCGTTGACCTGTTTTCTTGGCCATTCGTCCTGCGGCGATGCGCTGTGTGTGGGCAGAACGCCGCCCAGTTCTCAGTGGCAATTCTTTAGTACGCGGATAACCGCATAGTGCGGATGTGATCGTGAGCAGTTTTCGAGTTTTTGTGTAGTCTTTCGGCCTGTTCTTGTGCTGGAGCTCACCGAGGTAGGTTATCGAGTCCGGATTCTTTACTGGGCCATAACTCTGCAAGGCGCAGGCTGACCCGACTGTTTCTCATAGTGAGAGCTCCCACTTACGTCGCCAGCGTGGCGCCTAACAGTTCATCAAGCCGAAGCTGCCTCGCGGCTCGGCTTAATTCAGTGTGTTAGGTGACTACTACACACCGAGGTTCATAGAGGAGGAACACGCATGTCTCAATCATCAAAAGACTTCGATGAATTCATGAAGCAACGGGAAGAAGCATCCGATTCCTTCGTAAATGGAGACTTCAACCCACTAGACAAGATTTCCGTTCAAGATTCCCCTGCAACGATTTTTGGGCCAGTGGGAGACTGCGTGCAGGGCGCCGAGCGCGTAAATGCGGTGAATGCCAAAGGCGCTAAACACTTCAGACCTGGCAGCAAAAATGCATTTGAAGTTCTGCACCAGGCATCCGATGAGAACATCGCCTATTGGGTAGGCATCCAACGCTCTGTCGTACAAATGGAGGGTAAGGAGAAGGGTGTTCCTATGGACCTGAGAGTGACGGAAATATTCCGACGTGAGAAAGGTCACTGGAAGTTGTTTCATCGGCATGCAGATCCTCTGAAACCCGATGACGGCGCCTAAGGAGAATCTGTTGTGAAGATCAATCGGATAGATATTTTTTCAGTTCCCGTAAGCGACCAGTCCGCTGCAAAATCATTCTACAAAGAGGTGCTGGGCTTCCAAATCATTCGGGACAACCCCATGGGTCACGATAAATGCTGGGTCGAGCTAGCGCCTGAAGGTGCCGAGACTTCCATTACGCTGGTGACCTGGTTCGAAAAAATGCCCCCTGGCTCAGTCCATGGCATCGTTCTTGATACGGACGACATTGAAGTAGCGCGTAGCGAGCTAAAAGAACGCGGACTGGAGGTGTCTGAAATTGCCGAGGCTCCTTGGGGGAAGCACGCGACCTTTTCGGATCCCGACGGCAACGGCTGGGTTCTACAACAAGCAAGTACCTGACCCCGTTTTTTGTAACGAGGTGTGCTGGGTCCTTAATTGCCCCCGTCCCCTTTAGCTCAAAGAAGCGCATCTACGCTGACCGAGAGACCGCCGTCTTGGATGTATCCGAGTACATCGAGAAATTCTACAATCCGACTCGTCGCCATAGCTATCTCGGTGGCGTCAGTCCGAATGAGTTCGAAATGGCGCATCGAAGGCGTCGATCAGATGTCCACTAAATCTTGGTAACTCCAACCTGACCCCTTTTCTATTTTTCGCTTTTCCAACCCCTTTCCAATGCCGTCCCGGCTTCAGGGCGGATCGGCCTTCACGTGGCGCTCGATATAGGCCGCATGGCCTGGCATCTCGGCCACCGTGCCGGCAATCGCCTGGCGTACGCGCATGAAATGGGCCAGCAGTGCCTGCTCGTCCACGTGCTCGACGAATGGAGCAAGCCGATCGGGCCGCAGGCCCAGGCCGAGGTACATGGACACCCACGAGGGCTCCAGGAACCCTGCCTGGTGGTGCAGGACCACGCGCCCGGTGCCGCGGAACATGTCGATCTGGTGCGCCAGCGTCTCGGGCAGCTTCATGTTCGCGCAGTAGCGCCACAGTTCGGAATCGTCGCGCTGCGTCAGGTGGTAGTGCATCGCGATGAAATCGCGGGTCGACTCGAATTGCTCGGCGTGCTGGCGGTTGAATTCGGCGGCCAGCGAGGGATGGAAGTCGCGATCCGGGAAGTACTCCACCAGCCAACCCACGCCGCTCATGATGATGTGGATGCTGGTGGACTCCAGCGGCTCCACGAAGCCCGCCGCCAGCCCGAGGGCGACCACGTTCTTGACCCAGGCACGCTTGCGCCGGCCGGTCACGAAGCGCAATGGGTTGGGCACGCCCTGTGGCTTGCCTTCGAGGTTGGCGACCAGCAATACACTGGCCTCGTCATCGGAGATGCAGTCACTGTTGTAGACCAGGCCACTGCCGGTGCGATGCTGCAGCGGGATCGTCCATTGCCAGCCCGGCGCATGCGCGGTCGAGGTGGTGTAGGGCCGCAGCGGCTCCGTGCGTTCGCTGGAAACCGCAAGCGCGCGGTCGCAGGGCAGCCACTGGCGCCAGTCCTCGTAACCGGCCTTCATGGCGCCTTCGATCAGCAGGCCTCGGAACCCCGAGCAATCGATGAACAGGTCGCCCTCGATGCGCCGACCGTCGGCCATGCGAACGGCCGCCACGAATCCGTCCTCGGGCCGCAGCTCGACGTCGACGACGGTGCCAAGCTCGCGCTGCACGCCACGCGCCATCGCGTACTCGCGCAGGTAACCCGCGTACAGCGAGGCATCGAACTGGTAGGCGTACGAATACGCATTGTGGGCCGATCGCGGCCCGTCCAGCGGCGGCGTGAACTTCATGTGCCGCGCCATCACGCTGGACGTGGACCAATCTTCATACGACGGGAAGTCGGGGTGCTTCGCGCTCAGTCGCAGCCAGTGCTGGTAGGGCGCGCGGTTCTGGATCGGCGGGCCGAAATCGCCGAAGCCGTGGAAAAAACGGTGGCCGATGCGTCCCCAGTTGCGGAACTCGATCCCCAGCTTGTAGGTCCCCTGGGTGCGCTTGGTGAACTCCGTGTCGTCCAGCCCCAGCAGGTTATTGAAGGTGCGGATCGGCGGAATGGTGGCTTCGCCGACGCCGACCGTGGCGATATCGGGCGACTCCACCAACACGATCTCGCAACCCATCGGCCCTTGGCGGGGCAGTTGCTGCGACAGGGGCGCCGCCGCCATCCAGCCGGCGGTCCCGCCGCCGACGATGACGATCCGGCGTATGTGACGCTCGTTCATGGCCATGCTCCCCGGACACGGGGTCAGGTTACTCCTTGCCTGAAGGCATGGGTTAAAAAAAGGAGTTCATTTCCTGGGTTAAAGAATGAGCCTGACCACTTTTCGTTAGGGTGGGCCTTGGCCCACCGGGCAAGCATCAGGTTGCCTAGGATCGAAACGAAGCAAGCGTAATGCGGATCCGTCGTAGACGATGACCAACTTCGCTGTTGAAAGCCGGCCGGATATGCGCGAATAGATGCAATGCCGGCAGAGGACAGACATGCGGCGGGCTCTCAACAGCGCAGCTGGTCATCCGCTTCGCGGGTTCCGCCCTACGTGTACTACGTGCCTTGCGGCAAAAGCATCATTGAGATTGCTTTGGCGCACCCGCCGCGAGCAGCGCTGATGCGCAGGCTTTACTTCCGCTGTTGAGCGCTACGTCGAGGGGAGTCTCGTCGAAGATGCGCTTAAGCGCGGGGTTCGCTCCTGCCTGGAGTAGCAGTTCCAGGACCGCAAGCCGTCCATCATCTTGCGCAGCCAGATGAAGCGGTGTTTCGCGGAGGTCGTTCTGCTCGTCTATCGGCGCCCCTGCCGCCAGCAGAAGCTGGACCATTGCTGCGTTGCCGCCGCGCACTGCTCCATGCAGCGCGGGGTCACGTTGGCCGTCGATGTGCAAACGTGCTCCTTGCGAGAGCAGGTAATCGACAAGTTCGACATAGCCGAGAGACGCCGCTTCCGACAGGGGTGTCCCACTGCACGAGCTGAGCGTGTTGACTTGGGCCCCGGCTTCGACCAGCAGGCTCACCGCATGGAGCTGGTTCTCCACGGCCAGATAGTGGAGCGCTGTTTCTCCAAGGCCTGTACGTGCCTCAAGAAGCTCCGGGCTTTGGCGGAGAAGGGGCGGCATTGAATCTGGCGATTCGAACGCAGCCCGGAGCAGGCGATAAACGGGAAGCTCATCGGGCTTTCGGGCCGCCTGCTTTGGTTTCTTCTTCATGTTCTTCTATGTTGATCGGAAGGTGGTGGTGGCGGCGATCTGGTCGGCGGTTTCGGCCAGGTGGGTGAAGCAGTGGGCTAGGCCGGTGCGGGACAGGATGAGGGCGTCGGGTTTGATGTGTTCGGGTTGGCTGAGGTCTGCCAGCAGGTGGAGGTATTCGCAGAGGCATTGCAGTTGGTGGTGGGCTTCTTCCGGCAGGTGGTAGCCGGGCTCGCATGGCGTTCCTTGGCGCATGACGTTCTCCTTTCTTCTTCGCGATGGAATGCCTTGCGCGTGCCCGCGCAAGGTGTCGGGAGGTTCGAAACCGCATCTAGCCGGCGGGCATATTTCCCTTGCGGGTGTTGTATTCAGCCGCCCTCCCGACGCAGAACGGATTGCGTCGGTTGTGCCCAGTGCATAGGCACAAAAAACCCACCAGATTGACGGAGGTGGGTGCCGCTAGATGAGGAGTTTCGACGCTCCTTGGAAGTGAGTTTGGGAAGGTGGGGGTGCGGTGTCAACTCACAGTTGCCCCGAAGGCAGCGCGCAGTGCCTCGTTGTCGCCCATGAGCGCGCCACGCATCCTCTCTTTCGTCAGCGGCCGAATGACCCAGGTGTAATTGATGCGCCAGCCACTCTTTATCTGGGCGATTGCGACGAAGTAGGATGGACCAGGTCCAACACAGTAGAAGAAGCCCGTGGTTACGACAGCACCGGATTCCTGCCCTGTACTCTCCAGCACTTCTTTCACTACTTGAATGTTCCTACCCACCGTCGTCCCTTCCGATGTTCGGAACACCAACGCGGCAAATGAATCACGAAGCGAACGACGCGCTTTGCGGTACTGCTGAATCGACGCCAGCAATGCGACGACGAAGACCAGCCCGAACATCAGCGTAAGAAAGTATTCCATGACTAGTTGACGGACGCCTCACGATAGCTGCGCGGTCTGAACTCGATGTCCAACATGTCAGTGGTTATAAGCTGTGGCGCTTCGCGCGCCATCCTAACTCCCAGTCCCTGATCGCATCCTAGCGATGGGTATCGCTTCACTCAACCCATCCTGCGCGACCTGGCCGGAAAGCACAGTCTGGATAAGCCGTCGTCCCACATTGAATGCTCTGCCCCGCGTCCGTAACGCCAGTGGTCGCGTCGCGAACCCCGTCGTCCGCGTCCGGAATCCCGCCCGCCGCGTTCGGAACGTCGCGCGCCCATGTAACAGTGGGTCAATCCCGGGTTCCGAACGCGATGCGTCGTGTTCCTGAGCCCGGCACCTCAGGTTCCGGACCTAGCCGGCCGCGTTGCGAACCCCGACGGCCGCGTTCCCCGACGCGACACCCCGGGTTCCGGACGCTGCGGACAGCGTTCGGAACGCGAATGAAGAAAATCACGCCACCGGGGTGACCTTCGCCAATGCATAGGCTGGACTGGCCTCATCAAGGTGGTATGCCCTGATAACCGGTCAAGAACACTGGGTTGATAAAGCTAACCCAGCCTACGGCCCTACTTCACTCCTGATCTTCTTCATCTTCTACGGGTGGGATGTAGTCGCTTAGCTCACTTTCCGAGAGAATTCGATCGAAATCAGCAACAGGAATTCTTTCAACCCCTCGAAGACCACGAATCAAATCGCCGACACGGAAGCTGCCAGTGAGCTGGCTGTTGGAAACAATCCCCCGCAGTAGGCGCTCAATCTGAGCCCCTGTTAGATCTGACTTATAACTCAGGAGTTCACCAACCCACGAATTGGCCAGTTCGAAGCTATCCGACGCGAGATACAACTCGACGAAGCGATCACCTAAGCGCTCAGTCAGCTCGAAGAAGATCTCATTCCTCAGTTCTTTCCCTGTCGCCCGCCGTATGCGCTCAGCCGCAAAGTTAGCCAGGGGTTCAAAGCGCTCAAAAACGACAACACGCCCAATTTCGGCAGACGGCAAGTTAGCCACATATTGCTGGAACCGAGTAACTACATCCGCCTCCAAACTCACCCAGCCAAGAGGAATGCGCCCTAAAAGATAAGCGCAGTTACCTAGCTCGCTGTCTTCGACAGACCTAACTACGGTTGACCACTTTGCACGCATAGTTGCTTCGTAAATAGCTGAGTGAAGAGTGCTTATCGCTTGCAGAGCCGCAATCAATCTAGTTTCTGGCCCAGGCGGAAGGTCATTTATTAACTTCTTCAGACAAATAATGATGACGCTTCTGACCAAGGAATCTTTCGGACGCCTAAGTGATCCGGTAGAGAGCACCTTCGCCGCATCCTCCGCTCGTTGCGGAAAGTACTCAGATTCAATGGCAACTATCACCCTCTCCAGTGCAAACCTGCCTTGCACCGGAGGATGCTGCAACAGATGGTCGACAGCGGAAAAAATATGGAGTCTGGCAAGCTCTGCCGGCGGCGAGTAGGAAGTATCTTCGGCGATCAATGATGGATGCGCACACCTGTTCCTATCGTTATAAATCCGCTCAAGATCATCGTACTGTAGCGGCGAAATTAACTCGAACTCGTCTCTCGCTAGCCCAAGAAGGCTCTTCTCAAATCGTAGCGCACCACTCACATCACCGGTGGCGCGAACTCTCTCCACAGACTCGCACTTTGATGTTGCATTCGCATCACCAGCCAGCGATAGCTCTCTAAGCTTCTCCATGATGTCAAAACACACAGCGACCCAAGTAGAAACAATCGATGATCTGAAGGCACCGGCGCGGTAGCTCCTTACGGCCTCCGCCAAGTGAGAACGCGCGCCTTCATCACGACAGCGCAATATCAGCTCATCTAAATCAGCCAACGGGGTGCTCATAGTCCTCATCCTGTGAATACGCGCCTAGTTAGTCAAAGAGAATATCTTGGGTGGTAAAAGGGAACGGAACTAATTCGCTTAATTGCCTCCTTCCCCTTTAACTTTATAACTGCGTCCGTCCCCTTTTAGATCGGAACCTGTGACCGGTCTTACGCGTGTTGGCGCGACCAAGACAGCAGACAAGGCACCCAACCCGGAGATCCAATTGGCAATAGATCCCCAATTAATGATGCCGGCAACCATTGAGCTGATTCCAGTCAGTTGATGGCATTGCAGTCGAGGAGCCGACATTCGATCAGCAATGTTCGACCAGCTGGGCATTTCGCCTGATAGACGCTCCTACCATCTACCGCGCTCACTTGAGTCACCGATTCGCAACCGCGGCCTTTGGAGAAACCATGGGCAGCAGCAGCGCTCTGAACTCCACTGTTTCCACCTGCGCTAGCAACATCTGTGTACTGGACAGCCTCGCCTTCAATCGTGATGTAGCGGGTACCACCGCCGGGGACTGACCCCCTTACGATCACTGCATCTGCACCCACTTGCGCGGCAGCTTCGCGAAGTTGAGGAATAGCGTCTGACACCGTGGGGTCGCTCCAGCCGGGTTTGTAGCGCTTTGCCGACACAATCCCGACACTGCGGTAAGGACGCTGAGGGGCGGCATATAGGACATCCACCAGCCCGCTACGGGTACCTGGACCACTATTGGTGGTTGGAGTTACTTGATAGCTACT